>Ga0209415_10019235_pt1 | contig 10707 bp, 11 predicted proteins | sample PeaSoiSIISIP2007_FD_187696 | JGI IMG/M metagenome (GOLD analysis project Ga0209415, IMG submission 187696) | Peat soil microbial communities from Weissenstadt, Germany - SII-SIP-2007 (SPAdes) (version 2) | ecosystem: Environmental > Terrestrial > Soil > Wetlands > Peat | place: Germany... | reverse complement strand
CCACGTTGGGAACGGGACTTCTGGTCGCCAAGCAATTTGACGCCCAACTCGAAGCGCTGCATGTGCGTGCCGATCCGGCCACACTAGTCCCGCTCGTCGGCGAAGGCATGTCTGGGGCCATGGTCGAGCAGGTGATGGAGGCGATGACCAAGGCGGTCGAAGAGCGCGCTGAGAGGGCCCGTGCGGCATTCGACCGGATCGCTGCCAAGGCAGGCGCGGCGGCCACCTGGCGCCAGGAAACCGGGCCAGAGCCCGTCGTTCTCGCTGGAGCGGCACGTCTGTCGGATTTGACGGTAATCGGCCGGCCGGACGAAACCTCGGACAGCCAGCTTCCGGCGAGCCTGGAAGCGGCGCTGTTCGACAGCGGCCGCCCGGTGCTGGTGGTGCCGCCCAACCCGCCTGCAGTCGTTGGAGCCAGGATCGCCATCGCCTGGAACGGCAGTCCCAAGGCAAGTCGGGCCGTGGCCGCCTCACTGCCGTACCTGGAAAAGGCGCAAACGATCACCGTGCTGGAAGTGCCGGCGGCCAACAAGGCATCGCCGGGCGAGGCACTCGCCGCCTATTTGGGTTTGCACGGCCTCAAGGCCACAGTGGAAAGTCTCGATCCACAGGGAAAATCCATCGGAAAAGCCTTGCTTGAGCATGCCCGAGGGCAAGGCGTCGATCTCCTGGTGATGGGGGCATGGGGCCACAGTCGCATCCGCGAAATGATCCTCGGTGGGGTGACGCGCGAGGTCCTGGCGCAGACGACGCTGCCACTGCTGATGGCGCACTGAGATCGTCCCTGACGCTGCACCTCTTGGCCCGAGCTTCGCGCGCGGCGCCGACGTTGCGCAACGCTGCAATCTTGAAGCAACCGTGTTGGTTGGATCGGGACGATCTTGACTCAGATCAATGTGATCGCGTCGGCCAGATGTGACAAATATTAGTCTTGAGAGCAGAGACGACTTTCCCGGTGTTGTTTCTCGGGCCGACTGGACGAAGCAAGACTAGGCCTCGTCACACCGCAGGAAGTAGCGCCCGGAATAGTTCTGACATGCCGATCCTCGGGAGGCTTATCGTGCAGCATGGGCTCTCGCGTCGAAGATTTCTTCGAGGCTCCATGCTTGCGACAGCAGGGGCGAATATGGTCGATGCCGTGTCGGCGTTTATTGGACAGCAGGCTGCGGCAGAAGGCAGCAGTCTGACGGCCCTGGGGCCGGGAGCGGTTCCGATATCCTTGAAAGTAAACGGGGTGGCCCAGACGCTGCAGGTCGAGCCGCGGATGACGCTGGCTGAGGCTTTGCGCGGTCCCCTTGGTTTGACGGGCACCAAGGTCGCCTGCGATCGCGGGGCTTGTTCGGCCTGCACCGTCTGGCTCGACGGCACGACCGTGTGCTCCTGCATGACATTGGCTGTTGAGGTAGCCGGGCGCAGCGTCACCACGATCGAAGGCCTGGCAAACGGCAGCCAATTGCATCCGGTGCAAGCCGCCTTCATCGAGCACGACGCCTTGCAATGCGGCTTCTGCACGCCGGGGATGGTGATGAGTTGCGCGGCGCTCCTCGAACGCAGCCCGGACCCCACCGCCGAGGAGGTGCAAAGGGCGATCAGCGGCCATATCTGCCGTTGCGGCACCTATCCCCATGTCGTCGCCGCAACGCTGGCGGCGGCCAAAGCGTGAAAGGCCTGAACATGGCGGCCGACGGGACGACGCGGACAGAGAAATTTCCCTTCGGCATCGCCAGCGTCGGCTTGGGCGAGGTGGACCGGCAGGTCCCCATCGATGAACCGCCGCCGCTCGCTCCCAATGCCGAGCTTGCAGTGATCGGCAAGCCGATACCGCGGCAGAATGGTCGGGCCAAAGTCACCGGCGCAACGCGGTTCACCGTAGACGTCACTCTGCCTGGCATGCTGTACGGCAAGATTCTGCGCTCGCCGCTTCCCCACGCGGAGATTCGCGCCATCGACGTTTCGGCGGCAGCCCGCCATCCCGGCGTTTGTGCTGTCCTTCCTGTCGCCCGAAGCGACGACCCCTCAGCCTCCGTCGTCCGGTACATTGGCGCGCCGGTCGCCGCCATCGCCGCCGTCACCATGGCGGCTGCTGAGGAGGCCCTGCGCCTCATTCGGGTCGACTACAACTTGCTCCCTTTTGTCGTGGACGTGGATAAGGCGCGCGAGTCAACAGCGCCACTGGTCCATGACAGCGGATCGGTGCCCCCAGGCCATGCTTCGGGATTTCCCGCGCCAACCGGCTTGCCGCTGAACGGCAATGTCCGTGGGCCGGCCGTCGCCAGCCGAGGCGACGTGGCGCAGGGCTTTGCGCAAGCGGGCGTCGTTGTCGAAGGCGAATATCGTACTCAGGTGCAGACGCATTGTTGCATGGAGCCCCACGCGATCGTAGCCGATTGGCGTCCCGATGGTCTGACCGTTTACATGTCCACACAGTTCACGGCTGGCGTGCGGCATGAACTGGCCGCGGAGTTCGGATTGCCGCTGAGCCGCGTTCGCGTGGTTGTCGACGGCATGGGCGGCGGCTTCGGGTCCAAATCAATGCTCTCGAAATATGGCCGTGTCGCTGTTGCTTTGTCGCGCCAGGCGCAGGCCCCGGTGCGCATCGCCCTGGACCGGGAGGAAGAGCAGATGGATTCGGGCAACCGACCGGGAACTTGGCAGCGGCTGCGCATCGGTGCCCGAAGGGATGGGTCGCTGACGGCAATCTCGCTCGTTGGCTACGGCACGGCAGGTGTCGGGCTGGGGGCAGGCGTCGGCAACATCGCCCAAGCCCTTTACGCCTGCCCCAACTTTGAAACTGCGCAGTTCGACGTATTCACAAATGCGGGGCCCGGCTGCGCTATGCGCGGGCCGGGGAATACGCCGGGCGCTTGGGGGCTCGAGCAGGCGATCGACGAACTGGCGCTACGGCTATCCATCGATCCGGTCGTATTGCGCGACCGAATCGACCCAAGCCCGGTCCGGCGGGAGGAGCGCCGCATCGGTGCCGACCGGATCGGCTGGCAGCACCGGCATGCACCGGGCGCCGATCCCGGTCCGATCAAGCGCGGGCTTGGCGTAGCGCAATCGCTTTGGGGCGCCAACGTACAAATCAATTCCGCTTGCGAAGTGCGCGTGATGCGCGACGGCTCAGTGGAGGTGCTTTCGGGCGTGCAAGACATCGGAACCGGCATCGGCACGGTTCTGGCCCAGGTGGTTGCCGAGGTCTTCGGGCTTCGGCCTGAAGACATTGCCATACGCATCGGCGATACCGATTTCCCGGCCGGCCCGCCCTCGTATGGCAGCCGCACCACTGCCTCCATCACCCCGCCGGCACGCACGGCCGCTTGGCGCGTCCTGCAAGAGCTCTACCGCGAAGCAGCGCTCGCCCTCAATGCCGCTACCGGGGATCTGACCGCAAGTGCCGGGCGCATCTTTGTCCGCGACGAGCCGAGCCGCGGCATGAACTTTGGCGAGGCTGCCGCCCGCCTGCGTACGGATCAGATCAGCGCCGTGGCCTCGCGCAGCGACGACTATGGCGGGTTTCGCCGGCGGATGGGGGATGCTGCCCTGGCAGAGCAGGATCTAGGCGGCGTCCAATTTGCGCAAGTCGCGGTCGATACGGAGACCGGCATCATACGGGTCGAGCGCGTGGTGGCGGTCCAGGACTGTGGGCGGCCGATCAACCCGCTGCAGATCGAAAGTCAAGTACAGGGCGGAGTGTTGATGGGGCTGTCGTACGCGCTCTATGAGAACCGGATCCTTGATCAGCACACCGGCCGTATGGTCAATCCGAACCTCGAGCAGTACAAGCTCGCGGGCCCTCGCGAGGCGCCCGCCATCGATGTCGTGGTCCTCGAGAATTACCAGGGGCAGAGCGCGACCGACGCCTATGGCATCGCCGAGCCCTCCAACATCGCTACGGCACCGGCAATCGCCAATGCGGTCTATAACGCAATCGGCGTTCGTCTTCGCAGCACTCCCATGACGCCGGCGGCAGTCTTTGCAGCGCTCGGCAAGGTCCCGTCGGGGAGCCAGTGATCGTGAACAGCTTTGCCTGGGCCAGTGCCAGAACGATCGCCGAGGCAGCGACGGCGGCAACGACCACGGTTTCCGATGCCATGGTCGCCTCGCCCGATGCGATCGACGGCGGCACAAAATCCGTTGTCAAAGCCGGCGGGATCGATCTTCTCGACCTGCTGAAGGAAAATCTGCTGACGCCCGGGACGGTGGTGAGCCTGAAGGAAGTTCCAGGACTCGATGCCGTTGCCGAAGAGCAAGGGGGCGGCCTGCGGATCGGATCCATGGCCACCCTTGCCAACCTCGCTGGCCACCCCGTCTTGCGGCGGTTCTACCCCGCTCTTGCCGATGCGATTCAAGGCTCGGCGAGCCCGCAACTCCGCAATGTCGCGACCCTCGGGGGCAATCTGCTGCAACGGCCGCGCTGCTGGTATCTCCGGGCGACGGAGTTTCACTGCCTGAGGAAGGGCGGCGGCCACTGCTTCGCAATCTCCGGCGAGAACCAATACCACGCGATTTTCAACAACAGACCTTGCGCGATCGTGCATCCCTCGACGGCCGCCACCGTGCTCGTGGCCCTGGGCGCGTCGGTCGAGCTTACAAATGCCGAGGGGTCGGTGCGCCGACTCTTGCTCGAGGATTTCTTCGTGGCGCCGGACACGGACGTTCAGCGGGAGAATGATCTGAGTGCGCAGGAAATCCTGACGGCGGTCCTTTTGCCGCCGGTTCCGGCGAGCCTGCATATGGCTCACCTGAGGCAGGGGGAAAAGGAATCCTTCGATTGGCCGCTCGCCGATGTGGCTGTCGTTCTCGAACTCGACCGGGATGGAAGTTGCAAGCGCGCCTCGATCGTCCTCGGCGCGGCGGCGCCTGTGCCCTATCGGGCAACAGCGGCCGAAGCTGTCCTTGCGGGCAAACGCATCGACGAAAGCGCAGTCAGGGAAGCAGGACATGCCGCCCTTGCCGGCGCCACGCCGCTTGACAAGAACGCGTACAAGCTTCCGCTGTTCGAGGCGCTTGTCCGGCGCGCGGTCCTCAAAGCCCTAGCCTAGCCACGGCTGCAAGGCCGGCCATCAAATCTGCCCGTGAGTCGGGGAGTGACGATGACGACGCGTCGTCAGGTCAGTGCCGGCACGCGTCAGGCCGCGATCATACCGCCCGGCGCGACAACTTCGCAGATGCAATGGCAGTAGCGATGATGGGTTGTCGCCCGCGTCACTCTCAATGAGGCTTCAGCGAAAGCAGATAGGCGACAAGGTCATCCTCTTCGCTGCCCGATAGGTGCAGGTCGGGCATCGGCGGATGAGGCGCGGCAAGCCAGCCATGCAATCGCTCCGACGTGTTCGCCGGGTCCTTGGCGATCGTAGCGAAGGGGGGTGCTGCATCGCTCGCCGCAACGCCCGGTTCCACCAAATGGCATGAGGCGCACCACTGGCGCGCCAGCGACCGACCTTGTGCCGCGTCCTGCGCCCGCGCCGTGACGCTTGACAGGATGAGCAGGATGACAACCAAGAGGGCGGCATCGCATCTTGCGCTCGGTCGGTTCATTTCAATCTCCGTCCACTTCTCCAACAGCCATGAAGGGCGGGAAGAACCACTGCCCTGGAGCCTGATCGACCGACATTTCCTGGACGGCCAAGGATTGCCGCGAACGCTACCATTTTACGGGCTTGCAAAGAGGTCGAGAGACTGCTTCCGGGATGCTTCCTGCGTGATGGTCGCCACAAGGCAAGGGGCGGCTTCCGGCCAGGACCGGAAGTCGCCGCAACCTCATTTTGCCTTGACTGCGATCTTCTTTTCTTTCTTCTGAGCCTCGGGCGACTTAGGCAGGGTCACCGTGAGCACGCCCTTCTGGAAGGTCGCGTCGATCTTGCTCTGGTCGACCCCGGCGGGGAGCTGGAAGGAGCGCTGGAAGGAGCCGTAGCGCCGCTCGGACATGTAGTAGTTCTTGTCCTTCTCCTCCCTCTCTTCCTTCTTCTCGCCCTTGATGGTCAGAACGTCGTCGGCGACCTTGACCTCGATATTGCTCTCGTTCATGCCGGGCAACTCGACCGAGATCTCGTAAACGCCATCCTTCTCGGACACGTCGACGGCGGGCGATGGAAGATCGAAGTCCAGTGCGCGCCGACGCAGTGGCGCGAGATCGAGAAGCCGGCTGCCGAAGGGGAAGCCGCGCGAGAAGTTCTCGAACACGCGGTCGATCTGACCCTGTAGCGCTTCGAAGGGCTGCCAGGCGGCCGTCATGTGCATCGGCGCAGCTGACGTCTTCTCGCTCTTCACCGGAACCTTGCTTGCGTTGTCGGGCATGGTTGCCTCCTGTTGGCGATGTGCGTCGGGGTGATGGATCGGCCTGCTCGGCCTCGAAAATCATTCTCGCCGGATTTGACTCGGCCGCCTTGACCCAGATCAAGTCCGCCTGTCGCAATGGCCGTTCACCTGCTGAGGCGCCGATCGACGGCCGCCGTGAGATCGGCGAGGGCGGGCGAGATTTCGACCGGATAACGTTGAAGCGCGGGCCAGTATCGGGTCGATTGGCGAAATACCCGGCCCTATGTCCGCTTTGCATTGGCAAGGTGGTTGTGAAACCAGCTTCGCGCCAACTCGACGACGGCCTCAAGCGTTCCCGGTTCCTCGAACAAGTGGCTGGCGCCCGGAACGATCTCAAGCCTGTTCTCGCAGCGCAGGCGGCGCTGCGCGGCGCGGTTGAGAGCAAGCACGTCCGGATCTCTTCCGCCGACGATCAAGAGAGTAGGAGCCTCCACGAGCCCGAGGCCCGGACCTGCAAGATCGGGCCTGCCGCCTCGCGACACGATGGCGGCGATCTCTCTATCGGCCGCCGCAGCTTGCAAGGCGGCCGCAGCGCCGGTGCTGGCCCCGAAATAGCCGACGGGCAGGGACCTGGTCGCGGAAGCCGCGCGGGCCCAGCGGGCCGCGGCCTGGAGCCTGTCCGCCAGCAGCGGGATATCGAAGACATTGGCGCGGTCTTGTGCCTCCTCTTCCGTCAGAAGATCAAACAGAAGCGTGGCGAGGCCAGCCTGGCCGAGGGCATTGGCGACAAAGCGGTTGCGGGGGCTCAGTCGACTGCTCCCGCTGCCGTGAGCGAAAATGACCAGCCCCTCCGCAGAAGGAGGCAGGCCTAGAGAACCCTGCAGCCCCAGCGGTGGGATATGAACCGCTCGCTCGAACTTCTCCCTGGGCATTACGGCCACCGCGCGGCGGGCGATCCGCAGAGGAGTATCACACCCCCGCACATTCCAATCGCTCGGCAGGGCTGGCCTTCATGCCCTCGCGTCATTCGCCTTAGGCTCGGTTGCTATCCATGTACAGCAGCAACTCCTCTTCCAGAGCAACCCTGCGCTTCTTGATCTTCTCTGCCTCCGGAAAAGCGTCGGTTCTCGTCGAATTCTCCAGAGCCCGCAGCTCCTCGACTGCCCGACCATACTCATGGCACAGGTCGTCAAAATCAGGGTTGCTCCGACTGAGGCGTTCGATCGCCTCGGCTCGCTGGGGAAAGCGCTCTGTCGCGTGCCGTTTCATGGCTTAGCAATTGAATTTTCAGCTTTACTCACGGCGATCACCTTGACCTAGATCAAGGCTGTAACGCATGGGACGGGCAAACTGTTTGATTGAACCAGAATGAGGAGCAAGACATGACCGCCAGAGACGCCTATATGAAGAAACTCAAGGAACAACTCGACAATTGGAACTCTGAGCTTTCGAAGCTCGAAGCCAAGGCGAGACAGCCGCTGGCGGGCATGAAGGATGCCTATGAGAAGCAGCTCAAGGAGTTGCGCGAGCGCCGGGGCGCGATGCAACAAAAGATGGCAGAGATGCAAAAGGCGGGCGACCAAGCCTGGGACCACGTAAGGGAAGGTGCGGACAAGGCGTGGAAGGCGATGGAAGAGAGCTTCAGGAAAGCCTGGTCGGATTTCAAGTAGGCGCTTGGCACTGGCACGCCTGCCCTGGATAGGTGCGGCCGTCGATGAAGCCATTCCCGAGGATGGCTGATGGCGGGTCGGAGATTCCCGAGTGCAGGGGCCGCTTTCGCCGTGGCCAACATCTGCTCGCCGTGAGGTCCATGAGGGCACGAAGCGGGTACCCAGGCACCGATCACGGTTCGGCCGCTGTGGGCCGGGCCGGCCTTGCATCGGGCCGGGGAGTGGGCGTGGACTCCACTCTCCTGCGATGCCGCGAACCCTGATCATCCTGGGGCTTGTGCTGCTGGGGCTCGGCCTTTTCTGGCCGGTGATCCAGCGCCTCGGTCTTGGGCATCTGCCCGGAGACATAGCGATCGAACGTCAGAACTTCCGCCTCTATCTGCCGATCACCACGTCGGTGATTGTAAGCTTGGCGGTCAGCCTGCTTTTCTGGCTCATCTACCGCAAGTGAGCTCGTGCCGATCGATTTCTCCCAGCTTGGCGCTGATCAAGGACGCGACTTCCAGTCGCTCCTTCATCGATCCTTTGCGCAAGGCCAGGCACTGCATCGCCGGCCTCAGCGTCCATGGGGCATGGGATGGATTTCTCACCCTAGCCCTCTTCGCGGGCTCCGCCATGCCGGGATCGCATGCCTATGACTTCGCCGGGCCGGCGTCAAAGCGCAAGCGATTACCGAGGCTTGCAGCCCTAGAAGCGTTCCTTCACTACGAGTTCGCTGCCTGAGCGCCGCGGCGGCCGGTCTGGCCATTCGGCGGTTTCGCCCAACGGGATAATTGCGATAGGCCGCAAGTCATTTGGGGCATTGATGGCGCTGGCGACTGCCCCATCGTCGAACGCACCGACCCAGCATGAGGCAAGGCCCAAGTCCGCGGCAGAAAGTTGCGCGTAGGCGGCGGCGATGGTTGCGTCCTGCAGCGAGAACAACAAGCGTCCCCGCTGGCCGTATTTCGCGGAGCTGCGTTCTGGATCGGCGAGAAACACCAGAACCATGGGAGCCTCGGCTATGAAGTGCTGGCCATGCGCGGCATCAACCAGGGCCGCTTTCGTTTCCGGGTTCTCCACAACCACGACACGATATGCCTGAAGGTCGCCAGCAGACGGGGCCAGCAGCGCGGCGTCGAGAATCGCCTGGACTTTTCGTTTATCCAGCGGAGCCCGACGGTAAGACCGCACGCAACGACGTCTGTCGAGGGTCTTGAGAAACTCCATGACGGGCTTCCTCCTTCGTCTCGTCCTCAAGCGCCGATCTTGCGATCAGCGAGCGGGCAGGCCCGGCTGCCATAACGCAGTGCCGACATCCCTTCGACCCTGGAAATCTCAGAACCGGCCGCAACCCGATACCGCCAGATGTTTGCGACCTCCGTCTACGCCGTCGGCAATTCCCGGCCATCGGGCCGCTCTGCGGAACAGATGATTCAGCGCATGGCTGTCTCGGGCCTTGATCTGCGTCAACCCTTGTATGCGCGAAACGTGGCAAAAATACCGATATCGTGAAGAAAACGGATCAAGCGCCTTCCAGGCAAGGAAGACCGGCACGCCTGCCGCGGGACCTCATGGCGCGCCGTTCTGGCGGAGAGTCAAGCCATGCGAATGGCCTGGGTGCGGAACGCTTTGCCCATGGCTCGGACGTCGGCATACGCGGGGTAGGGCCCAGCCGCGAGGCCGCCTTCGAGCAGGCGGCCCTGGCGCTTACCGGAATCGTAACGGGACCGGCGCGGGTGAGGCCCGAGAGAGCGATCTCCGTCGAATGCGAGGCGCCGGATGACGGCTTGCTCCTGGTCGATTGGTTGAACGCGCTGATCTACCGGATGGCGACGGACAAGATGCTGTTCGGCCGCTTTGCCGTCAGCATCGACGACCACCGGTTGAAGGCCCGGGCCTGGGGCGAGCCTGTCGACCGCACCCGCCACCATCCAGCGGTCGAGCCGAAGGGGGCGACCTACACCGCGCTCGAGGTGGCCCCCAACAAGGCGGGCCTCTGGGTCGCCCAATGCGTGATCGACGTGTGAGAGGCCGCCATGGATATGACCCAGTTGGCGAAACGCTCCGATCATGAATGGCGGCTCGAGCCACGCGGCCAGATGCGCGTTCCCGCCATCCTGTTCGGCGACCGGGCCCTGCTGGCTGAGATGGACGACAAGGTTCTGGTTCAAATCGAGAATGTCGCCAGCTTGCCCGGGATCGTCGAGGCGGCCTATGCCATGCCCGATGCCCATTGGGGTTATGGGTTTCCCATAGGCGGCGTCGCGGCTTTCGATGCCGAAGCCGGCGGGGTCGTCTCGGCCGGCGGCGTCGGCTTTGACATCTCTTGCGGGGTCAGGACGCTTCTGACCGGCTTGAAACACGCCGACATTGAGCCGGTAAAGGCAGAGCTGGCCGACAGCCTGGTCCGCAACATACCCGCGGGCGTCGGCAGCACGGGCAAGATCACGCTCGATGCCCGGGAGATGGATGCGATGCTGGCCGGCGGGGCGGTCTGGGCGCTCACCCAGGGATTTGGGCGGCCCGAGGACCTGCATCGCATCGAAGAAGTCGGACGGATGGCAGGCGCCGAGCCCGACGCGGTCTCCGAACAGGCCAAGCGCCGCCAGCAGGACGAGGTGGGGACGCTCGGCTCCGGCAATCACTATCTCGAGTTGCAGGAGGTCGCGGAGATCCGGGATCCGGTCGCCGCAGCCGCCTTCGGCCTCGCCAAGGGCGAGATCGTCGTCAGCATCCATTGCGGCTCGCGGGGCCTCGGCCACCAGATCGGCACGGAGTTCCTGCGCGAGATGGC
>Ga0209415_10019234_pt1 | contig 10708 bp, 10 predicted proteins | sample PeaSoiSIISIP2007_FD_187696 | JGI IMG/M metagenome (GOLD analysis project Ga0209415, IMG submission 187696) | Peat soil microbial communities from Weissenstadt, Germany - SII-SIP-2007 (SPAdes) (version 2) | ecosystem: Environmental > Terrestrial > Soil > Wetlands > Peat | place: Germany... | reverse complement strand
CCTTCCGGGTTCCCCCGGCCGGGCGACCCCCCCCACCGGGCGCAGCTCTCCTCGGCAGCCCTGGACTTCGTGACCCAGGACAGGAGTATGCCGGATGGTGTAGGACCGGGACGATCCACGGGGGGAGCCGGCACCTTGGATCGGTCGGCCTGGGTCGGGAAACCGCTTTGACAGCGGGGCCACCCAGGCCGTCTGCGCTTTCGGGGTGACGATATCGGGCTTCATCGCATCGAAGCGGGGGCCCTAAGCGGAAACCACCGTTCGTTTCGCGCCTTGGAGAGGTGTGGCTTCCACGTCGTGGGTCGCCCCCGTTAGGCCGTCCGGCAAATCCAAAGGGGGCAGGACGTTGCAATGCGCCGCGTTCTGGCCTGACGCGATCGAAGGACCTAGGTGAGGGGCCGACGGACACCTTAGATTTGGACCCCGGAATCGACAGATCCGGTCCGAACCCGCCCCCCTGGGACCCCAGTGCGCGCCGATGGCCGCAGGTCCCTATATGGGAAGCGACGGGTGGACCAAACGGCCGCCCGCAGCGGGAAAGGGTCCGACGGACGAGCCTTACGAGAATCTCGCCGTCATCGTACCCGTTCCCGTCACCGTCACGAACGTCGCGGCGGACGAGGACGGAAGACCTCGGGTCGGTATCGGTCTCCGGCCTCCACGATCGACCGTCTCAAGGGCTACCCTCGACCACCGTCTCGAATAGACGGATCCATCGAGGGAGCACCCGGGTCCACGAGAACTGTTCCACCTGCACCGACCCGGCCCGGGCGAACTTCGCCCGCAGGGCGCCGTCCCGGGCCAGTCGTTCGAGGGCTTTCGCGAGGGCGACGGGGTCGTTGGGCGAACAGAGCAACGCATTCTCGCCTTCGGCCACCACCTCCGGGATCCCGCCGACGCGCGAGGCCACGATGGGTAGCCCGGCGGCCATCGCCTCCAGCAGGACGATCGGGGTGCAGTCGAACAACGACGGAAGGACGAACACGTCGGCGCGAGCGTACTCCTTCAACAGTTCCGCCCGGGAGAGTGGGCCGGTGAGCGCGATGTGGCGCTCGACGTCGAGCTCCCGCGCGAGACGGACGACGAGGGCCTGTCCTCCCCAGTCCTCCCCGACGATACGCAGCCGAAGGCCGACGTGGGAAGGGATCGTCGCGAGCGCGCGCACCAGCGGTTCGAGGCCCTTCTGCTCGGGGTAGAGCCGGCCCACGAACAGCACGGTCAACCCCTCGCTGGAGGACGTACGGGACGGGAAATCGACGAACTCGCTCAGGTCGATCCCGTTCGGGATCTTGGCGATCCGCTCGCGCCGCACGCCCAACGAAGCTAGGAGGTTCGTCTCGAGGTCGGTATGGGCGACAATCCGGTCGGCGGGCGCTAGGGTGAAGTGGGCGACCGCTCGGGCATAGGCCCACCAGCCGGGCGTTCCGCGGCCGGCGTCGAAGTGCGTTTCGACGACGAGGGGGGTCGTGCGAACGCGGCGGGCGAACGCGGCCATCCAAGTCGGCGGCATCCCGAAGGCGTGGGCATGCACGACGTCCGTTTCAAGCCGAAGGACGTCGAGGGCCATTCCGGGGGCGACTAGGCCGAGTCCGTGTGGGGCCGGAATCGTCCGGAACGCGCGGTGTCGACGAACGGGGACCGGCTCGTGGGTGGGTCCCGGGGGAAGACGGTGGAGCGGTCGGTCGCGGGCCAGGTCGGTCGTGACGACCTCCACCGAATGGCCCCGCTCCACGAGGCCCCGTGCGATCGCCTCGACCTGGATCTCCACTCCCCCCAGCGCCGGGGGGTAGCGATGGGTGACCTCGAGGACGCGCATCGAGCGAGCCGACCTACGCGTCCGCCGGGACCGGGGAGGGGGCGTTCGATGGCACGGGGTGAAAGGGCCAAGCCGCCAGGAGCCACGGCCGCGGGTTGGATTGGTCGCGGAGGAGGATGAGGAGGAGCTGGACCAGGCTCACGGTCATGAGGACCGCGAAGACGTCGAGGAGGTCGTAGCGCACCGTTCCCCAGAACGAGGAGCTATCGAACGCCTGGACTAGGGTGAACGCTTGGGCGCTCGCCGGAGAGGCGAACCAGATGCCGAGCACGTTGTTGACGAGCAGGTACCCCGATGCGACGACCACCAGGAAGTAGAAGAAACGACGGCGCTGAGGATGGAGGGTGTAGACATCAGCCACGAGCAACGCGAAGGGGTAGAGCATATACTGCTCGTAGAGCCCCCACCGGAAGAGCAGGATGGTCCCGATCACGAAGAGTAGCGCGCGGAGCTGCTGGCCCGGATCGCCCGTCCGCGCCCAACGGGCCGCGTACCAGCCCCCCAGGATGCACGCCGGGACCCAGAGGTGCGCAAGGACCTCGTAGAGGGCCGGATGGGCCTGGAGGACCGCAGGGAACGGTCCCAGGTTCGCGAGTTGGGCGTAGTTCATTCCGCCTCCGCCTCCGGCGGTGGAGGAGGTCGTGGTCGCGACCACGCCGGTGAAGTTCCAGCCGGCGGCGAGGAACGCGACGAGGGTCAGGGCGCCGGCGAGGAGCACGCTCGCAACGGGCCAGAACCGCCGTATTCCGCGGTTCCGGAAGAATTCGAGGGGAAGGAACATCACCGTGATCCACTTGAGGAAGATCCCGAACCCCCACAGGAGGCTCCGTTGGGCGGCCTGCGACTCGGCCGTGAGGAGGGCGGCGAGGATGAGGGCCGTGGTCACCGGGTCGAGTTGACCCCAGATCGCCCCGATCACGATGTCATACGGAAAGAACGACCAGAACGACAGGGCCGCGACCGCCGCACGAACATTCCCGGTCTCCCGGAGGACGAACCGGTAGAGGAGGACCGAGATCGCCATGTCGCCGGCTATTGGACCCTGCTTCAGCAGGAAGTAGAGAACGAACCGGTTCCCGCCCCCTACGTGTTCCCAGAGCCCGTACGTCCCGCCGAAGATGTCGGGCCAGAAGGGCAGGTACGCGGCCGGGTAGAGGAGCTGATTCGTGTAGCCAAAACTGACGCCGGGGACCGCGGCCCATGCGCCGAGGTACGGGTTGGTCCCGTGGGCGACCACGTACCCCGTCCGGATCCAGACCTCGAGGTCGTACGGATGCCCCGTCCAGAAGGAGAAAGCCTCCCGGATCGCGAGGCCGATCAGCAGGACCGTGGCCGCCGCCGGCCAGGGACGGAGGCCCAACCATCGGCGCGACCCTCCCACGCTTCCCTCCCTCACTGCACCCCGGGCCGACCAAAGGCTCGTCGCCGGGGGGACCCAGGCGGATAGGCCGCCGAACGACGGCTACGGCTATTTGCCACCCCACCGACTCTCCGATGGGAACGGTCATGGCTTCCGAGCACCTGCCCAAACCGGTGCTGCCTCCTCCCCCGTTCTCCGAACCCGTCCCGAATCCGGGGGAGCACGGACTCCGGACGAGCGCCATCGTTTTCGCGTACGACGAGGAAGCCGCGCTTCGGCGGTGCCTCCCCTCGCTCCTCGAGAGCTCGGTCGAGGAGATTCTCGTTATGTACGGGGGATCGGACGGCTCGCAGCGGTACCTCGAGTCGCTCCGGGACCCACGTCTCCACCTCGAGCTTGAGCCCACACGAGCCGGCAAGTGGCGCGCGTACAATCTCGCGATCGAGCGGGTCCGGGGGGACCTCGTCTTCCTCATTTCGGGGGACATCTCCTTCCCGCCGACGATCTTCGACCACCTCCGTTCTCGCTTCTCCCCGGACGTCGGCGTAGTGTTCCCCCGGGTGGTCCCGACGAACGTGCGGAACACCGTGAGCGGGTTGGGTGCCGCCCTATGGGACGTGCACGACCGGCAGATCGTCGCATGCGAGCACGCGGGCCTTCCCATCCATGGGGGGGAGTTGCAGGCGGTCCGGCGTATCCTCCTCGAACCCCTCGCGGGCGTGATCAACGAGGACGCCTACCTCTGCCTCCGCGCCGCGGAACGCGGGTACCGGGTCCTCTACGACCGGGAAGCGGTGGTCCAAAACACCGTCCCCGAGACCTTGAACGACCTGCTCCGCCAACGTCGGCGCGTGAACTACGGCCACCGCCAGCTATCGGCGGGTGGGCTCGACCCCTCGACCCTAGACCGGCTCATCTGGGAGCGGCCGGACCTCTGCCTCGGGGTGCTGGGCCGAGCGGTCGCCCAGCGACCGACCAACGCCGTTCGGCTCCCGCTCCTGGCTGCGCTCGAGCTCGTGGCCCTCATCCGAGGGAACCGCGACTTCGTCCGTGGGATCGACCACGGCCGGTGGTCGCTCGTCAGGTCGGGAAAGGACGGACGGTTCCCGGTCCCACCCGGCGAACCCGCGCGCCGGGTTCCGGAGCACTAGATAAGGTCGAGGAAGGGGTTGGAACGGATCGGCCGGTGCGTCTATCCGCAGCCGCAACCGCCCGAGCCGCAACCACAGCCCCCGCCGCTCGCCTCGTGGCCGTCCTGGCCGGTCGAGGGAGTATCGGGCGCGGTGATCTTGAACCCGGAGGCGTTGAGCTCGGTGACGTAGTCGATCCGTGCACCGTTGAGCATCTCGGCGCTCAGGTCGTCGACGACGATCTTGAACCCGTCCGCGGAGATCACTTGGTCCCCATTGCGGACTTGGTCAAACGCCATCGCGAACGCGGGGCCCCCATGACCGCTGCCACTGCCGCATCCGCAGCCTCCGCCCTCCGCGCCGGAACCGCAGCCGCCACCGCAGCCACCGCCCCCGCCGGACTGTACGAAAACCCGGACCGCCGTGCCGGCCTTCTGGCTCTTGATGAGGTCCCGGACCTGGTCCTGCGCTTCTTTCGACACTTCCAACTTGATCGAACTATCCGTCATACCAGGGGCCCTCCTTGGACTACCCCGATTTGCACACGCCGGCGCATGTATAAAGACCCGGTTGCCGGAAAGTGCGGTGGGCACCCTACGCGGAGAACGACTTCCCGCAGGAGCAGGACTCCTTCGCGTTCGGGTTGTAGATCTTGAACCCGGACGCCTCGAGGCCGAGCAGGAAGTCGACCTTGACCCCCTGGAGGAGGGGGGCGCTGGCCTTGTCAACCACCACCGTCAGTTGGGGGTCCTGGAAGGCGACTTCGTCCCCCGTCTCCTGTTTGTCGAACGACATCCCATAGGTGAGGCCGGAGCACCCGCCTCCCTGGACGAAGAGGCGGAGCGCAGCCCCGGGGGGGGCGTGCTGCTTCTCCATGATCTTGACGACCTGGTCCCGCGCCGCGGGAGTGACTTCGATGAGTGACATGGGATTCTTGTCGACCGAACGAGCCCCGGAGGCGGTAAAAGAGTTGCTTACACCGAGGAAACCGTTCCAGCACCCGTCGCGGGGGCTTATTTACCGAATCGGGGTGGGCGAGCACCATGTGCCGCCTCTTCGGGATGCTCGCCACCCAGCCCCAGAGCGGGGAGCATTGGCTCGTCCGTTCCGACCGCTCCCTGCTGGCCCAGTCGAACGCCACCCCCGAGACCGCCCAGAAGGACGGTTGGGGAATCGGCTGGTTCGATGAGAATGCCCGCGTCCGCGTCGAACGGGGGGTCGGAGGGGCCTTCGAGGACGGCGAACGGGAGCGGTTCGTGCGGGTCGCCACGGCGGCCCAAGGGACGCTCGTCCTCGGCCACCTCCGCCACGCGAGCAATCCCCTCGAGCTAACGCGCGAGCAGCTCATCGGCCCCTTCAATTCCCAGCCGTTCGAGACGCACACCAACCTGTTCATCCACAACGGGGCGATCCCCTTCCCGAACGAGACCCGCCCCTTCCTCGGCGTGCACGAGAAGGAGGTGAAGGGGGTGAACGACAGCGAGGTCCTCTTCCGCCTGCTCCTCCGACACAACGAGGAGATGCACGACCCGTTCCGCGCCTACGTGCACGCGGTCGAGGACCTCCTCCGGGTCTGGATCGGCGTGGGTCGTCCGCTCGAACCCCCGTTCTCCGGCCTCAACGTGCTCTATTCCCCGAGCCCGGACGAGCTGTGGGCGTTCTGCCTATCGACCGGGGACCACGGCTGTGGGCTGCTCGATACGAGCCGGCCCTACTACGAGATGTGCTACCACGACGAGCCCCGCCGTATCATCGTGGGCAGCGAGCCGTTCGACCGGACTCCCGGCGGGTTTTGGAAACCCCTACCGTCCGGCCGCTACCTGCACGCGCGGCGGCTCGGAGATCACGTAGAGGTCCGGACGGCTCCGCTCCCGAACTTCACGCTCCCGACTCCGTCCATGGTCCGCGCGTAGAGCCGGCGCCCCCGTCCCGTCGAGGAGGCGACCGTGCCGAGCGAGATGCTCTCCGGCCCCGACCTCGGCGGTGGGTACCTCCATCAGCTCACGATCGACCGGACCGGGGAAGTGACCACCTTCACCTACCACGCCCAGGACGGAGGCCAGGATGCGAACGGCCCTCCCCTCGGTCCGCTCGACGCCCTCGGGTTCGTCCACCCGACGGACGGGTGCCAGTTCGGGGGCCCCCGGTGCTGGCACCGGCGCTTCCTCCTCCCCTTCGCCGAGACACCGAAGGTGCGGCTCGCCTACAACCGGTTCCGGTTCGTCCTCGAGACCATGCTGAAGCAGGTCTACGCGGACGCGCTGCCCGGCGTGGACGCGGCGCTGGCCGAACTCGTACGGAAGATCGCCCCGACGCTCCGGACCGAGGGGATCGAGTGGTACATCGGCGGTTCGACCGCGGCCCGCCTTCTCGGCGCATCCCTCGTCCCCCACGACATCGACCTCGGCACGTCGCGCGCGGGAGTTGACCGGCTCGCGCAGTTGATCCCCGAGTACCTCATCGAGCCGCTGGGTCCGACCGACTGGCCTTCGCGCGGGATCGTCCACGCGGCGCGGGCGTTCGTGGGGACGTTCCGCGATGGGGCGCGGGTCGAATGGGCCGTGCCGATCGAGCCGAGCGCGCCGCCGGGCCCCGACGAGTGGAGCGGCCGCCTCCCCGAGGTGCGGACCCTCGAGGTCTCGCTCGAGGGCGCCCCCGTCCGCGTCACTCGACCCGAGTACGGTCTCGTTCGGAGCGCCGAGCGTCGCGTGACCTCCCGGGTGACGGTGCTCACCGATCTCGTGCGCCAGGTCGGCCCGGACCTCGGTCTCCTCCGCGACCTGCTCTCCGCGTCGCGGCTCGGGCCGGAGGCGCGCGACGCGCTCCTTCGGTCGGTTGCGGTATAACCCCGGCCCGGTCGACGTGCCGGTCGAGCCCTAGCTTCATAGCCCCCTCCGGCCGACCGAGCGCCGATGCTCGCACCCCAGACGACGCCGGTGACCGAGGCGCTCACGCCGCACGACCTCGTGACCTATTTCCGGTGCCCGTACGAAATGGAACTCGCGCGGGCGAACCACCACCGGCTCGCCGATGGCGCGCTCGGCAACGTGCGCACCCCCCTCGACGTCGTGCCGCTCCGTCACTCTCCGCTCTTTGCTCCTCCGCTCGGCCACCTGCTCGTCAACGAGGGCCGCCTCGACCTCACCTCAAAGGACCTCCTCGTCTACGAGGACGAGGGGGAGGACGACCTGCCGGTGCTCTTCCCTCCCGAACAGGTCCGACCCGACATCCGGTTCGCGGGCAACCGCTCGACCCTCGCCGACCCCGAGCTCGGACTGCGGGGTCGCCCGGACCTCATCATCCAGCGGGCCGACGGCTCGCTCGTCCCGGTCGAGTACAAGGAGACGCACCTGTTCGTCGGGTACCACGAGGCCCACGGGCGGCTGTTCGACACGGTCCAGTCCGTCGCCGAGTGCCGCCTCGTCGAGGCGGCGTTCGGACGGAAGGTCCCCTACGGGATCGTCCTCTACGGCGACCAGGCCGGCGACGGCCAGCGCGAGGGATGGGTTCGCATCCCCTACGGGGAGGCCGAGCAGAGCTGGTTGCGGGTCGCCCTGCGCCAGGTCCGCGAGGATTCGGTCCGCGCCCCGGTGCCCGCGGAGCGCAACTGCGGCGGATGCGAGCCGAACGCGGACAGCCTGTGCAAGTTCGCGGCGGCCCGCTACGAGGGCCCGCACCACCACCAGACGTTCTTCATGAGCCGCCGGACGTAGGGCTCCAACGCCCCGCCCGGGGCCTAAATGTATTCCTGGGCGGCGTTCGGGCCGAGGGTGCCGTACCCCTCGAACCGGAACGACTGCTTGATGACGTTCGCGACCGGGAAGAACGGGATCCATAGGAGCACGTCCTTCCGTCCCATCTTGGCGAGGAAGTAGCCGATCGGGACCGCACGGATCGCGATCCCGATGAGGAAGAGCGCCGCGGTAAAGGCGAGCGCCGGAACCCCGAGGACGACGATCAGCACCGCCAGATAGAGGTAGACAAGGCTGCGCACGCCCGAGCGCATCAGGAGCAGGAACCAGAAGAAGACGGAGACGCCGCAGTACTCGGGTGTCGGGCCGAAGAGGGAGACGTAGTGCTGGCCGTTGGCCATCAGGATACCGCGGGCCCAGCGGACGCGCTGACGGCGCAGCGCTTCGTAGTCCTTCGGCACATCTTCGAAAGCGAGCGAGCCGAACTCGATCCGGATGCGGTAACCGAGTCGCTGGACTCGCATCGAGATCTCAGTGTCCTCCCCGTTCCAAGGGACCCAGCCCCCGAGCTCGACCAGGTCCTTTCGGCGGAACGCGGAGAAGAGTCCGTCGATGACCTCGGCCGATCGGGTCCCCATGTTCGCCGGACGGAGCAGGTAGTGCATCCACGCGATCTCGAGGGCCCGCAATTTCCGGGTCCACCCGTTGTGCTGGAGCGGGTGCAGCGCGCCCTGGACCCCGCCGACCGTGGGGTCGGCGAAGTGGCGTATCATCTCTCCGAACCCGAGCTCCGCCGAGATGTGCGTGTCGGCGTCGCACCGCAGGACGATCTCGTGGCGCGCGAGGGCCAAGGCGCCGTTGAGCGCGTTCGACTTGCCACCGTGGGGAAGGTCGACGACGTACCCCTTCGCGTGCTGGAGATGCCCGATCGCGGCCCGGGCGAGTTCCAGCGTATGGTCCGTGGACCCGTCATTTCCCACGATGATCTCGACATCGCCTGGATACAGTCCGGCGGCCTTGTCAGCCGCGAGGATGGTCTCCCAGATCCACTCTTCCTCGTTGAAGGCGGGCATCACGATCGACACCGAGGGATGGTAGGCCGCAAGGGGAGGGAGATGACTGCGGCGGACGTAGCGGAAATAGAACGGTCGCGCGATCACGCCGAAGACGGTGAGCGAGAGAAGGGGAACGAGGAGCAGGAGCGTGAACGGGAGCAGGAGGCCGGTCACGCCCAGGAGATCGGAGACGACGAGCACGAGTACGACCGACAGCCCCACGGCCAGACCCCCGATCCCCACAAACGCTCCGACCGCGCCCCGGTCGCGTGGAAAGCGGGCGGGTAGGCGCTGGGGCTTCGGGAGATAGGTGGCGCAGAACATGAGCGTCACCATGAACAGGCCCCCGGTCAGCGTCCGCACCAGGAGGCCAAAGTCGCGCACATCGCGGCCCGGCACCGTGAAGAGCAGGGCGTCGAGGAAGACCTCCATGGCGATGTAGAACAGGATGATCCCAAGCGCGAAGGCGCGGCGTCGGACCGAATGGTGGGGTCGATTGAAGAGCAGACCGCTCGCGACGACGAACGCGAACATCGCAGCCAGGTACATCGGGAAGATGTAGTCCGGCACGTCGAGCGCGTTGGCGCCGACGGTGTAGATCCCCGGCCAATGGAGAGGCCAGTAGAGGAACGTCCCGGCCAAGGCGACCAGGTGGTCGTAATGGTTGAAGATTCGTCCATAGAAGTAGAGCAGGAGGAACCCGGACGTGGCGAACAACCCGACTAGGACGAAGACGAACCCGCGCGCGCGGGGGAGGCGGAGCGATGGGTGCTCGCCCGCCCCCCGCATCGGGAGGACGGTCACCCCGTCCTTGCCGTAGACCCGGACGCTCGGGGCCGAGGGGGCTCCGGCGGAGGGGGAGGGATCCGGGGGCGGCCCCTCCCACGGCCACCGGGCCACCATCGCATTCGTCCCCGGTCCGTCCGTCGTGGGCCGGTCGGCCAGCCAGGCGATCGAGAACGATACGATGGCGCCGAGAACCAGGCCGGAAACGACCGCCCCGAACGGGATCCCGTAATGCCTGCCCACCGTTCCCAACGGGTCGAGGATGGGCGATAGGAGGACGACGAGAGAGTGACCCACGCCCGAAACCCAATTGAGAAAGCTCTGGAACCAGGGAGGCCAGGAGCTCCGCGAGACGCCGAAGGTTCCCGCCATGCCGACGTGGGCGAGGGCGTCCGTCAGAGGGAGACTCCCGATCCTCGTTTGCGGGTGAGGTAGGCGTTGAAGGGCAAGCTCGGACCGGCGGCGCCGCCCCCTCCGGGAGTCGAAGAACCTCCCAGCTCGGCGTCCCCGCTGGCCAGGACTCCCGGCAGCGTGAGGATTCCTACGGTGAGGAGGGCGAGTGTGCCCACCAGCCACAAGAACCGCATGATTGGCAACCGGGCGCTGCCCTCGTTGGACCGGATTGGGTATTAGGCCTTTCGACCGGGCGATAACCCCTCTCTCAAAGTGAGACGGAAGGACCGCAAGGCGAGACTACGCCGACCTGTTTTGGGACCCTCGGCGCCGGGTCGGCCCCAACAGCGCGAACAGTCCCGCCCCCGAGAGGCCGAGCACGATCGCCGTCCTCGCCGCTGGCAAGACGAGGGTCCAGATAGGAGGGGTCGGGCCCCGACCGATGACGAGGATGGAGATCGTCTGCACGACGGAGT
>Ga0209415_10019233_pt1 | contig 10708 bp, 12 predicted proteins | sample PeaSoiSIISIP2007_FD_187696 | JGI IMG/M metagenome (GOLD analysis project Ga0209415, IMG submission 187696) | Peat soil microbial communities from Weissenstadt, Germany - SII-SIP-2007 (SPAdes) (version 2) | ecosystem: Environmental > Terrestrial > Soil > Wetlands > Peat | place: Germany... | reverse complement strand
CGCCGTCTCGACGCCGAGCCGCCGCGCGCCGTCTTCGACATCGACGAGGCCACGGAGTGGGTGGCCAACCACCTGCCGTTCGAGATCAGTGCGGTGTTGACCTACTCGGACGTGAAGCGGATCCTCGAGTGGAACCTGGAGTTCCTCCGCATCCGGGGGATGGCAACACCGCAGACCGGTGCCCCCGAAGGGGCGGTGGTGGTCGGCCCCGAGGAGGTCGCCGACTTCGTGATGGACCGTGCCCGGGCGGTGGATTCGCCGTACTCGGAGGACCAGGTCGCGGCCGTGCTCGACGCCCAGTTCGGATATTTCGACGCGATCGGTGCGATCGGACCCGAAGCCGACGACGGCGAGTTGGGCTGAGCAATGTGTGCCCCGCGAGGGGTCGCGGCTGTGGTTTCATGGGGCCACCAGAGAAAGGAGGTGGTCCAACTGATAGGTCAAAGTTGCGGGACCCTGGAGGTGGCTGGCCGCTGAGGCGGCAAGCTGGACCACCTGGCGATATCCAGCCAGACACCCATCGACGCCCTAGCCGGAGCTGGTCCCGCCCGGCGATGCACGGGGTCAGTCAATGCCTTTCCAGCAGAACTCGATGCCTGTGGGCGCCCGCAAGGGCGCCCACAGCGCGTCCGGCCCCGGCCTCCTGCGTTGGGGGACGACGGGCGGCGCGCGGTGGCCCCGCGGTTGGGGACGAGGTGCGGCGCGCCCGAGGCCCCGCGGTTGGGGACGAGGTGCGGCGCGCCGTACACTGCGCCCGCCATGGCCCGCCCGGTCCGCTTCGAGCACACCCGCTGGCTCGGCGACAAGCGCTCGATGGTCGTGCACGACCTCGACGCCGCTCTCGAATCGTGCGCGATCCCGGAGCTGATGTCGTCGGAGCAGTTCGGCTCCTTCGGTCCCGACCTGCTGGCCGAGGCCCGCAACCGCGGCTATCACGCCTGCCGGCACTGCGTCCGGGCCGCGACCGACTGAGTCTGCATGGCCGAGGAGACGGGGCGGGTGTCCGCCGGCCTGGTCTCCGACGGGATCCGGCTCGCGTCCCACCTGGCCCGCCCGCCCGGGTCGATCGCGCGGGGTGGGGTCCGCGCCGGCCTGGTCATCGCCCACGGGATGCCCTCCGGCGACGGGGCCGGGCCTGCCGCGTCGCTCACGTTCCCCGAGCTGGCCGACCGCGTCGCGCGTGACACGGGTTGGCTCGCCCTGTCGTTCGACTTCCGGGGCGCCGGCCGCTCCGCCGGGATGTTCAGCCCCGGGGGGTGGCTGCGCGACCTGGTCGCCGCGGTCGAGCTCGTGCGGCCCGAGGTGTCGTCGGTGTTCGTGGCCGGCTTCGGCCTCGGTGGTGCCCTCGCGCTGCGCGTCGCCGCCCTCGACCCGGCCATCGGGGGGGTCGCGGTGCTCGGGACCCCGTCCGATCTGTCGGTGTACGCGGGCGACGTCGACGCGTTGGCGGCCGGGGCAGAGGAGTCGGGCTACTCGACCCCCGCCGCATCGGAGCGCGCTGGCTGGGCCGCCGACCTGGTGGCCATCGACCCCCTCGGCGCGGCTGCGGCCATCCCCCCCCGCCCGCTGCTGATCGTGCACGGCTCGGTCGATCCCGACACTCCGCTGGTCGAGGCGCGTGCGCTGGCGGAAGCGACCGAAGGTGCGGCGGAGCTGCGCGTCATCCCGATGGCCGGCCACCGGCTCCGCCACGATCCGCGCGCCGTCGCCCTCCTCCTCGGCTGGCTCCAGCGCCACGGCTGACGGCGTGACCAGAGGCTTGCTGGCCTGGCGGGGACGGGGGTCACGCCGCTCGCGGCCGAGGTCGCTCAGCCGGGGGAGGGGTCGGCCGCCTCGCCGCCCTCGGCCTCGTCGATCGCGGCGTCGAGGGCCTGGCGCAGCTGGCGGGCCGCCACCTCCGGCTCCGCCGCCTCTGTCAACCAGCGCACCGCCACCACGTGCCGCGCGCCGGCGGCCACGACGCCCGCGACGGTTGCGGGGGACACGCCGCCGGTCACCCACACGGGCCGTCCCGCGTGCTCCACGGCGTAGCGGATGTACCCGAGCCCGACGCCGGGCCGCCCCGGCTTGGTGGGGGTCGGGTCGACCGGCCCGGCCGAGACGTAGGTCACGGGCTCGTCGAGGCTGGCGACAAGGTCCTCCCGGCTGTGGGTGGAGAGGCCGACGATCGCGTCCTCGCCGAGGATCCGGCGGGCGATGCCCGGCTCGACGTCGTCCTGGCCGACGTGGACACCGTCCGCGCCGCTCGCCAACGCCAGGTCGGGCCGGTCGTTCAGGATGAAGGGCACGCCCGCGTCCGCGCACACCGCTCGCAGCGCGACCGCCCTCCGGACGAGGGTCCGGTCGTCGAGACCCTTCTCCCGTAGCTGCACGAGGTCGACGCCGCCCGTGATGCAGGCCGCGACGAAGCGCTCGAGATCGGGCCGGTCGGGCACGCAGAGGTAGAGCCGGCGGCCCTCTAGATCAGCCACGACGTCCCCCCGGTGAGGGCGGGACCGCCGGCGCCGGGGCGTGCTCAGCCACGGGGCCCCGGGGTGAGGGCGGAGCAGCCGGCACCGGCGCGGACTCAGCCACCGGCCACCGCCCGCACGACCTCGCAACGGTCGCCCGCGGCGAGTTGCGTCACCCCCACCGCGCGGCGATCGACCGGCTCGCCGTTGCGCTCGACCACCACCACCCGCCCGGTCAGCCCCATCGCGTCGATGAGCGTGGCGACGGTGGCGCCGGCGGGCAGGTCGACCGGCCGACCGTTCGCGAGGACCTCCACGACTGGACCGTACCCGTCAAGGCCTGCCGTGGGATGCCGATACCCCAGTGGATGGGGGACGTCCCGGTCGTGGAGCTGCGCGCGGTCCGGCGCGCCTTCGGCGGCAAGCCGGCTCTCGACGGCCTGAGCTTCGAGGCGCCGCGGGGCACGGTGACCGTGCTACTCGGTCCCAACGGCGCGGGCAAGACCACCGCCGTGCGCATGATCACCGGGGCGTTGCCGCCCGACTCCGGCGAGGTCCGCACCTTCGGGCTGGATCCCTCGACGGACGGCACGATGGTGCGCAGGCGCTGCGGCGTCGTCGCCGCCAAGCCGGCGCTCTACGACCGGCTCTCCGGATGGGACAACCTCGTCTACTCGGCCGAGCTCTACGGGCTCGGTCCGGAGGCTCCGATCGAGGAGGCCGCGGCCCGGTTCGGCATCGACGACGCCCTCGACCTGCGGGTCGGCGGCTACTCGACCGGGATGAAGACGCGCCTGGCGTTGGCCCGCGCCGTGCTGCACGACCCGGACCTGCTGCTGCTCGACGAGCCGACGTCGGGCCTCGACCCCGAGTCGTCGCGCGCCGTGCTCCAGCTGATCGACGAGATCGCGGCCCAGGGCCGCACCGTGATCATGTGCACGCACCTGCTGCTCGAAGCCGAGGGCCTGGCCGACCAGGTGGTGCTGATGGAGGACGGGCGCACGCTGGTGGCCGGCCGCCCGGATGAGCTGGTGCGCCGGGTGTGGCCGCGGCCGTCCGTGCGCATCGACGCCGAGGACCGCAGCGCGCTCCGCGACGTGGCCGTGCTTCCAGGCGTGGTCGGGGCGGCATGGGGTCCGGGCGGTGTGATGGTCGAGCTCGACGACCTCTCCCGTGTCCCCGATCTGGTCGGCGCGCTGGCCGCGGCCGGAGCCCGGATCACGCGGGTCACACCGCACGAGCCGAGCCTCGAGGAGCTGTACTTCGCCGTCCGTTCCGGCCGCCTCGACGGCGCTGGCGTGCGCGTCACCGACCCGGCGGGCGCCTCGTGAGCGCGGTCATCGCCCACGACGACCAGCGCCCGGTGCTCACGCGCCGTCGGCCCCGCCGGACGCGGGCCTCGAAGGTGTTCGTCGTCGCCCGCACCGACCTGCGGCAGCTCTACCAGAGCCCCGACTTCTGGGTCCCGATGGTGATCCTGGCCGGGTTCTTCTTCGTCATCGCGCCCGCGGGCCTGCTGTGGATGATCACCCACGTGTCGGGCAACGCGCTCGTCCAGAAGGTCGGCTCCACACTGTCGGTGCTGCCCGGAAGTGCGCGCGCGGAGATCACCCGCCGTGCGCCCCACGCGGGCCCGGCGGTGCAGGCGAGCTACGCCCTCGCGGTGTATCTCTTCGCCCCCCTTGCCGTCATCGTGCCGATGACGATCTCCACCGCGGTCGGTGCCAACTGTCTCGTCGGCGAGCGCGAGCGCGGCACCGGCGAGTTCCTCTCCCACTCGCCGGTGACCGAGCGCGACCTCTACATCGGCAAGCTGATCGCCAGCCTCGTGCCCGGCTACCTCACCACCCTGGTCGGCTTCAGCATCTACTCGATCGTCGTCAACGTCATCGTCGGCCCCCACGTCGGTGGCTGGTTCTTCCCGACCGCGCAGTGGTGGTTGCTGATGCTCTGGGTGGTCCCGCCCTTCCTCGCCATCACCCTCTCCGTGGTGCTGCGGCTCTCGGCGCGGGTCAAGAGCGCGGCGGCGGCGCAGCAGGCGTCGGGCCTCGTGACCCTGCCCGCAATCGTGCTGTCGTACGCCCAGTCGAGCGGGGCGGTGTTCGCCCACGGGGTCAGCGACCTGTGGGTCGGTCTGGCCGCGTGGATCATCGCCATCGCCGGTCTGCGGCGCGGTGCGCGTGCCGTCACCCGGGCCCGCCTGCTCGGCGTCGACGGCGACCTGGGCTAGCAGCGCGTCCTGGGCCGAGCGGCGCGTCACGGGCTGGGCAGCAGGTCCCGGGCTGGGCAGCGCGTCCTGGGCTGGGCAGCGCGTCACGCCGGCTGATCCGGCGCCCCTCGCTATGACGCCGGAATCGACGCCGCGGGTATCGCGCCGCTCGGTGCGCTGATCGTGACCGAGGCGCCCCACTGGCTGTACTTCACGTCGCTCTTGGACCCGTCGCTGCCGACCATGTCGAGCTCCACGGGCAGCGTCGACGATCCGGGGGTGATGTACAGCGTCCCGGTGGCGCTCGGCCCTCCGCTCGTGTCGGGCACGTCGACCGAGATCGGCACGACCTGTTGGCCGTCGACGATCGTCACCGCGCCGACGCGGTAGGGCCCCGTGATCGTGTCGTTCTTCAGCGCCGACGCGAGGGTGATCCCGTCCGACACGTCGGAGAAGCCCGAGTCGCCGGGGGTGAACGCGACCCACCGGTTGGCGAGACGGGTTGTCTGCGAGGCCGGGTACTGGAAGTAGTTGGTGACCGCGGCCGCGTCGCCCATCGCATAGGCGACGCCGCCCACCAGCAGCGTCTCGGCGTGTGCCCCATCGGCCGTGATCCACTGGCGCCCGCTGGTCGGGCCCGAGTCCTGCTGGAACGCGATCACGTCGTTGCCGCTCGTCGTGGTCACGTCGATGTGCGCCCACTGCTGCGCGGCGGCGTTGGCCATCGCCTTGGCCACGAGTGAGGCGGCCGTCGGCACCACGCCGGCCCCGAGTGGCGCGGTCGTCGGTACGCCGGCCCCGACTGGCGCGGTCGTCGGTGTCGGCGCCTCCGTGGTCGTCGCCGCCGGGTGGGCGACGTCGGCACCGGCGGCGCTGCTGTGACTCGACTTCAGGGCGGCGCAGGCGGCGACGGTCAATCCGCCCGCGACGAGCAGCGTGATCGGGAGGGGTCCGGGCCGCCGGCGGCGCATGACCGAATTGTCGGCATTGACGACGGGAACCTGACCGGTCCCGGCCGGTCCCACGCTCCACGGGGACCTCTAGGACAGCGGAGTCCCCTCCTCCCCTCCGGCGTCCCGGCCCGGCGCCGGTGACGGCGCCCGGTCCCGGCCCGCGGCGGTGACGATGAGCGTGGCGAGCGCGGTGGTGAGCGGGACGGACGCGACGAGTCCGATGCTGCCGACCAGGGTGCGCACGACCTCCTCGGCGATGGTCTCGCCGCTGACGACGCTGGTGAAGCCCCGGCCGCCGAGGTCGAACAACAGGAGCAGGGGGAGGGCGGCGCCGGCGTAGGCGAGGATGAGCGTGTAGATCGTCGACGCGATGTGGTCGCGCCCGACGCGCATGCCGGCGCGATAGACGGAGCGGGCCTCGCGCGTGGGATTGGCCTCGTGGATCTCCCATACTGCGGCCGCTTGTGTGACGGTGACGTCGTTGAGGACGCCGAGCGAGCCGATGATCATGCCGGCGAGGAGCAGCCCGTCGAGACTGATGTGGGCGATGCCGACCTGGAGGAACGTGACGTCCTCGGAACCGACCCCGGTCAGGTGGGTGAGGTGCACGGCGGCGACGGCGAGCGCGCCGACGAGCGCGAGGCTGGCAAGGGTTCCGAGCACGGCGGTCGCGGTCCGGGCGTTGACGCCGTGGGCGACGAATAGCACGACGCACACGATCAGCGCCGAGGTGACGAGCGCGACGCCGAGGGCGCTGCGATCCTCGAGCAGGGCGGGGAACGCGAAGCGGGCGAGGACGACCCAGGTGATGACGAGCCCGGCGATGGCGCCGAGGCCGCGCCAGCGCCCGACGGCGACGACGACGACGGCGAACACCAGCGCAAGGACAAGCAGGGATTCGTGGCGCTGGAAGTCGAAGAACTCGAACACCTGGCCGTTGGGCCCGGTCGTCGGGGCGAGCACGACGCGATCGCCGGTGTGGAGGACGGTCGAGCCGGCGCCGGTGTTGGTGTCGACGGAGGCGAGGTTGCCGCGGTCGGGGCCGCTCGTCAGCCGCACCTGGGAGGTCTCACAGCGCACCGGCGTCTGCTGTGCGCCGCCCAATGGCGCGCCCGGGTACGCGCAGTCGTACAGCCTGGTGAGGACGACGGTGCCGTCGACCGTGGGGGTCGACCCGGCGTATCCGGCGGCCGTCGGCACCTTGGCGTGCGGCGGCCAGAGCACGATCATGCCGATCAGTGCGATGACCAGGGCCGCACCGACCGCCGTGCCGAGTGCCAGCGCCACGCGGCGCGGGACCCGGCGCCGCCCGGCGGGAGCGAGATGCGTGTGGCCGTGTCCGTCCATGCCGTCCAGCTTGACGTCCCAGCGGTCGCCAGCCGCGGCACGCCACAGTTGCGTGGCGCGGCGGTTACGTGGTGCCGGCCAGCGGATCGGATGATCCGGGTTGCCTGGCGGTCAGAGCGACGGTGCTTTGGCCGCGCGTGCCGCGATCGTCGCCATCAGGCTCTGCTCCATCGCAGTCGGGAAGCCGGAGCCGATGCCGGTGAAGGTCCCGGTGATCTCCTCCCGCCCTCTGAGGAAGCCGAGCTCGTCGAACGTCACGACGCCGCCGGTGGTCCCGGCTGTGAGCCGCATCACGACGCGGATGCCGAAGCTGTCGGTGCCGTAGTTGGCCACCGGCACAGAGTTCACCGACTCGACGGTGATCTGGTCGCCGGGGTCGGCGGAGGACTTCGCGAGGGCGGGGAGCATCTTGCGGAAGCAGTCGATCGCGTTCTGACTCGTCATCGCCGTCATGTCCTGCTGGGCCAGGCGCAGGGTCTTCATGATGGTCACGTCGGAGCTCACGTCGGCCCCCTGCATGCTGAAGTCGGGCGAGTAGAAGTCGCCCTCTATTGAGGTGCTCGGGTCGGGCGCGCCCGCGCACGCCGCGACCTGTGCGTCCTCACTGTCGGTGCCGCTGCTGTTGTCGTTGGGTGCGCTCGTCCACGTTGGCGGAACGTCGGCCGCGGTCAGGTTGATCATGCCGGCGACGGCTTTGTCGATCTCCTGGACGCCCGGGCCGGTCATCTGGGCGTCGGGCTTCCCAGGTGTCGTCGTCGCCCCGGTGGTCGACGTCACCGGCGCCGTGGAAGCGACCGGCGCCGCCGATGAGTGCGACCGGGACACGACGGCGACGACGCCGACGAAGGCGATCGCCGCGACGACGGCTACGCCGACGAGCACGAGCGACCACTTGTTCGTGGTGGTCGGCGCCACCGTGGTCCCGGAAGGCGCGGCAGTGGGCTGGCCGGTATGGGGCGTGGTCGTCTTCCCGGTCCACGTCGAGCCGTCCCACCACCGCAGCTGGCCCGCGGACCAGGGGTCTGCGTACCAGCCCGGCGGTGGGGTTTCCGACACGGGTGATCCATCGGCGCGATCCCGGGCGATCCCAAGCGAAATGGGCGGTTTGGACGAGGAGGACGGCCGATTCGAGATTCCGCACAGAGCCGCATCGTCTCCTCGTCATCCGGCATCGACGGCCGTCAGGCGGCTCCGGACCTCGCGATGGCGATTGGCGCCGTCGGGCCGGGGTCCGACGGCTCCGTTTCGGCCGGAGGTTCGGAGCCCGACCGGTCGTGAGGGTGAGGACCAGGCGCTCCCGAACAGGTTCGAGAATGCCCGTCGCGGGTCTCTGGACCGTAGTCGGGCAGGACGATGACCAACTCCTCGCCTCCGTAACACGCGACGATGTCGACGGGTCGCACGGAGTCGGGCAGGACCGCGCGAGAACGGTCGTAGCGCCTGGTCCCCGGCTTCGTGTCCGTGTGTGTCGTCAAGCATATTGAAATGGTCGAGATCGCCGTACGGGACGGGAGCGATTGGAGGTACGGGCGGTGGCCGTAACCTCCACACGGGCCGCGGCGCCGAGCCGATTCTGGCGCCGGGGCAGAGCGAGTGAGGAGGTCGCACGATGATCCAGACAGCGGGGGAGTCGAGGCGGTGAGCGGCAGGGCGAGGGTTGCTGCGATCCACCGCCATCCCGTGAAGTCGCTGCGCGGCGAGGCGGTGACGACTGCGGTCGTCACAGCTGACGGCCTGGAGGGGGATCGAGCGTGGGGCATCCAGGACGTCGACACGGGCAGGATCCTCACTGGGCGGCGCGAGCCCTCGTTGCTCCTCGCTGAGGCCAGATTGCAGGACGACGGCTCCCCGGAGATCGAGCTGCCGACAGGGGAGACGTGCGCGGGCCCAGGGCCGGCGACCGATGCGGCGCTGTCGGGCTGGCTCGGCCGCCCAGTCCGGCTCATCGCTGCCACAACCGAGCCGCCCTCCACGGCCGAGTACTTCGCCGACGCCACCGACGACACGAGCCCGGCCATCGAGTGGACGATGCCGGCCGGGCGCTTCGTCGATGCCATGCCGGTGCTTCTCCTGACGACGGCCAGCCTTCGCAAGGGCCGGTCGCTGCACCCCGAGGGCCAATGGGATGTCAAGCGCTTCCGGCCCAACGTCCTTATCGCCGTCGACGGCGAGGGCTGGGTCGAGGACTCCTGGTGCGGGCGCGCCATACACATCAAGGCCGCGACGATCTCGCCAGTGGCGCCCTGCGAGCGCTGCACGATGGTGACCCGCCCCCAACCGGATCTCGACCGGGATCTCGACATCTACAAGGTCCTGGCCCATCACCACGGCGGCACGTTCGGGGTGTGGTCGGCGGTGGCGGCACCCGGCACAATCGCCGTCGGCGACGCCGTGCAGATCGACTGACGCCGAGCACGACCAGCACGGTCTGACGATGTGTGCGGCAGCGCGTCGCAACCCGAGCGACCTGAACTGCCCGCGCGGTCATGCCGAGCCGGTCGCTCCTTCGTGAAAATCCCATAACACGCCTCGAGCGTGATCCCGATCGGGCAGCCGCGCGATGAGCCGACGAGCCAACGTCCAGGTGCGGCACCTGACGATCGGTCTCCCGACCGTTTGTCGGTCGTGGTCGTTCGCCCCGTCGATGACCGGCTCCATGGCCGTCGGCACCAAGGTCCGCGCCATCAAGCGGCTCGTTCTCACGATGTGCCCTCGCTGCGACGTGGTGAGCCGGTCCGGCTTCCCCGCCTAGGATTCCGGCGATCGGACGAGGGCGGGAGGACGTGTGGGGCTGAAGGTTGTGGGCGCGGGTGTGGGTCGAACCGGGACCCACTCTCTGAAGGTGGCGCTCGAACGTCTACTGGGTGGGCGGTGCCACCACATGGTCGAGATGTTCGGCAACGAGGCGCAGATCACCGGGTGGACCGCCGCGATCGATGGCGAGGCGGTCGACTGGGCTGCTCTGTTGGCCGACTACACGGCGCTCGTCGATTGGCCCGGCTGCAGTTTTTGGCCGGAACTGTCCTCGGCGTTCCCTGACGCGCTCGTCCTGCTCTCGGTCCGGGATCCCGAGAGCTGGTACCGGAGCGCGTCAGACACCATTTTCGGGCAGCTCGCACCGGACCGTGGACCGTGGATGGGCGCGGTGGTCCGGATGCTTGGTGCCCGCTTCTGTGCCGACTTCGCAAACCGCGACGCCATGATCGCCGCCTTCGAGCGGCACAACGACGCGGTGCGGGCTGCCGTGCCCGGCGACCGGCTGCTCGTGTGGAAGCCCTCCGACGGATGGGCCCCGATCTGCGAGCGACTCGGCGTGCCCGTGCCTGAAGAGCCCTTCCCGCTCACCAACACCACCGATGAGTTCCGGGCCATGATCGCATCGATGTCGACCGGAACTGCCCCGCCGGACGCCCCTTGATCTGGCGCCCCACCAGACAGGGTCGGCGCAGCCGGCCTCCCCGCCGCTTCGGACCCTCGACCTTCAGGGTGGGGACACGTCAGTGCTCCTCGCCGCCCGGTCTACTGGCGCTGGACGCGGCACTGAACCCCTTTAGGCTTGAGGAAGCGATGTTGCTCGTAACGTCCAAAGTGAACTTGAGACCAGCCCAAGACAGACTCCCGACGGGTTGGACTGGAAAGCAGGCATACGCGCTGGCGGCCGCTCGACCAGAGGGTGTGGATTTGTTGCTGGCGCCGTTCATGGACGTCGGCCAGCAGCGGTCGCAGTACCGAGTATGGATTAAAAGCTA
>Ga0209415_10019232_pt1 | contig 10708 bp, 11 predicted proteins | sample PeaSoiSIISIP2007_FD_187696 | JGI IMG/M metagenome (GOLD analysis project Ga0209415, IMG submission 187696) | Peat soil microbial communities from Weissenstadt, Germany - SII-SIP-2007 (SPAdes) (version 2) | ecosystem: Environmental > Terrestrial > Soil > Wetlands > Peat | place: Germany... | reverse complement strand
CGAGCCGGCGATCGATCACGCCGCTCCGATCGCCGGCGGCGCGGTCTGCGCGAGCTCGCGCGCTCGTGTGAAGACGGCGTCGATCATCGGCTCGGTCAGCCTCCCGGTGAACGTGTTCTGCTGGCTGGGGTGAAAGCAGCCGAGCAACGGCGCCGCCTCGGCGGCGTGCCCGAAGCGCGGTCGCGGAGGCGCGATTGGCCGCCCGGCGAGGGCGAGCAGCCGCAGCGCCGCATCCCACGCGAACGCGCCGAGGCAGACGATCACGCGCAGGCCGGGCAGCAGCCCGAGCTCGCGCGTCGAGAACGGCAGGCAGTTGTCGCGCTCCTGCGGCGTCGGGCGGTTGGCCGGCGGCGCGCAGCGCACCGCCGCGCAGACCCAGGCGTCGTGCAGGCGCAGGCCGTCAGCGCGCGCCCGCGAGGTCGGCTGGCTTGCCAGGCCGGCCCGCCAGAGCGCGGCGAACAGGAAGTCGCCGGAGCGGTCGCCCGTGAAGACGCGGCCCGTGCGGTTGCCGCCGTGGGCGGCCGGCGCGAGGCCGAGCACGGCGATCCTCGCGGCGGGGTCGCCGAAGCCCGGCAGCGGGCGCGCCCAATAGGTCTCGCCGGCATAGGCGGCGCGCCGCTCGCGCGCGACCTGCTCGCGCCAGGCGACGAGCCGCGCGCAGCGGCGGCAGCCCTCGATCTCACCGGCCAGCGTCGCGAGCTCCTTGTCGCGTAGGCTCTCGGGCGTGTCCTCGCGTGCCTTCATCGCCGCTGGTGTGTGTCTAGCACTCGCGCTCGGCGGCTGTTCGCTGACGCCGACCAGCAGCTCGAGCGCGGGCGGCTTCGCCGGCGCCGCCGCGAACGTCGCCACGGAGCTCAACCTGCTCGCCAGCGACGCCAGCTCCGCCAACGGCTCCGACATCTGCAAGAACGTGCTCGCCGCATCGGTGCGGAGCAAGCTCAACCAGCTCGGCACCTGCGCGACGATCATCGACAACCAGCTGAAGACGAGCGATGACTTCACGATGACGGTCGAGGCGATCAAGGTGACCGGCTCGACGGCCACCGCACAGGTCAAGACCGTCAGGAACGGCAAGAAGATCATCTCCACGGTCTCGCTCGTCAAGCAGAGCGGCGGCTGGCGGATCACCTCGATCTGATCGAGGGCGCATCGCGACACCCTCGTGACGAGGCCGTCGCGAGCGCTCAGCCCTCGAGCGCGCGGCCGTACTGGCGCTCGTAGTACTCGCGGTAGGCGCCGCTTCGAATTGGCTCCCACCACCAGGCGTTGTCGCGATACCAGGCGACCGTGCGCTCGAGCCCCTGCTCGAAGCGCGTCGCCGCCGACCAGCCGAGCGCGCGGACCTTCTCCGAGCCCAGCGAGTAGCGGCGGTCGTGGCCCGGGCGGTCGGTGACGTACTCGATCAGGCTCTCGTCGCGGCCGCACAGCTCGAGGATGCGCCGCACGACCTCGATGTTGGGGCACTCGTCGGGGCCGCCGACGTTGTAGGCCTCGCCCGCCACGCCGTGCTCGAGCACGTGCGAGATGGCGCTCGCGAAGTCGTCGACATAGAGCCAGTTGCGGACGTTGAGGCCGTCGCCGTAGACCGGCAAGCGGTCCCCCGCGAGCGCGTTGAGCACCATCAGCGGGATCAGCTTCTCCGGGTACTGGTAGGGCCCGTAGTTGTTGGAGCCGCGGCAGATCACCGCCTGCAGGCCGAAGGTCTCGTGGTAGGAGGCGACGAGCAGATCCGCGCCGGCCTTGGTCGCGCTGTAGGGGGAGGAGGGATTGAGCGGCGAGGACTCATCGAAGGAGCCCTCGGCGATCGAGCCATAGACCTCGTCGGTCGAGACCTGCAGGTAGCGGATGCCGCGCTCGCGCGCGGCCTCGAGCAGCACGAAGGTGCCGAGCGCGTGCGTGCGCACGAACGCGTCGGGCTCGGCGATCGAGCGGTCGACGTGCGTCTCGGCGGCGAAGTTGACGATCGCGCCGGCGCCGTCGAGCGCGGCGGCCACGGCGTCGGCGTCCTCGATCGCGCCGTGCACGAACGAGAAGCGGGGGTCATCCTCGACGTCGTGGAAGTTCTCGCGCCGCCCCGCGTAGGTGAGCTTGTCGAGCACGACGACCTCGTCCTCGCTGCCGCGCAGCCGCTGGCGCACGAAGTTCGAGCCGATGAAGCCGGCGCCGCCGCAGACGAGCAGTCTCATCCGCGCGAACCGTCGCGGGCGAGCGCGAGATAGGCCGCGAGGCCGTCGCGCCAGGGCGGCAGCGGCGTGCGGATGCGCTCGCTGCCGAGCACGCTCCAGGCGGGCCGCCGTGCCGGGCGCGCGAGCTCGTCGGTCGTCGTCTCGGTCACCACCACCTCGACGCCGGCGGCGGCGAAGATCTCCCGCGCGAACTCGTTCCACGAGCACCAGCCGGCGGCCGCAGCGTGGAAGATGCCGCCGCGCCCCGACGCCGCGTGCTCGAGCAGCCGCAAGGCGAGGTGGCCGGTGAATGTCGGGCAGCCGATCTGGTCTGTGACCACCGCGAACTCGCGCTGGCCGGCGTCGGCCTTTCCGAGCATTGTTGCCACGAAGTTGTGTCCGTGGGTGCCGAACAGCCAGGAGCTTCGGACCACGGCGTGGGCGGGGGAGGTCGCGAGCACGGCGTGCTCGCCCGCCAGCTTGGTGCGCCCATAGGCGGTTTGCGGCATCGTCCGGTCGGACTCGAGGTAGGGCGCGCTGGCGGTTCCCTCGAAGACGTAGTCGGTCGACAGCTGCACGAGGCGCGCCCCGGCCGCGACGGCGGCGCGCGCGAGGTTGCCGGCGCCGTGGGCGTTGACGGCGAAGGCGGACACCTCGTCCGCCTCGGCGCCGTCGACGTCGGTCCAGGCGGCGCAGTTGATGATCGCCTCGGGGGCGATGTCGACGGCCGCGTCCATGACCGCGCTGTCGTCGGTGACGTCGAGGTCGGCGCGAGTCAGGCCGATGCACTCGTCGCCGCGCGCGGCGGCCGCCGCGACCACGTCGCTGCCAAGCATCCCCCCGGCACCCGCCACGAGCAAGCGCATCAGGGCATCCTCACTTCCGAGTTGTCGCCCAGCATGAAACGGTAGGCGCGCGGCTGGCGCCCGTCGCGGCTGATGCGGACGTTGCGCCCGAGCAGCGAGGACTCGACGCGGCCGTCGAGGCGGCAGACCTCACAGCCGGCGAGCAGGATCGAGTGCTCGACCTCCGCCGACTCGATCAGGCAGCCGTCGCCGACGGCGGTGTAGGGGCCGACATAGGCGTCGATCAGCCGCGCGTCAGCGCCGATGATCGCCGGGCCGCGCACGATCGAGCGCTCGAGCCGCGCCCCGGCCTCGACGATCACGCGCCCGTCGAGCTGCGAGCTCTCGAGCGTGCCCTCGCAGCGTGGCTCGAGCGTGTCGAGGACCAGCCGGTTGGCCTCGAGCATGTCGGCGAGCTGGCCGGTGTCCTTCCACCAGCCCTTGACGATATGCGGCTCGACGCGCAGGCCGCTGTCCAACAGGTGCTGGATCGCGTCGGTGATCTCGAGCTCACCGCGCTCGCTCGGCTTGATCGCGCGCGCGGCGTCGTGGATCGCGTTCGTGAACATGTAGACGCCGACCAGCGCGAGGTCGCTGCGGCGGGTTCGCGGCTTCTCGGTCAGGCGCACGACGCGCTCGCCCTCGAGCTCCGCGACGCCGTAGTTCTCGGGGTCGGGCACCGGCGTGAGCAGGATCAGCGCGTCGCAGCCGCCGCCGCGGAAGCGTTCGACGAGCTCGACGATGCCGCCCTGCAGGAGGTTGTCGCCGAGGTACATCACGAACGGCTCCTCGCCGAGGAAGGGCTCGGCGGTCAGGACCGCGTGCGCGAGGCCGCCCGGCTCCTCCTGGAGGATGTAGGTCAGCTTGACGCCGAAGCGCGAGCCGTCGCCGGCCGCCGCCTTGACCTCATCGCCGGTCTCCGGCGCGATGATGATCCCGATCTGATCGATCCCGGCGGCGGCGATCGCCTCGATCCCGTAGAAGAGCACCGGCTTGTTGGCGACGGGGATCAGCTGCTTCGCGCTGGTGTGGGTGATCGGGCGAAGCCGTGTGCCCTTGCCGCCAGACAGGATCAGGCCCTTCACGCCGCCACCTCGAGCTTGCGGTGATCCCAGCTCGCGCGCGAGCGCTCGCTGAAACGGATCGCGACGCGCTTGGGGGCCTGGCGCGTGATCGTCGCGCGGACGTCGTCGGGGAGCTCGCCGGTTCCGAGGTAGCGCTCGTAGAGGGCGAGCCCGAGCGCGGTGACGAAGTCCGGGTTGCGCTCGATCACGGCCGCTACCCGCAGCATCACCCCGCGCAGCTCCTCGTAGGTTTCGCCGGCCTCGACCAGCAGCGTCGCGCGCGGGTCGCGCTCGAGGTTTCGCACCTTCTGCGAGGCGCCGTAGGTCCAGACCCAGATGTCGTCGTCGCGCAGGACGTACCAGAGCGGCATCACGTGCGGGCTGCCGTCGCGGGCGATCGTCGCGCAGATCAGCGTGCGCTGCTCGTGCAGGAAGGCGCCGAGCTCGGCGTCGTCCATCCGGATCTCATCGCGACGGCTCACCCGATCCGCGCCGCGGCCACGAGCACGGCCTCGCGGGCATCGGGCGGGTCGAGCACGGCGGCGTCGCCGGCCTCCTTGAGGACCTCGCGCACGAGCCACTCGACCCCGGCGAAGCTGAGCTCGACGGCGATCGAGCCGTCGTCCCAGCTGCCCACGACCTTGCGCTGCTCGCGCGCCCAGCGCGCGCGCTCGGACGAGATCCACACCCGCGCGACGCGCGATGCGCTGACCTCGCCGGTGCGCGGCCAGCCGTCGACGTCCGCCGAGGGGTTGACCTCCGGCCGTGGCTTGAAGCGCTCGCCGGTCGCCTCGGCGCGGCGGATGCGGTCGAGGCGGAAGTGGCGGACGTCGTCCTTGGCGGGGTCGAAGGTCGCGACATACCAGCCCTCGCGCCCGTTCATCAGCGCGTAGGGCTCGACCCGCCGGACCGAGTACTCGTCCTCGTTCTCCTTGTAGTAGTCGAGCTCGAGCAGCGTGTGGCCCTTGATCGCCTTGGAGATCACGCGGGATACGCCCGAGTCATCAGCGCCGGCGTGGGCGACCTGGAGCCCCTGCTCCATCGGGTCCTCGCCGAGCGCGTGCACGATCTTGGTGCGCGCCGACGTCAGCGAGCCCTGCGGCAGATGCTCGCCGATCAGGTCGATCGCGGCGACCAGGGCCTTCGCCTCGACCGGCAGCAGGCGGGCGGGGCGCGCGAAGTTGTCGCTGTAGGGCTCGGGGTCGACGTCGATCGTGCCGGCCGCCTCGTCGATCTCGGCGTAGAGGACGTAGGAGCCGCCGCCGAAGTTGACGACGTTGAGCACGCCAATGTCCTCGCGCAGCTCGCCGTCTGAGATCTGAAGGCGGGTGCAGACGTCCTCGATCGCGAGGCTGCGGCCGGCGCGGCCGGCCTCGATCAGGATCGAGGCGAGCGTGACGAGCCGCGCGAAGCGCTCGGGGCGGATCGCGGTCTCCGCGCGCGTGGAACTGTCGCCGTTGCCGTTGCGGCTGATCGCCGCCAGGCCGTCGTCGTGCTCGGCGTGCTCGACGCCGCGCGGCGGCTTGGTGTGGCGCGCGACCAGCAGCGCGAGCCGGCGCTTCAACTCGGCCGCGAGCTCGGAAGGCTCGATCACGTGCGCGTTCTCGCCGAGGCCGAGCACCCACGAGATCAGCTGGCGCTCATTCGCATAGTCGGTCACGAACAGGCGGTCGCCGCTGCCTTCGATCTCGCGGATCTCGCCGTAGCGCCCGAAGTGGCGCTCGAGCAGCCAGGCGATCCGCTCGGCGATGCGGATCTGGGCCGAGCCGAGGATCTCGCCGAACTGCCACGCGGCGAGGTTGGCGAAGGCGCGCGGGTCGAAGTCGGCCGGGCGGCGAAAGTCGTGCTCGGCCTTGGTCGCGTAGGCGACCTTGCCGCGGATCCGCGACAGGCGGAAGACGCGCAGCGCCTGGCGCTCGTGGGCGTAGCCCAGGAGGTAGAACTGGCCGCCGCGGAAGAGCAGGTGGTAGGGGTCGACGGTGCGCGACCCGGTCTCGTCGCGCTCCATCGTGTAGTAGTCGAAGGTGATCGTCTTGTGGCGGAAGATCGCGGTCTCGATCTTCGCGAGCGACTGCGAGAGCTCGTGGCCGCCCGCCGAGGCGGTGATGCCCAGCGCGACGCCGCTCTGATCTGGGGCTGTCAACGGGCTCGGCCGCCCCCAGGTGATCTGCTGGAGCGCGAGGCGCAGCGGCTCGGCGTAGGCGAACTCGCCGTCGAGCAGCGCCAGCGCCGTCGCCAGCGCGGCGAGCTCGGAGTCGGAGAACTCGATCGCCGGCAGGTGGAAGTTCTCGGGGCGCAGCGAGTAGTTCTCCTGCTCTGCAACGCCGTCGAGCGGCTTCTCGACGGTCAGCGGGATGCGCAGCGACTCGAGCTCGGCCCGGTCCGCGTAGAAGCGCCGCGCGAAGGCGTCCTCGTTCATTCCGCTGTAGCCCTCGACGTCCCGCTTGATGTCCAGCGCAGTGACCGGCCGGCGCTCGGCCATCAGGTAAGAGATGAGGGAGAGCTGACGGATCAGCTTCTCAGTGTCCTTCGCCATCGGCCTTGAACCATAGAGCGCGGCTGCGTTGGCGCGGCGCGAGCGACTCGGTCTTTGCGCGCTTTTGGCCCGCCGTATACTTGCGGGCGCAACCATCTCCCCCCCGACGAGGTACCGCAACGATGCTCGCGCTCGACGACAAGGCCCAGGACCTGCTCTTCCGCGAGGCCCACACCGCCGTCAATTTCAGTGACGACCCGGTCAGCGACGAGCAGATCGCGGAGATCTGGGAGCTGATCCGCTGGGCGCCGACGAGCGGCAACGCGAGCCCCGGCCGGCTGTTGATCGTTCGCTCCCCACAGGCGCGCGAGCGGCTTGTGGCGCACATGGGAGAGAGCAACCGCGCGAAGACGCTGGCGGCGCCGCTGACCGTCGTCGTGGCCGCCGACACCCGCTTCCACGAGCTGTGGCCGAAGATCTCCCCGAGTCGCGCCGAGGGGGCGGCGCGCCTGGAGGACGACCCTGACGCGCGGGAGCGGCTGGCGATGCTGAGCGGCACCCTGGTGACCGCCTATTTCCTGATCGGCGTGCGCGCCGCCGGACTGGCCGCGGGTCCGATGGGCGGCTTCAACCGCGCCGGCGTCGACGGCGAGTTCTTCCCGGACGGGCGCTGGCGCTCGATCCTGGTCGTCAACGTCGGCGTGGCGGCTGACGAAAGCCCGCCGGAGCGTCAGGGGCGGCTCGAGTTCGCGGACGTCGCGCGCGTCGTCTGAGCCCGCCCCGGTCGCCGGCGCGCGCTCAGCCGGCTTGCTCGAGAAGCTCTTCCGCGAGCGCCTGCGAGCGCGCCGCTACGCCACGTCCAGCGCCGCCGCCTCGACCAGCTCCGGCGCTGCGAAGTAGGCGCCGCCGCCGATCGCGCGGTCGAAGCCGGACCAGCGCTCGCCGTCGCGCAGCTCCTTCTCGAGGCGGTCGAAGCTGCCCAGGCGCCCGCCGAGGTTGTCGACCATGTGCACGAGCGTCGCCTCGCGCGTCGCCGGGAGCACCGGGCTGCCGTGCTCGTGGCTGCCGTGGTGGGAGAGAATGATGTGCAGCAGCGCCTGGGCCAGCGCCGGCGAGAAGCCGTCGATCTCCTCGATCTCGCGGCGCACGCGGTAGTAGCCGAGTGCGATCTCGCCCTGCAGGCGGCCGTCGTCGGTGAGGTCGATGTTGCCCGGGTCGTCGGTGTAGGCGTCGAGCTTGCCGATGTCGTGCAGCAGCGCACCGGTGACCGCGATGTCGCGGTCGATGCCCGGGAAGGTGGCCGAGATCGCGCTGACGGCCTGACCGACGGTGAGCGAGTGCTCGAGCAGCCCGTGGCGGTAGGCCTGGTGGTAGAACTTCGCCGCCGGCGCGTCGCGGTAGGCGGGCCAGCGCTCCGAGCGCACCCCGATCAGCCGCTCCAGCAGCGTTCGCAGCGGCGGCCGCTGGATCGTCGCGATCAGCTCGCGCAGATCGGTCTCGAGCTGCTCGGGGGCGCGCACCGGGCCGTCGAAGAGCTCGGCGGCGTCGTAGCTGCCCGGCTCCGGCGCGCGGAGGCCGCGCAGGTTGACCTGGGCGCCGTAGCGGGGATGAACGACGTAGCGGCCGAGCACGTGCACGGGCCGCCCGGCCGCGAGTAGGCCCGCGACGTCCGCGACGTCATCCCAAACCATCGCCACGACCTGCCCGGAGCGGTCGCCGAGCGTCACGCGCAGGAACTCGCCGCCGTCGCGGCGCGAACGGCGCTCGACCTCTCGAACCAGGAGCACCTGGTCGAGGTCACTCCCGTCAACCGCGTCGCGAATCAGCATGGGTTGAAGGTAGCCCCGGCTGCGGACGGGTACCGTTCAACGTGATGGCGGCGAGCTTGGTCGTGAGCGGGGGCACCGGCGGGCTCGGTTCGGCGGTCACGCGCGTGCTGCTCGAGGCCGGCTGGCACGTCGTGGTTCCGTACGTCGAAGAGCGCGAGCTCGAGCGCGTGCAGGCGCATCCGCAGCTCGAGCTCGTCGAGGCCGACCTGTTCGACGCGGCGGCCGCCGCGGCAGTGGTCGAGCAGGCGCCGGCTCCGTTCGGCGGCCTGGTCAACCTCGTCGGCGGCTTCGCCGCCGGCGGTCGCGTGCACGAGACGCCGGTCGAGGAGTTCGAGCGCCAGTTTCAGCTCAACCTGCGCCCCACCTACCTGCTCTGCCAGGCCGCGCTGCCGCGGCTGATCGAGGCCGGCGGCGGCGCGATCGTCTGCGTCTCCTCGCGCGCCGCGCTACGGCCGTTCTCGGGCGCCGCCGGCTACATCTCCTCGAAGGCCGCCGTGCTCGCGTTCGTCGACGCGCTGGCGGCCGAGTACACCAAGGACGGCGTGCGAGCCAACGCGATCCTGCCGAGCGTGATCGACACGCCGGCCAACCGAGCCTCCCAGCCCGATGCCGACTTCTCGCGCTGGGTCACGCCGGAGCAGATCGCCCGCGTGATCCGCTTCCTGTGCTCCGAGGACTCGGCGCCGATCAGCGGCGCCCACATCCCGGTCTACGGGCGCGCGTGAACGGGCCGGCGCTGACGGTCGACGTCGTCGTCCTCGCGGGCGACCGGCCCGCGACCGTCCTCCTGATCAAACGCGGCGGCGATCCGTTCGAGGGAGCGTGGGCGCTGCCGGGCGGCTTCGTCGAGGGCGATGAGCGCGTGGCCGTCGCCGCCGCGCGCGAGCTGCGCGAGGAGACCGGGATCGAGGCCGGCGAACTGGAGCTGCTCGGCGTCTACGACACGCCGGGACGCGACCCGCGCGGCCCGACGGTGTCGGTGGTCTTCGTGATGCGCGCCGCGGAGGAGCTCGACGCGAGCGGTGCCGACGACGCAGCGGACGCGCGCTGGGTCGATCTGGGCGCGCTGCCGCAGCTGGCCTTCGACCACGCCGTCGTGGTCGCGGACGCGCTCAGCTTCGCAGCGCGCGACCGACGAAGCTGAGCATCGCGCGAAGGTGGCGCTCGATCGGCGCGAACGCGTGCGCGCCGGGGTAGACGGCGCTCTGCGCGTCCGCGCCGGCCGCCCGCATCGCCGCCGCCCACGGAGCGTTCAGCTTGCTGGCGACGACGGTGTCCTGGGCTCCGCCCCACACGAACGCGTGCAGCGGCAGCGCCTTGAGCAACCGCCGGTCGGCCTTCAGCTCGCCTTGCAGGTTCGCGAAGTCGCCCTCCCAGCTCTCCACGACCGAGTAGTTGCGAAGCTGCGTCAGCGCCACGTTCATCGCGCCGAAGCCGCCCATCGAGTAGCCCGCGATCGCTCGCGCCGAGCGCGTCGGGATCGTCCGCAGCACGCGGTCGCTCAGGCTCTGCACCTCGCCGACGTAGTTGTAGTAGCCCGCGCCCGCCGTGTTGCGCCAGTCGGCGGGGGCGCCGGCGCCCTGGAGCATGACGGCGATCATGGGCCTGATCGCGTGCGAGCCGATCAGCGCGTCGAGCGTCGGCTGCAGGCCGAGCCGCAGGAACGAGCTGGCCGGCTGCTCATCGCCGTGGAGCAGGTAGAGCACCGGATAGCGGCGGGCGCTCGTCGCCGCATAGTGCGGCGGCAGATAGACGAGGTAGCTGTCGGCTCGCCCGAGCGCCGCCGAGTTGAAGGTGATCGCGGCGATCTGGCTGCCCGCGGCGTCGGAGCTGATCGTGACCGGCTCGGGCAGCGGCGGCGTCAGCGCCGCGGCGGTCGGGGCTGCGGTGAAGGTCTCGACCGGCGGGACGGTTGAGGCTGGCGGAGCGACCGCGCTGACGCCCGGCGCGAACGGGTTCGTCAGCCGCTCGGCGAAGCGCGGTGGCGCGACCGCGACGGCCTGGCGCGGGGCCGGGCGCGCCAGCACGGTGCGGCTGACCACGAAGGTGGCGCCGGCGACCGCGACCAGCAGCACCAGGCGCGCGAGACGGAGCAGCCGCGGCAGCGTGCTGCGGCGGGCGTCCGCCACGCGGACCGGAACGGCAGGCGACTCCACCGTGATCCTCGGCTGCGCCGGCACCCACGCTGCCGGCGACAGCTCGACCGCCGGCCGCAGCCCAGGCCAGCTCCAGTCCCCAAATCCATCGAGCCAAGTCGGCGCACCGATCGCTGCCATCCGCCCCATTCAAACCCCGTCGGCGCAATCCGCCAACCACTGCACGCCGACTC
>Ga0209415_10019230_pt1 | contig 10709 bp, 11 predicted proteins | sample PeaSoiSIISIP2007_FD_187696 | JGI IMG/M metagenome (GOLD analysis project Ga0209415, IMG submission 187696) | Peat soil microbial communities from Weissenstadt, Germany - SII-SIP-2007 (SPAdes) (version 2) | ecosystem: Environmental > Terrestrial > Soil > Wetlands > Peat | place: Germany... | reverse complement strand
GGCCGGGGGCCGGGGGCCGGGGGCCGGGAACGACCCAGAGGGCCGGTCCCCTTTTTCGTCAACTGGCCTTCTCAGTCGTTCCCGCCACCCGCTGCCCGCCCCCCGCTCCCTTGCCCTACCGGCCCTCGGCCGCTTGGTACTTCATGTCGATGACTGCGTCGCGCCCGGCGACCACGGTCACGCTGTCGCTCTGCGTACCGAACCGCTCGTGCCAGACCGTGATCCGATACCGGCCAGGCGGAACGGAATCGATCGTGAACGCGCCGTTGGCGTCACTCATCGTGAAATACGGCTGATCGAACACCACGATCCACGCCCTGGACCAGGGATGCATGTCGCAGCGCACCTCGACAAGACCCGGGGCCGCGAGCACGACACGCGATGGCACGACGGCCCCGGCTTCCGTCTCCGAGATTGTCGCCAGCACGGTGTTGGTACTGTGTTGAATGAACCGTGTCGGATGGGTCACCTGGTCAGCACTGCGCACATTGAGCGTCCCCCCGGTGATCGCCGTCTGCACACGCGGGACGAGTTGGCATCCCTCGGTCGTGAGGTCGTAGCGGCGCACGATGGGCATCGGCTTCCCCGCGGACACTCCATCGAGCCAGACCACCGCGTGCATCAACCGCGGCCCACGGTGCTCCACACTCACGGCGACGATCAGCTGGCCGCACACATCGGCGTCGATCGTGGGGTGCACTACGGAATCGAATGGCGTCGCTCCGTCGAAGGTGACCGATCCGGTGATGCGGCCGGCGGCGATCGATCGATCGACGCGATACGGTCGGCTGGCCGGCATCATCGGGCTCGCGGACGCGTGGGCCGGAGGTGTCCCCTCGTTGGCACCGACACGTTGGGAGTCGGCCCGCGAGCAGGCGAGCACCAGGGCGACGACGACGGCGGACGCGCCCGCGCGGCCCCCGTCCCCGATTGCCTTGCCGACTCGCGCGGTCGTCGAGTGCCCAACCGGCGATCGTCCGGCGGCGCACGAGGGCTGCTCGGACGGTCGGAGGGCCAGTAGCTTAGGCTTCATGTCTGCGCACCATCGCCGCGCGAAATATATCGACCGGACACTCGCGGCGACGGCCGCACTGTGTGTCGCCACGATCGTGCCCAACGCACTCCGCATCGGGATGACGCCGATGCCGCCGATGCGCGCCTCCAGTCCGTGCCCGACGATCCGCCCGCGATCTCGCGTCGAGCTGTGGGGGTTCACCGCGCCGTGGGATCAGCGCAGTGCGGCGAGCGTCACGTGCAACGCCCCAATGTTGAGCGTGCTCATCTCGGGCTGGATCCGGCTTGACACATTGAGCGCAATGCCGGTGGCGGCCTATCCCGACAGCGCGCACCCGCGCCGCGGGCCGCGTCGATTCGCGCTCGTGACGACCTATCAGCACGACCGGTTCCACCGGGAGACCATCCAGCGATTGGCCGGTGACGACGCGCTGCGGGCCCGCGTCGCAGGCGCTCTCGCGGCGTGGGCCGTCGATAGCGGCTACCGAGGGCTCGTCCTCGATTTCGAAGGCCTGACGCGAGACGATACCGTCGCCCTCGCCGCGGTCGTCCAGTCGATCGCTGACTCGGCGCATCGCCGACACATCCGACCGGTCACCGTAGCCATCGTCCCCACGGACACGCTGGCCTACGCCAGTCGGCACCTCGCGTCGGCGGACCTGTTACTCGTGATGCTGTACGACGAGCACTGGGCCACTGGTGCTCCCGGGCCGATCGCGTCCCCGACATGGGTCCGCCAAGCCCTCGCGCTGCGCGTGGCGGAGGCCGGGGCTGCCCGGCTGGTCGCTGCCCTTCCGGCCTACGGATACCTCTGGAAGGCGCCCGCCCCGGCGGCAGTGCTCAGTTTTGCCGACGCGCAGCGACAAGCCAGCGCCCTTGGCATCCCCCTCGTACGCGATTCGATCTCGGCGACGCTGCATTTCGTGCGCCCGGACTCCGCCGAGGCGTGGGTGGCCGACGCGGTCTTGACTCGGCAGCTGGTGCAGGCGGCCGAATCGCTTGGCGTGCGACGATTCGCGCTCTGGCGGCTCGGATTGGAAGACCCGGGAGTCTGGCAAACGGCCTTCGGGCGCTAGACGCGCATCAACTCGCGCTGATACTCGGCCGGGGTGATCTCGATAGTCCGCTCGCCCACCAGGGCGTTGACCTCCGACCGAACGCCCAGCACAGTGGGCTGGTAGATGCCGGGCTCGATGGAGAAGGCCACACCGGGGATAAGGAAGCGCTCTTCGCGCGTCTCCAGATTGTCGATATGCGGACCTGAGCCGTGTATGTCGCGAGGATCGATCGAGTGGCCCGTCCGGTGCATGATGAAGCGGCCGTATCCACGTGACTCGATGACGTGCCGCGCCGCATCATCCACTTCCCCGCCCTGCACGGGGCGCCCGGCCGGGATCCGCTCCTGCAGCAACTGAATCGCCGCATCGCGCGCGTCGCGGACCGCTTCCCAGGTCCGGACCGTCGCACTGGATGGGCTCCCCAGAACGCCCATCCACGTCTGGTCGGCGTACGGCTGGCCCGCCTCGCGTGCCCACAAGTCCACCAACAGCACATTGCCAGATGTGATCGTCGCGCTACTGGTCTCGGTTGGTTCGTAGTGCGGGCTGGCGGCGTGCGGTCCGATCGCCACGATCGGAGGATCGACCGTCTCGAGTCCGGCCCGCGCAAATCGATCGAGGATCCACCGCTGCACGGCGTACTCGGTCATGGGCCGGCCGTGTGAGGCTTCCTGGCCAGCGAGCCGCAGCGCGTCGGGGCCGATGCCCGCGAGGACCGTCGCGGCCCGGCGGTGCGCAGCGACCTGACTCTCGTTCCACACCGCGTAGAACCGAGTAATGAGATCACCCGAGGAGACGACATCCGCGCCCGCAGCGCGCACGAGCTCGACGACGCCGGCCGGCACGCGATCGACGTACGGGACGGCGTCGCCCGGCGAATACTCCATGGCCACACGCTGCCGTCGGACCACGGACGCGATCGCCGCCTCCAGCTCGCGCCATCCGCTATAGACAACACGTCGCCACCCGACGGGCCAATGCTCCCATGGCCCCTGTTCGATCGCGTGGGTGATGGCCGTCGGGACTCCGTGGCGCGGCACGTACACGTAGATCCGCCGCGTCTGTAAGCCTCTCAAGCCCAGCATCCCCGCGGCCACGGGGTTGAGGCCGCGGAAATCGAACATCAGCCATCCATCGAGCCCCGCGTCGGCCAGCGCGGTTTGAATGCCGGGGAGCGTCTCGGGGGTTAACACGGACGCCTCAACTTCGTCTCCACTCGGCCCGCCATTCGCAGACTCCCTCTCCGCGCGCCACGCATCGCACGTGTTCCACGGCGGCAGGCCCGCCGACCAGCACCCGCACGAGCTCTCGGAGCACAGACTCGTAGTACGTACATCCGCTCTCCCCGGGCGCGCTGTCGACGGTCACGGAATCGGGGACCTCGAGCAACACCGATCCCCCGATGCGGCGAACAGTGCCATTGAGATAGCGAGAGGCGATCCGCCGGGCTTCACGAAGGGCGAGCGGTCGGGCGAGTAGTGACGGCAGCACGAGGATGACGCGGCGGGTCATCGCCGAGCCGCTGTCGAGCGACTGCTGCGCCAGAATACGCCCTGCCGATGCGAACACTTCCTGCGCGTCCGCTCGTCGTCCGATGAGGCGCGCCAACGCCACTGCTTCCTCCTGTGGCGCTCGCTGGCTCTTCTTCACCGCAGCGGAATACCGCTGGATCTGGGCATAGACCGTGTCACTCAGCCCGAGTCGCTTGTTGCGCAGCTCCGGGACATACTCGGTATCGAGGTCATCGTGCGGGGAGTCTACGCCGCGAACTGCTTCGAGAAGGCTCAGCGGAAGCAGGGCGTCGACCGTGGCTGGCGCGGTCATGGCGATGCGAAGGGCGATTGAAACAAGGTGCTAATCTAATCGATCCGGGGACCAACAGCAGCAGGTGGCGGCGGGCCTCGGGCGCCGAGAGCCGCCAGCCGGCCGCCTCCCCTTCGCTATACTTCGCCCGTGCCTCCGCCTGGCGCCGACCCGCTCGTCCAACGGTTTCTCTGGGGCGCATTGGCGGCCGGCGGCGTCGCCATCGCGGCCTGGCGGAGCCGAGCGTTGTCGCTCACTGGTGCCGGCGCGGCGGTGGCGGTGGGCGCAGTGTGCGCGGCCGCCGGATGGGACTGGGCCGCGGCCCTGATCACCTTCTTTCTCACTGCCTCTATCTGGTCGCGGGTCGGTCGTACCCGGAAGGATGCGCGCACCGCCGGAGTCCTGAACAAGGGCGAGGAACGCGACCTCGTGCAGGTACTCGCCAACGGGGGCCTCTTTGCCCTGTGCGCGGTCGGGTACCTGGCCTCGCTTGCCCGCCTCGGTGTCTCCCCAGCGTGGGCGGGGCCCACGTGGCGGGCGGCGGCGGGTGGGGCGTTGGCCGCGGCGGCTGGCGACACGTGGGCCACGGAAGTGGGCACCTTGTGGGGCGGCCGGCCGCGATCGATCCTCACCGGTCGGCGGGTGGAACCCGGGGTGTCCGGCGGTGTGACCACTATCGGCACGCTGGCCGGGGTCGCCGGGGCCGCGCTGATCGGCGCCCTGCTGGCCGTCCTCGGGTGGGGCACGCCGGCCGCGGCGGCCGCCCTGGTGGGGGGCGTTGGCGGCATGACTGCGGATTCGCTGCTCGGCGCCTCGGTGCAACGACGCCGCTGGTGCGAGCGATGCAACGTGTTGACCGAGCGGGACGTGCATAGCTGCCATCTGGCGACGCGGAGTGCCGGCGGCTTTTCGTGGCTCGATAACGATGGGGTCAACGCGCTCAGTACCGTTGCCGGCGCGTGCATCGCGTGGATCGTCTACCGGGGGCTGTCGTGACGCGTGGGAGCGAGGTGCTGCTCGTCAGCTTGAACCGGGAACGGTCCCCTCAACCGGTGCTGCCCAACGGCGTCGCCTGCGTGGCCTCGGCGCTCGACGCGGCCGGTCATGAGGTCAGGGTCCTCGATCTGTGCTTTGCACGCGATCCCGCCGGGGCGGCTCGCGACGCCGCCGTCCGGGTCCGCCCGGACATCATCGGTGTATCGGTCCGCAATATCGACAATAGCGACCGGGTCGCGCTCCGCCACTACACGCCTGAAGCGGGCGAAATCCTGACTGCGCTGCGCGCCGCTGCGCCTCGCGCCGCCGTGATCGCCGGCGGCGCGGCGTTTGGCGTGGCGCCGGAAGCCTTGTTTCGCCAGCTCGGAGTGGACTACGCAGTCGCCGGCGACGGCGAGCGGGCCAGTGTCGCACTCGTCAATGCGCTGGCCGGCGGCCGCACCGTGGGGTCGATCCCGGGCATCGTGCGGCAGGTCGGCGAGCGGACCGTATTCACGCCTCCGGGAGAGGAGGCCGATCTCGACACGCTGCCGCGGGCGCGGCTCGACCGCTGGTTCGACGTCAGGCGCTACGAGCGGCACGGCGCCACCGTGCCGCTGCAGACCAAGCGCGGGTGCGTATACAAGTGCGTCTACTGCACCTACCGCAACGTCGAGGGCTGGGGATACCGTCTGCGCGATCCCGCTGCCGTCGCCGACGAGCTCGACGAGCTCGGGCGAACGGCCGGCGTGCGTCGCGTCGATTTTGTCGATTCGACCTTCAACTCACCCCCCGGTCACGCCATCGCCGTCTGCGAGGCAATCGCCCGCTCCAAGGCACGCTATCAACTCGAGACGATGAACTTCACCCCGGCGGCCGCCCCCGACGAGCTCCTGGCGGCGATGGGACGAGCCGGCTTCGTCGCCGTGGGCATCACCGCCGAGAGCGCCAGCGACCAGGTCCTGGCGCGCCTCGAGAAAGGGTTCGATGCGGCTCGCGTCCACGACACCGCGGGGCGCATTGCGCGCGCCGGGCTGCGTGCCCTGTGGATCTTCCTGATCGGTGGTCCCAGCGAGACCGCCGCGACGGTGGAAGAGACGTTGGCGTTTGCGGCCACGCGGTTGGCCGCGGGTGACGCGGTCTACGTGACGGTCGCGCTGCGGATCTACCCCGGGACGACGCTCCACCGCATCGCCATCGACGAGGGCGTCGTCGCACCAGGCGATTCCCTGCTGGCGCCGGCGTTCTACTTCTCCCCAGCCCTCGACCTGGCGACCACGCTCGAGCGCCTGCACGCCTTCGCCCGGCAGTATCCGCGATTCATGTTCTCGGCCGACTCACGATCGTGGATCCTTCCCGTCCTGACGCGGCTGGCCTCAGTGCTCCGCCTCCCGCGTCCGCACTGGCGCTATATGGGGACATTTCAGCGCCTGAGCCGCACGATCGGATGACGGCGTCGGCACCGCTCGGCGGGGACTCCGCCGAGGTCATCGTCGTCGGGGGCGGACCCGCCGGAGCCGCGACGGCCTGGATGCTGGCGCGGTCGGGCGTCGACGTGGTCGTGGTCGAACGGGCCCGTTTCCCGCGCGACAAGCCGTGCGCCGAGTACGTGAGCCCACAGGCATCCCGGATCCTCGCCGAGATGGGGGTCCTCGATCAGATCGAGGCCAGTGGCGCGACGCAGCTGGCTGGCATGATCGTCCGCGCGCCAAGCGGCGTCTCGTTTCGCGGCGATTTTGTCGGCACAGGCCATCGGTTTCGCGGTTTTCGCGATCGCGGGCTGGCGCTACGACGGTCGACGTTCGACGCGATTCTGCTGCGCCAAGCCCAGGCCGCCGGCGCTCGCGTCCTCGAGGGGGCGGGCGTGACCGACCTCGTGCGCGACGCGCAGGGCCGGGTCGTCGGGGTGACGTTGCGGACCTCGTCGACCGGAGGGGTCGATCACGCCCCTCCGGCCAAGCTCACCGCGAGCCTCGTCGTCGGAGCGGACGGGCTACATTCGGTGGTGGCCCGACGCCTCGCGCTCACTCGCACCGGGCTCTGGCCTCACCGGGTGGCGTTCGTCACGCATTACCGCGACGTGAGTGACATGGGGAGCGCCGGTGAGATGCACGTCGAGCGGGATGGGTACGTTGGCTTCGCCGACGTCGGCCATGGCGAGACGAATGTCTCGCTGGTCGTGCCGGCACGCCACGCGCACGGCGCCGGTGCCGACCGGGCCGGCTTCCTATCGGCGTGGATCGGTCGCCGGCCCCATCTGAAGGCCCGTTTGCGAGAAGCGCAGCAGACCTCACCGGTCCGCGCAACGGGCCCGTTCGCTCATCGTACGACGCGAGCGTGGGCGCCCGGCGCTGCCCTGGTTGGTGATGCGGCCGATTTCTTCGATCCGTTCACTGGTGAAGGCGTTTATGCGGCGCTGCGCGGTGCCGAGCTCCTCGCTCCTTATCTGCACACGGCCGTCCGCGCGGTGTCGATCCACGATGCAGACAGAGCGCTGGCCGCCTACGATCGGTGCCGCCGCAAGGAGTTCCGGGAGAAGTGGATCGTCGAGCAGATCATTGCCGCCGTCGTCGCGGCGCCTCCGGTGCTCAACCACGCGGTTCGCGCCTTGGCCCGCGACCGCGACCTGGCTGATCTGCTGGTCGGAGTCACTGGCGATTTCGTACCACCCAAGGAGATACTGCGACCGAGCTTTCTCCTCCGCCTGGTGTGGCCGATACCCCGAGCGACTCGGATCTCATGAGCGTCGACCCCGACACCTTTCGCAGCGCCCTAGGCCGCTTCGCGAGTGGCGTGACGATCGTCACGGCGCTCGATCCAAGTGGTCGCGACGTGGGCCTCACGGTGAGCGCGTTCGCCTCGCTCAGCCTGGTCCCTCCGCTCGTCCTCGTGTGCGTCGACCACGCCGCCTCGTTGCACCCGGTGCTCGCCGAAGCGCGGCACTTCGCGGTCAATATCCTGGCCGCCGACCAGGAGCCGCTGGCGCGTCGCTTCTCGACGCTCGACGGTGACCGGTTCGACGGTGTGGGCTATACGCGTGGTCAGACCGGAGTCGCCGTGATCGACGAGGTGCTCACCGTCCTGGAGTGCCGCAAGGTGAACGCGGCCGGCGGCGGCGACCACACGATCTTCGTTGGAGAAGTCGTGACGACCCACGCCCGCGGGGGTACACCGCTGTTGTACTACCGCGGTGGCTACGCGCAACTCGAGCGCTGAGCCGGACGTGTCGCCCCTCCTCGCTCCGCCGCGTCAACGTGGCGCCGAGATTCTCGACGCACCCGACGTCGACCCGGAACTGGCGCGCCGGTCGCTGCGGGACGTCGTGACCGCCAATACGCTATTCGGTGGAGCCCGAGCCGTGCTGGTCGAGCTCTCGATGCTCTGGCCGACCCTCCCACGTCAGCTCACACTGCTGGATGTCGGGACCGGCGCCGGCGACATACCGGCCCGCGCGCGCACGGCCGCGGTGCAGCGCGGCGTCACATTGGAAACCATCGGGCTCGAGACCACCCCGGAGCTGGCCAAAGCCTTTCGGGCGCCAGGCCAGCTCGCCGTGTGCGGCGATGCCCGCCGACTGCCGTTTCCCGACCGCAGCGTCGACGTCGTCATTTGCTCCCAGGTGCTGCACCACTTCTTCGACGGGGACGCCCAGCAGGTGCTCATCGAGCTCGATCGGGTCGCGCGCTATCACGTGATCGTCAGCGACCTGTGCCGAAGCCGGATCGCCGCGGCCGGTATTTGGTTGGCGTCGTTTGCGCTGGCCTTCCATCCGGCGAGCCGCCACGATGGCGTCCTGTCCGTGATGCGCGGGTTCCGCGCAGAGGAGCTGAGCGGACTCGTCGAAGGGGCGGTCGGACAGCGGCCCGATGTTCGCTATCGACTGGGCTTTCGAGTCACGGCGTCGTGGACGCCCCGTTCATCGGAGCGCACGCGGCCGTGACCCCCGAGCCGTTCGATCTCGGCCCCATGCCGGAGCACCGCCGCTTGCGCACCGTGGACGAGCGCGTCGTGCGCGCGCCGGCGGAGCGGATCTTTGACGTGGTGCGGGCGGTCGAGGCGTGGCCGACCCACCTGCGGCACTACCGGTCGGTCGAGATGCAGGATCGTCGCTCGGACGGCGGGGGCGTGGTCGTCATGGCTGCCACCCGACCCTTTGGTCCGTTCGCCTGGCCCGTCTGGTGGAAGGCGCAGATGCAGGTGATCAGCGGACTCGACCGCGACCCAGCGATTCGATTCCGGCACGTCGCTGGCGTGACGAAGGACATGGAGGTGGAGTGGTCGTTCACCCCGGTAGGCGACCGCTTCACCCCACAATCGGTGCCAGGAGATACCTTGGTTCGTATTGTGCACCTGTGGGACGGCCCGTGGTGGCCACTGATTGGCGGCGTGGCCGCCGTGGCTATCATCGGCCCCGTGTTCATCCAGGGGATCGCGTCCCGTACTCTCGCAGGACTGGCCGCCGTGGCCGAACGCGCCCGATCGTCCAGTAGGTCGGTGGACGACCGCCCGGTGGGCACCAGGGTAGGAGACACGAGCGTAGGAGCAAACGGATGAGCGCGCGCCGACGGGTGGTGGTGACGGGCATCGGTGCAATCACGCCGATCGGGCTGACGGCCGAGGGTCTGTGGGGCGGCCTGCGGCGCGAGCGGTCCGCCGTGGGTCTCGTGACGCGGTTCGACTCCTCACCGTTTCGTAGTCACACGGCTGCCGAGGTCCGGGACTTCGTGCCCGGTGACCACCTCGAGAGGAAGCGCGCCAAGCGTCTGGACCGCTTCGGGCAGTTCTCCGTGATCGCCGCGCGGATGGCCGTCGCCGACGCGGCGTTGGACTTCGCGCGTGAAGATCGCGATCGGATCGGCGCCATGATGGGGAGCGCGCTGGCCGGTGTGGCCTACGCCGAGGAGCAACTGGGGAATTATCTGAGTCGGGGCGTCTCGGCCGTTGACGCCACATTGGCGCTGGCCGTCTTCGGCGGGGCCTCGAGCTGCAACATCGCCATCGAGTTTGGCGTGACCGGCCCCAACTCGACGAATGGGATGAGCTGCGCCTCCGGCACGATCGCGATTGGCGATGCGCTTCGCCTCATTCGTAACGGGGATGCCGATGTCATGCTCTGTGGCGGCGCCGAGGCGCCGCTGGCCCCGCTCTGCTACGGTGCGTTTGCGATTATTCGCGCGATGTCCGTCCGGAACGATGACCCAGCGCACGCATCACGGCCGTTCGACAAGGACCGCGATGGGTTCGTGATGGGTGAGGGCGCCGCCGTCCTGGTGCTCGAGGAATACGAGCGCGCGCGCGCTCGTGGAGCGCGCATCTACACGGAGCTGCTTGGCTACGGGATGACCAACGACGCCTACCACATGACGGCGCCGCGCCCCGATGGAGCGCAAGCGGCGCGGGCGATGCGGCACGCCTTGCGCGATGCGCACATCGCTCCCCACGAGGTCGAATACGTGAATGCCCACGGCAGCTCGACGCCGCTCAACGATCCGACCGAGACGCTGGCGATCAAGCAGGTCTTCGCCGCGCACGCCAACGCCTTGACGGTCAGCGGCACCAAGGGCTACTACGGGCACGCCCTCGGCGCGTCCGGCGCCATCGAGGCGGCGATCTGCGCCCTGAGCTTGGAGCACCAATGGCTCCCGCCCACCATCAATCTCGCCGCGCCCGATCCGGCGTGCGATCTCGACTATCTCCCGGTCACCGGCCGATCGCAGGGTGTCGACGTCGTGATGTCGAACTCGTTCGGCTTTGGCGGAATCAATGCGGCGCTGGTGATGAGGCGGGCGGACTAGACGACAGGTGGCAGGTGGCAGGTGGCAGGTGGCGGGTGGCGGGTGGCGGGTGGCGGGTGGCGGG
>Ga0209415_10019229_pt1 | contig 10709 bp, 9 predicted proteins | sample PeaSoiSIISIP2007_FD_187696 | JGI IMG/M metagenome (GOLD analysis project Ga0209415, IMG submission 187696) | Peat soil microbial communities from Weissenstadt, Germany - SII-SIP-2007 (SPAdes) (version 2) | ecosystem: Environmental > Terrestrial > Soil > Wetlands > Peat | place: Germany... | reverse complement strand
GTGATCGAAGGACCTCCGCCCTATCCCTATTTCCGCACCTTCCGCGACATGTTTGCCAAGTGGAAGGCATGCACGGTCGCCTCTACTTATTCGACCGTTGGCGGGCTGTGGGAGTTTGGCGCACGCCACGATCCCGATCATCCCTTCGAGTCCGTCGCGCTGCACATGTTGGCGCACAACGTCACGAACCGGAATTACTTGCAACGCTACGAGCAGATTCGCCGCTATATCGAAGACTGGAATGCAGACGGACTCATCATTCACTTCGTAAAAAGCTGCCGGCTGTTTTCAGCCGGACAGGGAGACATGCGTGACTACGTCACGAAAACGCTGGGGATCCCGACGCTCTACATCGAGTCGGACCTGGAAGATCCGCGCTATTTTGCCGAAGCCCAGACTCGAAACCGCGTCGATGCGTTTTTTGAGGCGCTGGAACATTCCAAGCTAACGGCGTCGGCGGTTTAGCACAGATCGAGCTTCCAAGTTGTGAGGACGCAAGATGCCCTCACGCCGGCGCTACAGAAGCCAACGAGGCACAGCTTATGAGGATTGCCGCTGGAGTTGATGTAGGGTCCACTCAGACCAAAGCAGTACTTATGTCTGAGAACGGGGGGAAAAACATTCTGGCCCGGGCGCTGGTGGACACTGGAGCGAACGTCAGGAAAGCTGCTGAAAATGCTTTCCTTGCGGTTTGTCGCAACGCCGAGATTCCTGCGACTGATGTGGGATTCGTAGTGGGCACGGGATATGGCCGCTACAACATCTCATTCGGAAATGCGCAGTTGACCGAGATCAGTTGTCATGCGCGCGGCGCGCACTTCGTTTGCCCCACCACGAGAACAGTGATCGACATGGGGGGCCAGGACGCCAAGGCGATCAGTGTCGGAAGCGATGGCCAGGTTCTTGACTTCGTCATGAACGACAAGTGTGCAGCTGGCACCGGACGTTTCCTCGCCAACGCGGCTGACGTGATGGGAATAGGATTGGACGAGATCGGTCCGCTATCGCAGCGATCCACACGTCCTGTCCGAATCGCCACGGTATGCACCGTCTTCGTCGAGTCCGACATTCTCTCTTATCTTGCACAAGGCAAGAAGGGCGAAGACATCATGGCCGGTGTGCACCTGGCAATTGCAAAGAGAACGCTGTCGCTGGCGCGAAGGGTTCCGATCGAGCCGGACATCACCATGACCGGCGGCGTGGCGCTCAATATCGGCATGGTGCGGGCGCTGGAAGAAGTCCTGGGAACAAAGATGCAGGTTAGTCCGGACGCGCACTTCATGGGCGCCATTGGTGCGGCCGTATTCGCGCTGGAAAAGATGGACCAGAGTTTTGAATCTTCTACGTGGAGGCCCGAACATGCGGCTGGTAGTGGGCATTGATTGCGGAAGCGGCTTCACCAAGGCCGTTCTGGTTGCTCAGAACGGTTCTGCCGGCTCTTCCATTCTGGGCAAGGGCCGGGCCAAGAGCGGCATCAACATGGAGGCCGCTGCACTGGCTGCGCTTCAAGACGCTTTGCAGGATGCCGGTCTGAGCAGGGACGAAGTCCACTACGTGGCCACGACGGGATTCGGCCGGTATGGCGTCGGGTTTCGCGACATTCAAATCACGGAAATCACCAGCGGTGCGCGGGGCGCCATTTATCTGTTCCCCAGTTCCCGCTGCGTGCTGGACATCGGCGGCCAGTCGACGCGGGCGATCACCATGGGTGAGTCAGGCAAGGTTCGCACCTTCAAAACTAATGACAAGTGCGCGGCCGGGTCCGGAATGTTCATCGTGCGGGCCGCGAAGTACCTCGAGATTCCACTCGAGGACGTTGGCAAACTTTCGCTGCAAGCCACCAACCCGCAGCCCATCAGCAGTGTTTGTGCTGTTCTGGCGGAGAGCGAAATCATCAACCACGTGAGCGCCGGGGTTAGCGTGGAGAACATCCTGCGTGGCATTCACGATTCGCTGGCGGAGCGCGCCGTGAGCATGCTCAAGCGCGTAGGCATGCAGGGCGAAGTTACCCTCATCGGAGGTGTCGCTCTGCAGGCCGGTATGGTGAAAGCCCTGGAAGAGAAGTTGGGTGCTAAGGTCAATGTGCCTTCCGACTGCGACTATGTGTGCGCGCTGGGAGCGGCGCTGCTGGGACACAAGCGGCTGGCTATGAAAGAGAGCCTGGCCAGCGTGCAACAGGTTTCTTGAGGTCTTTATGCCTTCTGCCACTAACACGACGGTCGTTAAAAGCGACGACATCTCCTCCGGAACGATCCACGGTGCCTACGGATTTCGGCTGACGGGCGTGGGGCAACGCTTAGAACTTCAGGAGCTTTCCCCACTGAAGCCCGCGCCAGACCAAGTGGTGGTGAAGGTCGCAGGATGCGGCGTCTGTCACACCGACATCGGCTTTGCGTTCGATGGCGTGCCCACGCGCCATCCCTTGCCGTTGGTACTCGGCCATGAAATCGCCGGCCGCGTGGTCGCGGCGGGTGAGAAAGTTGCCCATTGGCAGGGACAGACCGTGATCGTCCCCGCTGTGATTCCCTGTGGCGAGTGTCCGGCGTGCAAAGCGGGGCGCGCAACCATCTGCCGCAAGCAGTTCATGCCCGGCAACGACGGCGACGGCGGTTTCGCCACGCACGTAGTCGTTCCCGGCCGCGGCCTCTGTCCGGTTCCGGACAAACTGCCCGACGGGATCACGTTGGCGGCACTCTCCGTCGTTGCCGATGCGGTCACGACTCCTTACGAGGCTATCCGGCGAGCCCAGCTTGGTTCCGGCGACATCGCTGTATTCACCGGAGTCGGCGGCATCGGAGGGTTCGGAGTGCAGATCGCAGCGGCGTTTGGAGCGGCCGTGGTGGCCATTGATATTGACCACGAGCGGCTGGACCTAGCTGCTCAGCACGGAGCTTCTCTCGCTCTTGATGCCAGTCAGATGAACGACAAAGATCTGAAATCCGCCGTCCGATCATTTGTGAAGCAGAGCGGCAAAAGCGGAATCGGGTTGAAGATTTTCGAAACCAGCGGTACTGCCGCGGGCCAGACCACCGCATTCAGCCTGATTGACCACGGGGGCTACCTGGCAGTTGTTGGTTACTCACCCAGGCCCGTGGAGATCCGCCTTTCCAATTTAATGGCGTTTGATGCCACCGCCCGAGGCAACTGGGGATGCCCGCCAGAACAGTATCCGGCAGCCCTGGCCCTGGTGTTGGAAGGCAAAATCGCCCTGCAACCTTACGTTGAAGAGCACTCGCTGGACGAAGCTCCGCAAGTAATCGAGGCGGTGCACGAACATGCAATCCGCCGCCGCGCCATTCTGATTCCCCCGGCTCATTGAGGAAACCCATGAAGAACCACAACCTTGTCGAAGACTTTAGTCCGCGAGAAATCATCGTAGAACACCGTCCAGTCCTGGACCACGCGGGCAAGCCCGTCGAGCAACTGCACAACGTCTGGATCACGCTGAACAACCCTGCCGAAATGAATGCCTACACCACCACCATGATTAAGGAGATCATCCTTGCTCTGCGCCAGGCCAGCAATGACCGCGCGGCGGTCACCGTTGTCCTCACCGGGGCGGGCAACCGCGCATTCTGTGCCGGCGGCAACACTCGTGAATACGCCGAGGTCTATGCCGGTGCTCCCGGAGAATACCGGCAATACATGCGCCTCTTCAACGACATGGTCACCGCGGTTTTGCAGTGCGACAAGCCGGTGGTGTGCCGGGTCAACGGAATGCGAGTGGGCGGTGGCCAGGAAATCGGGATGGCATGCGACTTTTCGATCGCCAGCGATCTCGCCATCTTCAGCCAGGCTGGTCCCAAGCACGGATCTGTACCGGACGGGGGCAGCACGGATTTTCTGCCGTTATTCGTGGGAATTGAACGGGCAATGTATAGCGGCACACTTTGTCAACCGTGGACCGCGCACCGTTTCTACTGGCTGGGCGGCCTCACTGAAATTGTTCCCGTGCTCAAACTGGATGGTGACTGGATTCCCAATCCGCTGGTAGTTACCGACCGCCTGCTCGACCCTTACGGGAGAGTAGTGCTTGGTGAATGGAAGACCGGTGCTGCGCAGCAAGAGGGCAAAGCCCTGATGGCGAAGGCCGCTACGGATTTCACTCTTCTCGATCAAGCAGTGGAGAGGCTGTGTACACGGATCCTCTATACAATGCCCGATTGCCTGACCAAGACCCTCGAAAGTCTGCGCAAGCACAAGCTGGAACACTGGGATCGCAATCGCGAAAGCAACCGTGCCTGGTTGGCGTTGAACATGATGACTGAGGCAAACGCCGGCTTCCGCGCCTTCCACCACGGCACGAAGAACGAACGAGAGGCAAACTTTGTGCTTCTGCGGCAGCGTTTAGCGGAAGGCGCGCGGTGGAATGAGGATCTTATTCGTGAAATCGCTCCCTGGGTCTATCAAGAAACGGTTGATAAGGAAGTGATTGATCAGGAAGCAGCCCATCGCGAAGTAAAAGTGGGGAAATGAATTTGGCTGAGAAGCCACAACTTGCTGGCCAGGTAGCCGTGGTCACCGGCGGTTCCGGCGGCATCGGGACGGCAATCGTCGATGCACTCCACAACGTCGGGGCCCGAGCCATATCCTTGGATGTCTGTCCACCCCATAGTAAGGAGACACTGTGGATCAAGTGCGACGTGCGCGACGACGCGTCGGTCGCTGCAGCGGTCGCCGAAGTCGCACGGGCACACCAGCGCATTGATTTGACAATTCATGCTGCGGGAGTCTCACGCGAAGGTGTGGTCTGGAAGCTCAGCGTGGAAGAGTGGGATCTGATCCATTCCGTCAATCTTCGCGGGGCGTTCTTGCTGCTGCGCCACACGATCCCCGTCATGAGGCAAGGGAACGGCGGGCGCATTGTGCTGATCGGTTCTATTAACGGATCGCGCGGAAAGTTTGGGACTTCGGCATACTCGGCCAGCAAGGCCGGTCTGCTCGGATTGGCGAAAAGCGTTGCGCGCGAAGTCGGGCGTTTTGGAATTCTGATTAATGTGGTCGAGCCCGGTTGGGTTCGCACTCCACTAACCGAAGCCCTACCCAAAGAGATTCGGGACGCCGCGGTCGCCGAGAGCCCGCTCGGCAAACTGCTGGAACCCTCCGACGTCGCGGCTACAGTTCTCTTTCTGTGTGGCTCCGGGTCAAGTCACATGACCGGACAGATTCTACGAGTGGATGGCGGACAGTATCTTGGGGCCTATTGAAATGTTTTCCGCCAGCAGGAGGATAAACCAATGACGCAGCAAGCAAAGAGTTCCAATCAGCGATGCACTAGGTGCGGCCGAGTCGCGGCTGAGACTGACAAGTTCTGCGCCGAGTGTGGCTTCTTCTTGCGTGACGCCCACATCGACCAGCGCTTGTTGTTAGCTCTCGTGCACGAACGCGAAGGGCGCAGTGAGGAAGCCCGTTACGAGTTGCAGAGACTGCTGCAGGCCGAACCCGATCACGTGCTGGCCAATCATCTGCTGGGCACCTTTTACTTTCACCAAGGCACCTTGGAGTTGGCGATCCAACACTATGAGAGGGCATTGCAGGCTGCGCCGTCGTTCGTGTTGGGCTACTACGATCTAGGCGTAGCCTGGTACCACCGCGGCAACATGCTCGAGGCCGCACGAGCCTTTTTGCGTTGTCTTGAAATCGATCCCGACTACAAAGCCGCGCACTACCGTCTGGCGATTTCGCTGTTTCATTCCGGCTTACTCGAGGAAGCGCGCGAGCACTTCGAGCAGTCCCTCGTGCTCACTCCTGAATACCTTATGGCGCACTATCACCTGGGAGTGATTTATGAACGGCAGGGTGATATGGAAAAGGCAGCGCGCGAATTCGAACGCAGTTGCGAGGACAGTGTTGGAGAGGTGAGTAGTTTCTATCACCTGGCAATGATTCGCCGTGCGCAGAATGACGAAGTTGGAGCCAACGAACTTCTCCGTCGCGCGCGTCAGTTCGGTCAAGCACAAAAGGCAGCTAGCTAGGACAGGTTGCGGTGTGCCCGAGGAAGACCGCATGAACTCAGCAGAGGAGCACAACCTGATTTTCGATTGGGCTGCCCGAGGTCCAAAGCGTGCGCAGTGGCCGGACCACGTGATGCTCGACGACGAGACGCTCCGCGACGGCCTGCAGAGCCCATCAGTCAGCGACCCTCCCCTCGAAACAAAAGTGGCGATCCTCCATCTCATGGAGAGTCTGGGGATTGAAACCGCCGACGTAGGACTTCCCGGAGCCGGCCCCCAGCAGCGTGAGGCAGTGACCACGCTTTGCCGCGAGATCGACCGCGGGCGCATGCGTATCCGCCCGAATTGCGCCGCGCGTACGATGATGGTCGATATCCAGCCGATTGCGGAGATCGTTCAGGCAACAGGTGTTCCCATCGAAGCCTGTCTGTTCATCGGCAGCAGTCCCATTCGCCAGTACGCGGAGGAGTGGTCTCTCGAAGATATTCTTCGTCACACGCGGGAAGCGATCGGCTTTGCAGTCCGAGAAGGACTGGAGGTGATGTACGTCACCGAAGATAGCGTACGATCCTCGCCGGAACATTTGAGGACTCTCTTCATGGCGGCAATCGACGCTGGCGCCAAGAGACTCTGCCTTTGTGATACATGTGGTTCGGCGGTTCCCGATGGCGTCTGGAACCTGGTTTCCTGGGTCCAGTCCCTGCTCAAGGAATCAGGTGCAGACGTGGGCATCGACTGGCATGGCCATCGCGACCGAGGCCTGGACATGGGCAACACGCTTGCGGCCATCGAGGCCGGGGCCACCCGCGTCCACGGCACGGCGCTAGGGATCGGCGAACGAGTTGGCAATACTCCCATCGAACAACTGTTGGTCAACCTGAAGCTCCTTGGCGTACGCAACGATGACCTTGGCCGGTTGCCAGAGTACATAGAGTTAGTCTCGCGAGCCACGGCTGTACCGGTGCCAGTGAACGCTCCCATCGTGGGCCGCGACGCCTTTCGCACGGCGACGGGCGTGCATGCGGCGGCAGTCATCAAGGCACACAAAAAAGGTGATAGCTGGCTGGCCGATCGTGTGTATTCCGGTGTCCCCGCAACCTGGCTGGCGCGCCAGCAGGAAATAGAGATTGGCCCAATGTCGGGCAACTCGAACGTCATCTATTATCTAAGCGCCCATGGCCTGCCGGGCACAGCAGAAGCCGTGCGCGCCGTTTTGCACGCGGCAAAACACTCGACCAAGGTCTTGACGCTGGAAGAAGTCGGTGAGATTGTCCGCAGTGTAACTGGATCGGAGCCGCGAGCAAGCCCCGACAGGGAGAGTTCGTGGCTGAAGATCCGCCAGCGTGGGCAAAATGGGGGCTAAAATCAGGCGGTAGATGCGTTTGGGCGGATTTTCGATTGACGAGGGTGCCTAGATTTAGAGTGATTTGTGACATTTGTCACAGATTTCCGGTTACAGACGCGATAAGATTCCATAGCTTTTGTGACGTGGAAGCGCCTCCCCAAGCGCACGCAGTTGCCCTTTTCAATGCCGAACTCTATGCCTCTTTTGCACCAATCCGAAGGGCTCATTGTCTGTCGTGACAGTGCTATTGGCGTTGACAGGGAACTCGAATGTCAGATCATCAGCGATTTCGCTCAGTTGGAGGAACTGGCCACCGAATGGGAGCGCCTGTGGCGATCCGATCCGAACGCGGAAATCTTTCAGCGGTTCACCTGGGTGCGTGCTTGGTGGCAATCTTTCGGCAGCCGCTTCAAACTATGCGTTCCAGTCGTCTACGAAAGGGGTCAGGTCAGTTTTATCCTTCCGTTGGTCGAGCGTCGCGGCACTCTCCGATTTCTGGGGTCGCCGCAATCCGACTACTCGGACATGTTGTGCTGCCATCCGCGACCGGCGCAGCTCCTGGCCATCGCCCTCGAAGCTCTATTGCGGTCTGCCCCCGAATGGAAAGAATGCATTCTTAGCAATCTGCGGCCAGATGGCCACATCGTCAGAGCCTGGAGCGAGTTGCCTTCCCAGTTGCGTCGCCATCTGCAACTAGGAGCGACCCATAGCTGTCTCACAATTCCGCTCGGCGAAAGACGGGAAGCGGTCATCGACTCATTGCTCGCCGGTAAGCACATGCGGCGGCGCCTCCAGAAATTGCAGAAAGCCGGTGTGGTCAGCTTTCGCCACATCGAGAGCGAGACGGAGGCTCAGCAGCAACTCACACTTTTCTTGCGGTGCCACAGACGACGGTGCGCCGTCTTCGGAAAGACAAGCGCCTTTGAACAACCGGCGATGCGAAGCATGATGCGCACGCTGGTCGCGCAATTAGATCTGCGGCGGGAATTGCGTTTTGGGGTCCTGGAGCTGAATGGCCGCCCGTTGGCGTGGAGTCTTGGTTTCCAGGCGAACGGAAAGTACGCTTTTTATCAGCAGGCTTTCGATCTGGATGCTGAAGAATACGCACCGGGCGAGGTGCTGCTTCACTACCTCTTGTCTTATGCAAAAGAAAGCGTAGAGCGGGAATTCGACTTTCTGCGCGGGAATGAATTCTATAAACGTCGCTTCGCTTCCCAAGTCAGTCGATGCCACACTGTCTATCTCCAACTTCCCGGTATCCGGGGCCGACTGCGCGGGTTCCAGCGGTCCGTGCAGGGTCAATTGCATGGCACCAAGACCCGGATCGAAGGCTTTGCCCGCACCCACGAAAGTGTTTTTCATGTGTTCCGCTCGATCTGGACATGGAACCTCCAAGTGTTTCGGCTTCTTCGGAGGGCCAAGCGGAAGGGAAAGTTAACCGACTATCTACTCGCATCCTGCATGGATCTGTTCCGGCATGTGGTTTGGAGCAAGTACAGAGCCACTCTTTTTCAGTCGGAAAATGGCAAAGGGCTTACGGTCCTGCCACCGTGTCTGACCTCTGATGCCAGTATCGGCATCACAACCGGACGGCTTAGCGACCTGGCGGATTTGGCTTCGGAGCACCCGGAGATTTTGTTTCCGGGGTTTCGCGAGTATAGAAATCGCCTCAAAAGGGGGGACCAGGTCCACCTGGTTCGCCAGAATAACGAGCTAACTCTGGTGGCATGGACGGGAGTTCGGCCCATCGGTGAGCTTTCTAGCAGCGCACATGCTTCTCCAAATAGGGACAGTAAGGTTGCGGTCGCCATGTATGAATGCTGGCCGATCCGCGAGCCTGGCGTGGGCTGTACTCAGCTATTGGCAATGCTGGCCACCGAGGCATCGAAAGGGAAATTGGGGCTCCTCGTCTGCTGTCCTGCTCTACCCCCGGTTTCCCGCGTCGAGCTAGAGTCGCGAGGCTTTCTCCCCGGGTTCCGGATCACCGGCCGCCGAATCCTCCGCTGGTTCCGGCATGACAGCGTTCGCGACTGTGCAGTAGATGAGCAACCCTCGGGACAGGGTGGTTCGTGCCCTAAATTGAGGAGCAGATAACATATGACGCTAATTGTCGCCCTGCAAGGGGAAGATGAACTCGTGTTTGCCTCCGATACTTTGGTGTGGGAGGGAGTGAAAGAGGGATATTACACGTCGCATGTAAGTAAACTGCGGGTCATCGGCCAAGAGTGGATCTCGGGCAGTGCCGGGACCGGAGTGGGTGCAGATGTGCAGGCCCAAATCGCAGCTTCTCAGGAGGTTTTCGACCCCGATGTCGATGAAGGAGCTCCCGCATACGCTTTGCGGACAGCGAAACTTTATCGCAAGAGCCAATATGTGGGTGATACCAGTTTCCTGCTGGGAGGTTTCGGCCGAGACGGTCCTGTCATCTACCGTTGGAGCCTGCCCGGGTTCTCGGGCCCGATGCGCAGTCGAGGGGGAAGGTGCACGATCGGCATCGGTGAACATGGCGCTATGTACTTGGCTGCCGCTTACCACCAAACATCGATGACCACCGAACAGCGAATGCTGCTGGCCTATTTCTGCATCTACGAAATCACCAAGCACGACCCCAGGGTCGGCTCCCCGATTGAGGTGGCTGTAGCTCACAGAGGCGGAGTGAAAATCTTCACCGGGACTCAACTCGCACGCTTCCAGCGTGAGAGCGAAGGCCTGACAGATTACATTTCGGATAAGTTCTCCATCCCAGCGCTGGAGCGCGATCCATTGCTCGTTCTTTGACCGAACATTGAACCACCGTCTGCGCCGGGCAGCCCAGGCCACCTATCCACTGTTTCATGATCTTCTCTCCTTATATCGAATCGGAGGATAACCGAATTGCGCTTCGGCGATTCTTCCGGCATGCCGTTACCGGCAAACGAAAAAACTTGAAGCTTCGACGTGCCCTCCTGGACGAGCTTCGCAAGTTACAACGCCCGTTGAGGTGAATTTCGGGCTATACCGTTTGTCGGTTTAAATCACTGCTCCAGGGCCGAGCACTCCGATCCCGCTCGCTCACCTTCGCGTCGACCAATCAGTACATATGGATAATTCGAAGGCACGGGGTTGCCCAAGACCGATTCCGAGATTGGGGAGATTGTTGGCGATCCCGGCAGGGATATCACCGACGTGGCTGGGCCTGAAAGCGGTCACCCAACGGTGCCACGATCACATGCACTCTCCTGTGGACACGCAACAAAAGATCCTCAACGCCAAACTCGGGGGCCACTTCCACAACTATAAGCGCCTGACTAAATACGGGCAAACCGCAGGTTACGAATAGTGCGGAGCAGATCTTGATTCTGTTGGATTAGCTTAGCTCTCTGAACCGATTCATGAAAAAACTGACCCGTGGCCGGGTCGTGCCTATCATC
>Ga0209415_10019226_pt1 | contig 10712 bp, 7 predicted proteins | sample PeaSoiSIISIP2007_FD_187696 | JGI IMG/M metagenome (GOLD analysis project Ga0209415, IMG submission 187696) | Peat soil microbial communities from Weissenstadt, Germany - SII-SIP-2007 (SPAdes) (version 2) | ecosystem: Environmental > Terrestrial > Soil > Wetlands > Peat | place: Germany... | reverse complement strand
TCGTGAACGAAGCCGACCACGTGACCGTGGATGGCGAGGTGCTCGACCGGCTTCTCGACGATCTTCGTCTTGATGACGGGCGGGCGGTCCTGCGTGTCCACCGCCCAGCCGGCGCCGATGTAAAGCGTCCAGGGCGGGATGGGCTGCAGCTCCTCGATGAAGTTGGACGTGCCGCCGGTACCGATGTCCACCGCCGCGAGCAGCGAGAACCCGCGCTTCCACGGGAAGAACCGGCTGCCGATGGTGAGCGTCGAAGGGATGGCCGTGTCGTTCGCGAGGCAGCTGTCGTGGCTCACGTTGTTGGTGCGGCAGGCGTAGCCCTGGCGGTTGTTGGCGAACCCGATCTTCTCCTCGATGAACGGGCGAACGCGCTCTTCGGCGGCGAAGAACTCACCGCCGATGAACAGCTGGAACTGGTCGACCCGGTTGACGCCGAGGCCGTAGCGCTCGATGCGCGTGACCGACGTCCCGCGCGCCTGCTCCGTGGACTGGAGGACGTCGGCCGAGTTGTCGACGAAGTAGACCGTGTTGAGGCTGAAGCGCAGCGGGGTGTGCGACTCGAGGCCGCGAAGGTCGATCGTGCCGATGCCACCGAACTTGGCGCTCGTCCCGCTCCCGTCGAGGCCGACCGCGCCGGTGCCGTTGATGAGCCACAGCTCGGTGAAGAGACCGAGGTGCACGACGTCCCCGACCGGGGCGACGTACTTGAAGCCCAGGTTCATGTCGCCAAGGACCTGAAGCAGCGACGGCTTGTTGGCCGCGTCGCTGTTCGCGTACGCCATGATGGAACCGTACGCGTCGAGCATCCCCGACCCCAGCTGGGCGAGCGTCGCGCTGAGCGACAGGGTGCCCCCGACGTGATTCATCGTGTCGCTCGTGAGGGCGGCGCCGCCGTTGGGGTTCGGGCACGTGTACTTCGGCGACGTGCAGAGGAAGCCCGCCGAGAACCACTCCGTCGTGAAGCCGAGCCGGAACTGACCCGGCTTCCCCGTCTGGGCGTGCTGCGTCTTCAGCAGACCCGTCCCGCCGTTCAGGGTGTTCGACTCGTTGATCGTGCGATCGCGCTCGGCCCACTCGGCGGCCTGCGCGGCCTCGTCCTCCTCGCCCTCCGCCGCGGGGGCGGCCGGGGCAGCCGCAGGGGCTGCCGCCGGGGCGGGCATGGCGCCCATTCCCGGCGCGGCGTCGGCCGGAGGCGGAGCCGCGGGCGGCGGAGCGTCGGACGTACCGCCCCCGAACGTCACCGTGCCCTGGGCTGCGGCGCCGGCGGGTATCGCGAGGCCGGCGAGGAGTGCGAAGGAGGCGAAGCACGAAGCACGAAGGCGCATGGGGCGGGGTTCTCCGATGACCTTATGGCCGGTTCCGACCTCAGCCTTCTAACATCAATTCGCGCCGTTTCTCTACAACGCTGTAGCCTTCTTGACGCGCAACAATGGCCGCGGACGGGCAGAGACAGAGGGGCCGGATCCTCATCGTCGACGACGAGTCGAACGCCCGTGCTGCGCTGAGCGAGATCTTGAGCGAGGACGGCTACGCCACCGAGACCGCGGCGGACGGTTTCAAGGCCCTCGGAAAGCTCGAAGAGTTCGCCCCGGACATCATCCTCACCGACCTGAAGATGCCCGGCCTGGACGGAATCGCGTTCATGGAGAAGGCGCGTACAGCGGCGCCAGGCACGGTCTTCGTCGTCATGACGGCGTTCGGCACCATCTCCAGCGCCGTGGAGGCCATGAAGAAGGGCGCCGAAAACTACCTCCTCAAGCCGCTCGATCCCGACGCGCTCGGCGCCGTCGTCGACCGCGCGATGGAGAAGGCGCGCCTCGTCCAGGAAGCCCGGCGCCTGCGCGAGCGCCTCCAGGAGCGCAACGCCTTCAGCCACATCGTCTGCGCCGATCCCAAGATGCAGTCGGTGCTCGAGCTGGTGGCGCAGGTGGGCCCCAGCCGGGCCAGCGTCCTCATCACCGGCGAGAGCGGGACCGGCAAGGAGCTCATCGCCGAGGCCATCCACCTCGCGTCGCCGCGCGCCAAGGCTCCGTTCATCCGCCTGCACTGCGCGGCGCTCAGCGAGTCGCTCCTGGAGAGCGAGCTGTTCGGACACGAGCGCGGTGCCTTCACGGGCGCGGTGGGACGCCGCGAGGGCCGCTTCAAGCAGGCCGACGGGGGCACCCTCTTCCTCGACGAGATCGCCGAGGTCTCCGCGTCCGTCCAGGTCAAGCTGCTGCGGTTCCTCCAGGAGAAGTCGTTCGAGCGCGTCGGCGGCAACGAGACGCTCAAGGTAGACGTCCGCATCATCGCCGCGACCAACCGGGACCTCGGCGTGGAGATCAAGCGCGGGACCTTCCGCGAGGACCTCTTCTACCGGCTCAACGTCGTCACCGTGGACCTCCCGCCGCTGCGCGACCGGCGCGGCGACATCCCTGCCCTCGCCAGCTTCTTCCTCCGCCGCTACGCCGCCGAGAACGGGAAGAAGCTCGACACGTTCGCCGACGACGCGCTGGAGACGCTGCTCGAGTACGGGTGGCCCGGCAACGTGCGGGAGCTGGAGAACGTCGTCGAACGCGCCGTCGTCCTGTGCGAAGCGGCCCAGATCGAGAAGAAGCACCTGCCGCCCAGCGTCGTCCCCTCGGAGGAGCGCGGCGGCCCCCCGCCCATCCCGGGCTCGACCATCGCCGACCTCGAGCGCTACGCGATCCTCAAGACGCTGGAGGCCTGCGGCGGCTCCACCTCGAAGGCGGCGACGGTCCTCGGTGTGAGCCCGCGCAAGATCCAGTACAAGCTCCACGAGTACGGCGCGCCCGGAGGCGAGGAGGAGCCGTGAGCACGAGCCTGGAGGACGATAGACCGCACGTGCCCCCGTGCTATCCGCACGGGGGCGAGGCACCGGCCGACGTCGTCCTTCGGATCACGTCGCTGGCCAAGACGTTTCGCAAGCCGTTCACAGGGCGCCGCGTCGAGGCGGTCCGCGGCGTCTCGCTCGAGGTGCGACGCGGCGAGATCTTCGGGTTCCTCGGCCCCAACGGCGCCGGCAAGACCACCACCATCAAGATGCTGATGGGCCTCATCTCTCCCACCGGCGGTACCATGGAGATCCTCGGCAAGCGCGCCCCCTCGCCCGACGTCATGGTGCACGTCGGCTTTCTCCCGGAGAACCCCTACGTCTACCCGTACCTCTCGCCGCGCGAGTTCGTCAGCATGTGCGGCAGGCTCTCGGGCCTGAAGGGCTCGCCCCTCGGGGACCGCGTGGTCGAGGTCATCCGGCGCGTCGGGATCCTCGAGGCCATCGACCGCCCGGCCCGGGCGCTCTCCAAGGGCATGCTCCAGCGCGTCGGTCTCGCGGCGGCCATCGTCCACGATCCCGAGCTGCTCGTCCTCGACGAGCCCATGAGCGGCCTCGATCCCGTGGGCCGCAAGGAAGTGCGCGACCTCATCGTCGAGGAGAAGCACCGCGGCCGCACCGTGTTCTTCTCGAGCCACATCCTCAGCGACGTCGAGATGCTGTGCGACCGCGTATGCATCCTCCGTCAGGGCGAGGTCGTGGTGGCGGGCCTCATCCGCGAGCTCCTCGGCGCCGGCAAGCGCCGCAGCGAGATCACCATCGGCGGCGCGAGCGCGGGACTGCGAGAGGCGCTCGCCCCGATGGCCCACGTCACGCGCGCCGTGGGTGACCTCCTCGTGATGGAGGTGGACGGGGACGCGCAGGTGAGGGCGGTGGTGGAGCGGGCGTTCCAGGACGGCGCGCGGCTGGAGAGCGTCGCCGCGAAGAGGGAGACGCTGGAGGACTTGTTCGTGAGGCGGGCGCTGTAGGCTCAGAATCTCCCCAGCACCCCGATGCCCGTCGGCCCCACGATGGGCGTCAGCGAGAGCGGCGGGATCTCCCGCTTCCTCGTCTGCACCTTCTCCGTGACGTACGTCGCCTCGGCGTGGATGATCCCCCCGAGGGCCGTGAGGACGAGCCCCCCCACCAGCACGTCGTCCGTGATGGCCGCCCAGTGCGCCGCGCTCGAGTAGGCGCTCTGTGCGGCCGAGTTGCCCTGCTGGTGGTAGGTCCACGCCTGCTCCTCGTAGACGTACGCGAAGCCCGAGGCCACGATGGTCCCCGCCGCGAGCAGCCCCTCCGCCGTCAGGAACAGCCAGCCCTCCGCCGTCTGCCCGTTCTGGAACTGCCCCACCCCGAACGGCACCAGCGACAGCCACCGCGAGTGCCGCTCCACGACGACCTCGGTGGTCGCCAGCTTCTCCAGCATCGCCAGACGCAGCACCTGCTTCTGCCGCTCCGTCTCGAGCTTCGCCTTCTCCTCCTGCGCCTTGCGGACCTTCTCGGTCTGCATCGCGTTGAGCTTGTCCTTGATGCGCGTCCGGGCGTCGGTGAGCGCGTCGATGGCGTCCAGCGACACGCGCAAGGTGTCCGGCGTGTAGTTCGGGCTCTCGAGCAGCAAGTCCTCGAGGACGCTCGCCGCCTCGTCGGTCTTCTTCTCGGCCACCAGCACCGCCCCCAGATACATCCGCGCGTCGGCGATCGCGTCGGGGTCCTTCAGCTCGCTCGTGGCGGGGTCCAGCAGCGCCCGGAGGCGTGACTCCGCGTCGTCGTACTTGTGGGCGACGTAGGCGTTGTGCGCCTTCTCCAGGTCGGCCTTCGCGTCGGCCCGCGCCAGCCCCGGCGCCGCGCAGACCAGCGCGACGACAGCGGCAGCGACGAGCAGGCGCACGCCAAACGATCCACCGAGCAGAGCGCCGGGGGCAACGTTTTTTGACGGGAGGCATGCGCTGGGGCTCTAGAAAGAGGCCGTGGCGGTCTTGCCTCCCGCTGCCAGCTGGACTCGTGACGTCGCGTTCGAATCGATCTGCTTGACGGTGACCCACTCGAGGGCGCTGCGGAGGGGCACGGTGTTGATCCCGGCCCGGACCCGTATCTCCGGGTGCTCGACGATCTGGTAGGTCTTGTCGACGGGGCCCTCGATGTCGAGCGTCGCCGGCTTGATGGGCACCTTCACCACGAGGATCTCGTCCTTGTCGCCCGCCGCGACCTCGCGCTGCACCGGCGTGCACACCGAGCACGTGAAGGAGAGCCCGTGCGCCTTGCCGTCGAGCTTGAGCACGTAGCCGGAGCTGATGTTCCGCGTCTCGGCTCCGTCGATGGTCACCTCCACACCCATCGACGGCGCCAGGTCCAGCTGTATCGCGCGCTCCACCACCTTCGGCGGCACCGGGACTCCCGTGTTCTGGGGAAGGGGGCGCGTCACGGTCGACGCGCTGGGCGCCGCGCTCGCCGACGGCGCGGGCGTGCTCGCGACCACCGTCGGCACCGAGGCCGGAGCCGCCGTCTGGACCTCCGTCGGCACGGGGCGGATGTCCGCCCGGACGCGCTGCACCAGGCGCCCCACGCCGTACGCCGCCGCCCCGAGGCCGACCATCAGCACCAGCGCCCCGGCGGCCCGGCGCAGCAGCTTCGAGCGCGCCTCCATCCGGTTCAGGCCCGCGACGATGCGCAGGAGCTGCGGGTCGTCGGGCGCGTGCGCGAGGGCGCGGTTGTAATCGGCCGCCGCCGCCAGCACGTCGCCCCGCTTGCGCTCCCCGGCAGCCAGCGTGCAGAGCTTCTCGATCATCCGCGCCGCGTGCGCCTTGTCGTACGCCTCCGGATCGTCGAGCCACGCCTCCAGCTCGCGCTTCGGCTGCGGCACGCCGAGGCGCTCCAGCTCGGCCACGACGGCGTCCCGCATGGCGTCGGCGTCGGGGAAGCGGTCCGCCGGCGCGTGCGCCAGCGCGTGGTCGAGGAGCGCACCCCAGCGGTTGCCGATGACGGGGCGCTCCGACACGGGGTCCGGGTAACGCCCGTCGAGCACGCGCCGCAGCACCTGCGCCGGGTTGTTCCCCTCGAACGGCAGGTGCCCCACCATGCACTCGTAGAGCAGCACCCCGAGGCCGAACACGTCGGCGCGCGCGTCGACCTCGCCCCCCTCGATCTGCTCGGGTGCCATGTGCGCCGGGCTCCCCAGCACCTGGCCCGTCGACGTCACCCCCTGCGCGTCGAGCAGCTTCGCGATACCGAAGTCCGTCAGCTTGACCACCACGCGGTCGCCGCTGGGCGCCGGCGTCGCTCTCTCCGCGGCCACGCTCCCGGGAGGGCGATGCTCGAGCAGCACGTTCTCCGGCTTGATGTCGCGGTGCACGACGCCTTGCCCGTTGGCGTGCGCCAGAGCCCCGAGCAGCTCCAGCGCGACGGCGGCGGCGACCTCCGGCGGCATCGCGCGCTTGCCCTGGAGGAGCTTGCGCAGCGTCGTCCCGCGCAGGAGCTCGACGACCAGGTACTGCTCCTCGTCGTCGGTCTCGCTGACGTCGAACACCTCGACGATGTTCGGGTGGCGCAGCTTCGCCACCGCGCGCGCCTCGGTGTTGAAGCGCGAGACCACCTCTTTCGAGTCCCGGAGGTGCGGGTGGATGACCTTGACCGCGACCTCCCGGCCGAGGCGCCGGTCCCGCGCACGGTAGACCGTCGCCATCCCGCCGTGGCCGATCTCCTCGAGGACCTCGTACTTGGCGAGCTGGGGGAGCCTGCTCCGCGCGACAGCGCTCGCCTCCACCATCGAGACCGAGTGTACCACTCACCCCATCAAGTCGCGCCGCCCTTGAGCCCCAGGCGTTTCAGGCGGCTCCGGAGGGTGCTCTCGCTGAGGCCGAGGGAGCGGGCGGCGCGCGACTGGTTGCCGTCGGCCCTCGCGAGGACCTGGGCCAGGATCTCCTTCTCCAGGTCGTCGAACGTCGTCCCCACCTCCGGCATCTCGAGGACGATCGACCACGGGTTGGGCGCGTGCGCGGCGGAGGCCGGCGAGGCCGGGAGCGCCGCCGACGACCCCTGCGCGGGGGGAACCTCGGGCGGGGTGCCGAGGCGCACGGTGCCGGAGGGAGTGCTGCTCGACATGGGCGCCGGAAGGCCCAGCTCCTCCACGTCGACCTCGTGACCCGCGTGGTAGATGACGAGCCGTTCCATCAGGTTGGACAGCTCGCGGACGTTGCCGGGCCAGGCGTGCTGCTCCAGGGCCCGCCACGCCGTGTCGATGACCCGCGGCTGCGCGCGGTTCATCCTCCGCGCCGCCGCCTCGAGCATCGGCTGCCCCAGGCCGCGAACGTCCTCCGGCCGCACCCGGAGGGGCGGGACGTGGATGGGGGCGACGGCGAGGCGGTAGTAGAGGTCGAGCCGGAAGCTGCCCGCCTGCGCGTCGGCGAGGAGATCGCGGTTGGTGGCGGCGATGATGCGAAGATCGACGTGGCGCGGGTCGCTCCCGCCCACGGGCCAGATCTCCCGCGACTCGAGCGCGCGGAGCAGCATCGCCTGCAGCGACGGCGGGGCCTCGCCGATCTCGTCGAGGAACAGCGTCCCCCCGTCCGCGAGCTCGAAGAGGCCGCGACGCGAGGCCTGCGCGCCCGTGAACGCGCCCTTCACGTGCCCGAACAGCTCGCTCGTCATGAGCTCCGGCGGGAGCGCGGCGAGGTTCTGCGCGACGAACCGACCCCTCTTGCGCGCGCTCCGCTCGTGGATGGCCGCGGCGACGAGCTCCTTGCCCACGCCCGTCTCCCCGTCGAGCAGCACGTTGGCGTCCGTCCCCGCCACCGCGATGACCTGCTCGAGCACCTTGGCCATGGCCGGGGAGCTCACCTGCAGCCTGGGGTGCGTCAGCGTCCGCTGCACGACCTCCACGTCGTCGCGGAGGCTCCGGTTGGCGGTCTTCAGCTCGTCGACCAGGCGCCGGTTCTCCAGCTCCAGGCGGCGCGACTCGAAGGCGCGCTGGATGGTGAGGCGGAGCTGCTCGGCGTCCCACGGCTTCTGGACGTAGGCCCAGACGTGGCCGAGGTTCACGGCGTCGGCCAGGTCGGCGTGGTCGCTGAAGCCCGTCAGCAGGATGCGCGGCACGTCCCGGTGCTGGTCGTAGGCCCGGGAGAGGAGCTCGGAGCCCTTCATGGGCTCCATGCGCATGTCGCTCACGAGGACGTCGAACGGCTCGCGGGAGAGGAGGGACAGGGCGTCGCCGCCGCTGCGGGCGAGCGAGACGTCGAAGTCCCCCTCGAAGACGGCCTGGAACACCTCGCGGACGTCGTCCTCGTCGTCGACGTAGAGGACCCGCGGGCGCGCCGGGGGGGCGGGCACGGCGGAGGGGCGCGTCGTCACCCCGGCGAGACTAACAGGAGCGCGCGGCCTCACGCATGCCGATAGCGCTCAGGCGACCCGCGACAGCAGCTCCCCGTGGTACGCGTGAAAGGCGCTGGCCCCGGCGTGGAGCGCGGATACGTCCCCCGCGTGGCCGTGGTCGACCGCCACGATGGCCTGCGCGTAGCGCATCGCCCAGTGCACGAGGGGCGAGGCGCCCGCCGCGCGGGCGAGGGTCGACGCGTCCCCGTCGACCGACGCATGGGCAAAGGCTCGCGCCAGGGCGGCGAGGCCGCGACGCAGGGTTGCGATGCGGCGGCGGGCCAGAGGGCCCCCGGCGGGCATGGGGAGCACCTGGAGCACCTCGGCCTTGTGGATCGCGGCGTCGCGCTCGCCCTCGAACGCGTCGAGGAGGGCCTCGACGAAGAGCCGCTGCTCGAGCGCCGCGTCCCACGCCGGCCCCTTCACGGCGCGGTCGAGCGCCCGGCGCGCGGCCTCGACCCAGCCGTAGGACGCGTAGGCCGTCGCCTGGAGCAGCGGGCCCATCGTCTCGTGGTCCGAGACCCGCTCGATGGACCCCTGCCAGCTCCCGATGACCCGCTCGACATCGCCCGAGAGGAGCAGGCGCTTCATCCGCCAGCGACCCAGGAGCGTCGGCGTGAAGAGGAGCAGCGCGAAGCCCAGGAGGGGCACCGCGAACCGCGGGTCGCGCGCGATCATCTGCGCCGCCAGGACGGCGCTGAGCGCGGCCACGGCGATGGGCAGGAAGACGAAGGCGCGCGAGGGGCGCTGCGGGGCGGGCGACGACATGAAGCGCACCTAAACGATAAGCCCGCGAAAGCCCCACGCAACCCGAAGTCACCCGGCGAGCTACTTCTCCTTGTCGTCCTTGCCGTAGCGGCTGGGATCGCCGATGCCGTGGCGCCGCAGGTACCCGCGGACGTGCGCCCTCTCCATGGCGGCGCGGCGGCCGATCTCGCTGACGTTGCCGCTGCACTCGGCGTAGAGCGCCGTGAAGTACTCCCGCTCGAAGCGGGCCAGCACCTCCCGCTTCGCGTCCTGGAACGTGCGCCCCCGCGTCGGCGCGCTCTCGGCGGCGCTGGTGGTGAGCGGCGAGAGGTGCGCGGCGAGGTCGAGGGGCCCCTCCTTCGTGAAGGCGAGCGCCACGGCGACGACGTTGCGCAGCTCGCGCACGTTCCCCGGCCAGTCGTGGCGCATGAGCCGCTCGAGCGAGTCGGTCGGGATGCGGGCGTAGGAGTCCTTGTCGCCCAGCTCCTCGATCATCCGCCGGACGAGTACCGGGATGTCCTCCAGGCGCTGGCGCAGCGACGGCAGCTCGACCTTGAGCTGCGCGACGCGGAAGTAGAGGTCGCTCCGGAACGTCCCCGCGTTGACCTCGCGCACGAGGTCGCGCCGCGTGGCGGCGATCACGCGGACGTTGACCGGACGGTACGAGTTCGAGCCGACCGACTTCACGCGCTGCTCGGCCAGGGCGCGCAGGAGCTTGGGCTGCACGTCGACGGGGAGCTCGCCGAGCTCGTCGAGGAAGATCGTCCCCCCGTCGGCCTCGACGAAAGGAGAGATGCGCTTGTCGACCGCGCCGGTGAACGACCCGCGCTCGTGGCCGAAGAGGGCGCTCTCGGCGAGCGTCGCCGGGATGGCGCCGCAGTCGACGACGACGAACGGCTTGTGCGCGCGGGCGCTCGCCTCGTGAATCGCCTGCGCGACGAGCTCCTTGCCGGTGCCCGTCTCGCCCGTCACCAGCACCGTCAGGTCGGTCGGCGCCGCCTTCTTGAGGCGCTCGAAGACCGTGCGCATCCCCGCGCTCGCCCCCACCAGCGGCCCGAAGCCGGCCGTCTCGGGGACCTCGACCTCGTGGGGGACCGCGGGGCTGAACTCCACCATCGCGTCGCCGAGGGCCACGTAGGCGTGCTTGGTCAGGAAGACCTCGCCCACGCGCGTGTCGCCGATGAACGTCCCGTTGCGCGACCCGAGGTCCCGCAGCCGGACGCCGCGCTCGGTCGCCACGAGCTCCATGTGCACGGCGCTCACCTTGCGGTCGTCGAGCACCAGGTCGCAGGCCTCGTTGCGGCCCACCACGACGGTCTCCGGGCCGACGTCGAGCTCCTTCCTGGAGCCCGACCCCTTCGTGACCGTGAGCTTACCGCCGCGGACCTCGATCCGGGCCCTTGTGGCGATGGTCGAATCCACGTCCGAACTACTATCACGGCCCGGGCGAGAGCCGGAAGAACGCTACGCGGGCTCGGCTCGGTCGTCGGGGGCCTACGGAGCGCAGCGCACGTCGTTCGCCGAGCCGTGCCAGAGCTGCGAGAGGCCCTCGACCATCGCGTGCACCGCGTCGGACCGGTAGTTCGTGGCCCCCTGCTCCTGGCCCTGGCCCACCGGCTCCGCGCCGGGGGTGTACGCCACGGCGTAGCCGAAGGCCTTCGAGCCGGCGCGGAGGTACGACTGCTGGATCAGGTCGCCGCCCTGGTCGGTGACGATGGAGAAGAGGCTCGTGTGCGCGGGCTGGAGCTGGACGAGCGCCGCACGGATCTCGCCGAGCTCGTAGGCG
>Ga0209415_10019224_pt1 | contig 10713 bp, 6 predicted proteins | sample PeaSoiSIISIP2007_FD_187696 | JGI IMG/M metagenome (GOLD analysis project Ga0209415, IMG submission 187696) | Peat soil microbial communities from Weissenstadt, Germany - SII-SIP-2007 (SPAdes) (version 2) | ecosystem: Environmental > Terrestrial > Soil > Wetlands > Peat | place: Germany... | reverse complement strand
GCGGCTCGAAGAGCCCCGCCTCGCCCGGAGAGAAGCGACCGTGACCGATCCACGCCAGCGCCTCGCACAGCTCGGGGTCGGCCTCCGCGAGGTGCCCGGGATCGTAGCCCCGCGCGCGCATGCCGGAGACCTCGTCGGCGGTCATCCCGAAGAGGAAGAAGTCGTCCGCTCCCACCGCGTCCCGGATCTCGACGTTCGCGCCGTCGAGGGTGCCGATGGTCAGCGCGCCGTTCATCGCGAACTTCATGTTCCCCGTGCCGGACGCCTCGAAGCCCGCCGTGGAGATCTGCTCCGACAGATCGATGGCCGGGTAGATGCGCTGGGCGTTCTTGACGTTGAAGTCGGGGACGAAGACCACGCGCAGGACGCCGCGCGAGGCGGGATCGGCCTCGAGCGCGCGCGCCACGCCGTGGATGAGGCGGATCATGAGCTTGGCCATGTGGTAGGCGGGGGCCGCCTTGCCGGCGAAGAAGAAGGTGCGCGGCGTCACCGTCTCGCCACGCTTGAGGCGCCGGTACAGCGACACGACGTGCAGGATGGCCAGGTGCTGGCGCTTGTACTCGTGGATGCGCTTGCACTGCGCGTCGAAGAGCGTCGACGGATCGACCTCGACCCCGTGCACGGCGCTGAGCCACGACGCGAGCTCGGCCTTGTTGGCGTGCTTGACCGCGCGGAAGCGATCCCGGAACCCGGCGTCGTCGGCCCAGCGGCGAAGCTCCGACAGGCGGTCCAGGTTCCGCAGCCAGCCCTTGCCCAGCGTCTCGTCGATGAGGCGCGCGAGGCGCGGGTTGGCCAGCGCGATGAACCGCCGCGGCGTCACGCCGTTGGTCACGTTGGTGAATCGCGCGGGGTACATCTCGGCGAAGTCGCGCAGCACGGTCTGGCGGAGGAGGCGCGAGTGCAGCGCGGCGACCCCGTTGACGGTGTGGCTCCCCACGGTGGCCACGTGGGCCATGCGCACGGCCTTGTCGCCGCGCTCGTCGATGAGCGACATGCGCCTCACCCTGCCGTCGTCGCCCGGGAAGCGCGCGCGCACCTCGTCGAGGAAGCGCCGGTTGATCTCGAACACGATCTCCAGGTGCCGCGGCAGGAGGCGTCCGAAGAGCGGCAGCGGCCACGTCTCCAGCGCCTCGGGCATCAGCGTGTGGTTCGTGTAACCGAAGGTCCGCGAGGTGATGCTCCACGCCTCGTCCCAGCCGAGGCCGTGGGCGTCCATGAGCAGTCGCATCAGCTCCGGCACCGCGAGCGTCGGGTGCGTGTCGTTCAGCTGGATGGCGAACTTGTCGGCAAACTCGTGGATGGTCGTTCGCTGGAGGAGCAGGCGGATGCAATCCTGGAGCGCGCAGGAGACGAAGAAGAACTCCTGCTCGAGGCGGAGCTGCTTGCCGGCCAGCCCCTCGTCGTTCGGGTACAGCACCTTGCTGATGTTCTCGCTCCGGACCTTGGCCTCGACGGCGCGCCAGTACTCGCCGTGCTGGAAAGCATCGAGGTCGAAGTCCTCCACGGCGATCGCGCCCCACAGGCGCAAGAAGTTCGTGTTCGACGTGTCGTAGCCGAGCACCGGCGTGTCGTAGGGCACGCCCATCACCACGCGCTCCGGGACCCAGCGGATGTGCAGGTGCCCCGCGGCGTCGGTCGCGTGCTCGACCCGGCCGCCGAAGCCCACCGGGTGCTCGATCTCCCAGCGGCGCACCTCCCAGGGGTTGCCCGTGCGCAGCCAGCGGTCGGTCACCTCGACCTGCCAGCCGTCGCGGATCACCTGGTCGAAGATGCCGAACTCGTAGCGGATGCCGTGGCCGATGGCGGGGCGGTCGAGCGTGGCCAGCGAATCCATGAAGCACGCGGCGAGGCGGCCGAGGCCCCCGTTGCCGAGCCCCGGCTCCTCCTCGTGCTCGAGGAGGTCTTCGTAGCGCAGACCGATGGAGCCCATGGCCTCGCGGACGGCGGGCTCGATGCCGAGGTTGCCGACGTTGTGCCCGAGCTGAGGGCCCATCAGGTACTCGGCGGAGAGATAGATGACCGTGCGGCTCTCGCCCTCGAGGTACGTCCGCGCCGAGCGCACCCACCGGTGGAGCAGCCGATCGCGGATGACGTACGAGAGGGCGAGGTAGCAGTCGTTGACCGAAGCGACGCCGGGGAACTTGGCGAGATCGAAGAAGAGCTTGCCCTTGAAGTCGTGGGCGATCGACGCGGCGTCGTTCCCCAGCGAGATGTCCCCCTCGTCGACGTCGTGCGTCTTCGGATACGAGACCATGCGTCCCCCTCTCCCGGCGCTAGCGCTTCTTCTTGGGCGCGGATGTGTACGGCTTCTGCGGCGTGGTGCGGCTGGCCACCAGCACCGGCGCGCCCGAGTGCATCTCCGGGACGACGCTCTTCAGCCCCTCGGTCTCGGCGAAGCCGGCGAGGTCGCCGGGGTGCTCGTCCATCCAGGTGCTGAAGCGCTTCCAGAAGGCGATGGACTCCTCGCCGGGAAGGGCCTCGCCGTCGATGAGCACGCGAAGGAGGCTCACGGGTCGCCCGGTTGCACGGCGAGATCGGCGAGGATCTCCTGAGCGTGCACGGTGACGTCGACCTTGCGGTACACCTTCCGCACCTTGCCGTTGGCGCCGATGACGATGGTCTGACGCTGGTGGTAGCTCTCGAAGGGGACGCCGTACTTCTTGCCGATGGACCCGTCGGGATCGCTCACGAGGAGGAACGGCAGCTTGTAGTGCGCGACGAACGCCTTGTGGGAGTCGAGCGAGTCCGCGGACACGCCGACGAGGACCGCGCCGGTCTTGCCGAGAGAGACCCACGCGTCGCGGAAGGAGCAAGCTTCCTTCGTGCAGCCGGGCGTCTCGTCCTTCGGGTAGAAGTAGACGACCACCTGCTTGCCGGTGAGCGTGGCGATGTGGACGGACGTCCCGTCCTGCGCCGTCGTCGTGAAGTCGGGGGCGGTCTGGCCGACGAGGGGATCGGCGGAGGAGAGGGGCGCGGGGCTGGGCGCAGGCGCGGGTGCGGGTGAAAGTGCGGGCGCCGGAGGGAGGGCGGCCGCGGAGGGCGCGGTGGGATCGGGCGAGGAGGCGGCCGGGGTGCAGGCCGCGAGGGCGAGGAGAACCAGGAAACGCGCCTTCATGGGCGGCCATCCTACAGGATCCCGAACTCCTTGAGCCGGCGGTAGAACGTACGTCGCGGCACGCCGATCATCTTGGCCGCGGCGAGTCGGTTCCAGTTGCACGCCGTCAGCGCGCTGAGGATGCGCTCGCGCTCCGCGGCCTTGAACTCGGTCTGGCTCGCGGCGCGGCCCGCGGCGGGCTGACCGGGGGAGAGCACCGTGCGCGTGCGCGACTCGCTGGGAGGTGCGGAGCGGCCGGCGAGGTGCGGGGTCACGTGCAGAGGGGCGGGGAGCTCGACGTCCTCCGCCGGGATGTCGGCCTTGTCGCTCATGAGCCACGCGCTCAGGAGCACGTGCTCGAGCTGGCGCACGTTGCCCGGCCACGGGTACGCGCAAAGCTTGCGAAGGGCGTCACGCGACATCGTCTTTCTGTCACGCCGGTAGCGGGCCGCGAAGATGGAGAGAAAGTGATCGATGAGCGGGGGAATGTCGTCGACGCGCTCGCGCAGCGGCGGGACGTGCATCTCGACGACGTGGAGGCGATAGAAGAGGTCTTCCCGGAACGTCCCCTCCGCCACCATCTGCGCGAGATCGCGGTTGGTGGCCGCGATGACGCGGACGTCGACGGGGTCCTCCTCTACACCGCCCACCGGACGCACGGTCCTCTCCTGGAGGACCCGCAGCAGGCCCGACTGCATCTTCTGCGGCATCTCGCCGATCTCGTCGAGCAGCAGCGTACCGCCGTCGGCTTCCTGGAAGAGGCCTCGCCGGTCGCGGTCGGCGCCCGTGAAGGCGCCGCGCATGCTCCCGAAGAGCTCGGACTCGAGCAGGTTCGCCGGGATGGCTCCGCAGTTGACGCCGAGGAAGGGCTTCTTCGCGCGCAGCCCCGCGTTGTGGACGGCGCGCGCCACCATCTCCTTGCCCGTGCCGCTCTCGCCCGTGATCAGCACCGGGATGTCCGTGTCCTTGATCCGCTCGATGAGCGCGTAGACGCGGCGCATCGCGCCGCTCGTCCCCACGAGGCCGGCGTAGCCGAAGTGGCTCCGGAGCTCGGCGCGCACTTGCTTCAGATCGCGCCGCGCCTCGGCGAGCTGCTCGGTGCGCTTGCCGAGGAGGCGCGCCAGCTCGTCGTGCGCGGCGGCCAGCTCCACGTTGGCGCGGGCCAGGGCGTCGGCGCGCTCGCGGTTCTCGGCGAGGAGACGAGCATTCTCGATGGCGATCGCCGCCTGGTCGGCGAAGGCGCACAGCGTGGGCAGCTCCTGCTCGAACCGCACGCCGGGCCGAAGGCGCGTCTCCACGTAGAGCACGCCGATGGTGCGACCGAGCGGAGGCGCGCCGCGGATGGGGACGCAGGCGATGGACTGGATCATCAGCTGGTGCACGCTGACGGCCTCGGCGAGGCGCTCGTCGTCGCGCGCGCTGATGGTGACGACGGGCTCGCCGCTCTCGACGACGCGGTCGGCCACGGAGCGCGAGAAGCGGGCGTGCGGCTCGTCGTGTCCGGAGCGGACCCGCGCGGCGTGCGCTTCGAGCTCGCCGGCGTCGCCCATCAGGACGACGAAGCCGCGCTCGGCCCCGAGCAGCGCCACGGCGTGGTCCGTCACGCGCTGGAGAAGGCGAGGGACGTCGTGCTCGCTCGCGAGCTCGCGCGTGATCTCGAGGATGCGCTCGAGGCGGTCCTCCGCCAGTCGCGGGCCGGTGAAGATGGACGTGCTCCCCCCCACGCCGCCTGCGCGCCGGGACGACGTGGCCGGGCCGGTCACCGACGGGAGCATCGAGGGCGCGACCACGGTGGCCGTGTGGGCCTGGCGCAGCGCGCGCCGGCGCGGGTCGTCCCAGAAGACTTCGCGCAGATCGCGCGGAAGCTTCGCGGCGGTCTCCTCGAGCATCGCCAGCGCGCTCTCGGTGTCGCGCCTCGCGGTCGCGACGCTGCCTTGCGCCGCCGCGAGCCGGGCCCTCGCGTCGAGCGCCTGCCACGCCCACTCGCGACGGCCGGCCTTGCGCGCGAGATCGATCGCGGCGTCGAGCGCGCGCCGGGCCGCGTCCTCGTCCGCAGCGACGTGCGCCACGGCGCCGCGCGCGAGCTCCGCCAGCGCCGCGTGCTCACCGAGGCCCGCCGCGCCCATCCCGGCGTTCACCGCGTCGAGCTGCTTGCCCAGCGCGATGGGATCGGCCCGAGGCTCGCGGGCCCGCGCCAGCAGGCCCTCCAGGCGCGACTCCGCCGCGTCGTGCGTGCGGCCCTGCGCCTCCCATGCCTTCGCGGTCTCCTCGTAGAGCTGGGCGCCGCGCGCGAGCTCCCCCGTGCGGGCCGCGTGCTCCGCCTCGAGGCCGAGGAGCTGCGCGCGCGCGGCGGGGGAGAGCTCGTCGCGCTTGCTGGCGAGCTGGTCGATCGAGCCGCGCGCGTGGGCCCAACGACCGAGGTAGAGATCGAGGTTGGCGAGGTTGAGCAGCGCCTGGGTGACGGCCGCGCCGCTGCCCGCGCGCCGTCCCATGTCGACCGCGGCCTCGAGGTGAACGAGCGCCTGCGCCAGATCACCCTCGCCCTGCGCAAGGCCGGCGAGGTTGAGGCGCGTGGAGGCCACCGTGGCCGCGTCGCGCGCCCGCTCGGCGGCGGAGAGGGAGGCCTCGTAGGCCACGCGAGCGTCGCCGGTCCGTCCCGCGCGCTGGTGGGCGATGGCGGCCGATCCGAGGGCGACGGCCTCGACGCGCGGCTCACCGGTGGCCCGCGCCACGCGCACCGCCTGTTCGAGCGCCGCCCGCGCCAGCGTGTCTTCTCCCGTGAAGGCGAGGGCCACGCCCCGCGCGCTCAGCGCATCCGCCGCCAGCGCGTCGGTGGAGTCCGCGGCCACCACCGCCTGCGCCAGCTTCGCGGCCTCCGCGTACTCGCCGGCCCGCAGGTGCGCCCGGGTGCGGACCGCCTGCCATGCCCGCCGCGACGCGCCCTTCAGCGCGAGCGCCTCCACGGCCGACAGCTCCGTCACCGCCTGCGCGGTGTCGCCCCGACCCAGCGCGATGCGCGCGCGCCCGATCGCCACGCGCACGCCCTCCGCGTCGCCGCGCGTCTCGCCGAGGTCGTCGAGGCCGCGCGCCGCGTCGTCGAAGCGCCCCATCTCCAGCGCGCGCTCGACCGACTCGAGCGTCTCCGTACGCCCCCCCGAGGCCGGCGCCATCGACGGACGGCTCGTCGCGCCCAGCGCCGCGTCGACGTCTTCCTTCGAGACCACGACGCGTCCAGCGAGCCGGCGGACCGCCGCGCGCAGCGTCCCCGGCCGACCCCCCACGCGCCCGACCAGGTACGCCCGCAGCGCGTCGGGGAGCGAGGGCACCGACCGCTGCACGAGCTCGGCCGCGGCGCGCTCGTCGAGCGGCGGCACGGCGAACGTGTCGCCGGTGGCCCCGACGGCGGCCAGATCGTCTCCCACCCAGACGAGCCTCGCACCCGCGCGCACCGCGCGTTCGAGCGCCGCCCGCGCCTCGGCGCCGAGCGCGTCGCCGTCGTCCACGATCACGGTGAGGTCGCTGCCCGTGCCCTGCTGGGCGAGCTCGAGCTCGATGGACGCCGGCTCGTCGATGAGCGCCACCGCCCGGCCGCCCACGCCGAGGGTCCACGCCAGACGCCGCGCCAGCGTCGTGCGTCCGGAGCCTCGCTGGCCCCGCAGCGCGAGGGCGCCCCCGGGCGGAAGCGCCTTCACCTGTTCGAGCAGCGCGCGCGACGTCGCGTCGAGCCCCAGCACCGGCCACGGCGGCTCGCCGGTGGCCACGCTCCCCTCGGAGGCCTCCAGGCCGGCCGCGCGCCTCAGCGCGCTCCCCAGCTCGTCGACGCTCGGCCAGCGCGACGCCGCCGCCGTCTCCGTCGCGCGCGCCGCCACCTTCGCGAGCGCGATGCGCACGTCGTCGCCCAGCTCGTCGCCCCGCCGCGCGAGCGCCTCGCTCAGCGTCGCGCCCAGCGCGTACACCTCGGCGCGCACGGTCAGCGGCTCCCCGGCGAACAGCTCCGGCGCGGCGTACTTCGGCGTGAGCCCTCGCGCCGCCGTTCCGCCGTCGCGCCAGGGGGCCGCGAGGCCGAGGTCGACCAGCGTGCCGCGCCCGTCGGCGCCCACGATGATGTTCGCGGGTTTCACGTCCCCGTGCAGGAGCCCCGAGCGGTGCACCACCGTGAGCTGGTCGCACGCGCTGGCGAGGGGGGCGACCCACGGGGCGGCGTCGTCCCCGTGGAGCACCTCGTCCAGGCTCCGCCCGTCGACGAGCTCGCGCACCATGTAGCGCCGCCCGTCGCGGAGCGCGCCGAAGGCGATGACGCGAGGGACCCCGAGCCCCTCCAGGCCGCTCAGCGCCACCGCTTCCTGGACGAGCGCGTCGATCTCCGCCTCGCCCGCCGAGCGTGACAGCACCTTCAGCGCGAGCACGCGGCCGCTCACCCGGTCGCGCACCCCCCAGACTTCGCCGCCGCCGCCCGCACCGAGACGGCGCTGCGGCTCGTACCGCGGCGGCAGGTCATCCCCCCGCGCCACGTCCCCGTCGGCCATCGGTCAGAGCATACCGCGCGTGCTCGGCGCACCGCTGTCCTTCTTGGGATCCGCGTCGGGGTCCGGCTCGGGCTTCACCTTGTGCTTCGGCTTGGGCTTCTCGGGCATCGAGTCTTCCTCTTTCTCGAGGCCGTAGTCGCCGCTGATGCCGAACCAGAAGCCCGTGAGCGAGAAGCCGATGCCGAGGCGGGCCTCGAACGTCTTGACGGGTTTGTAGCGGAGCCCGATCTCCGGGATGTTCACCATCGGGAAGAGGATGGGCTTGGGACCGGCGATGCCCGACTCCTCGCTGTAGTTGCCGACCTTGTTGACGGTGGCGTTCGAGTGGTTGGCGGGCTGGCACGCCGGATCGTCGTTCACCGTCTTGCACTGCTGGAAGTGCTGGTTCGACGCCGGGTCGTAGTACTGCCCCGCGGCCCCGACCCCGCCGTAGACCCAGTCGTCGTGGAGGGCGCCGAAGACGACGCCGAGCCCGACGCCGAGGCCGTACTCGAAGTCCCAGTGGTGGCCGGTGTCCATGGGGACGGACCACAGGAGATCGACGGCCGCGTAGATGGCGTTCAGGCTGCTGTTGACGACCGAGTAGTTGTTCGCGGTCTGGGGCTTGTCCTTCTGCAGGAAGAGCAGGTCACCCGTGTTGTAGTTCTGGAGCGTCAGGTTGAAGACGGTGGAGAAGCCGTCCTTGCGCGAGTCGAGCTCGACCCCCACCGCATTCGAGTAGATGGTGGACCCGCCGTCGACGAACGCGTTGATGATGAACTGCGGGATGACGTCGCCGCGGTAACGCAGGCCGAAGAAGTAGTAGCGCTTGTTGGGGTCCTCCCGCGTATCGCTGAGGTCCCACGCCTTCTCCGGCGGCGTCTCGGGGAGGGCCTTCTTCGTGGGAGTGTCGCTGTTCGCGGCATCCTCGGGCGGAGGCGTGGGGGGCGTGGGAGGAGGCGGCGGGGTGTCTGGCGTGGCATCCGTGGTTGCAGTGGCCGAGGCGGCAGGCTTCGCGCCCTTCTTCTTGGGCTTGGTGGTGGTCTGCGCGAGGGCGAGAGGAGCGATGGCGAGAGCGACGAGGACGAGCGTCGCGCCCAGAGTGTGGCGTCGCATGGCGGGGGAGACCTCGAGGGCAAGGAGGCAGTGCGGCTGAGGTGCGCGCGATGCTACACTAGAGAAGCGTGCTCGGGGGAGCGCTCGAAACACCCTTCCCGCTGCCGCCAAGTGATCCTCCACGGACGAATCGTCGAGCAACGGGTGGACCGCGAAGAGGTCCGCTCGTTCCGCAAGGAGATCGTCGTCACGAGCAGCTCCGTGCCGCTGGCGATGGTGCGGAAGCGGGCCGCGGACTCGTCGGGCGGGGTCGGCGAGACCCGTGCCCCGGTGCTCCTCGTGCACGGCTTCGGGCAGAACCGCTACGCGTGGCACCTGCCGGCGCGGAGCTTCGCGAATCACCTGGCAGCCGCGGGGTTCGATGTCTTCAACCTCGATCTGCGCGGGCACGGGCGGTCGCGGCACTTCGGCGGGGTGCGCTCCCACGGGGTGGAGGACTATGTGCGCGAGGATCTCCCCGCAGCGGTCGCGGAGGTGCAAGCTCTGTCGGGCGGGCGACCCGTGTGGGTGGTCGGCCACTCGCTGGGAGGGCTGGTGGGCTACGCCTCGGCGCCGCAGCTCGAGGGGGCGGTCGCGGGCGTCGTCTCCATCGGAAGCCCGTACCACTTCACGCGCGGCTCGCTGACGCTCGGCGCGCTCAGGTACTTCTTTCGCGCGCTGGCGCTGGCGCCGCTGCCCAACGCGCCGCTTCCGCTCGCGTCCGTGGCGCTGACCATGCGGTTCATGCGGCGCTTCGCGGAGAGCCCGCTTTACCCGATCCCGCTGCGGGGGTGGCAGGCGGGCTCGCTGGAGCCGCACGTCCTCGAGCAGCACCTGGCCCTGGCGTTCGATCGCGCGGCGATGGCGGAGATGGTCGACCTGTTCGACTGGGCCGTGCAGCGCCGCTTCGGCGGGCGCGAGTCGGACTACGTCGAGCGGTTCGAGGCGATGGACATCCCGCTGCTCATCGTCGCGGGGGCCAACGACGACCTCGCCCCACCGGCCAGCGTGAGACCGGGGTTCACGCGCAGCCGCTCGCGGGACAAGACGTACCGCGTGCTGCCGCTCGGGCACATCGATCTGCTCGTGGGGAGGGACGCGCCCCTGATGACGTGGTCGCTCGTGACGAGGTGGCTGACGAAGAGGGCAGCGTAGGAGAGCCCGACTCGCTACTCCGCGGCGCCGCTCTTCTTCGTGCCGCTCTTCGAGGAGGGGCCCTTCTCGCCCCCCTCGTGCTTCATCTTCGACAGCTCGTCCTCGAGCTTGCGCACGGTCCGCCGGAGGTCCTTCACCTCGCTCTCGGTGGCCAGCGCCATCGCCTTCGCGACGTTCTCGAGCTGCTCCTTGGCGATGCTCTGCGCCTTGCCGGGGACGCTCATCGCGGCCATCACGGCCTTCATGACCCGCTCGTCCTGCATCATCTTCATGACGCGCGGGTCGGACATCAGCTTCATGCCCTTCTGCATCAGGGTCTTCTTGAAGGAGCTCACTTGGGCTTGGCGGTGGGCGCGGGAGCCGTCGCTGCCGGCATGGCGGAGGCCGAGGTCGCCGGTGCAGCGCCAGGCGGAGGCATCGCGCCGATCTCGACGAGGATCTCCGCGCTGTTGCTGTACGTGTCCAGGTGCACGGCCTTGCCGTCCTTGACCCGGAAGACGTCGACGAAGTGCCCCGTCACGGGCTTGTTCGTCGGCTTGATGGAGCCCATCGCGCCCTTCTGCGTCCCCGTGAAGACGCCCTCGGTGACGACGTAGTCGTCGGCCGCGAACTGGACCGGCTTGGTCTCGGCGAGGTCCGGGACGGCCGTCCAGAACATGCCCACCCAGTCCTTGATCGGCTTGGTTCCCTTCATCATGGCCGGCATCGTGTAGTCGTCGAAGACGGAGTCCTCGGTGACGAAGGCCATGGAGTCCATGCCGCCCTTCTTCTCGAAGGCCGCATACATGGCCTTGGCCGTGTCCAGATTCTTGGCCTCGTCGGGCGTGCCCTTCGCGACGTGGTCCTCCGAGGGGCCGGTGGGCG
>Ga0209415_10019223_pt1 | contig 10713 bp, 10 predicted proteins | sample PeaSoiSIISIP2007_FD_187696 | JGI IMG/M metagenome (GOLD analysis project Ga0209415, IMG submission 187696) | Peat soil microbial communities from Weissenstadt, Germany - SII-SIP-2007 (SPAdes) (version 2) | ecosystem: Environmental > Terrestrial > Soil > Wetlands > Peat | place: Germany... | reverse complement strand
GGACCCCGCGTCTGCCGATACCCGGCAAGAAACCGAAGGGAATTCTCTGCAGGAACTCTGTCCGAACGAGTGCGTGGTAGGAACGCCTTTCGGGAGCAAGAGCAAACGCCGGGGGCCTCGGGGTCTTTCTACTCTGCTCAAGATGACAATTTGAAAAGAGGAACGCAAACAAACCACGGCCTAACCTTCAGATGAGTTGTCGAATCGCCGCATTTGCCCTCCAAAACGCCGTCATCCTGAGGCAGCGGAGTCCTTGGCAAAGCCAAGCACTCCCAACGAAGGATCTCTGCACTCCGCCGACCGCACCATGAACGAGGGTTCCCCGATTAAAATGGTCGGAAATGAGTAGCATCGACAAGGTCGGCAGAAATGACCCCTGTCCATGCCAAAGCGGAAAGAAATACAAACACTGCTGCATGGGCAAGAGCGGGGTCCCATTTAAGAAGTCGCGTCAGTACTTTACCTTGAAGGGTAAGAGAGCCGAGCAATTGGTCCAGGAACTCGCCGAGAGGTCTTTCCTTACAGATTGGTGCTATCCCAACCCCCGGCTGCCGGACGGCAAGGAGTTATGCGATCTCTTGGTTGTTTTCGACACCACAGCCATCATCTGGCAAATCAAAGACCTCGAAGTGGACAAAGAGGGTGCCTTCAAGGCCTCTGACCTCGAAAAGAACCTTCGTCAGCTCTCCGGCGCCCGGCGGCAATTGTTCGACCTTAAGACGAAAGTCGAATTAAGTAATCCGAGAAGAGGAGCGGAGACGCTCGACGCAGCGAAGATCAAAGATTTTCACCTGATCTCCGTTATTCTGGGTCCCTCTGATCGCGTCGCTTCACACCCAATGCGCTTCCTCGAAGAGATAAAGGGTCATCTCGCCCACATCTTCGTTCTGAACTTTACAGAACTTGTCCTCAAGGAACTCGATACTGTCAGCGATTTTTGTGAATACCTTCGCGCCCTCGAGTCCATCGCACCGGATGCGCGTATGGTTCTCGACGGAGGCGAGGAAGAACTTCTGGCGCACTACCTCGCAAAAGGCCGAACCTTTCAATTTCTAGATCCCACAAAAGTCAATTTTGTTCACGAGGGCGCCTGGGACGTCCTCAAAAAAAGTGAGGGCTACCTTCAGTGGAAACAGGAAAACGAAGTGAGCTACTTCTGGGACCAGCTTATCGACATGGCACACGAAGGCTCACAGGAAGAGCCACGGTATGAGCGAGTAGCCAGGGAGTTGGCGCGGTCGAATAGGCTCGATAGGCGGCTGCTGGCAAAAACATTCATCGAGGGACACGAAAAAGCTCATCAAGAGCGTCGGAACAATGTGTACCGCCGAGTATTCGATTTCGAGGGGCTGACGTACTGCTTCGTGTACATGCACAACCCGGTGAAGCGAGAGGTGCGTAAGAACGTTCTTGGACATACCTGCTTTGTTGCGAGGGGGAAGTTTCCGAGCAACTCGAAAGTCATCGGAGCCGCTACTGAGATGAAACTGGACCTTGGGCACACCTTCGACTTCTGCCTTTTGCAGAAGGATGACTGGACCGTAGACGACCAGCGGCGTGTGAAAGAGATCCAAGACAAGTTTGGCATCCTCGTGGATCCCAAAATAACGGCCTTTGACGAGGAGGAGTACAAAACCACACTTAGATTTTTTCGGAAAGAGCGGGATTCTTAGGGATAGCCCATGCTTTCACCGCACACAAAAATGCGGGTGCCCAGTGCCCCAGGTTCGTGTCCGCTCTTTGGACGCTAACCTGGCAGGGCAATGGATGGTTCTTCTAATCGCGTATCGGGGTTCTCGCAGAGCTCGGCAGGTGGCCCACTCAAGCCGTTCTTTGGCTTGAGTGGGGATGTTCTCAGGCGGAGTGCTGACTCCCTTACTCCGACTGGGCCTTCATGTACGAGCGCAAAATCGCGTTGATGCGGGTCTGGTATCCGCTGCCAGCCCGCTTGAGCCATTCCACAACATCATGGTCAACCCGGATGGTCAGACGGTCTTTGGGTTCCGGCATGGTGAGCTTGGCATTTTTCCAGAATGATCTATCCAGTTTAGGAATGTCGGAGTCGTCAATTTCCGCATCCCGCATCTGGCGCAAGCGCTTGAAGTCAGTCTTGCCCTTGGTCCGCGCCCTTGAGGTGGTTCGCGTAATCTTGCCTTTCATTGCGATGCGCCCTCCTGGCTGAAATAATCCGCCGCCGCTCCCCACGCGTCACGTAAACCACCACGATTTCGACGTTTTCCACCGAGCCGATGGCGACGACGCGTTCTTCCCCGCGACGCCTGGCGGTTGTCTCGAACACTGGACCATCAAAAACACGGACGGCGTCCCGAAAATCAATGTAGTGTTTAGCGAGGTTCGACTGCCGTTTACCTTCATCCCACTCGAAAAGCATCTCTGTGCCTTCGCGGATGCCGGTTCGTATATGCACATAGTGTACATACACGGTCGCCGGCCGTCAAGCCCGCTCTGGTCCCCGGCGTCGAATCGGGCAAAGAAAAGGCGCGCCCGCACTACGGCGCGCCTTGCAGGAAACGTAGCAAGCTACGTTTCTACAGCCTACACATGGGCCATGGCGGGTTCGACCTCGTAGATCGAGTGCCAGGAGGTTGCGGCCTTCAGGCGGTCGTTCACGTTGTTGATGTTTTTCACGCCCTCGGTCTGCAGCCATTTGCGGAAGGCTTCCGCGCCTTGCTTGGCGTAGATCGGGATGCCGTCCTTCCAGGTGGCGCGGCCACAGAGTACTCCGTTGAACTTCACGCCCGATTGGCCGGCGAGTTCGAGGGCTTCCGTGAACTCCGAGTTGCTTACGCCCGCGGACAGATAAATAAAAGGCTTGCTGACCACTGCCGCAGCTTTCAGGAAAAGGTCTGCGGCTTCCTTCTTGCTGTACGCTTTCTGGCCGGCGTAAGCTTTCGCGCCCTCGACAAACTTCATGTTCACCGGCACTTCAACCTTCAGCACGTCGACGCCGTAGCGATCTTTGGTGAACTCGCGCATGCTCTCGATTACGATCTGCGGCTTTTTCTTGGCGTACTCGAAGCCTTTCTCGTCCGCGCCTTCTTCGTAGCCGACAAACTCCAGAAAAAATGGGATGTCGTTGGCCCGGCATTCGTCGCCAATGCGCTCTACCCATGCGTGCTTCTTGTCATTGACGTCCTTGGGATCGAAGGGCGTGTAGTAGAGCAGAATCTTGACGCAGTCCGCGCCAGCTTCTTTCAGGCGGCGGGCGGACCAATGATCGAGCAGGTCACCGAGGCGGCCGGGACCAGTCTTGTCGTATCCAGTCTTTTCGTAGGCCAGGAGCAGGCCAGCATTTTTGGCGCGACGCTTGGCCGCGGGCAAGCCCCATTCGGGATCGAGCAGGATCGCACTGGCGTGCGGAGTGAGAACTTCGGCGACCAGCGACTTGAATTCTTCCATCAATGCGTCGCTGACTTCGCCACCCTTTTCCTTAGCCAAAGACTTCTGCAAAGACCCGCGCTGGTCCATAGCGGCAGCGGCGATGATGCCGCGGTCGGTGGAGACTCTTTTGAGGCCTGATAGCTTTCCGGGAGTGAGTTTCATAGGATTCCTCCTTGGTGGCTCATGATTCGATGAATTCTTAGAGCAACCCATTGTAAACCCAAACCCTAAAATCCTTTTCCCGTCCTGGTCCGGTCATCCCGAAGGCAAGCGGCGACACTCGCCAGAATCTCACCGTAATGACGGATTGAGGCCAGCATCGTGAGACCCACATCTCGAAAAGCGCGAGATGTGGGGCACCCGCTTGTTGGTTTGAAATGAGGCGCGCGAGATCGTTGAAAACTTAGGGTTCGGGCTTCGCCCGGTTGGACAGCCGGGAACGGCTGTCCCCACGTGTTTATTGCCTCAACGTCAGGGTGCCTAGCATGGCTTGTTGTTTGGCGATCAGGGATTGGACGCCTTGGCCTGCGAGGGTGATCATCTTTGTGAGTTGGGGTTCGTCGAAGACCTGGTGTTCGGCGGTGGCTTGGACCTCGACCAGTTTGCGGCCGGCGGTCATTACGAAATTCATGTCTACGTCGGCGCGGGAGTCTTCTTCGTAGCAGAGGTCGAGGAGGATTTCTCCGTCGACGATGCCCACGCTAACGGCGGCTACGAAATCGCGGAGCGGGGCCGAGGTTAGAGTTCCGGCCTCGACTAACTTTTCTAGCGCTAATCCTAGGGCGATGAAGGCTCCTGTGATCGAGGCGGTGCGCGTGCCTCCGTCGGCTTGGATTACGTCGCAGTCGATCCAGATTGTGCGCTCGCCCAGTCGTACGAGGTCGGTTACGGCGCGCAGGGAGCGTCCGATCAGGCGTTGGATTTCGTGAGTGCGGCCGCTGGATCTTCCTTTCGTTACCTCGCGCGGTGTGCGGGTTAGCGTGGCGCGAGGGAGCATGCTGTACTCGGCGGTGATCCAGCCTTTGCCGCTATTGCGAATGAAGGGAGGGACGGTTTCTTCGACCGAGGCGGTGCAGATTACGCGGGTGTTGCCGACCTCGATCAGGACCGAGCCTTCGGCAGTGTTGATGAAGCCCGGCAGGATGTTGACGGGGCGCATCTGGTCGGGAGTGCGGTTGTCGGAGCGATAAAACATAGGGGCGATTGTAGCAGGGTCGAGTTCTCATCGGTCTCCGGGCTTTGAGGTTAGCAGAAACAAAATCTTAAATCGCAGAGGGCGCGGAGAAGGGCTGCGGAGGTCGCGGAGATGTGCGAGGGACGGGCGGGGACGCCCGTCCTCCATTAATTTCACTGGGCGTTTTGCAGTTGGGCCACTGCTTGGGTTACTGCGGGGACGTCGAAGAAATTGGAGAGGTCGGCGTGGCCCGCTAAGGTCTCGCGCTCGTTGCCTTCTACCAGAATCTTTACCCGAGTGATGCCGGGAATGTTTGCGGATAGCGTCTGCACCAGCGAAACCACGCTGAGCTCTTCGACCAGCACGCCGGAACGGTGGTTGTCGGCGAAGGCGGCGTTCAGATCGATGACGGCGAGTCCGGGGTCGACCAGGTAAACGTCGCGAATGTCCGAGCCGGGGCCCAAGGGATGCGGCGAAAACTTGTCGAGATACAGGGTGAGCAAGGCGCGAAGGATTTCCGCGGCACGCTCCTGGCGTCCCGTGGGCAGCGTGATGCGAACCGACTTGGGACGTAAAACTCCAGCGTCGTCATAGGCGACATACAGAGTTACTTGCTCGCTCGAACCGGAAACGGGCGGCGCTACGGGTTGAGTGTTCGCCGTGGAAACGTCGGTGCGATCGACCCGAGCACGCATTCGCAAAACGTAGAAACCCATTCCAAGCGTGATGGCCAGCAGAATGGCTACAGCGATGATGAGATGGCGGGGAATCATCGGGCCGCCTGCAGTTTGTCGTGAAAGTCGGACACACCTGCAGCGATCGCCCCTGCGATTGCTTGCTGGTAAGCGGGGGAGTTCAGTTGCGAAACGTCGTCGGATGAGGGCGCGACTTCGAGCGCCAGAGCCACTGTGGTGATGTTGTTCAGGGGGCGGAGCGGGGCGATGAGAGATCGTGCCTGAATCTGTTTGCTTTGCAGGCTTCGCACCAGACCGCTTCCAGCCGATCGGCTGAGCAGCTGAAAAGGAGTTTGAGCCGCATCCCAGCTGAGAAAGGGACCGTGGTTTTCTGTCCCCGCAGGGACGACCGCGCTGTAGACGCGGACTCCGTTGCCTTCTGAGGCGGCGTGCACACAAAGGTAAATTGCAGGGCGCGCGGAGTTCGTCAAGCTGGCGCGCTGGTCGAGAGTGAGTGTGATGTCGCCATCGCGCAGGAGTAAGGTGGCGAGGCCGCGGAGTTCGAGTTCCTGCCGCAAGCGGCGGGCGAAGGCGAGAGTGACATCTTTCTCGGCTAACTGGTCGTTGAGCGAGGCTCCGCGCTCTGCGCCTCCGTGGCTGGGGTCGACGACCACGAAATAATGTCGGACGGCTGGAGTGGGAGGCGCTGAGGGTGGTGGCGCGACGGTTGCGGTCTGAGGGGGTTGCGCGGGTGCCGCGGTCTGCGGGGGCGCCGTCGCCTGTGGAACCGGTTCGATGATGATGGTGCGTCCGTTATTCGTGAAACTCGCCATGAGCGGGACGCTGGCCGCAACCACTACCTCGGCTGCTCCGTTGTTCTCCTGGAAGCTGGCAGAGGGAATGATTTTGCTATCGAAGGTCAGTGCCTGAGAGCCGGGTGCCACGACCGCCTCATGGTTGAACGCCATCCGCAACTCTCCGGGCCCGGTGGCGATGGTCGGATTCACGGGAGCGGTAAAGTTCATGACCAGCTTTGGAGGCGTGGTCTTGCTGACCTGCGCGGTGAAATGCACCGCTACGTTGCCGATGAACAAACGGCGGGAATTCTGGTTGAACGTGACCGGGCCGCCGAGAATACGCGGCAAGAGCGTTCCCAGGCACGAGAGCGGCACCAAGCCTCGCTGGTTGTCCAGCAGAAAGGCCGAGGGAAGATCGTAGTCGCCGCCGTGAATGCGGGCGCGGGTTTTTCCCGCTGTGAACTCGCTTTCCACGTCGTAGTAGCGGAATTTCCAATGGGGTCCGTTGGCCTTGGCGCTGACTACTCCCAGAGGCTCGAAGACTTCGAGCAGGCCCACGTATTCGTCGCCATTGCGCTCGAGGACCGGGAGAGAATAGTTGGCGGCGTTGGAGTAAATGGTGACGCGTTTTTCTTCGGGGGAGCTGTAAAGAAGAAGCGTGGAGGCCAGGAAAATCGCGGTTGCGAACGCTCCTGCTGCGGGGACCAGACGTCCCCGCGACAGCCGACGGGACGGCGGGGCCACTGAGCGGCGCTCGTTACTCCAGCGCATAAATTGTCAGGCCACTTAGCAGCTTGGGGTAGAAGTCGGTGGATTTTTGGGGCAGGACTTCGCCGGCAAAGGCAATGTCGCGCACCTGGCGCATGCGCACCGGATTCATCAGAAAGGCTACGTTGGCGGCTCCTTCCCGCACTCGGGCCATGGCATCGCCTGCGTCGCGAACGTAGCTGACGTTCTTCTGATCGCGAATGTCGTCCTCTGAGATATCCAGCACAGCTTCGAGCAGGCATTTGTGCAACTGGACCACATCGAGAGACTGCTGGCGAAGCGGGAGGCCCTGAAGCACGTCGGAAGCGAGAGGCCTCGGTGTATCGAACAGAAACGCACGATTGGCGGTGACGCCGAGCAGTGCGGTGCCGGCCTTCCCTGCAGCACGGAGGATTCCGAGGGCGCGTTTGGCATCGATGGATGGATCGACCTCCTCCACGCTGAAATAAGAACGGCCGTGGTCGCGGAGAACGTCGGGAGAGAACGATTCCAGACCGTGCACGACGCGATGAGTGGGCAGGATGACCAGTCCGGGGCTGTCCATATTGATGAAGGTCATCATGACTAATTCGTAGGGCGCGAGTTCGGAAGGGGCGGTTTCCTGCTTGGCCCGGCGCTGGTTGCGATAGTTCAGGGCGGTTTCGTAGCGGTGATGACCGTCGGCGATGATCAGCTTCTTGTCTCGCATTTTGTCGCAGACGAGTTGGACGAGAACGGGATCGGAGACTTTGCGTATTTGATGCAAAACTCCATATTCATCGCGGACTTCAATCCCGTTTTCCATATCTTCCGCGGATGCCGAGAGGGCTCCATCGATCTCGCCAGCGGGATCGCTGTACAGCATAAAGAGCTGGCCAAAGTGCGCCCGCGTCGCGCGCAAGAGTTCCAGACGGTCCGCCTTAGGTTTGGCGAGGGTTTGCTCGTGGCGATGGACGATTCCGGCTGCGTAATCTTCAATTTTGCCTAAGGCGATGAAGCCTCGGCGCTCCAGTTCGGGTCCGCCGCCCGGGGGTTCGAAATGTTGAGTGTATTGGTATAGGGATTGCTGGGGGTCCTGCAGGAAAATGCCTTGCCGGCGCCAATCGCGAAAGGACGCGGCGGCGCGAGTGTAAACATTTTCCTCTAAGTGGTCGGTGGGTTGCGGCTTGCCAAGTATGATGCGAACCAGATTGTGAGGGCTCGCATCGTAGTAGCGGTTTTGCATCTCCGGCGTGATCTTGTCGTAGGGCTGGGTCACAACCTGGGCGAGATCAACCCGAGCGGGGTCGTAACGCAGAGCTCGGAAGGGTGCGATGTAGGCCATAGCCGGAAATGGGAATTGTACAAGAGATGGGACGCTCGGGTTTGAGATAGCTCGAAAGCGTTCGGGGCATGTAAGGCAGAACCGTAACTGCTGCGGGAATTTGACAGATATTTGACAAGTGGGTTTCGCCAGAATGATTAAATTCGAATAGCTGCTCGGTCCACGAATCGACTCGAGGAAACCCTTGTGCAGGCTTATGACATCCTGGTGGCGTGGCAGAAAAAAAGGCTGGCGCCACAGGGTTTGAGCTGTGGTACGATCAGCCCTAATGAGGTAGTTGTGGCCCGCAATCAAAGGCGCGGGTCGTTTCCCCGCCTGATGACCCGAGACCGGAATCACCCAGTCCCTCATCGGACCCTGAGAGACGGTGTGCTGTCTGTTCGGGAGAAGGCGTTTCTTTTCTTCCTTCTTGTGCCACTAATCTGCTCCCTGGCGCCGAATGCTCTGGCGCAGGCTCCGGTCGACGACGTACACGTTACTCCTCGCGTCGAGCCTCCTAAGGTTGATCCCAGCGCTGGCATCGATCCATCACTGAAAACCCATACCAAGCCGCTCAAGGTGGATGTCAACCTGGTTCTGGTGCCGGTTACGATCACGGATCCCATGAACCGCCTGGTCACAGGCCTGGATAAAGAGAATTTCCAGCTCTTTGAAGGCAAGGACGTTCAGGAGATTCGCCACTTCTCCAGCGAAGACGCTCCGGTATCGATCGGGGTCATCTTCGACATGAGCGGAAGTATGGTTACGAAGATCGAACGGGCCCGGGAGGCGGTGGTGGAGTTCTTCAAGACGGCGAACCCGCAGGACGAGTTCTTCATGGTGGCGTTCGCGGATCGGCCGCAGGAGGTCTCCGACTTTACGTCCTCGGTGGACGACATCCAAGGCAAGCTCGTCTATACGGTTCCAAAAGGCAGGACGGCGTTGCTGGATGCCATCTATCTCGGCGTCAGCAAGATGCGGCAGGCAAAGTATACGAAGAAGGCGTTGCTCATCATCTCTGACGGTGGCGACAACCACAGCCGCTACACCGAAGGCGAGATCAAGTCCACGGTCAAAGAGGCAGATGTGCTGATCTATGCCATCGGGATTTACGACCATTACATGGCCACGCAAGAAGAGGCTTTGGGGCCGGCTCTGCTGGGCGAAGTTGCGGAAGTGACTGGAGGGCGATCTTTTACCATTGACAACCCCAACGACTTGGCCGACGTAGCAACAAAAATCGGAATTGAATTGCGCAACCAGTATGTACTCGGATACCGACCAAAAAACCCCGGGCACGACGGCAAATGGCGTAAGATAAAAGTGAAATTGATTCCACCCAAAGGACTGCCGCCGCTAAAGGTGTACGCCAAGACGGGGTACTATGCTCCTTCGGAATAACCGGGTTCCGCTCCTAGTCGTTTTTCTCCTTTCCACCGCCATAGCATGCCGCCATCAAACAGTCGCAGCCGCCGTACCAGAGGCCGCAACGCAAGCGCCGCAGAGTCAAAATCAGGCAGGGCAAAGTCCGGCGGTTCAGACGTCAAGTCCGCAATCTCCTAGTCCGCAGTCCCAAGGTTCGGAGCCTCAGAACCAGCCGGGTCAGCCGAACCAGGGTCAGCCAAACCAGAGTCAGCCGAACCAGGCTCAGCCGCCTCAGGGTCAACCGGGCCAATCTCAACAAACTCAGAGCCCGGGGCAATCCTCCAGCGATAGCGGAGTCTTCGTCTTCAAGAAAGAAGTCGAAGAGGTCGTGGTGCACGCGACCGTGATGGATGATAAAAACCATCTGGTGACGAACCTGGACAAGAGTGCTTTTACCGTCTTTGAGAACAATCAGCCGCAGACGATCAGTTCATTCCGCCACGAAGACATTCCGGTGGCCATGGGCATCGTGATCGACAACTCGGGCTCGATGCGGGAGAAGCGGGACAAAGTGAACAAGGCTGCGCTGAACCTGGTGCGTTCCAGCAACCCTCAGGATCAGGTTTTTGTGGTCAACTTTAATGACGAGTACTACCTCGACCAGGACTTCACCAGCAACATCAACAAATTGCGGGAGGCGCTGGAGAAAGTCGAAGCGCGAGGAGGCACGGCGCTTTACGACGCGATTCTGGCGTCGGCCACCCACTTGAAGGAAGCGAAATTGCAAAAGAAGATCCTGTTCGTGGTCACCGACGGAGAAGACAACGCCAGCCGGTACTCTCTGGAGGAAACCGTTCGCCGCCTGCAGGAAGAAAACGGTCCGACCGTGTACGCAATCGGTTTGCTGGGCGAGGAGAAAGCGCGCCGTGCCCGGAGGGCGCTCGAAACCATTGCCCAACGAACCGGAGGAATTGCGTTCTTACCACGGACGCTCGATGAAGTGGACCAGATCAGCAGCAGCGTTGCGCACGACATCCGAAACCAGTACACCATCGGTTACAAGCCCACGACCCCGAAGAGTGTTGGAGGCTACCGCGCCATCCACGTGGAAGCCAAGGCTAAGGGATACGGCAAACTCGTGGTCCGCACCCGCAGTGGATATTATCCGGGGCAGGAGCACGCGCCGCAGTAAGCGCGCCGCCGCATCCCTGTAGAGACGCAGCCGAATGGTTGATGAACTGACGATGAGCA
>Ga0209415_10019222_pt1 | contig 10713 bp, 10 predicted proteins | sample PeaSoiSIISIP2007_FD_187696 | JGI IMG/M metagenome (GOLD analysis project Ga0209415, IMG submission 187696) | Peat soil microbial communities from Weissenstadt, Germany - SII-SIP-2007 (SPAdes) (version 2) | ecosystem: Environmental > Terrestrial > Soil > Wetlands > Peat | place: Germany... | reverse complement strand
GGGGATCGCGATCGTGTTGCTCGCGATCATCCTCGACCGGATCACGCGGCCTGCGGATCAGCTGGGCGCGTCGTGAACGTCGCGCTCGACTTTCAGCACGTCGATATCCTGTTTGCGCGCGAGCGCGGCCGGCAAGGCGTGGCGCGGATCAGGGCCGCACTCGAATCGCTCGATGCCGGTCGCAACCGCGCCCAGATCGCCGCCCAGAACGGCGTCGTCGTCGGCGTCGCGGATGCCAGCCTCAAGGTCGAGCACGGCCACATTTCGGTGCTGATGGGACTGTCCGGCTCCGGCAAGTCGACGCTGCTGCGCGCTGCGAACGGCCTCAACCCGGTCACCCGTGGCAGAGTGCTGATCAGCGACAATCGCGAGGCGATCGATGTCGCCAGCTGCGACGCGACAACGCTGCGGCGCCTGCGGCGCGGCCGGATCGCGATGATGTTCCAGCAGTTCGGCCTGTTGCCATGGCGCACGGTGCGCGACAACGTCGGCTTTGGGCTCGAGTTGCGCGGCGAGCCGGCGGCGCAGCGCCGGCGGGTCGTCGACGAGAAGCTCGAGCTGGTCGGGCTCTCGCAGTGGGCCGACCGCTACGTCAACGAACTGTCGGGTGGCATGCAGCAGCGCGTCGGACTTGCGCGAGCGTTCGCGACGGAAGCGGACATCCTGCTGATGGACGAGCCGTTCTCGGCACTGGACCCGCTGATTCGCACCAAGCTCCAGGACGAGCTGTGCGCGCTGCAGGAGCGCGTCAAGAAGACGATCCTGTTCGTCACCCACGATCTCGACGAGGCGCTCAAGCTCGGCGACCAGATCTCGGTTCTCGAAGGCGGGCGCATCGTCCAGACCGGGGCGCCGGAGGACATCGTGCTGCGCCCGGCGGATGCCTACGTCGCCGAATTCGTGCAGCACATGAACCCGCTCGCGGTGCTCACCGGCCGGATGGTCATGCGTCACCGGCGCGACCTGGAACATCCCGACGGCTCGTTCTGGCTCGACCGCACGTTTCAGTACCAGCTCGTTGTCGGTCCGCGAAGTGAGCCGGTCCGCGCGGTCCGCGCCGGCGTTCCGGTTCCGTTGTGCGACGCGGCGGCTCCTGCGCCTGCCGGTCTCGCCGGGGTTCCCGTCGCCGATGCCGATACCCCGCTCCGGCGCCTGATCGACATGCAGCGCGATACGGGTCACCCGGTCGTGCTGACCGAGAGTGGCGGTTTCTGCGGCGTCTGTGGCCCGGGCGAGGTAATTGCCGCCCTCGCCGGCCGTCATGACGCGCCGGGGCAAGCCGACGCCGCAAACTGATCAGCCGGTCACCCGCGCCGTGACCATACTGGGCCCAAACCGGCAGGAGGCCGTCTCATGATGGACGAGCAGCAGGCACCAACCGCGCGACGCGCCCGCCCCAGCGGGCGCGAAGCCAAGCGCGTCGCCCGCGCGGCACGGGCCGCGTCCTCGATCCCATATATTACGCGGGCCCTGCCCGTCTACGAGGTCCTCACCGAAGAGGGGCTGGTGATCATCGAGCAGAACGCCGATACGATTCTTGCCGAGGTCGGCATCGAGTTCCGCGACGATCCGGAAGCGATCGCGATCTGGAAGAAGGCGGGTGCCGACGTCGACGGGGAGCGCGTACGCTTCCCGCGCGGCTTCTGCCGCTCGCTGATCACCGCGACCGCGCCGCGGGAGTTCGTCCAGCACGCGCGCAATCCGGCCCGCAGCGTGGTGATCGGCGGCAACAACACCGTATTCGCCCCCGCGTATGGCTCGCCGTTCATCCGCAGTATCGACGAAGGCCGTCGTTACGCACGGATCGACGACTTCCGCAACTTCGTGAAGCTCGCCTACATGGCGCACTCGCTGCACCACTCAGGCGGCACGATCTGCGAGCCCGTCGATCTGCCGGTCAACAAGCGCCACTTCGACATGGTGTACAGCCACATCAAGTACAGCGACAAGGCGTTCATGGGATCGGTCACGCATCCGGAGCGAGCCGCCGACAGCGTCGAGATGGCGAAGATCGTGTTTGGCCCCGACTTAACTGACACGGCGACGGGCCGACCGAAGACCGTGCTCATCAACCTGATCAACGTCAACTCGCCGATGACGTACGACGCGACCATGCTCGGCGCGCTGAAGGTCTACGTGCGCGCGAACCAGGCCGTGATCGTGACGCCGTTCATCCTCGCGGGCGCAATGTCCCCGGTGACGGTCGCGGGCACGGCCGCGCAGACGCTCGCCGAAGCCCTGGCGGGACTCGCATTCACGCAGCTCCTCAATCCCGGTGCCCCGGTCGTGCTCGGCAGCTTCGCCTCGTCGATTTCCATGCAGTCCGGCGCACCGACGTTCGGGACGCCGGAACCGGCGCTGGTGCTGTACACGATGGCCGCGCTCGCGCGCCGGCTCGGAATCCCGTTCCGGTCGGGCGGCAGCCTGTGCGCTTCGAAGATCCCGGATGCCCAGGCCGCGTTCGAATCAGCCCAGACGCTGCTGCCAACCTGTCTCGCCGGCGTCAACTTCGTGCTGCACGTGGCCGGCTGGCTCGAGGGCGGCCTCGCCATGGGCTACGAGAAGTTCGTCATGGATGCGGACCAGGCCGGCATGATGCATACGTTCCTTGCCGGGGTCGATCTGTCGCCCAACGGCCAGGCGATGGACGCGATCCGCGAGGTGGGCCCGGGCAAGCATTTCTTGGGCTGCAGCCACACGCAGGCGAATTTCGAGAACGCTTTCTACCGCTCCCCGCTCGCCGACAACAACAGCGTCGAGCAGTGGCAGGCCGACGGCTCTCAGGACATGGCGCAGCGGGCCAACACGCTGTGGAAGAGGCAGCTCGCGGAGTACGAGCCGCCGCCGCTCGACCCCGCCGTCGACGAAGCGCTGCTCGACTTCATGAATCGCCGCAAGTCGTCGTTCCCCGACTCGAACGTCTGATATCAGGCGCCTGCCGCGCGCCACAACACGGGAAACAGCGGGTGGTCCATCGGCGCCCCGGCGGGAAGCTCCGCCCCGAGCCCCGGGAACTCGGGCGAGGTGGTCCACGGGCGCGGCGCATGGCGGATGTCATCGCCGATCAGCCGCAGTGAGAAAACGCGCCGCCGCTGTCCGGGCTCGACCCCGCGCGCCGCATGCAACGCGAGCATGTGGAACGCGACGACATCGCCCGGCCTGATGTCCCAGCCAAGAATCGGGAAATCCCCGCGCCGCGCTTCGATGTCCGGAAGTTCGGCGAGACTCCCTTCGGGAAACCACTTCGCTTCCTCGCTCAGGAACGTGCGCGGCATCAGCCACGGACCGCGGTGCGAGCCGGCCACGAACTCGAGCGTCGAGGCCCGGCTGACCGGGTCGACCGGGATCCAGAAGCTGCAGTTCTGACGTCCCTCGATGTTGTAGTACGGCTGGTCCTGGTGCCACGGGGTCCTCTGGCGGGTGCCAGGCTCTTTGGTCAGCATGTGATCGTGGTAGAGGCGAATCGTCCGGCTTGCGGTGAGTCGTCCGGCGACGGCAGCGAGCGCGGACTCGAAGATGACACGCCGGTAATGCTCGTTCTCCGACCAGCAGCAGAAGTCCTCGATGAAAAAGCCCGGATCGCCCGCCGCGCTCGCGACCTTGGCACGGGGGCTCGGGTGGGAAAGGTTCTGGTCGATGCCGGCCGCGAGGGACCCCAGTTCGGCAGGCGTGAGCACACCGCGCACGCAGATGGCGCCGTCGCGCTCGAAGGCCGCGACATCGGCCGCACTCACAAGGTCGTCGGCGTCACGCGCTTGCATCGCTGCTCCAGCACGCGATCATGCGTGCGACCCGGCGGCCCCGGCATTCGGCAAGGCACTCGCCGCCCGCCATAGCCAAACGCAGAATACAGCGACCACAACTGCGATCAGCGCCGGGGCGGGCCCAATACCCATGCCCAGGCCAACCACGATCGCCGCTGCGGCCATGATGATTCGCAGCGTCTCGAGCCACAGAAATTTGCGCCGTCCCTCGGTAAGCCCGCCGATGACCCACAGCGAGAGCACGAGCCACGCGAGGTAGGCGAGTGCGGGGCCGCGGGCCCAGTGCGGGGCAACCGCCAGAAAGTGTGTTCCGAAGGCGAGCACCAGGGTCGCCTGGGCCACGCAATACCAGGCGAGCGTCGCCGGCAGCGGCCGGTCGAACTTCCCGACGCTACCGAGCTGGAACGGAGCCTTGGGAAACTGCGCCGCGACGTCCGCGGGCCGCCAGCCGGGATGCTGGATCCAGACGCGAAGCTTGTCGGCCCACGAGCGCGCGTACCAGCTGTCGCGGGCGAGGCCCGCATACGTGTGGACGTTGGCCCACACCGGATCCCATGACCTCAGCGGATCGCGCGTCCCGTACACGACCGGCACCGCCGGAAGTTCCGGCTGGAACGTGCCGAACAGCCGGTCCCAGAGAATCAGGATCCCGCCGTAGTTCCGGTCCAGGTACACGTCGTTGACCGCATGGTGCACGCGGTGGTTCGACGGCGAGGCGAACAGCCGGTCGAACAGGCCGAGCGACCCGACCTGCTCGGTGTGGATCCAGAACTGGTACAGCAGATCTATGAGACCAACCCCGAGGAATATTTCGGGCGGAATGCCGATCACCGCCATCGGCAGGTAGAACATCCACGACAGCAGGAAGCCGCTGCCGGTCTGCCTGAGCGCCGTCGACAGATTGAATTCCTCGCTCTGGTGATGCACAACATGGGCCGCCCACAGCACGTTGACCTCGTGCCCGAGGCGGTGGTTCCAGTAATAGAGGAAGTCGTACAGCAGGAGCGCCGCCAGCCATACCCACACCGACCCGGCATCGAGCGTCAGCATGCGCGCGTGGCGGAACGCGACAACATACAGCCCGAGGGTAACGAGTCGCGTGAACACCCCGACGTAAGTCGACAGTTGTCCGAGTGCGATGCTGTTGATGGCATCGGCGAGCCGGTACGGTGCACGTCGGCGGCGCCACGCGACCAGCGCCTCGATCGCGATCAGCGCGAAGAAGACCGGTGTCGCCCACAGGATGACCCGCTCGTACATTCCGCTCCTGGCACGTCAGGTCGGACGGACAATCGCCGCCCGCCGGCTGCGGCGCTCGCTCCGCGCCTCATCCGCGGCGGCGGCCTCCTTCGGAGGTGGCAGCTCGACAACCTTACGCAGGTTCGGATATTCGGCAGTCTTGTGCGGGATCGCCATCGCGTCGACGAAATGCGCCTGGAAGCGTGGCTCGATCGCCGTCTCGACCTTCTCAACCTGCCTGACGATCTCCTCGATGGTCAGGCGCGAGCGCGCGTCGAGCAGCGCGATTCGCGCGCCCGTGCCGGCCGCGTTGCCCGCCGAGCTCACCCGCTCGAGATCGCAGTCCGGAATCATGCCGAGCACAGTTGCGTACTTGACATCAATGTGACTGCCGAAGGCTCCCGCAAGCCGGATCCGGTCGACCCGCTCGACTCCCAGCCGATCCATCAGCAGGCGGATTCCCGCGTACAGGGCGGCCTTGGCCAGCTGAATTGCCCGCACGTCGTTCTGCGTGATTCTGAGCGTCTGTGCACCCTCGTGAAGGACATAGGCAAAGGTTCGGCCGTTCGCGACGATGCGCGGGCTGCGGGCTGCCAGCTCGCCGTCGATCACGCCGTCCTGGCTGATCACGCCGGCGAGAAACAGTTCTGCCAGCACCTCGATGATTCCCGACCCGCAGATGCCGGTGACGCCGGTCGCGGTGGTGGCGTCGGCAAAGCCTGGATCGTCGGACCAGAGGTCGGAGCCGATAACCTTGAAGCGCGGCTCGAGCGTCGCGCGATCGATCCGGACGCGCTCGATGGCACCGGGTGCGGCGCGCTGGCCGCAGCTGATCTGCGCGCCTTCGAATGCCGGGCCGGTCGGGCTCGAGCACGCCAGCAGACGCGTGCGATTGCCAAGCACAATCTCGGCATTGGTGCCTACGTCCACGAGCAGCGTGATCTCGTCGAGCAGGTCCGGCCGTTCGGCCAGGATGACTCCGGCGCAGTCGGCTCCGACGTGGCCGGCGATGCACGGCAGCACGTAGATCCGCGCGTTCGGATGCAGCGCGACGCCAATCTCGGCCGCCGTAACCGTGATCGAGCTGTCAAGCGCGAGCGCGAACGGCGCGCCGCCCAGTTCAACCGGATCGATGCCGAGCACCAGGTGGTGCATGATCGGATTGCCGACCAGTGTTGCCTCGAGAATGGCCTCGCGCTCGATGCCGGCACTGCGGGCGACCTCGGCGGCGAGATCGCCGAGGGCCTGGCGGACCGCGGCCGTCATCTGCCCGGCGCCGCCGGGGTTCATCATCGCGTACGAGACACGGCTCATCAGATCCTCGCCAAAGCGGATCTGCGGATTCATGACTCCCGAGGAGGCGACCACCTCGCCGTTCGTCAGATCGCACAGGTGCGCCGCAATCGTCGTCGAGCCGACATCGATCGCGAGACCATACGCCGACTCGTGCAGGCCCGGCCACACCGCGACGATCCGCGAGCGATCGTGCACGGCGACCGTGACTTTCCAGCGTCCCGCCCGCAGCACCGGCTGCAGCTCGCGAAGCACCGCCAGGTCGCACTCGACCTGGGTCAGCTGCCATTCGCGGGCCAGCGCGTCCTGCAGCCGCTTCAGGTCGCCCGACGGATCGTGCATGTCGGGCTCCACGACCTCGACGTAATGCAAGGTCACCACCGGGTAGAGCTCGATGTCCCGTACCTCGGCCGCCTTGCGCACGACCTGGCGATGCACCTGGCTCGATGGCGGGACGTCAACGACGACGTCGGCTTCGACTTTCGCCTGGCACGACAGCCGGCGGCCAGCTGCGAGCACCTGGCGCACCCCGTAGCGCTGCTCGGAGGCGCCGATCGGCGACAGGCTCGCCGCACTCGAGCGCACGCCATGCTTCGCGAACTCGCCTTCCGCGACCAGCACCTGGCAGCGCCCGCACAGTGCCCGGCCGCCGCACACCGAATCGATGTCGACACCGAGGGTGCGCGCCGCGGACAGCAGCGGGGTCCCGACCGCAAAGCGGCCGCGCTTTCCGGATGGCGTGAAGACGACGAGCGGGTTCTGGTCGGCCAAGGCTGGTTCCGTCAGGCCGGGCCCGCCGACCGGCGCCGGTGTCCGCCTTCGCGGCGCCCGCGAGGACTCTCGCCGGACGCCGCCGCCGCGGGCGTCACCGGCGGGGCTTCGCGGAACCTGCGGATCCACCGCGCGCAATCCGGATCGTGACCCATCATCACGTCGGCGCCCATGCAGGCTCTTACGATGTCGCCGTGCAGTGGATTGGTGATCGCCGAGGTGAGTCCGGCGGCAATTGCCATCGTCAGGAACGCGCTGTTGATGCCGTCGCGGGAGGGAAGGCCGAAGCTGACGTTCGATGCGCCGCAGCTGGTATTGACCTTGAGTTCGTTCCGCAGCCGGCGGACCAGCGTCATGACCTGAACGCCGGCGCGATTGATCGCGCCGATCGGCATCACCAGCGGGTCGACGACGACGTCGCATGCCGGAATGCCGTGATCGAGCGCGCGGTGCACGATCTTCCTGGCCACCGCGAAGCGCACGTCCGGATCCTCGGAAATGCCGGTCTCGTCGTTCGAGATCGCGATCACGGCAGCGCCGTACTTCCTGATGAGCGGCAGCACCGACTCGAGGCGCTCCTCCTCGCCGGTTACCGAATTGACCAACGGCTTGCCCCGGTAGACGGCGAGCCCCGCCGCGAGCGCCGCGACGATCGACGAGTCGATCGACAGCGGCACGTCGGTGATCGACTGCACGAGCTGAATGGCTTTGGCCAGAATCGCCGGCTCGTCGGCCAGCGGTATGCCGGCGTTGACGTCGAGCATGTGCGCGCCGGCTTCGACCTGCGCCCGGGCGTCCGCCTCCACGCGGCTGAAATCACCCGCGGCCATCTCTGCCGCGAGAATCTTCCGGCCGGTCGGATTGATGCGTTCGCCGATGATGACGAACGGACGCTCGAAGCCGATGACGACCTCGCGGGTGGCGGAGCTGATAACGGTATCGGTCATGACGCTTTCCTGTCGGCAGAAGATTGTTGATCGCGCTGCGGGTGCCACGGCGCCCGCCCTGCCAGTACGCCGGATCGGTCGATGATCTCCGCGACGGACTCTTCCTGGCGGTAGGCCATGAGGTGCACGCCGCTGACGCCGGCGATCGTCCTGATCTCCTGGATCAGGTCGACGCACAGGTTGCGACCCTCGCGCGCCTGGTCGGCAGCGCCTGCCAGGCGCGCGATCACGGCGTCGGGCACGTGTATGCCCGGCACGTGGGTGCGCATCCAGTCGGCGGCCTTGGCCGAGCGCAGCGGGCCAACGCCGACCAGGATGAAGACCTTGCCGGACAGCCCGGCATCCTCGATGCCGTGCATGAAGGCGCGCAGCAGCGGAATGTCATAGCAGTACTGGGTCTGGATGAACTGGGCGCCAGCGGCCACCTTCTTCCGAAGCCGCAGCGCCCGATGTTCGAGCGGCAGGGCGTTCGGGTTCTCGGCGGCGCCGAGCAGTACGCGCGGCGCGAAGCTGAGCTTGCGGCCGCTCTGGAAGTGACGCTCGTCGCGCAGCGTACGTGCGATCTCGAGCAGCGACAACGCGTCGAGGTCGAACACCGGCTTCGCCTGCGGGTGATCGCCGGCCTGCACCCCGTCCCCCGTGAGGCACAGCATGTTGCATACGCCCATCGCCGCGCCACCGAGGATGTCGCCCTGGATCGCGATTCGATTCTTGTCGCGGCACGAGATCTGCATCACCGCCGCGTAGCCGACGCGCGTCAGCAGCGCGCACACCGCGAGGCTCGACATGTGGCAGTTGGCGCCGCTGCCGTCGGTGGCATTGATCGCATCGACGTAGCCGTCGAAGATCCGGGCGCGCCTGTAGACCTCCTCGGGATCGGCCGAATCCGGCGACGCGAGTTCGGTGGTGACGGCGAACGCGCCGGCCCTGAGGACGCGCTCGAGGCGGCCGGGCGAGGTGTGCCCCGGAAGGATCGGCAGCGGATAGCCCGGCACGGGTTCGTCTTCGAAGATCACGTGCCGCTCCCGGTCCTATCGCGTACGACGCGCAGCCAGGACGAAGTACCCTCGAGCCGGCGATCCACGGCGGGTTGCACGATGGTGAGCTTCGCCAGCCCGTCCGGAATTCGCTCCGCGCCGCGGAACGCCTCGACCCATACGCAGCGCATCTCGGGCTTCACTTCGCAATGGCCATTGGCCCGCACCCCGCCACACGGCCCGTTACGCAGCTGCTTCGGGCAGTTCATCGGGCACGACATGCCGGTCGAGCTCAACACGCACTGGCCGCACATACGGCAGTCGAACAGCAAGCCCTTGACGGCGTGCTCGACCACGGCGACGGGGCGCTCAATGCGGGCGTGGCCGAGGGCGTTCCAGAGCGGCGCGAGGCCAACGAGCAGCCGCTCGAACCCGGCGTAGAACCATGCGAGACCGCGCGCATGCCGCACCGACCAGAGGCGTACCGCGTACATCGGCTCAGCCGGGTGTGACTGGCGTCGGCGGCCGCTGTTCGTCGACGCCCTTGGCGCGAATCAGACGCTCGAGGTCCGCGTCGCTGTAGCGCGCTTCGAGGCGCGCGGCCTCCGCCGCAGCTTCGGCCTGCAGGTCCTCGCGACACGGCCGCGGCGGACTTCGCTGCCAATCGGCGAGATAGGCGTCCGAACTCCCCTTGCCGGCGCGCATCGCGGCGCGATCGACGGCCTCCTGGAAGCGCGCCGACAGTTGCACCTTCGCCGTCTCGCGCGCGCGTTTGACGATGACCTGCGCGGGGATGTCGCGCCACGAGATCACGATCAGCGAGGCCAAGAAGCGGCTTCCTTGTTGCGAGTGACGGCACCCACCGGCACGCTGACCACGGTGGCCAGGCTCTTGGCCAGGTCGCCGTAGCCGGTCGGCCGGCGCTCGAATGCGAGGTTCAGCCGAGCCGCTGCGGCTTCCGCCGCCGCCGACAGCGCGGCATCGTCCACCTGCGCGAGATAGACGACCTTGCGGTAGTTGCGGAAGTACTCGGCGAGCAGCTCGGGATGACGATCGAGACCGAGGCCCTGGATCACGAGCCGGTCAAAGTGCCTCACCAGGAAGTCAGTCAAATAGAAGGTTCCCGGTTCGGCCTCGTGCAGCGCGGCGAAGGCCCGGGAGGTCGCGTAGAACTCATAGCAATGCGCACCGGGAATCCGCTCGACACCCTCGGCGGCGAGCACGGCGTCGAGCTGGCCGCCCGTACCGCAGTCAGCGTAGCCGACGAAAATCCGCTGGTAGCGCTGCCGGGCCAGCGCGATCGCTTCCTTGACGGCCCCGGCGATGCGCTCGGGCTGATTGTGCAGCTCGGGCGGCAGGCACTCCACATCGAGTGCCTGCCAGTTATTGAGGCGCTTCAGAGCAACGATTTCGCGAGCCAGGGCGCCACAGGCGATGACCAGTGTCCGCGTGCCGCCGTCGCTCGTCATGCCGCACGCCTCAGCGCGCCGCGCGGCGCGCGGCGATCAGCGACTTGGCGGTCTCGACTGCGATCGCAGCGTCGCGGCAGTAAGCGTCGGCGCCGACCGCCTTGGCGAACTCCTCGTTGAGCGGGGCGCCGCCGACCAGCACGATGTACTTGTCGCGCAGCCCTTTCTGCTTGAGGGTGTCGATCACGACCTTCATGTAGGGCATCGTCGTCGTCAGCAGCGCCGACATCCCGAGGATGTCCGGCTGATGCTC
>Ga0209415_10019220_pt1 | contig 10715 bp, 8 predicted proteins | sample PeaSoiSIISIP2007_FD_187696 | JGI IMG/M metagenome (GOLD analysis project Ga0209415, IMG submission 187696) | Peat soil microbial communities from Weissenstadt, Germany - SII-SIP-2007 (SPAdes) (version 2) | ecosystem: Environmental > Terrestrial > Soil > Wetlands > Peat | place: Germany... | reverse complement strand
CGTCCCGAGCGAGACGCCGCCCAGGGCGCCGGCCAATCCTCGCGATACCATCCGGGCAGGATCGGCCTGCGCCGGCGCCGCGACGACGGCAAAGGCGTTCATCAAGAGCAGCGTGATCATCAACGCCGCGATCAACGACAAGATGATCAGCGCGTCCGTCTGCTCCAGGTGGTCGCCCTGGAGGCGTCGAGGCTTGATCACGAGGCGGCGGTAGAAGAGCCACCCGACCGCGGCCAGTACGAGTACGGCAAAGGCTTCCTGCGATGCGACGTAGGCGCCGTACAGGGGCGCGGGCAAGAAGGCGAAGGAGAACCCCGGCCAGAGGCCCTGGATCAGGAGCTCGACCGTGCCGGCCGTCAGCACCATGAAGCCCCAGAACACGGAGGCGTGCATCAGGCCAGCTAGGGGATCGCGCATGATCTTGCTCTGGGCTATGCCGATCCGCAGGAGGTTGCGGACCCGGATCCACCCCTGGTCCGTGCGGTCCGTCGGCTGGCCGACGCGCAGGTACCCGACGAGCCGCTGGGCGTTGTACGAGAAGAAGCCGAGCGCCAAGCCGCCGACGACGACGAAGGCGATCGTCGCGCCCGGCCCGCCGGCAGCCGTCACGACGTCGTCCGCGCGGCCCGCACCGCCGCCGTCAGCGCCGGCAGCACCTCGAACACGTCACCTACGATCCCGTAGTCGGCAATCTTGAAGATCGGCGCGTCCTTGTCTTTGTTGATCGCCACGATCGTCCTCGACGTCCGCATCCCGGCAAGATGTTGGATCGCGCCCGAGATGCCGACGGCAACGTAGAGATCGGGACTCACCAAGCGACCGGTCTGGCCGATCTGCTCGCTGTGCGGGCGCCATCCGTCGTCGGTGACGGCGCGTGTCGCTCCGATGGCCGCGTTGCCGAATGCCTCGGCTAGCTCCTCCACGAGGCGGAAGTTCTCGGCCGACTTGAGCCCGCGGCCTCCGCTCACGATCACCGGAGCCTCTCCCAGGTCGAGTTTGGCCGACGTGCCGACTTTGAGTTCAGTCGTCACCACCCGGGTGGCGCCGGGATCACCGACGGGCTGTGCCTGCTCGATGCGCGGGCTGCGCGCGCGCACCGCCGGCACCACGGCGCCTGGCCGGATGGCAACGAGCGCCGGCGTCCCGCGGATCGCCAGCGTGGCAATGACTTTCCCGGTGTCGATCGGATGGGTGACCGCGACGTCATCGCCATCGAACATCACCGAGGTCACGTCGGTCACGACGGGAACGGCGAGCCGGCCTGCGACCCGGGCAGCCAGATCGCGGCCCTGTGCGCTGGAGGTGAAGATCCCCGCTCGATACGAACCGGCCCGCAGTCGCTCGGCCACGAATGCGGTCGTCGCCTCCGGGTTGTAGCGGGCGAAGGCTGGATGCTCGAGCACGATCACGACGTCGGCGCCGTGATCGCCCAGCGCCTGGGCCCCACTCCCGACGCCGGCCGCCCCGACCAGCGCGGCATGTACCTCGCCCCCACCGGCGGCGTCGGCCAGCGTCCGGGCCGCAGTCACCGCTTCGAGAGCGACCTTGCGCACCGCTCCTTCGCGCACCTCGGCGAACACGAGTACCGTCGGCATCAGAGTACCTTGGCTTCCGTCTGGAGCAGTCGGACCAGCTCGGGCACGGCCGACGCGCCTTCGCCGATGATGCGCCCGGCCGCGCGCTCCGGCGGCAACTCGAGACGCCGCACGAGGACCCGTGACTCGATCAAGGTCACCGGCTTGATCTCCAGCGGCTTCTTCTTCGCCGCCATGATCCCCTTGAGCGACGGGAGCCGCTCCTTGTTCAATCCCTCATCGATCGTCAGGACGGCGGGCAAGGGAAACTCCATCATCTCCTGCGCGCCCTCGAGCTCGCGCCGCGCCTGGCCGCGACCGCTCCCGATCTCCAGTCTCGAGACTGCGGTCACACACGGGAGACCGAGCAGCTCCGCCACCATGGCACCGGTCGCCCCGTTGGCAGCATCGACGGCGACGCGGCCAAACAGGATGAGATCGTACCCGCCAGCGGCGAGCTCGCTGGCCAGAGCGCGGGCAATGACGAACGAATCAGACGACCGCTGGACCGTCTGCAGGTGAATGCCACGGTCGGCGCCCATGCTGAGCGCTTTCCGGATCTGTTCCTGGACCGCATCGGGGCCGAGCGAGACGACGCTGACCTCGCCCTGCCCTGTCTTTTCCTTGAGTTGAAGGGCGGCTTCGACCGCCCAGAGATCGAAGTCGTTGACGTCGTACTTGAGGCCGGCCTCGTCGAGCGCCGTCCCGCTGGGCGCGATCGTGAACCGTCCTTCTTGCACCGGAACACGCTTGATGCACACCGCGATCTTCACCGCACTCCCTCCACCACTGACAGGTCCTGTGTCGGGTCGGGGGGAAGATAATCGGCCGGATCACGACTTGGGATCGCCGCCAGGGCTCCGCGCGGCATGGCCGTCGGCGGGAACGGGCGCTCGAAATCGCGAGCCAGGTACACACCGACGTCGAAGAGACGCGCGTTCAGGCGGCGAATCGTCACCTCGCCGATTGGTGTGATGGACGCGAAATATGGTCCATAGCGCTCGTTCAGGTCGTGTCGGGCTGGCAAGCGATCCACAATAATGGCGTCCTCTCCGACGTATGTCCGCTGATCGTAGAGGAATCCGAAATGCCGCGGGTCAGCGCTCAGACAGAGCACGCGAGTATCGGGACCGAGGGCGTAGGCCGCCTTGCCCGCCTGCACCCAGCTCGTCGCAGCCACGAAGGTGTGCGGGCGATGGAGTACGCCCAGTGAATCGAGCCCCTGCGCAAGCCCGCGCCAATCGGCTGCTTCAAGAGTTGGGTCGCCCCGCCCGAACACCGAAGGCAGCACCCGTGCGTGCCAGCCGGTGGCCACCGCACTGGCGCCGACGATCAGAAGCACCACAAATGAACCGACCGACCACGCACACCAGGCGAGGGTCGGGAGGAACCGGCGATCACTCGCACCGCGTCGCTCGATGGCGACCACGCGCTGCCGCTGGTCGTCGCCTCGTCGGTCGGTGATCCGGCGGGCGCGCTCGATCACCGCGGCGCCGAGCAATGGGAACAGGAATAGGTAGCCCGATGCCGGCCAGTGGGGGAGCCCCGGCCGTCCGCTGAGCGAGACGCCGGTGAACAGTCCGATCGGAACGAGAGCCAGGCAGGCGAAGAAGACCCGTCTGTCTTCGCGCGGGCGGCGGGCGATCGCGGTGACTAGCACCCAGACGAGCGGGAGCCACAGCCAAGGGAGGACCCACAACGCCTGCCCCCCGAGTGTCTGCCCCAGGGACGCGATCCTCCGGATCAGCGTGGCCTGCGGCGGCGACGAGTCGCGTCCCAACTGGAATAGGAACGACGCCCACCCATGCCTCGCATTCCAGACAATGACTGGGCTAAAGAGCGCGATTGCTACCGCGAGCGCCGCATACGGCTCGGCGCGTTGCAACCACCGACGCTGCGCCGGTCGCACGATCAGGAACAGCCCGACGCCCATCAGAAACAGGAAGGCTTGATACTTGGACAGCAGGGCGAGGCCGGTCCACCCGCCGGCGGCCAGCCACCACCTCGCGGCGTGCCGATCGCCCCCTGGATCGAGCAGCACCCGGGCCAGGCAATACGCGGCGCCCGCCAGGCTGCACATGAGGGGCCCATCCGGCAGGACCCACGACCCGGTGCTCAGGCTGAAAACCGGCGACACGTTGAGAAAGAGTGCCGCAAGCCACCCCTCGTGTTCGCCGAATGCGAGGGCGGTCTGGCGGTACACGAGCCAGGTAGTCGCGCCAAACAGAACGATGAACGGCAGTCGGACTGCCAGGTGCGATTCGCTACCGAACAGGTGCGCGGACGCGTGCGCCAACCAGAAGGAGAGTGGCGGGTGATCGAAATAGCTGAGGCTCAACTGGCGCGCGCTGGCCACCGCATACGACTCGTCCACACCGAGCCCGGTGACGCTGGCCGTGACGAGGCGGACGGCCATGCCAACGCCAATGAGCCACCAGACGAGACGACGCGGGGTCATAGAGACGTCAGGGACCACGCCCAGCGCCGGGGCCCGTCGGCCCTCCGTCAGTCGAACGCGCTGAGCCCGGTCACCGCCTGCCCCAGGACCAGCGTGTGGATGTCGTGCGTCCCCTCGTACGTGTAGACGCTCTCCAGGTTTTCCATATGGCGCATGGCGGCGTATTCGGCCAGGATGCCATTCGCGCCAAGCAGCCGGCGGGCTTCGCGAGCGATGTCGGTCGCCATACTGACATTGTTGCGCTTGGCCAGCGACACTTGCTGCGGAGTGTAGGTCCCGGCGTCCTTCAGGCGGCCGAGATGGAGGGCGACGAGCTGCGCTTTGACGATCTCCGTGAGCATGTCGGCGAGCCGCGATTGTTGGAGCTGGAATCCCCCGATCGGGCGATCGAACATCACGCGGGTCTTCGAGTAGGCGACCGCCTCGTCGAAGCAGGCGATGGCGGCGCCGACGGCGCCCCACGCGATGCCGTACCGCGCCTGGGTCAGGCACATGAGCGGGCTCTTGAGCCCCCCTGACCCCGGCAGGAGCTGCGTTTTGGGCACGCACACATCCTGGAACACGAGCTCACTCGTATCGGATGCGCGCAGCGAGAGTTTCCCTTTCTGGTCCTTTGCTGAAAACCCCTTGGTATCCGTGGGAACGATGAATCCGCGGATCGAGTGCGCATCGGCCCCCGTCTTGGCCCAGACGATCGCCACGTCGGCGGTCGACCCGTTGGTGATCCACATCTTCGCCCCGTTGAGGACGAAGCTGCCATCGGGTCGCTCGCGGGCGGTCGTGATCATGCCCGCAGGATTGGAGCCATAGTCCGGCTCCGTCAATCCGAAGCATCCAACGATCTGCCCGGCGGCCATCCCCGGGAGGTAGCGGCGCTTCTGGTCCTCGTTTCCGAAGGCGTAGATCGGATACATCACGAGGGCCCCCTGTACCGAGGCAAACGAGCGGACGCCCGAGTCGCCCCGTTCGAGCTCCTGCATGATGAGGCCGTACGCGACGTTGTTCAGTCCGGCGCACCCGTATTCCTCGGGCAGATTGGCGCCGAACAGTCCCAGTTCCGCCATCGCCGGGACGATTTCGCGAGGGAACCGTCCCTCGACGTAGCATTGCCCGATCACCGGCATCACGCGCTCATCGACGAACCGTCGCACGCTCTCGCGAACCGCGCGTTCCTCTTCGGACAACACGCTATCGATATTGAAGAAGTCCATCGTCATAGAGGCGTAAGCTACTGGACTGCGGGGATTGGGGGTTAGGGGTTGTGCCCTCCGTCGTGTGGCGGAGATCGCGTCGCGTTAACGGGGTTAGGGATGCCGTTCGTTCTCGGCGGTCCCAACCGGTCGCCGGGCCCGCGGGAGGGCGCCGACGGCGCGGGCTTTCTCGCGAAATTGGGCGCCGTGGTCGACGGGAAGCCCGCTCTCGTCTTGCCACTGATGGACCATCTCGTGGACTAGCGTGTCGAAGACCTCAGCCCACCCATGGCGGCGGAGGTGGCGGCGGCTGATCACGATCAGGCTGTGGCAACGGGGAGTCGCCACGCGGTAGTAGCCGAGCCGGCTCCGGAGGCGACGCGACACCTCGATCGGAATCGATTGCAGCGCGCCGCCAAACCGTTCGGCGTTGAGCTCCGCGTGCCGTGCGGTCAATCGCGCCGCGGCCGCCACGTCCTGTTCCTCGGCGGTCTTCCGCCGGCGAGGCGTCCCCGCCAGCGGGCCCCTCGACCGTGGGCCGGTGGTTGCTGGCGGTCCCACGGTGAGCCGAGCCGGCGGCGCGGTCGGTTCGACCGCGTCGCGTAGCGGGAGCGCCAGCTGCGTCGGGTCGACTACTCCCCGCTGCAGGAGTCGCTTCAGCGCGCGAAACACTGCACCGCACCCCGTTCGAACCGGCCGTTCGCCGCTACCCACGTTCGGGTCTCGACCTCGATCGATCGCTCGGTGATGGTCAGGACGTTGATCGCCGCGGGCCGCCCCCCGCGTGAGCGACTGGAGATCGTGCCGGCCGTTGAGACGACGAATCCTCGTGACGACTGCTCCACGTGGTGGATGGCCTCTTGATGGTCATGCCCGCACAACACGAGGTTGACGCCCATTTGGCCGAACGCGGCGAGCACCGCGTCACTCCGCACCAGTCCGCGACGGCCTGACAGCTCGCCGCGGAGAGGATTGTGGTGCATCACGACGACCCGCGCATCGCCGGCCGGAGCGCGGGCGAACGCGGCCGCGGCCTGAGCGAGCTGCGCCTGGCGCAGTCCCCCTTGCACGGACACGTCGCGCGGATTCCACGTCAGCGTGTGCCAATCGACTCCCGCAGCTGTATTGAGCCCGATGAAGGTGACGCCAGGTACGTGCAATTCCGGCTCGAGATCGCTGCTGATGTATCGGCGATACTTCTCGTACAGGCGCCACCGCTGCCCGATCCCCATCGGCGCAAACCACCATGCGACATCGTGGTTCCCCGGCACGACGATGAGCGCCGGTGCTGGTCGCCCTGGCTGGGCCGGTCGCCGGAGATCGCGTATGAAGACAGCCGCTCGCTGGAACTCGCCGGCTCGCGCCCGTTGAGCGAGATCGCCCGACAGCGCAATGACATCGAAGGGCTCCTGTTGGGCGATCGCCTCGACGGCGTCGGCCAACTCCGGCACGGCGGGCCAGCCGAAATGCACATCGGAGACGTGCAGGATGCGCGTCACGGCAGATCGGAGCGGCAGCCGGCGAGCTTCGCGCTGCGCATCACCGGCAGCGGCCTGGCGACGTTATGCGGAGACCACCGCACCGACTGGCGACCGCTCCAACCGGGCAATGACGGCGTCCGTGAATTCCTCGGTGCTTGCCGTGCCGCCCAAGTCCCGGGTGACGCGTCGGCCGTCGCGGATCGTCGCTTCCAGCGCGTTCCGGATGCGAGCCGCCCGAGTGCTGTCTTGCAGATGATCCAGCATCATGCAGGCGGCAAAGATGAGCGCGGCCGGATTGGCCACGCCCTTCCCGGTCAGATCGGGCGCGGTCCCGTGCACGGCCTCGAAGATTGCCGCGTCGGTCCCGATGTTGGCCCCCGGGGCGAGCCCGAGTCCACCGACCAGTCCGGAAATCTCGTCGGAAAGGATGTCGCCGAACATGTTCGTCGTGACGATCACATCGTACTGCTCGGGGTGTAACACGAGGTTCATGGCCATCGCGTCGATGATCTTGTCCTCGAAGGTAATCCCGCGCCCCTCGTACTCGCGGGCGATCTCTCGCCCGACGTCGAGAAACAGGCCTTGAGAGAACTTGAGAATGTTCGCCTTGTGGACGAGAGTCACTTTGCGACGACCGTGGCTGAGCGCGTACTCGAATGCGTAGCGAATGACCCGCTCCGAGCCCGATCGCGTGATGATGGCCATCGATTCGGCGGCGGCCCGGGGATCATCGCCGACCTTGATGTAGTGCTCGGCGCCGACATACAGCCCTTCGGTATTCTCGCGCACGAGCACGATGTCGACCCGGTCGAATCGACCGCCCCGGACGATGACGTGCGCCGGCCGCACATTGGCGTACAGATCGAACGTCGTGCGAAGCACGACGGTGATCGACCGATACCCCGCGCCACTGGGAGTCTCGAGCGGCCCCTTGAGGGCCACGCGCGTTCGACGAATCGCGTCGAGTGTCGTCTCGGGGATCGGATCGTGACACGCCGAGAGAGCGGCGAGGCCGGCCAGGTGGACCTCCCACGCGATGTCGGCGCCGGCAGCGCTCAGCACGCGGACGGTCGCATCCGAAATGCTGGGGCCGATCCCGTCACCCGGGATCAGCGTAACGGGCGTCGCCATCTACTCGGCGGCGAGCAACCGGGCCACCTGATCAGCGAGTTTGGCCGTCACATCCGGTGTCAGCTTCGGGGCGGGATCACCGATGACGTCACTCGCCCACATGACCATCATGGTACGCGTGTCGACGATCGCGATCCGGAGGAGGGCGCGGCCCATGTGGCTCGCGCTGTCGGCGTGATTCATGGCCAGCACCGCCGGCGGCAGCACGTGACCGGGAGGGACCGGACGCGGGAAGAAGCGAAGCTCGACCGGTACGAGCGCGACGCGGGCATCGACGAACGACGTGTACGTGCGCAGATCCCCGGCCAGCGGATCCTCGAGCTTGCCGCCCGGACGCCACCGATCAGGAGCGAACTGCGACGGATCGGCGCCGTACGGATCCGCGAGATAGCCAGGGTTACGGCCGGCGATCCGTTGGATCTCCACCGGAAAGATCCAAATCGTGCGAGGCACTCGAGTCGTCAGGGCTCGCTCGAACCGCGCGTTGAAGTCGATCAGGAAGTCGCGGGGGTTGGCGATCGAATCGGCCCAGCCCAACACATCACCGTGGCGGATCGAGCTCATCGGGAGCACGATCACCCGAGTCCCGATGAGTCCCAGGCCCGGCTTCACCGGGAGCGGCCGCACATCCGATGGATCGGGCGGAACGCGGGCGGCACAGGCAGCGGCGCTCATCAGAGCGACACAGAGGACGGTCCGTGCGCACCATCGGCCGCGGGGCCCCAGTATCGGTGCCTGCTGCGGGGCGCCGCGGGGCGTTCCGGCCGAGCGAGATGTCACGATGAACCGCATGACGAGGAGACGATGGCTAGCGACGGCGCGTAAACTAACCGAAATTCGTGCGCCATGCGGAGATGGGTCTCAGGTCTCATCTGGCTGGGCGTCGCCGTGACCGGGGCCGCGGCCTTTGCGATGCTCGCGCTCCTGCGCGGCGAAAGCGTGAGCGCGGCCTGGATGCTCATCGCGGCCGTCTGCTCGTACCTCATCGGATACCGCTTCTACAGCCGATTCATCGCGCTGCGCGTGTTTGCCCTCGACGCCAACCGGCAAACGCCCGCCGAGCGCCTCGACGACGGCCGCGATTACGTCCCGACCAACCGCTGGATCCTATTCGGGCACCACTTCGCGGCGATTGCCGGCCCGGGCCCACTCGTCGGCCCGACGCTGGCCGCGCAGTTCGGGTTCCTGCCCGGCGCGCTCTGGATCATCGTCGGCGTCGTGCTCGGCGGTGCGGTGCAGGATTTCGTGATTCTCGCCGCCTCGGTCCGGCGCGATGGACGCACGCTCGGTCAGATGGCACGTGACGAGATCGGACCCATTGGCGGCTTGACGGCGCTCGTCGCCGTCCTCGGGATCATGGTCATCCTCATCGCCGTGCTGGGCCTCATCATCGTCAACGCACTCCGCGCCAGCCCGTGGGGCACGGTGACACTGGCCCTCACCGTGCCGATCGCCATGTTCCTCGGCGTCTACCTGCGATGGGTCCGCCCGCACCGCGTGCTGGAGGCGACCGCGATCGGCGTCGCGCTACTCGTCCTCGCGCTGTTGGCTGGTCGCTGGGTCGCCGAGCAACCAGGACTGGCGGCCACGTTCACCCTGAGCTCGACCACGCTCGCCTGGTGGCTGATGGGCTATGGCCTGGCGGCGTCCATCCTCCCGGTCTGGCTCCTGCTGGCGCCGCGCGACTACCTGTCGGCGTTCGTCAAGATCGGCGTCGTCCTCGGCCTCGCCGTGGGCGTGCTGGTGGTGCTGCCGCCGCTCAAGATGCCGGCGCTCACCCAATTCGTGGACGGGACAGGGCCGGTGTTTGCAGGGCGAGTGTTTCCGTTCGTCTTCATCACCATCGCCTGCGGGGCGATCTCCGGATTTCATGCATTGGTCGCGTCCGGGACGACGCCGAAGATGCTCGAGCGCGAGACGGATGCCCGACTGATCGGCTACGGCGCCATGCTGACGGAATCGCTTGTCGCCGTGCTGTCCCTCATCGCGGCGTGCGCACTCACGCCGGGCATCTACTTCGCCATGAACGCCCCCGTCAGCACGCTCGGTACGACGGCGGAATCCGCCGCACAGGTCATCCGCACGTGGGGGTTTGCGCTTGCGCCAACCGATCTCACCACGCTGGCGCGCCTCGTGGGCGAGCAATCCTTGCTGTCTCGAACCGGTGGCGCGCCGAGTCTGGCCGTGGGCATGGCGTTCATCTTCACCCGGGCTCTGGGCAGCGTGAACGCGGCGGCAATGGCGCTCTGGTACCACTTCGCCATCATGTTCGAGGCGCTCTTCCTGCTCACCGTGCTCGACGCCGGCACGCGCGTCGGGCGGTTCATCCTGCAGGACTTGCTGCGCTACGTGTGGGCCCCGCTCGGGCGTGTCTCGTGGTACCCGGCGGTCATCCTCTCCAGCACGATGTTCGTCGCCATGTGGGGCCATTTCCTGTATCAGGGCGTGACCGACCCCTTGGGCGGGATCAATTCGTTGTGGCCCCTGTTCGGCATCTCGAACCAACTATTGGCGAGCGTCGCCCTGTGTGTCGGCACGACGATCCTGATCAAGATGGGCAAGGCACGCTACGCCTGGATCACCGGCCTCCCGCTCACCTGGCTGGTGATCGTCAACATGACCGCGGGGTGGCTCAAGATCTTCTCGAGCGACACCCGGCTCGGGTTTCTGGCGCACGCTCGCATGGTCAGCGACGCCGTGGCGGCCGGGCAATTGCCGCCCGGCATCGCATCGCCCGCCGCCGCCGCCCGCATGGTATTCAACGACCGGCTCGACGCGGCGGTGGCCGCCTTCTTCCTGATCGCCGTCATCGTGATCATCGCCGAGTCGGCACGCGAGTGGGTGCGCGCCCTCGGCGGGCGATCGCCCCGCGGCTCGACCG
>Ga0209415_10019219_pt1 | contig 10715 bp, 9 predicted proteins | sample PeaSoiSIISIP2007_FD_187696 | JGI IMG/M metagenome (GOLD analysis project Ga0209415, IMG submission 187696) | Peat soil microbial communities from Weissenstadt, Germany - SII-SIP-2007 (SPAdes) (version 2) | ecosystem: Environmental > Terrestrial > Soil > Wetlands > Peat | place: Germany... | reverse complement strand
GCCAACGAGGCGGCCTGGGTCACGTTGTCGAACTCCCACTACGACCCGCGCCGGGGCAAGGAGCTCTACGACCGCTACATCTCGGAGCTGGTGGTGGCCGAGGAGCTGGGCCTCGACGGGGTGGTCGTCAACGAGCACCACCAGAATGCCTACGGCCTGATGCCGTCGCCGAACCTCATGGCCGCCGCCCTCACGCGCGAGACGTCGCGGGTCAAGATCTGCGTCTTGGGCAATGCCCTTCCTCTGTACAACCCACCCACCCGCGTGGCCGAAGAGATGGCCATGCTCGACGTGATGAGCGGCGGTCGCCTGATCGCCGGGCTGGTGGTGGGTGGCGGCCCGGAGTACTACTCGACCAACGTGAACCCCACCGAGGCGCGCCCGCGCTTTCGGGAGGCGGTCGAGCTCGTCATCGAGGCGTGGACGCGCCCCGGGCCCTTCGCCTTCGACGGCGAGTTCTACCAGTTGCCGTATGTGAACCCGTGGCCCCGGCCGCTGCAACAGCCGCACCCCCCGGTGTGGATCCCGGGGCTCGGCTCACCGAGCACCATCACCTACTGCGCCGAGCGCGGCTTCGGCTACATGGGGGTGGCGTACTACGCACCACCCGAGACCTTCGCCCGACAGGCGTCGGCATATCACGACGCCGTGGAGGCGGCGGGACGCGCCTTCGACCCCGATCTGCTCGGCTGGCTCACGACCGTGTACGTGGCCGACACCGACGAGCGGGCGCTGTCGGAGGCCGCCCCCCATCTCGCCTACTTCCAGGGCACCCTGGCCGCCGGCTTCGTCGGGCCCGGCAAGGTGTGGATGCCCCCCGGCTACATCGACCCCCCCGCCCTGGTGCAATTCCTCTCCGATCTGCGCGCCATGGTGGACGGGCCCCGGCCCACCGACCAGGCGACCGCGGTGTGGCACCGTTCGCCGCTCATCGGCAGCCCGGAGACGGTCCGAGAGCGCCTCCTCAGCTACGTGACCGAGCTCGGGCTCGGAACCGTCCTGGCCTTGTTGCAATTCGGGTCGCTGCCCGCGGAGCTCACGGCACGATCGACCCAGCTGTACGCGAGCGAGGTCGTGCCCTACGTGCGCGAGCACGCCGCCCGGCACTTCGCGGCGCGGGGGTGGGCGTGACGGTCCTGGACCACCGCGCCGGCCCCACGCGGTCGACTCACCGGATCTCGGGGAGAGACGTCACGCTCCTGCGCGGCGGCCACGGCCGAGCGCTTCTGTACCTGCACGGGCTGTGCGACCTCCACTCCGTGGGGCCCGCAGACCAGTGGACGCCCTTCCTGGCGCGCCTGGCCACGCATTTCGACGTGGTCGCCCCCGCCCTGCCGGGATACAACGCCAGCACCGGGCTCGAGGACTTCGACGACGTCGAGGACTACGTGTGGCACCTGGTGGACCTGTGCGCCCAGGCCGGCTTGGGCGAGACGGTCGTCGTGGGCCACAGCCTCGGTGGGTGGCTCGCCGCCGAGCTCGCCCTGCGCCGTCCCGAGCTGGTGCACACGCTCGTGTTGTTGAGCCCCCTCGGCGTGCACGTCCGAGGTGCCGAGGTGCCCCTGTTCTTCGGCGCGGTGGCGCCCCGGGGCATCGGCGGCGCCGGGGAGGCCCGGAGCCTGCTGTTCGCCCATCCCGACGGCGCCGCTGCGCTCGGGGCCCTGCCCGACGTCATGACCACGGAGCAGCAACTGCTGTGGTTCGCCGGCCTGGCGGGAGCGGCGCGACTGGGCTGGAAGGCCCCGCATTTCCAGAGCCGGAAGCTGACCGCGCGCCTGGGCCGCCTGCGCGTGCCCACCCTGGTGCTCCGCGGCCGGGAAGACCTCCTCGTGAGCGGCGAGGCGGCGCAGGTGTGGGCGGGGCAGGTCCCCGGGGCTCGCCTCTCCGAGACAGCGGGTGCCGGCCACTGCCTCGTCCTGGAGCAGCCCGACGTCGCCGCCGAGGTGCAAGGCTTCGTGAACGGGCCGTGACGACGGGGGAGGGGCCGTGGAGCTAGCGGGGGCGTCGGCGCTCGTCACCGGCGGGGCGAGCGGGATCGGCTTGGCCACGGTGGAGCTGTTGCGAGCGGCCGGGGCGCGCGTGGCGGTGCTCGACGTCCAACAGGGGACCGGCTCCGCCGAGCTCTACATCCGCTGTGACATCTCGGTCGAGGACGACGTCGTGGGCGCCGTGGGCCAGGTGCACGACGCGTTCGGCGGCCTCGACGTGGCCGTGCTCAACGCCGGTGTGGGCGGGTTCGGGTCCCTGCTCGACATGTCGAGCGCCGAGTGGGACCGGGTTCTGGCCGTCAACCTGAGGGGCACCTTCCTGTGCTTGCGCGAGGTGGGCAAGGCCATGGTGGCCGGGGGCCGGGGTGGGGCCGTCGTGGCGGTGAGCTCGATCTCGGGCTTCCTGGCCGATCGGATGATGGGCCACTACAGCGTGTCGAAGGCCGGGGTGGCGGAGCTGGTGCGCGTGGCGGCGCGCGAGCTCGGGCCCTTCGGCATCCGGGTCAACGCCGTGGCGCCGGGCACCACCGACACACCCATGTTCGCCTCCACCAAACGCCTCCCGGGCTACCGCGAGCGCGTGGCCGAGCGCTCGGCCCTGGGCGAGGTGGGGACGCCCGACGGCGTGGGGCGCGCCGTGCGGGCGCTGTTGGAACTGGACTGGGTGACCGGGCAAGTCCTGGCGGCCGACGGCGGTGTGTCGCTGTGGAGCCCCATCGACCCGGCCGAGGGCCTGAGCCCGTGACGGGCACCCGCGTCCACCACAGCGCCCTGGCCGTGCGCGACGTCGAGGCCAGCCTCCGCTTCTATCGCGACGGCCTCGGCCTCGAGGTCCTCATGGACCGTGTGTTCGACGGCGACTGGCCCACCCTCTTCGGCGTCAGGTCGCGCCGGCTCCGGTCGGTCTTCCTCGGCGACCGGGCCCATCCCGACGCCGGGGTGGTCGAGCTCGTGGCCTTCGACACCGACGTGGCCACCGAGCCGACCTCCTCGCCGCCGGCCCTGCAGGCGGGGTTCTTCCTGTTGTCGTTCAACGTCGACGTCGAGGCGGTGCTCTCCCGGCTCGACGCCCTCGGCTACGGCCCGGCGCGCCGCATCGACCAACCCGCCCCGGGGGGCTCGGTCGCCATGGCGACGGTGCTCGACCCCGACGGCGTGCAGATCGAGCTCATCGGGTTGCCGGACCGGCAGGTCGACGATGCTGCGCAGTGACACCCGCATCCTCACCACCCACTCGGGCAGCCTGCCCCGGCCGCGCGCCCTGGCCGAGCTGCACGGGAGACGCAGCCGGGGTGAAGACGTCGATCCCGCCGAGCTCCGGGGGGCGGTGGGCGAGGCCACCGCCGCCGTCGTGGCCGCGCAGCTCGACGCCGGGATCGACATCGGCAACGACGGGGAGCAGGCGCGCGAGAGCTTCGTGACCTACGTGCAGCACCGGATGACGGGGTTCGGCGGCGTGAGCGAACGGGCCGTGATGCGGGACCTGCTCGACCATCCCGACTTCCTGGACCTGGTCGTGCCCCGCCACGAGCGCCGGCAGGTGAACCTGATGGCGGCCCCCGCCGCGCTCGGGGAGGTCGCCTACCGCGACACCTCGGAAGTCGACGCCGAGTGCGACCTGGTGGCGGCCGCGCCCTTCGTCGAGACCTTCATGACGGCGGCGTCGCCGGGCATCGTGGCCTCGGCCATGGAGAACCGCCACTACCCGAGCACCCCGGAGTACGTCCACGCCGTGTCCCGGGCCCTGCGACACGAGTACCTGGCCATCGTGGGGCGAGGCCTGGTGCTGCAGATCGACGCCCCCGACCTGGCGCTCGAGCGCCACACCCTGTTCGCCGACCGACCGCTGGACGAGTTCCTGGCCTGGGTCGAGCTCGTCATCGGTGCGATCAACGACGCGCTGGCGGGGATCGACCGGGCCCGGGTGCGCCTGCACGTGTGCTGGGGCAACTACGAGGGCCCGCACACCCTCGACGTACCCCTCGAGGACATCCTTCCTCGTCTGTACGGGGCGAACGTGGGCGCCCTGGTGGTGTCGATGGCGAATCCCCGCCACGCGCACGAGCACCGGTGTTTCGCCCGGCACCCCCTGCCCGACGACATGCTCCTGGTGGCAGGGGTGATCGACACCACCAGCAACGTCGTCGAACACCCCGAAGTCGTCGCGGAGCGCCTCGAGCGCGTGGCTCGTGCCGTCGGGGACCCCCGACGCGTCATCGCCGGCACCGACTGCGGCTTCGACACCTCGGCCGGGATCGGTGACATCGCCCCGTCGGTGGCGTGGGAGAAGCTGCGCGCCCTCCGGGCCGGGGCGGACCTGGCGACGCAGCGGTTGTTCTCGGAAGCCGGGCCGGCCGCCTCACGTGGGACCTAGGGTGTGGCCATGGAGTACGTGAACCTGGGACACACGGGCATGCGGGTGTCTCGCATCTGCCTGGGGATGATGAGCTTCGGCAACAACAGCGAACGGCCCTGGGTGCTCGACGAGGACGGCGCTGAGCCCATCGTGCGGGCCGCCGTGGAGGGCGGCGTCACTTTCTTCGACACCGCCGACACCTACTCCGGGGGCGCCAGCGAGGTCGCCACCGGGCGACTGGTGAGCAAGATGCTGACCCGCGACGAAGTGGTCATCGCCACCAAGGTGTTCATGCCCATGACCCCGGGCGAGAACGGCGGTGGCCTGTCGCGCAAGCACATCCTGGCGGCCATCGACGCCTCGCTCGAGCGGCTCGACATGGACTACGTCGACCTGTACCAGATCCACCGGTGGGATCCCCGGACACCGATCGAGGAGACCATGGGCGCGCTGCACGACGTCGTGCGGGCGGGCAAGGCCCGCTACATCGGGGCCAGCAGCATGTTCGCCTGGCAGTTCGCCAAGGCGCAGCACGTGGCGCAGCGCAACGGCTGGACGCCGTTCGTCTCCATGCAGCCCCACTACAACCTGCTCTACCGCGAGGAAGAGCGCGAGATGATCCCCCAGTGCATCGACCAGGGGATCGGCGTCATCCCCTGGAGCCCCCTGGCACGCGGGGTCCTCACCGGCAACCGCAGCCGCGACGGTGAGCACCGCACGACGCGGGCGGGCACCGACCCGTTCACCGACTACCTCTACAGCCAGCCCTCGGACTTCGACGTCGTGGACCGCGTGGCCGAGGTGGCGGCCGGGCGGGGCGTGCCGCCGGCAGAGGTGGCGCTGGCCTGGTTGCTGCAGCGCCCCGGGGTGACGGCACCGATCGTGGGATCGACCAAGCTGGCCCATCTCACCGACGCCCTGGCGGCGGAGAAGCTCGTGCTCAGCCCCGAGGAGGTCACACGCCTCGAGGAGCTCTACGTCCCGCACCCCGTCCTCGGGCACTTCTGAGGGCGGCCGGTCGGGCGCGCCCCCCGGGGCTCACACCAGGATGCGCTCGTCGGGGGCGCGCACGCCGATGACGGCCAGGGTGCGCCCGAGCCCGAGGAACATCCCGCAGCACATGGTGAGATCGGCCAGCTCGTCGTCGGAGAAGGCGGCGCGCAGGCGACCCCACAGCTCGTCGTCCATGGCGAGGTGCTCGAGCGCGAAGCGTTGGGCGAATTCCGCCGCCAGGCGCTCGCGCTCGCTCAGGGCGGTGCTCGCCCGCCAGTTGGCGACCTCACCGTAGAAACCCTCGTCGATGCCGGCGGCCGGGCCGTTGCGAGCCCGGGTGTCCTGGCACACCACGCAGTCGTTGATGAGGGCGATCGTCCAGCGCGCCGCCTCGCGCTCGCGCACCGGGAGCCGCGTGTTCTGGTAGACGGCTTCGGACAGCGCCCCCATGCCCACCGCCATCTCGGGGCGCATCAACGCCCAGTCGACGTGCTCACCGTGCCCGCGTTCGGGAAAAGAGATCCTGGCCATTCACTCACGCTACCCCGGGCACCTCTACCTCTACTTGAGCGCCGGGTGCTGACGGGCGAGGAGGGCGGCCAGGGCTTGTTGCGGGGCGGTGCGTCCCACGTGCGCCCCGACCCGGTTGGCGAATCCCGGGATGACGACACCTTTGCCCTGGGCCAGGCCCACCAGGGCGACGCGGGCGACCTCGGCGGCGGCCAGCCACATGAACTTGGGGAGCGCTCCTTCGGACTGCTCCTTGGTGAAGCCCGCCGCCTCGGCGAACTCTGTCTTCACCGGGCCGGGGCACAGCACCGTGACGGTCACCCCCGTGCCGCGCAGCTCGGCACGGACCGAACGGCTGTAGGACAGGACGAAGGCCTTGGCCGCCCCGTAGGCGGCCTGACCGGGAAGAGGCTGGAATGCGGCGGTGGAGGCCACGTTGAGCACCGCGCCGCGTCCTCGTTCGACCATGCCCGGGAGAAAGAGGCTGCACAGATCGGCGACGGCCTCGACGTCGGTGCGGATCAAGGTGATCTCGCGGGCGCGGTCGCTCGTGTGCACGGGGCCGGTGGTGCTCAACCCGGCGTTGTTGACGAGCACGTCGACGGTGAGCCCGCGACCTGCGACGGTGCCGGGGAGGCCAGCGCGCGCCGAGCCGTCGCTCAGGTCGAGGGCGATCACCTCGGCGCGTACGCCGTGCGCCTGGGCGAGATCGGCGGCCAGGGCGCGCAGCTTGCCCTCGCGCCGCGCCACGAGGGTGACCCCGTAGCCGCGCCCGGCCAGCTGGCGGGCCAGCTCCACGCCGATGCCCGAGGAGGCTCCGGTGACGAGGGCGGTGGTGGTCCGAGACGGGGGAGGAAGGGCCATGGCCCGATGGTAGGAGGCCGGCGCGCGCCGGACCTACCCTGGGCCAATGCCCGGCGGTCGATCGGTCGTGGTGGTGGGGTCTGGGGCGGCCGGGCTGGCGGCCGCCCTGGCCGCCTCGGGGTCGGGTGCCGACGTCCTGGTGGTGGAACGGGCGCCGGCCGTCGGGGGCACCACCGCCATGTCGGGCGGGGTGGTGTGGATGCCGGCCCACGGCCGTCCCGGGGCGAGCACCACCATCGAGGACAGCCCCGAGGAGGCCCTCGCCTACCTGGGGGCGGCCGCCGGAGGGGACGTCGACCTCGGTCTCATGGGGGCCTTCGTCAGCGACGCCCGGCGCGTCACCGACGAGATCGAACAGCGCACGCCCCTCGAGTGGGAGGTACTCGAGCACTGGCCCGACTACCGCGGCGAGCTCCCCGGGGCCAAGACCGGAGGGCGCAGCCTGTGGCCGCGTCCGCTGCGCATGAAGCCCGACGTCGAGGCGCGCGTGCAGGCCGCCTTCGACCAGCCCTCCCCGGGCGCGTCGGCTGCGCACGCCCACGGCGCCGTCCCGCACGACGACGGCGTCGTCCTGCGTGGGCATGTCCGGGGTCGGGCCCTGGTGGGGGGGCTCCTGGGGGCGCTGGTGGACAGCGGCGTGGAGGTCCGCACCGGGGCCCGCGCCACCCGGCTCGCCGTCGAGGACGGCCGCGTGGTGGGTGTCGTCGTCGACGGGCAGGTCGAGCCCGGGGTGGTGGTGTTGGCGTCGGGAGGCTTCCAGCACGATCCCGGCTTGGTGGGTGCGTATCTCCCGGGCCCTGCCGTGGCCCCCCTGGGCCCCCAGGGGTGCGGCGGGGACGGCCTGCACATGGTGATGGCGGTCGACCCCGTGCTGGCGAACACGTCCGAGGGCTGGTGGATGCCGGCCCTGGGCGTCCCGGGCGAAGCGGTCGAGGGTGTCGCCCACTACCGCCCGCTGCACAGCGAGCGGGCCCAGCCCGGTGCGATCATGGTCGACCGCCGCGGCCGGCGCTTCGCCGACGAGGCCCAGAACTACGGCGACGTGGGCCGGGCCATGCGGGGCGGTACCGCCGACGGCCAGGCGCAGCCGACCGCGCGGCAGCGGCCCGAGGCACCGTTCTGGCTGGTGTTCGACGCCGCCTACCGGCGCCGCTACCCCGTGGGGCCGCTCGAGCCGACAGACCCCGACCCCTCGTGGCTGGTGCGCGGCGACGACCTCGACGACCTGGCCCGGGGCACGGCCGTGGTGTCGGGCACACTGGTGCGCACCGTGACACGTTTCAACGACGGTGCGGCGCTGGGCGAGGACCCCGAGTTCGGACGGGGCTCGTACCCCTATGACCGGTGGATCGGTGACCCGAGCGCCCCTCACCCGACGTTGGCACCGCTCGGCGAGGCCCCCTTCTACGCCGTGGAGGTCCACCTCGGGTGCATGGGGACCAAGGGCGGTCCCCGCACCGACGACCACGGTCGGGTGCTGTCGTCGCGGGGAGCCCCGGTGGGCGGGCTGTACGCGGCCGGCAACGCGGCGGCCAGCCCCTTCGGCACCGCCACCGCGGCGGGGGGTGCCACGCTCGGACCCGCGCTCGTCTTCGGCTTCCGGGCCGGCGAGGCCGCGGCGGCGGACCGGTGAAAGGCGCCGACGCTCCGGCGCACGGAGCCGGCACTCCGGCGTACGGGGCGCGTGTCGTCCAGGGGTTGCTCGACGCCGAGACCCGGCCCGTCCCCCCTGTCCTGCGGGCCCTCGGCGACGCCCCGCTGTCGACCTCCACCGTCGCCCGGGAGCGCTACACGAGCGCCGCCGTCCACGACCTGGAGGTCTCCAAGGTATGGCGACGCGTGTGGCAGATGGCGTGTCGCGCCGAGCAGATCCCCGAGGTCGGCGACTGCGTGGTCTACGAGGCGCCGGGCGTCTCGCTCGTGGTGGTGCGCAGCGCGCCCGACGAGGTGCGCGCCTTTCACAATTCCTGTCTGCACCGCGGCACGCAGCTGCGCACCCAACCGGGACGTATCGCGGAGCTGCGATGCCCGTTCCACGGGTTCACCTGGAACCTGGACGGCTCCTTCGCGGGCATGCCCTGTCCGTGGGACTTCCCCCACGTCGACCCGGCCACGTTCTGCCTCCCCGAGGCGCGCGTGGGGACGTGGGGCGGGTTCGTGTTCGTCACCGTCGACCCCGGGGCGCCGACCCTGGAGGACTATCTCGAGATCCTCCCCGCTCACTTCGCTTCGTGGGACCTCGGGGCCCGCTACCTGAGCGCCCACGTCGTGCGGGTGGTGCCGTGCAACTGGAAGGTGGCGCTCGAGGCGTTCATCGAGAGCTACCACACGGTGGCCGTCCACCCGCAGCTGCTGACCACGAGCGGCGACGCCCAGACCCAGTACGACGTGTACGCCGGCGTCCGTCACATCAACCGCATGATCACTCCCGTCGGCATCGCCAGTGACCACGTGGAGCGGTCCGTGGGGGAGCAGGACATCCTCGACGCCATGTTCCTCACCAAGGACGACGCCGACGCCGTGGTCCCCGCCGGCTCCACCGCCCGGCAGGTGCTGGCCGAGCGCACCCGCCGGCAGCTGTCCGAGCGCACCGGGGATGACTACAGCCAGGTCACCGACTGCGAGGCCCTCGACGCCATCGAGTACTTCGTGTTCCCCAACTTCGTTCCCTGGGCCGGGTACACCACGCCGCTCGCCTACCGGTTCCGGCCCCGCGGCCACGACCACCGCGCCACCGTGATGGACGTCATGCTGCTCGAGCCCGTGGCGCGCTCGGGCCCACGGCCTCCCCCCTCGCCCACCCGGCATCTGGCTCCCGGCGAGCGGTGGGCGGACGCCCCCGAGCTCGGATATCTGGGCCGCATCCTCGACCAGGACACCGCCACCTTGGCCCGCGTCCAGCACGGCCTGGAGTCGGCCGGGGACCTCGACGTGACCTTGGCGCGCTATCAGGAGAGCCGCATCCGGCACTTCCACGCCACGCTGGCCGAGTACCTCCAGGCCTGATCGTGGCCCGGCGCGCCGCCGCGGAGTCGGTCTGGGACGTCGACGGCGGGGAGCCCGTCCTCGACACCACCGTGGGCTCTGTGCTCCGTGAGGCCGCCGCCCGCAGTCCCGACGTCACCGCCCTGGTGGCCGGCGTGGCCGATGCCACGGCCCGCCGGCGGTGGACCTACGCCGAGCTGCTGGCCGAGTCCGAGCGCGCCGCCTCGGCTCTCGCGGCGCGCTTCGAACCGCGCGAACGCGTGGCGGTGGTGGCCCCGAGCCTCCCCGAGTCGCTCGTCCTCACGTACGCGGCGGCATTGGCCGGTCTGGTGCTCGTCCCGGTGAACCCGGCGCTGCGGTCCCGCGAGCTGGCGCACGTGCTCGGGCAGTCGGGCGCCTCGGGCGTCTTCTTGGTGGGCGAGCACCGCGGACAGGACCTGGCCGGCACCGTCGACCGGTTGCGGCCCGCGCTGGCGCGGCTGCGCGAGGTCGTGTCCTTCGACGCCTGGGAGTCGTTCTGTGCTTCGGCGTCGACGTCGCCGTCGAGCGCAGCGCCGCCGAGGGCGGTGGCACCCGACGACATCGCCCAGCTCGTCTACACCTCGGGGACCACCGGGTCCCCCAAAGGTGCACTGCTCACCCATCGGGGCATGACCAACGCGGCGCGCGTGGGGGCCGTGCGCTTCGGGATGCGGCCCGGCGACGTCTACGTGCAGACCATGCCCCTGTTCCACGTGGGCGGCCAGGTGGTCTCGTTGCAGCTGTGCCAGCTCTCGGCCACGGCGGTGCTGGTCCCGGCGTTCGAGCCGGGCCTGGTCCTCGAGCTGATCGAGGCCGAGAGCGCCACCCTCACCTGCGGTGTCCCCACCATGTTGCTGTCCCTGGTGGCACACCCCGACTTCCCCCGGCGCGACCTGTCGTCGTTGCGGGCGGTGAGCGGAGGCGGTGCCGTGGTGCCCGCCGCCCTCGTCCGGCACATCGAGGACAGCTTGGGCGTGCAATTCGCGGTGGTCTTCGGG
>Ga0209415_10019217_pt1 | contig 10716 bp, 8 predicted proteins | sample PeaSoiSIISIP2007_FD_187696 | JGI IMG/M metagenome (GOLD analysis project Ga0209415, IMG submission 187696) | Peat soil microbial communities from Weissenstadt, Germany - SII-SIP-2007 (SPAdes) (version 2) | ecosystem: Environmental > Terrestrial > Soil > Wetlands > Peat | place: Germany... | reverse complement strand
AATGTAGTGCCAACTTTGCAACCTAAGTAATTGAAAAGCCTCACTCTCCTATACGAAACTGCGGAAGTTGGGCTAACGGCTGATGAAGACGTGCCGGGATGCCGCGTCCGACGCGGGGGCGAGCTTGCCCGCCGCCGCGCCCGGTCTTCGGGTGTCTGTCGGACGCCGGCGGCCGGTTGGCGTGCCCTGGCGGATTGCCCGCAACGCAACTCGGGCCGTATGCTGACGGTGATAGCGTTTTGCCGGAAAAGTCACGGCAAGCCAACATGAAAGGACTGCCGATGGCAACGGGCTGGAATGACGGGCGCCACCTGCGTTCCATCGGTGGGCTGACCCGCCGGCGCCTCGGGCGGATCGCGCTGGGCACCGGTGCCGCCGCGGTCCTGCCGGGCGGGTTGGTGCGCGCGACCGATTCGGTCCCGCGGCGCGGCGGCACCCTGGTCATGGTGCTGGACGGGGATCCGCCGACGCTGAACCCGGACATCACCACCGGCGTGCCCGACGTGATCGTCGGCGATCTCATGCTGGAGGGGCTGACGCGGATCGATGATACGCTGCAGGCGGTGCCGAACCTGGCGAGCGCGTGGACCATCTCGGCGGACAACACGCGCTATACGTTCAAGCTGGTCGAGGCCAACTGGCACGACGGCAAGCCGTTCACCTCGGCGGACGTGAAATTCACCCTCGATCGCGTCAGCCGCAAATACGGTGCAAAATTCGCCGCCGCCGCCAGCCACATCCAGGCCATCGATACGCCGGATGACCGCACCGTGGTGCTGACGCTCGACAAGCCGTTCGGGCCGCTGCTGTTCTCGCTGTCCAACTACACCAATGCGGCGATCCTGCCGACGCATGTCTATGGCGACGCCGACGTGCTGGCGCATCCGGCGACGCTGGCCCATCCGATCGGCACCGGGGCGTTCATGTTCAAGGAGTGGGTGCGCGGCGACCATATCACGGTGGAGCGCAACCCGGGCTACTGGCGGAAGGACAGGCCCTATCTGGACCAGATCGTGCTGAAGATCATTCCGGACCCGGCGTCGCGCGTGCTGGCGCTGAAGACCGGCGAGATCGACTATTGCTATTTCTACTACTTCCCGACGGCGCGCTTTGCCGAGATCGAGCACGATCCGAACCTGCAATGGCGCGAGCGGGGGCCGCCGGAGGACCACCTGATCATCATCAACACGCGTGCCGCGCCGTTCAGCGACAAGCGCGTGCGCCAGGCGCTGCTGTCCGCCATCGACCGCGAATTCATTCGCAAGGCGGTCTATCAGGGGCTCGGCAAGGTGATGGACAGCGCCATCAACTCCAACCTCGCCTGGGCGGTCAATCCCGAGGTCAGCCTTGCCAAGCTGTATCCCTATGATCCTGCGCACGCCGCGTCGCTGCTGGACGCGGCGGGACTGAAGCCCAAGGCGGACGGCACGCGTTTCGATTTGCGGCTGGTGTATGACTCGACCGCCGGCGGCAATGACCGCCTGGCGCAGGTGCTGCAGAATTTCTGGCAGAAGATCGGCGTGCACACCGTGTTCCAGGGCAGCACGCGCAGCACCGAGCTGAAGCAGGTGTTCACCGACTGGGATTTTGACGCGACGCTGCAGGCCTACAGCACGGCCGGCGATCCGGCGCTGGGCGTGGAGCGGCTGTATATCAGCTCGGCGATCCGCAAGGCGCCGTTCGTCAATGCCTCGGGCTATAGCAATCCGGAGATCGACAAGCTGTTTGCCGAAGGTGCCAATGCCACCGCGACGGCCGACCGCGCGCGGGCGTATCGCGCGGCGCAGGTGATCCTGGCGGAGGATTTGCCGGTGCTGCCGATCTGGCAGACCGCGCTGATCAACGTGGCGACCAGCCGGGTCAAGGGCAAATGGTCCTGGAGCACCGGCTACGATCATTGGGAAGACGTCTGGGTGGAGGGTTGACGGTGGCGCAGCGCGAACAGGCTTCGCTGACGGAACAACTGGCGGGATACTGGAGCAGGGTTCGCTTCGAGGACCTGCCGGAGCCGGTGGTTGCCGCGACCAAGCGCGTGTTGCTGGATACGCTGGCGGTGGGCGTGCGTGGCGCCACGGCCGAGGTGGCGCAGATCGCGTTGCGTGGTGTCGTCAGCGCGCTGGAGACCGATACCGGCTCGGCGCGAGTCTGGGGGACCGACCGTCGGCTGCCGCCGGCCGCGGCGGCGCTGGTCAACGGTACCGCGGCGCACGCGTATGAGTTCGATGACTATGGCGGCTGCGGTCATTCCGGCGCCGTGGTCGTGCCGGCGGTCTGCGCGGTGGCCGACCGGGTCGGTGCCGACGGGCGCCAGGTGATCGTTGCGCTGGCGGCTGGCTACGACCTGGCCGCGCGCGTGACCGAGGGCGCCGGGGGGTACCGTGCGCACAACGATCTCGGGTGGCACTCCACCGGCACCTGCGGCACGTTCGGTGCCGCGGCCGGCGCGGCTTGCGTGCTGGGACTGGATGCGGCGCGGTTCACCGCCGCCCTCGGCATCGCCGGGTCGTATGCCGGCGGCACCTGGGCGTTTCTGGCCGATGGCGCAATGACCAAGCGCTTCCACCCTGGGCGCGCGGCGGAGAACGGGGTCTCGGCGGCGCTGTTCGCCGAGGCGGGCCTGGTCGGGCCGCGCTATATCCTCGATGCCGCGTGGGGTGGGTTCTACAGCACCTATGCACGTGAGACGGCGCGGCCGGAACAGACGGTGCAGGGGCTCGGCAGCGATTTCCGCATTTTTGCCACCGGAACGAAACCCTATCCGTGCTGTCGCGGCCTGCACAGTTCGATCGAGGCGCTGTTGGATCTGATGCAGCAGGAGCGGATCGAGGCCGATGCCATCGAGCGCATGGTGGTGCATGGCGCCGACCGCACCGTGCGGCAGTTCCGCAACTACAAGGTGGAGACCGTGCTGGATGGCCAGTTCAGCCTGCCGTATGCGCTGGCCGTGGTGGCCGATCGCGGCCAGGCGACGATGGACGAATTCTTTCCGCTGCAAACCGACCGGGGGCGCGTGCGGGAAATGATGGAACGCGTCGAGGTGCTGGCCGATCGCACGCTGGGTCCGGCCGATGAGCCGGACCTGGAGGTGTTCGGCCGCGCCGGCCAGGTGTGGCGGCGACATGTGACGCAGCCGCGCGGCGCGCCGGGGCGGCCGCTGGACGCGGCGTTCCTGGCCCACAAGCACGCGACCACGGCGACGCCGGTGCTGGGGCGGGAGCGCTATGACACGTTGCGGCGGCAGATCGAGACGCTGGAGACGGTGCGCGACTTCCGCGCGGTGACCGCCTTGCTCACGCCCGCCTGATCCCCGCGCGTGGTCCGCTATCTTCTTGCACGCCTGGTCTGGGCGGTGGCGATGGTGCTCGGCCTGGTGCTGCTGAGCTTCGTCATCACCCATCTGCTGCCGGGCGATCCGATCGACGCCCTGGTCGGCAACTTTCCGGCGCCCGCGGCCTATGTCGCGCAGGTGCGGCACGATTTCGGCCTCGACCAGCCGCTGGCCGAGCAGTTGTGGCGCTACGTGGTGAACCTGGCGCGGGGCAACCTTGGTTTTTCGTTTCTGAACCGGCAACCGGTGCTGCCGCTGGTGCTGCATCGCGCCGGCATCACGCTGCTGCTGATGGTGCCGGCGCTGGCAACCGCCGCGCTGCTCGGCGTGGCGATGGCGGTGTGGAGCACGGCACATGCCGGCAAGCCGCTCGACCGGGTGCTGACCGGTGCCAGCCTAGTCGGCTACTCGATCCCGGTGTTCTGGCTGGCGCAGTTGCTGATCATGGTGTTCGCCGTCTGGCTGGGCTGGTTGCCGGCACAGGGGATGTATTCGTCGGTGGTGCCGGGACACGGACTGGCCGCCGGGCTCGATCTGCTGCGGCATCTGGTGCTGCCGGCGCTGTGCATCACCGTGTTCTATCTCGCGGTGGTGGCGCGGGTGGCGCGCTCGTCGATGCTGGAAATGCTGCATCAGGACTTCATCCTGACCGCCCGCGCCAAGGGACTGCGGCAGCGCGCGGTGCTGTGGCGGCACGTGCTGCGCAACGGGATGATCCCCGTTATTACTGTCATCGGCTACAATTTCGGCCATTCGCTGACCGGCGCCATTTTGACGGAGACGGTGTTCGCCTGGCCGGGCCTGGGCGGGTTGTTCATCACCTCGATCGGCAATCGGGACTATCCGGTGCTGGCGGCGATTTTTTTGCTGGCGGCTACCGTGGTGGTGCTGGCCAATTTTGTTACGGATCTGCTGTACGCGGTGGCCGATCCGCGCGTGCGGCTGGCAGCGCGCCGGGTGGGTGGGTGATGCGGTGCGTGTGGACTGTCACCGCCATGGCTGGGGGCTTGTCCCCCGACCCTTGTGCCGGGGATCACGCGGCCATCTGCGCACCACGGTCGAAGCGCAGATGGCCGGGCGATCCCCGGGACAAGGGCCCGGGGACAAGGGCCCGGCCATGACGGAGAAACCGGGCCGGCCATGACGGAGAGGCGGAGTGGTCGCACCATGCTGAGAATTGCCGGCATCGTGTCCGGCAACTGGGCTGCGCTGGCCAGCGTCCTTTATCTGCTGATTATCGTGTTGGCCGCGTTGTTCGGACCGTCGCTGATGCCGGGCGATCCGCTGGCGCTGTCGGCGGACATCATGCTGCCGCCGGGGGGGGCGCATTGGCTCGGCACCGATGACCTTGGCCGCGATGTGCTGACACAGCTTGTTTATGGCACGCGCGTGTCGCTGGTGGTCGGTGGCGTGGCGGCGGTGACGGCGACCTTGCTCGGCACCGCCGTCGGCAGCGTCGCCGGGTTTGCCGGCGGGCTGCTCGACACCGCGATCATGCGTCTTGCCGAGTTCTTCCAGGTGATCCCCGGCTTCATTCTCGCCGTGGTCATCGTGACATTCGTCGGCCCGGGCCCGACGCGCGTGGTGGCGGTGATCGCCCTGTTGGCCTGGCCGCAGACCGCGCGTGTCGCGCGCGGCGAGGTGTTGCGCCTGGCGCACGCCGAGTTTGTCGATGCGTTGCGCTGCATCGGACTGGCCGAATGGCGCATCCTGTTCGCCGAGGTGATTCCCAACGCGCTCGGTCCGGTCATCGCGGTGGGCACGTTGATCGTCGGCTACGCGATCCTGCTGGAATCGTCGTTGAGCTTCCTCGGGCTGTACGACCCCAGCGTGGTAAGCTGGGGCCGCATGCTCAGCGCCGGGCAGCAGTTTTTGTTCACCGCCTGGTGGCTGTCGGTGTTCCCGGGCCTGGCCATTTTGCTCACAGTGCTGTCGCTCAATCTGCTGGGGGACACGCTGAGTGATGCGCTCGATCCGCGCCGCATGGCGGGGCGCACCGGGACATGACCCAGGGGCGCATGAAGCCGGGGCGCACGAGCGAGCCGATCTTGCAGGTGGAGCATCTGCAACTTCGTTACGAGACGCGCGGGCGGGTGCTGCATGCCGTGCAGGACGCCAGCATCGTCGTGGCGCCGGGCGAGGCGGTGGGGCTTGCCGGCGAATCCGGCTGCGGCAAGTCCACGCTGGCGCGCGCGGTGCTGGGGCTGACGCCGGCGGGAATTGCCCACATTCGCGGCGGCCGCATCGTCATCGCCGGCCGGGACGTCACCTGGTTCACGCCGTCGCAGTGGGAGGATCTGCGCGGCAATCCGGTGGCGATGGTGTTTCAGGATCCGTTGAGCTTCCTCAACCCGGTGATGCGCGTCGGCGCGCAGATCGCCGAGGGTGTACGGCTGCACGACCCGACCGCGGATCTGCTGCGTCGTACGCGGGAACTTCTGGAATTCGTGCGACTGCCGGAACGGGTGCGGCGGCGCTATCCGGGCGAGCTCTCGGGCGGCATGCGCCAGCGCGTGATGCTGGCGATCGCGCTGGCCTGCCGGCCGCGCCTGCTGATCGCCGACGAGCCGACCACGGCGCTGGATGCGACGACGCAGATGGAGATTCTTGCGTTGTTGCGCCGTCTGCGTGAAGAGCTGCGCATGAGTCTGCTGGTGATCAGTCATGATCTCGGCCTGTTGCGGTGGAACTGCGACCGGGTCTACGTGATGTACGCTGGGCACACGGTCGAACATGGCCCGACCGAGCGCGTGCTGGCGGCGCCGATGCACCCCTACACGCAGGGCCTGATCGCGGCGTCGCGCCTGGCGCGCGGGGCGGACGGCCACTTCGCCACGATTGGCGGCGACGTGCCGGTGGCCGATCGCCTCGCCACCGCGTGTCCGTTCAACGCGCGTTGCCCGCTTGTGATGGACATCTGCCGGCGTGAGCTGCCGCCGGAATTCGGTATGTCGGAAGGTGGGGCGGCGAAATTCGGGGCGGGTCACGCGGCGCGCTGCTGGGCGGTGCGCGACGCAGGCTCGGCGGTGCGGGATGCTTGAACTGCGCGGCATCTCGAAAACGTTCCGCCAGCGGGGCCAGCCGCCGCTGCATGCCGTGCAGGACGTCAGCCTTGCCGTGCAGCCGGGGGAGACGCTGGCGCTGGTGGGCGAAAGCGGCTCCGGCAAGACCACGCTGGCACGCATCGCGTTGCGGCTGGTGGAACCCGACAGCGGCGAGGTGCTGCTTGACGGGCGCTCGCTGCTGCAGGCGACACGGGGGGAGTTGCGCGCGGCGCGGCTACGCTTGCAGCCGGTGTTCCAGGATTCGTCGTCCGCCTTCAATCCGCGCCGCACGGTGCGCGCGATCCTGCGCCAGGTATTGACGCTGGCCGGCGCAACATCGATCGACGATGCTGCGCTGTGCGCGTTGCTGGAACGGGTAGAACTGCGGCCGGCGACGGGCTTTCTGGATCGCTATCCCAACGAGCTCAGCGGCGGGCAGCGGCAGCGGCTGGCGGTTGCGCGCGCCATCGCGCCGGTGCCGCAGGTGATCATCGCCGACGAACCGCTGTCCGGCGCCGACGTATCGATCCGCGCGCAGTTGTTGAATCTGCTGTTGGACCTGCAAGCCGCGTCAGGCGTCGCCTATCTGCTGATCACCCACGACATCCTGCTGGCGCAGGCTTTTGCCGACCGCATCGCGGTGATGCAGCACGGGCGCATCGTCGAGCAGGGCGACAGCCGGGCGGTGTTCACCCGGCCGGCACACAGCTACACTCGGATCCTTATCGAAGCCGTGCAATCGATCGATGCGGCGTCGTCCGGAACCAGATTGACCGATCACGGGAGGCAAGCATGCTGAAGCAGAAGACCAGCGAATATCGCGGCTATCGCACCGCCGGCATCAGGCTGAACGAGGAGATGCTGCCACACCTCGCGCAGCTTTACGGCGAGCGGACCAAGCCGATGCAGGCGGCGATGCACGCGTTCGACAAGGCGCACACGGTGATGCTGGTCGAAGAGGGGCTGCTGAAGCCGGAACACGGTGCCGCCATCCTGAAGGGGATGCGCACGCTGGAAGGCGAAGGCGAGGCGGCGACCCGGGCGCGCGTCGGCGGCGGCCTGCACTCGGGCGAGCAATACCTGATCCGGCTGCTGGGCGAGGAGGTCGCCGGCCGCTTTCATCTGGCGCGCAGCTCGGGCGATCTCAGCGCGGTCGGCATCAACTGGCTGCAGCGCGAAAAGCTGCTGATGGTGATGCGCGGCGTCAACGCGATGCGCCGCGTGCTGCTGGACCTGGTGCCACAGACGCTCGACGCGATCATGCCGGGATATAGCTTCGGCCAGCATGCGCAGCCGCTGACGCTGGCGCATCTCTATCTGTCCTGGGTCGCCACGCTGGAGCGCGACTTCGATCGGTTGCAGGGCTGCTATCGACGCATCAATGTCAGCGCCGCCGGCGCCGCGATCATGGTGGGATCTGACTTCATCGTGAACCGCGCGCGCACCGCGGCGCTGCTGGGGTTCGACGCGGTGCACGAGAACTGCGCCGACGGCATCCTGGAGCTGAACGCCGACGACAGCCTGGACGTGCCCTCGGTGCTCGCCGTGCTGTACCACTCGATGGCGAAGTGGGGCGACGACCTGATGCAGTGGACCACCAGCGAGTATCATTTCGTCGACATTCCGGATCGCTACTGTTCGACCTCGTCGATCATGATGCAGAAGCGGAATGTGATCGGCCCGGCGGAGATCAAGGGCGCCTCGGCCGAGGCGCTGGGTTGTTTTGTCACGTCGTATCACGTGTTGAAGGGGCCGACCGGGCTGCCGATCACCGAGCGCTATTACGCGCTGGAGATGCTGTGGCGGGTGGCCGACAACTGCGCGCGCGACTTGGGCTGGTTCTGCGAGCTGCTGCCGGCGCTGGTGATCCGCCGGCAGCATATGCTGGAGATGGCGTGGAAGCACTGGGCGACGGTGACCGATCTCGCCGGGGCGCTGGTGCGGGAGAAGGACCTGCCGTGGCGCACGGCGCATCAGATCGTCGGCGTGATGATCCGGTTGTGCGAGGAGCGCGGCCTGGGCCCGGCGGATGTCACGCCCGCCATCCTGGATGAGGCCGCGATGCTGTATCATGAACAGCCGGCAGGGCTGTCGCAGGCGACGATCGATGCGATGCGTGATCCGGTGCGGTTCATTGCGGTGCGCACGGTGCAGGGCGGGCCGGCGGCGCCGGAGTCGCTGCGCCAGGCGCGGCTGTTCGGCGAGCACCTGGCGCGCGACGAGGCGGTGGTGGGAGGGATGGAGCGGCGGCTGGCTGACGCGGCGCAGGCGCTGGAGGCGGCGGTCGATGCGGTGATCGCCCGCGGGGCGGCGGGCGACTGACCGATCCCTGGCGAACAGGGGGGCACCGCGCGCGGCGGGACGGTGGTGGAGCCAAGGGGAGACTGCGATCGGACCACCAAAACCCGAGAAACGCTTGACCTTCAGTGGTTTGTCCACCAAGCGTAGGTGGTAGATCGTAGGTGGTAGCGAGGGTGGTAGATGGGGCAGCACAACCGGTATCTGCTGCGCCAGCGGCAGACATGGTTCGCCGTGGTCGAGGTTCCGCCATCCCTTCGCAAGCGGCTGGGCCGCCGCGTCAAACGCACCCTGGGCACGCGTGATATCCACGTCGCCCGAGTGCGGCGGTTTCGTGTCGTGGCCGACATAAAGGCTGAGATCGGGGCAGCCCAGAAGGGCACCAGCGCAGACCCCATGACACAGGAAGCCCTGGCCTTCCGCGAGGCCCTAGGGGACCCCGATAGGCTCGATCAAGGCCACGCCCAGAACACCGATTGGGACGACCTAGAAGCAGCCGTAGCGGCATCCGAGACAGCGCCCAGCACGCTCATCCGGGAAGCCCTCAAGCTGCGTGCTGAGCAGATCGAGCGCCACCACGGGTCCACAGCGGCGCAAGGCTTTTATGAACTGGCGACTGGCGCCACCACCCCGTTAGCGGCCTACGTGGACCCTTGGTTGTCCGAAGGAACCCTCACGGGCCGTTCGTTGAAACTCAGGACGCAGAAGGAGCGGCGGAAAGTCCTGCAGAAGCTTGGCGAATGGCTACAGCGTGTCAGGCTCCCGGTCACCATTGAGGCCATAGATCGCAAGGTGGCGGGCCGCTACGTGTCGGAGGAGTTGGCCCTGTCCGGCAAGGACCCGGTGACGTGGGGCAAGACAGTGCGCAGCCTGACGACCTATTGGGCATGGTTGCAGCGCCGGGGCCATCTGCCCGAGGATGGGCGCAACCCCTGGCAAGGTCAGGCGACCAAGAAGGCCGCCAAGGACGGGGGCAGTGCGGAGAAGGAACGGCCATTCAGTGATGACGAAGTCGCACGGCTGCTCGCCGCGCCGCCTGATCAGATGATGGCCGACTTCATGCGTGTCGCCGCACTCTCGGGCATCCGGCGGGAGGCCATCGGGCAGCTAACCGTGGCCGATTGCGGCGGCGGCATATTCAACGTGCGGAGGGATAAGACCGACGCGGGGACGCGCCGGGTTCCCATCCACTCGGGCCTGTGCGACTTGGTAGAGCGGCGCGCCACGGGGAAGGCGCCGGACGCCTTTCTGTTCGATGAGCTGCGCTCCAAGAACCCCGAGCGCACCGACCCCATCGGCAAGGCGTTCACGCGGTATCGTCGCACCCTTGGCATCCAGGAAGGGACCGGCCGCCGATCGCGAGTCAACCTCCATTCGTTCCGGCGGTGGTTCACGACCAGCGCGATCAACGCGGGGCAGCCTGAGCGTGTTGTTGCCCTGGTCATTGGGCATCAGGAAGGGCGCAAGGGGGTGATGCTAACCAGCTACTGGGGAGGCGTGGACGACCCCGTGTTGCGGGCATGCGTCGAGTCGGTGCGGCTGCCCACACCGAACGTCCCCAGTGCGGCGGGAGAAGGTCCCAATGCGGCGTGACCCCATCGTCAGGCCCACCAGGAAGACAACGGGCCGCCAATATGGCGTGCGTGGCGAGGCGTTGGCACGCCTCCACCGCTACCCGTCGCGTCTCCCCGTCCCGCCTCTGGTCAGCCGGCCGCGTAGCGGTTCGAAGCGGCGTCACTCCCCGCCGCGCGCCGCCCACCAGTCCAGCGTCCGCCGGATCAGGGACCTTCTGGCAGCTTTTGACTGGGGGCCGTCATCGTCGTCATCCGGGTTCATGGCTCGGTAGGCCAGGTAGCCCGCTGCCGGGACGATCGGGACTGCCTGTGCGGTGCTATATAAGGCTCTCCCCGCCATAGCACCCAGCCTGGCCAGCTTGAGGACCCCAGCCGGCGCAAGTCCTTCCAAGGCGCCCTCTCCGCCTGACAGCAGCGCCGCGCCGACGTTGCCTCCAAAGCCGGGATCGGCCCCACCGTTCTGCACCCTGGT
>Ga0209415_10019216_pt1 | contig 10716 bp, 9 predicted proteins | sample PeaSoiSIISIP2007_FD_187696 | JGI IMG/M metagenome (GOLD analysis project Ga0209415, IMG submission 187696) | Peat soil microbial communities from Weissenstadt, Germany - SII-SIP-2007 (SPAdes) (version 2) | ecosystem: Environmental > Terrestrial > Soil > Wetlands > Peat | place: Germany... | reverse complement strand
GGAACCATCTCCGATCGCCCACGTCGAGCCGGCGCCGGCGCCGCCGCCACCGGTCTCGCCACCGAGCGTCGCCCTGTACGGGATCGTCGTGGGCGTGCAAGGCCCGCGCGCCTTCATCGCCACGGGGCCGTCGGACCGGATCGTCAGGGTGCGGCCGGGCGACGACGTCGACGGATGGAAGGTCACGGCGATCAGCGAACGCCGCCTGGTGCTGTCGCGCGCCGACCTGTCGGCAACGTTCACGCTGTTCAGCCCGGAGAACGCCGGCCGGACCGCGCGTCCGGATTCCGTTCAACCCGTTCCGACTCTGGTTGCGCCCCGAACCCGCATCCGCTGACCCAGGCGGCGCCGGAACAGTCTAGGTCAGCCGGTTGCGGAACATCCACGAGGCGGCCCACAGCGTCACCGCGCCGATGATCGCCAGCGGCCACAGATCGGGCACCAGGTCGCGCAATCCCGCTCCCTCCAGGTAGACCCGGTGCACCATGTCGATGGCGTAGCGCAGCGGATTGAGAAACGTGAAGTACTGCAGAACCAGCGGCATGTTGCCGATCGGCGTGGTCAGGCCGGAGAGCAGGGTGAACGGCATCAGGATCACGAAGGCGAACAGCATGGCCTGCTGCATCGTGGCGACGACCGACGACACCAGCAGCCCGATCCCGACCGCCGCCAGCAGGAACAAGGCGAGCGCCGCATAGAGCGTCCAGAACGACCCGGCGAACGGAATCCGGAACCACAGCTGTGCGACCAGCAGGATCATGGTCGCCTGCGTGATGCCGATCAGCATCGAGGGCACCGCCTTGCCGGCCATGATCTCGGCCGGGCGGAACGGCGTCACCAGCAGCTGATCGAAGGTGCCCTCCTCGCGCTCGCGGGCGACCGACATGGCGGTCAGCAGCAGCGTCTGCAGCATCGTCAGGGTGCCGATCAGCGCCGGAACCATGTTCCAGCGCGTCTCCAGGGTCGGGTTGAACCAGGCGCGCATGGTGAGCTGCACCGGCGGACCGCTGGCGCCGTGGGTGCCCTGCCATCGGGTGTTGAAGGCGGCGACGGCGGCGCCGACATAGCCGGTCGCGGTGCCGGCGGTATTGGAGTTCCGCCCGTCGGCGATCACCTGGATGTCGGCCGGCAGGCCGGCGCTCAGCCGCCGCTCGAAGTCCTGGGGAATCTGCACCACCAGCAGGGCGCGCCGATCGTTGATGGTGTCCTTGATGTCGCTCGCCCGGCCGAGGTCGGCGACGCGCACGAACACGCCCGATCCGTCGAGCCGCGCCAGCAGGTCGCGCGACGCGAAGCTGCGATCCTGGTCGAGCACCGCGTAGGGCACGTTGCTGAGGTCGTAGGTCGCCGCATAGCCGAAGATGAAGCATTGCATGATCGGCGGCACGAACAGGCTGATGCGGCTGCGCGGATCCTTGAGGACGGCAAGGAGCTCCTTGCGGACCAGGGCGACGATGCGCAGGATCGTCTCGAGCATGGCGACCTCAGGCGATCCTCTTGCTGGTCGCGGCGCGCGACAGCAGCAGCAGCACGACCGCCATCACGGCGAGCACGGCGGCGTTGGGCACGATGACGCTCCACACGTCGCCGGCGAGAAACAGCGTCTGCAGCAGCGCCACATAGTAGCGCGCCGGCAGCACGTAGGTGATCGCCCGGATCGCCGTCGGCATGCTGTGGATATCGAACATGAACCCGGAGAGCATCATGGCGGGCAGGAAGGTCACCAGCAGCGCCACCTGGCTGGCGATGAACTGGCTCTTGGTGACCGACGAGACCAGCAGCCCGATGCCGAGGGCGACCAGCAGGTAGAGCATCGACACACCGGTCAGCACCAGCACCGAGCCGCGCAGCGGCACGTCGAACAGGTATTTCGCCGACACGATGCACAGCAGCAGGCCCATCATCCCCATGACGAAATAGGGCGCGGTCTTGCCGATCAGGATCTCGCCCGAGCGGACCGGCGTGACGAACATCGCCTCGAAGGTGCCGCGCTCCCACTCGCGGGCCATGACCAGCGAGGTGAGGAAGGCGCCGATCAGCGTCATGATCAGCACGATCAGGCCGGGCACCAGGAAATAGTGGCTGTCGTTGGCCTCGTTGAACCACATCCGGTCGCGCACCGTCACCGGCGGGCTGGCGACCGGGCGGCCCTCGGCGTTGCGCCGGGACCCCCATTGGTTGACGGCGCCCTGCACGTAGGCCTCGATGATGCGCGCCGTGTTGGCGTCGGTGCCGTGCACCAGCAGCTGCACCTGGGCATCGCCGATCGCGACATGGCGGGAGAAATCCGGACGGATGCGCACGATCCCGTCGACGTCGCGCGCCAGCATCAGCGTCTGCGCGTCGGTCATCGCCGGGACGAGCCGGGGCTTGAAATAGCCGGAGAGCTGGAACGCGGCGGCGAGCTCGCGCGCCTCGGGCGAGGAATCCTCCAGCACCACGGCGAGCGGCACGTCCTTGACGTCGAGCGACAGGCCGAAGCCGAACAGCAGGACGAGCATCACCGGCATGACGATGCCGATGGCGATGCTGCTCGGATCGCGCACCAGCTGATAGCTCTCCTTGCGCATCAGCGCGACGATGCGCCGGAGCTTGCCGGATGAGGCGGCGCTCATGCCGCCGCCCCTGTCGCGTGCGCCCCGGCGCGCGCCTCCTCGACGATGGCGATGAACGCATCCTCCATGGTCGGGTCGCGGCGCGCGTCGGCGCGGCCGCGCGCGCGGATCTCGGCCGGGGTGCCCTGCGCCAGCACCTTGCCGGCATCGAGGATGACGATGCGGTCGCAGTATTCGGCTTCCTCCATGAAATGCGTGGTGACGACGACGGTGACGCCGGCTTCCGCGAGCGTCGTGATCCGCCGCCAGAACTCGCGCCGCGCCAGCGGGTCGGCGCCGCTGGTCGGCTCGTCGAGAAACAGGATGTCCGGCTGGTGCAGCAGCGCCGCCGCCATGGCGAGCCGCTGCTTGTAGCCGCCGGGCAGTTGCCCGCTCGGCAGACGGGCGAGCGCGGCGAGCTCGAATTGCGTCATCGCCCAGTCGATGCGGTCGCGCTTGCGCTTCCCGCGCAATCCGTAGGCGCTGGCGAAGAAGTCGAGATTCTCCGCGACCGACAGCTGGCCGTAGAGCGAGAACTTCTGGGCCACGTAGCCGATCCGCTGGCGCGCCGCGGCGCCCGCGTAGCGCAGGTCCGCGCCGGCCACGCGCAAGGTCCCGCCGGTCGCCGGCAGCAACCCGCACAGCATGCGGAACGTCGTCGTCTTGCCGGCGCCGTTCGGCCCGAGCAGGCCGAATATCTCCCCGCGGCGCACCTCGAAGCCGATATGGTCGACCGCCGTGAACGCGCCGAACTGCCGCACCAGATTTTGCACCGCGACGACCACGCCGTCGCCCCGCGGCGCGCTCGCCGGGTCGAGCGTCATAGAGGCGATCTGCCGATGCTCCACGGCCTGCCGTAGCAGCACCATGAAGCCGTCCTCGAACCGCGGCTCGGCCTTCATCACGACGGCGCCGGCAAGGACGCCGCCGTCCGCGTCGACGTCGGCCGCGGACGTGCGCACGAAGCGCACGCGGCCCGCTTGCGGCACCGCATCGACGACGGCCGGATCGTCGAGCAGGCGCGCCTGCAGGCTGCGCGCGCTCCGCCCCGCCGGCGGCGTCGCGATGAAGGTGCGCCTCGCCGCGTGCGCGGTGACCTCGGCGGGCGCGCCCTGCGCCAGCACTTGTCCGGCATGCAGGACCACCACATGGCCGCAGCGCTCCGCTTCGTCCAGATAGGACGTGCTCAGCACGACGGTGAGGCCTTCGTCGTGCACGAGGCGGAGAATGATGTCCCACAGTTCGCGCCGCGACAGCGGATCGACGCCGACCGTCGGCTCGTCGAGCAGCAGCAGCTCCGGCGAGCGCACCAGCGTGCAGGCGAGCCCGAGCTTCTGCTTCATCCCGCCCGACAGCCGTCCGGCCAGCCGCGCCGTGAATGGTCCGAGCGCCGTCATCTCCATCAACCGCGGATATCGCCGCGCCCGCTCGGCTGCCGGGATGCCGTGCAGATCCGCATAGAGGTCGAGGTTCTCCTGGACGCTCAGATCCTCGTAGAGACCGAACTTCTGCGGCATGTAGCCGATGCGGTCCTGCACGGCTTGGGGATCGGCCGTGACATCGATGCCGACCACCTCGAGCTTGCCGGCATCCGGCGTCATCAGGCCGGCGATGAGCCGGATCAGCGTGGTCTTGCCGGCCCCGTCGGGACCGACCAGGGCGGTCAGCGCGCCGTGGCGGGCGTCCAGCGACACGCCGGAGAGGGCGCGGACCACCTCGCCGGTCTGGCGGCGGAAGCTCTTGTCGATGTCGCGGCCGATGATCGGCGCGGGGGCGGAGGGCACCTATTTGTCCTCCGTCACCTGCTGCGCGCTGTCGCCGCCGGTGCGCAGATGCACGGTCGCCGGCATGCCGAGCGGCAGGCTGTTCTGCGGGTCCTTGACGAAGACCCGCACCTCGTAGACCAGGCTGGTGCGCAGTTCGGTGGTCTCCACCGTCTTCGGCGTGAACTCGGCGACCGGCGAGACGAAACCGACCCAGCCGTCGAAGCGCCGGCCCGGAAAGCTGTCCACCGCAACGGATGTCTGCATGCCGGTGCGGACCTTTCCGAGGTCAGGCTCCGACACGTAGGTCCGCACCCATTTCGGGTCGACGATGGCGAGCGAGAACACCGGCCGCAGCGGCGAGGCCATCTCGCCCGGCTCCATCAGGCGCGAGCGCACCACGCCATCGACCGGCGCTCTGAGCTCGGCGTCGGCGAGCTGCTGGCGGAGGAACGCGAGCTGCGCCTCGTTGCTGCGCAGCTGCGCCTCGGCCTGTGCGATGTCCTCCTGGCGCGGCCCCACCACCGCCAGATCGAGCGCCTTCTGGTTGACCTCGACGCGGGCCTCGGCGACGTCGGCCACGGCCTTGGCGGTGTCGGCGTCCATCTGGCTGCCGGCATTCTTCTCGAGGAGGGACTGCTTGCGCTCGTATTGTTTCTTCGCGTTCCGCGCGTCGGCCTTGGCGGATTCCAGATTGGCCCGCGCCTGCGCGATCTCCTCGGGACGGCTGCCGTTGTGCAATCGTTCCACCGCGGCGCGCTGCGCCGCCACCTGAGCTTCGGCCTGGGCGACCTGGGGCGCCAGCCGGGAGGTGTCGAGCCGCGCCAGGACCTCGCCCCTGCTGACCCGATCGCCCTCCTGCACCAGGACCTCGGCGATCCGGTCGTTGCCGTTGAAGGCGAGCGCCACCTGCCGGAGATCGACGTTGCCGTTCAGGGTGAGCTCGGAGGTCACGACGCCGCGGCGCGTCAGCCACCAGACCCCGCCCGCGAGGGCGGCCACGACGAGCAGCGCAAGAATGATGGCTCGGCGCTTCATTGCGTCACCTCGGGTCGCCCGCGAGCATATCGGCCGTCCCGCCCGGGGTCAAATTCAAATTTGAATTTTGAATTTGATTTCTTGCCGCGCCGGCGTTACCATGAGACATGACGATGCAGACCACCAGCCGGCCCGGCCGGCGCCGCGTCGTGCCGCGCCGGCGTGACGCCGAACGGCCGGATACCCGGGCGCAGCTGCTCGAGGCCGCCGGGCAGGTGTTCGCCGAAAAAGGCTTCGATCGCGCCACCGGCCGGGAGATCTGCGAGCGCGCCGGCGCCAACGCGGCGTCGATCAACTACTATTTCGGCGGCACCGAGGGCCTCTATGCGGCGGTGATCGAGGAGGCCCATGGCCGGCTGATCACCCTGGAGAAGCTGTCCGCCGCGGTCGCCGACAAGCCCGACGCGCGGGCCAAGCTGGAGACCATCATCGGGCTCGCCGTCGACCTGCTCACCGGCCCGATCTCCCATTCCTGGGTGTTGCGGGTGCTTGCCCGCGAGTTTCTCGCCCCGTCGACGGTCATCGACGTGCTGATCGAGCAGCAGGGCATCCCCAAGCTGCGCATCCTGAAGGGGATCGTCGGCGAGCTCATGGGCCTGCCCGACGACCATGCGGCGGTGGCGCGGGGCTGCCTCACGCTGGTGGCGCCGTGCAGCATGCTGCTGGTCGCCGACCGCCGAATGCTCAGGCGCGCGTTTCCCCATCTCTATCTCGGCCGACATAATTCGGCGGCGCTCGCCCGCCACCTGCTCGACTACGCGCTGGCCGGTCTTGCCGCCATCGGCCGCGACGTGCGGGCCGCGGGCTCGCCTTCCGAATGAAGCACTGCGCCATCGTGTCGCCGGATGACATCCAGGACCGCGGTGCCGCATCGCACGTCCGTTCCAGGATGTCATCCTGGCTACGTGCGCCGCATCGCCCTACACCGGCGCGTCGCCGCTCGACGGCTTGATGAACTGATAGACCGACGAGCAATCCTGGCGCCCGAACCCGTTCGACGAAGCGAGCCGGTAGAGCTGCTGGGCCGCCGACGCCGCGACCACGGGCACGCGCTTTTCCCGCGCCGCGTTGACGGCGAGCCCCATGTCCTTCGCCATCAGGTCGGTCATGAAGCCCGGCGCATAGCCGCGGCTCGACGCGGTGTTGGGATTGATGCCGGGCACCGGATGACCATGCTGCATCACCCAGGTCCCGCCCGAGGATTTGGCGATCACGTCGGTCAGGATCGTGAGGTCGACCCCGTAGGCCTCGCCGATGCGAAAGGCTTCGCTCACCGCCACGATCGCGACGCCGGCGATCAGATTGTTGCACAGCTTCGCCACCTCGCCGGCGCCGACCGCGCCGACGTGGATGACGTTCGCGCCCATGGCGGCGAGCGCCGGCCGCGCTTCCTCCAGGTCGGCCGCCGCACCTCCCACCATGATGGTGAGCGTTCCGTCGGCGGCGCGCGCGACCGCGCCCGACACCGGCGCATCGATGAAGCGAATTGCACGGTTCCTCAATCGATCGGCAACCCGCTGCGAGGTGCCCGGATCGATCGTCGACATGTCGACGCACAGTCGATTGGCGCCCGCGCCCTCGATCACACCGTCGGCGCCGAGATAGACCGCCTCCACGTTCGCGGCCGACGGCAGCATGGTGATGACGAGATCGCTCGCCGCGGCGACCTCCGCCGGCGAGGCCGCCGGCGCCGCGCCGATTTTCACGGCATTGTCCAGCGACCCGGGGACCACGTCGTAGGCGACCGCCGAGAATCCCTTGGTCAGGAGATTGCGCAGCATCGGCAGTCCCATGGTGCCGGTGCCGATGAATCCGATCTTCGTCATGTCGACACCGCCGTTCACGGCTTGGCGGGCAGGCTCTGCTCGATCCCGTAGCTCGCGTAGATCCGGCTGACGGTTCCCTGCTCGAGCATGCGACCGAGCGCGCCGTCGACCGCCGCGACGAGCGCATTGTCCGCCTTGCGCATGCCGACGGCCACCTCCCAGCGCAACTCCGGCTCGCTTTCGTAGGCGCGCACCACAGTCACCCGAGCGTCCTTGTGGAGCATGTTGTAATACTCCGCCGTTGCCGGCGAGACCAGGGCGGCGTCGAGCTCGCCCTTGCCGACCGCCTCCACCATCTCGTCCTCGAAGGTGAACGGAATGGTCGGCAAACCCTTCCGGCCGAGCGTGACGCTCGCGATCGAGCTCACGATCGCTCCGACCCGCTGGCTCTTGTTGAGATCGGAGAAGCCCTTGACGCCGTCGATTCCGGGCCGCAGCGCGATCGCCACGCCGCTGACATTGTAGGGCCTGGAGAGGCGGACGTGGGCGTCCTCCGCGGACTCCGGATCGACGATGGTGTCGAACAGGATGTCGCAATCGACCCGCGGCACGTGAAACGGGAAGACCACCCATCCCACCTCGAGACCGACGCCGAGCTCCTTGGCGAGCGCCTCGCCAAGCTCCAGCTCGAAGCCGCGCCGATCGCCTTTCTTGCTGGAGAACGGCAACGCGTTGGGATTGGCGCAGACCATCAGGCTGCCCCGCGCCTTGATCACGTCGAGCGGACGCGCCAGAGCGCCGCAGGGCGCGGCGGCAACGAGAGCCATCGCGGCCAGCGCGCAGGCCGCAAGGCCGGGTCGGGATGTGCGGTTCGTCACGGCTATGTCTCCGGCTTGAGGCTGTGAATGTACGCGATGAGCGCGCGGATGTCGGTATCGACCAGCTGGTTGCCGAACGCCGGCATCCGCCCCGGGGAGCCCCCGACGATGCGATTGATGATGAACTCGTCGTCGCGCTGGGTATCCATGAGCTGCGGGCCGCGCCCCTGCTTGCGGCCTCCGGCCTCATGGCACCACCCGCAGCCGTAGCTGATGAACAGACTCTTGCCGTGCGCGATCAGCGCCGCGGCGTCCGCCGGGCCGGGTGTTTCGGCGGCGCGGCTCGGCAGTGTTCCGGGGGCGGCGCCGAGCACGGAAGCGGCGAAGAGCATAGCCCCGCCGGGATTGATCCACAACTTCATGATGTCCGTTTTGCTCGCCGAATGCCGGCTCTTGCACCACGATGGGGGCAATCCGACCCCCGGCTTCGGTGCGCCGGTATGCTTCTTGCCTACCGCTCCCTCGGGCCGAGCTCGGCGCTTCCGGGCTCGGTCATGTCCAGGCACGCGGCAAGTCGGCGCCATCCGACCTGCGCGCGGGGAGAACGAAAGGCGGCAGGCCGCCCGACCAATGGATTCGTCGAGCAGCCTGCCAACACGTCAGTGAACCAGTCTCATTCCAGCGTGTAGACGATCAGCGCGCCGGTGTCCTTCTCCATCGACTTGTACGGCTCGCCGAACATCTCCGGGAAGCCCTCGCTCACCAGGCTCGGGCCGCCGGTGACGACGGCAATGTACTGCTTGCCGCCGGTCTCGTAGCTGATGATGCCGCCCTGGTGGCCGGCACCGTCATTGGCGCTCCACAGCTCCTTGCCGGTCTTGGCGTCGTGAGCATGCAGCCAGCCGCGTGCGTCTGGCACGAACACGAGGCCGCCCGCCGTCGACAGCAGGCTCGCCAGCGGCGGCTCCGGATAGTCAACCGACCAGGTGACCTTGCCGCTGATGGGATCGCGCGCGTCGACATGGCCATGCATCTTGCCGCCCACCGGGTCCTTGAAGGTGAAGGTGGCGCCGATGTTGAGCTGCGCCGCAGGCTCGGTCACCGGCTGGGTCTTCACGATGTCGAGATCCATGCACCACTCGTTGGCGACCTTGTAGTACAGCCCGGTGTCCGGACTGTAGGTGCCGGAATTCCAGCTCACCCCGCCGGCGATCGCCGGGCAGAGGTTCGTCTGCTTGCCTTCCGTCATGTCGCGCCGGCCCTCGAGCTCGCCGGTCTTCGGGTTGATGTTCTTGACGAAGTTGCTGGCCTTCACGATGTTCCAGACGTTCTCGATCTTGGCGTCGGCGCGATCGTACACGAACACATAGCCGCTCTTGTTGGCGTGCACGTAATACTTCTTGCCGCCGCGGTCGATCGAGACGAACTCGCCGACCGACGCGTCGAAGTCCCAGGCGTCGTGCGGCAGCTCCTGATGGTAGAACTTGAGCTTGCCGGTGTCGGGATCGAGCGCGATGACCGCGCTGGTATAGAGGTTGTCGCCAGGTCGCGGGCCGGCGTTCTTGAAGTCCGGTCCGCCCCAGTCGTAGAGCGGCGCCGGGTTGGCCACGCCCCACCACACCGTGTTGGTCTCGGCGTCGTAGTTGCCGGGCATCCAGCCGCCGCCACCACCGGTGCGCCACGACTCGTTGCCCCAGGTCTTCTCGGCTTCCGGGGTCCCGGCGACGGTGTCGAACTGCCAGATCTTCTCGCCGGTCTTGGCGTTGACGCCGAACATCGGGCCGCGGCCCGGCCACTCGCCGCCCTGGGCGCCGATGATCACCTTGTCCTTGACCACCAGCGGCGCGCCGGTGAAGCCGACGGTGAGCTTCTGCGAGTTGAGGAGCTTGGTCTCCCACACCGGCTTGCCGGTCTTCATGTCGAGGGCGAACAACCGGCCGTCGAGGGTGCCGATGTAGAGCTTGCCGTCGCTCATGCCCATGCCGCGGTTGTAGGGCGAATGGGTCTGGCGGGCGACCAGCTCGTCGTCGAGCTTGGGAATGAACGACCACAGCAGCTCGCCGGTGTTGGCCTTGAGCGCGAACACCTTGTCGTACGAGGCCGAGAAGTAAAGCACGCCGTCCTTCTCCAGCGGCATCGACTGCACGCCGCGGGTGGAATGGCCGACCTGATAGACGAACGCGACCTTCAGCTTCTTGACGTTCTCGGTGTTGATCTGCTTGAGCGGGCTGAAGTCCCACCCCTTGTAGCTGCCGTGGTAGGTCTCCCAGTCCTTGCTGGGCTCCGACTGCGCGCTCGCCGGAGCGTAGGCGATCGCCGTCAAGGCGGCGGCTGCGGCCACCGTCGCCGCACTGGTCATCAATTTCGCTCGAAACTTCATCTTCATTGTCCTCCCTAGGATCGTCACTCTCTGGCCATTAGCTGGTTGTACAGCGATCATTCGCAGCAGCGGACGGGATGTCCGCCGGCCACACTGCGAAACGGGGCACCGATAGTGGCTCCCCGCACGAACCGGACGGCGACCACACGCGCCATCATGGTGGCAGCGCGCGCGCCGAATGACGACATCCGCAGCGATGTGCGGCTTGCCGTTCGAATGCGTACTGACGCCGGTCGTGGCGGACGACCGACACGGTTCGACGGGCGTTATCCCGTTCCACCGTCGTCGCCGCTGCGGCCAGGAACCGCTCCATGACAAACTCCCCCCGCGAGGCCGGTATCGTGTGATTGTTTGGCG
>Ga0209415_10019215_pt1 | contig 10717 bp, 9 predicted proteins | sample PeaSoiSIISIP2007_FD_187696 | JGI IMG/M metagenome (GOLD analysis project Ga0209415, IMG submission 187696) | Peat soil microbial communities from Weissenstadt, Germany - SII-SIP-2007 (SPAdes) (version 2) | ecosystem: Environmental > Terrestrial > Soil > Wetlands > Peat | place: Germany... | reverse complement strand
CTTCACCGTTCTCAACCGTATCCGTGGGTCCCGCTGCTTCAACGGCGGGACGCAGACATGGCAGACCGTTGCTGAGACCTACGCGGGTCATGACCGGGTGTTTACCCTCACCGACGAGCAGGCGTTCAGTGGTGGGAGCGACCCTGGACCTGATGCTATTCCGCTGATCTACACATGGAACCTGGGTGGGTACGTGCCTGCCCACAACCAGAGCGGCGAGCGAGGCCGGTATACCTTCGGAGGCTTGACCGACAAGTCATTCGCGGTTGTCCCCCTCCTTGAAGCTGCAAAAGATGGGACATGGCCGTTCTGAGGCTGGTAGCCTTGGTCGGTAGAAGCGGTGTGAAGCTATGCGTTACTTCGGTCAGACTGGGGATTCCCAGTTGTGGTTCGACTCCACAATGCGCCTCAAAAACGCTCAAACGTGTAGCGGTTGGTTCTCGCTTCGACTGTCACCAAGAGTGGTGTGAAGGACTGGCTTACTTCGACTGTCACTCGAGAGGTTGCGGGTTCGAAACCCGCCGTCCCGGCCACTTCGGGGCGTAGCTCAACGGAAGAGCACTTACGTAGCTGGTCCGCCTCGTTCTCACTCTTGGCATCATTGAGCCGGTGTGAAGTTGCTGGCTTCCTTCGCCTTCGGAGCTAATCAGATAGCCAGCAGCGAACTGTTCTCGGCTCTCTTGCGTGGCGCGGTGGTGAGCGACCGTAAAACGCCCCTCCGTCGCAGATCGCGTCGAGCTCAACGCAACCCGATAACCGGTGAAGTGGCTTCGCGGTCCTCAGCTCACTCCGTCTGCAATGACGTTACGGAGAACGTCGACAGCATCTTTGAGACCGTACCGTTCGACCAGGACGACGAGCAACTCTTCGACCGAACGTGCCGTTCCCTTGTTGCCGCTCCGGGCTGAAATCTCTTCCAGGGCGTGCAGACTTAGCCGTGGATCGAGTGATACGGTGTTGAGGGCGAACTCCGCCGCTGAGAAGCCTGTAGTCCTCTCGGCATAAGTTTGGCTGGAAAGTCTTTGAGGTTGGCCGTGACGATGGCTCCCGCGCCTCCCACCACAGCTGCGGCTAGGACATGTTCGTCATTGGGGTCGGGGAGTCCATAACTGCCCTGAAGAGCTTCCCAGCCCTCGATCTCGGAGTCGTCGAAAGCACGGCGCATCTCCGAAAGGAGGAACTGCACGCGCTCCGTCGCAGTCGGCTCGGGAATGCCCAGTTTCACTAGCTTCCTCGTCTCGTGAAGCTGTAACTCAGCGAGTATGGCCGAGCTCCAGATCGGCCGGTATAAGTACTCCGCTGCGAGTGAGAGCAGGAAGTCCCTCTGTAGGCTGGGCCAGAGAATACTGGTGTCGAGGAGCGCGGTGAACACTCACCTAGCTTCGCAGGTTCACGACGAACGTTGCCGTGTTGAACGACGTTGGTCGGCAAGGTCACGACGTGCTTCGCGCAACGATGACAGGACCGACTCGATGTCCTCCTCGTCATCTATGTCGATAGCGGTGGCCTCTAGTGCCTGGTATTGCTGTGAACGTCGCTCTTCTCTGTAGGCGAGGACATCCCTGAGCAGCAGTCGTCGATGCGAACCCGCTTTCTCAAACGGTATGCGTCCCGCTTCCAAAAGCCTGATGAGCGTCGGCCGGCTAATGCCGAGAAGCTCGGCGGCCTGCTGGGTTGTCAATGTCTGTGCCTGGGGCACGACTGTCACGGCCAGTCCCTGGCTCATTGCTTCTATGACTTGGCGGAGGACGTTGTAGACCGCCGCCGGGAGCTCGACCTGTTCACCTGGCGTGGGCCCAGCAAGGAGGAAGCGAGCGGCGATCTGACCTCTGCCGGCCGCCTCGTGAGCGAGCAGAAAGTCGTGCACCTTCGCTAACTCAGTTCCGTCCTGTTCTGGTATGTAGGTCTCTTGCTTCAACTCAGCGGTACCCATTTGGACTCCTCCTAAACCACCTAAGTGTACATCCTTTCGTTTCGTTCGTCTACCACCTTTCTAAAGACTTCTAGCAGCGTCCGTCATAGGACGCACTAGGCTATCGCCGCAGGTCAAATGGCCGAATGTTAGACACCGGCGCCCTGGACCAGGCCCGGGACGGGGTGCGGCCCCTCGCCGGCGGCAGCGTCCAAAGCGGACGTCACTCGGAACCAGATCGTGAGGATCTTTCCCAGCGCGTTGTTGGCCAGCGGGTTCACACGGCAGTTGGTCTGTTGGCCTCCATTGCGTCTCCCTGGTTGCGGTGCAAGGTTGTTGTAGCCCGAGATCGTTGAGTATCCCCTCGACCCCAATCGCTCCTTCAACGGGGTCCGGCTCTGGCCGACGTTGACGATCACGTCGTCCCCACTTCGTCGTCGATGCCGACCAAGAAGCCGCTGCCGTCCTTGCCCGGCTCCTGGACGACGGCGGGCGGTCCGGATCACCAAGCCAAACCTTGAAGTGAGTTCCGCTTTGACCACCAATGTTTACATCGACTGAAGCGGTCAAGAGCGGGGGATTGGCAGTAGCCGTGACCACCCTCCACTAGGTCTGTGTCCAGGGGCCGGGGACGCCCATGAACGCCATGCAGCCTCGGCAGTTCCGGCTGATGGCAGAAGACGACCCCCGCTCGCCGGTTAACTTTCGTTCTGACGTCGCAGGGGCTACGCTCCTGCGTAAGGAGTGCCTTCCTGCGAGGTGCTCGTCGACATGTGGACAACCTCACGTTCCTCTCAGAGGAAGCGAAGATCGAGGTTAGAGATGTCCTGCTGCCCTGGGGAAGGCCGGTTTACTTCAACGCGAGGGTCGTCGTGAGCGAACAAGCGGGAAGCGGCTTGTGACCAGGAAGGGCGTCCCGGCCGGCCCTTGGAGTCGGGGCTGGCGCACGCAGCAGACTTCCAGTTTGGTGCAGGAGCCGCGATGAGGTTCTCCTTTGTTCACGCGGCCGATCTCCATCTCGACACTCCGTTCAGAGGTATCGGTCGCGCCGCGGAGTACGTCAGTGAGGCTCTCCGCGATGCTTCGCTTGAGGCGTTCGACAGGCTAGTTGAGCTCGCCATTGACCGGGACGTCGCCTTCGTGTTACTGGCAGGCGACATCTATGACGGCCCCGAGCGGGGTGTTCGCGCCCAACTTCGCTTCTATCGAGGTCTCGAGCGACTGAACGACGCCAGCATTTACTCTTTCGTTGTTCATGGCAATCATGACCCCCTTCTTACCGGTTGGTCGGCGATCCGCGATACGTGGCCAGATTTAGTCAAGGTGTTTGGCCACGACCGCGTGGACCAGTTCGTCATTGAGAAGGACGGGGAGCCGTTTGCCATTGTTCACGGCATCAGTTTCTCCCAGAGGGCGGAAATGGAAAACTTGGCCCTGCGCTATCGCCGCAGCGAAATGCAGTGTTTCCAGGTAGGCATGCTGCATTGCAACGTGGGGGGCAACGTCGAGCACGATCCGTACGCTCCCTGCACTCTCGCTGACCTCAAGAGGGCAAACCTCGACTACTGGGCCCTGGGCCATATCCATGCCCGCCAGATTCTCAGCGAGGGGCACCCGTGGGTGGTATACCCGGGGAACCTCCAGGGGCGCGGTCCTGGCCCAGGCGAGCTCGGCGAGAAGGGCGCCTTCGTCGTGGAGGTCGACGGACGGACCGCGCACACGCCGGAGTTCGTCCCGCTGGACGTGGTGCGCTTCGAGCGACTGGCACTCGACGTCGGTCAGATTTCCGATCTTCCCGAACTCGAAAGGGCTCTACAAGACAAAGCGGGGCAGCTCCAAGGCTCCCTTGGAGGCCGGTCGATGATCCTGAAGCCGGTCCTCACCGGCTCGGGCCCTCTGCACGCCGACCTCGCCCGCGAGGGCACGCTAAACGGCCTGCTGCAAGACCTTCGCGATGAGGCTGGTGAGGGGGTCCCGTTCCTGTGGTGGGAACCGATTGTCGACCAGACGAGAGCAGCACTCGACTTTCAGTCGATCCGAAGGCGCGGCGACTTCGCTGGAGAGCTGCTCGCCTTGGCCGACCAGCTTGGGACCGACCAGGAGGCCCGCCGCCAGTTCGTCGGAGCGGCGCTCGCCGAGCTGCAAGTCGGTGAGCTCGAGGCGAACGGCGTGGCTGTTCCCGATGGGTCGGACCCCGAATGCCTGCGCGAGGCAGCTACCGCCGCCCTCGAGCTCCTGGCCGGTGCGGAATGAGGATCACCGGATGGCACGTGGGCGGCTTCGGTCTGTTGGCCGACCAAACCGTCCAGGATCTGCCGGCGGGTCTCACTGTCGTTCACGGCCCAAACGAGGCAGGCAAGTCGACAATGCTCGCGTTCATCCGCGGCGTGCTCTTCGGATTCCCGGACGGCCGCTCCAGCGAGCGCCGCTATCCGCCGCTTCGGGGTGGGCAGCCCGGGGGCCGCCTGCTGATCGAGTCGGAGGATGGGCGGTGGATTATTGAGCGTTCGGGCACGCCTTTCCGCCTTGCCATCTCAATGCCTGGAGGGGCCATCGGCAGCAAGGAGGACCTGTCGGGCCTGCTCGGCGGGGCTGACAAGGAGCTGTTTCGCAACATATTTGCTTTCAGCCTTGAGGAACTGAGCGAGTTTCATGCACTTGAGGGAGAAAAGGTTCGCGAGCGCATCTTCGCAACGCCTGTGATCGGCGCCGCACGCTCGCCCAGCGAGGCTAGCCGTGCCCTTGACAACCAGCGATCGAAGTTGCTGAAGCCGCGGGCCAGTTCGGAGATCAACGACCTGAAGAGACTGCTTCGAGACACCGAGCGGGCGATGCGCGAGGCCCAACGTGTCGCGGCCTCCTACCCGAGAGCGGTGCGCGCGGAGCAGGAAGCCGCGAGGGAGGTTGAGCGCCTCAGCCGGGCGTGGAACGAGACGCAGGCCGAGGTCGCTCACTACGAGCGGCTGAGCGCCGCCTGGCCGGACTGGTCCGAACGTTCTTCTGCTGTTGAGGAGCTCGCCCAAATCCAGGTGCCAGACGGAGTCGCCCAGGATGCCGCTCAGCGACTTGACGAAGTGCTCGCCGACATCCGAGAGGCGCGCAGGGGTCTCAGGGAACGGCAAGACGAGCTGAGCGGTCACCTGACCCGATTGGAGAAGGTGTCGGTCGACGACCGGTTGCCGCCGCTGGCGGCGGAGGCGAAAGACCTGGCCGCGCGCCTATCGGTCCACGAAGCGGACCGGCAGCGCTTGTCCGAGGTCAAGGTGGCCCTCGAGGTAGAGGAGTCCAAGGTCCATGGCGAGTTGATCATCCTCGGGCCCTCTTGGGACAGGGAACGAGTAGCACGACTGGATGTCTCGATCCCCACGGCGGACGAGGTTCGGACCTGGAGCGGCAGGATCACGGAAGCGAAAGACCGCGAAAGGCGACTCGCCTTGGCCATCGACGAGTCAGGCAACGAATTGGCCTCGCACGCCAATGAGCGTGCTCGCTTGGAGAGGGAGCTGCGCGAGTTCGTCGACGTCGAGCGCCTCCAGGTCCTGGACGAGTCGGAGCGCCGGGCGCGGCGCGTGAGCGCATTCGTTGCGGACCGCGCTCAGACGGAGACGAAGCTCGAGTACGCGGCCAGGACGCTTGAGGACCGCAGGATGACGATCGCTGCGCTCCCCGTCCGGAGCAGCGCCTCTGGCCCGTCCCCCAACGTTTTGCTTGGGCTCGCGGCCTTGCTCGCCCTGTTCGCAATCACTATGGCGGTGGCGCGTCAGTGGCTGGCAGCCGGAGGGCTTGCCGCAGCCGCGGTCGCGATCATTGCTGTTGGTATATGGGGGAGCGCCGCACGCGGCGCGGGACCCCCGGTCGTAGCTGAACAACCGGGCGCCGCGGAGGCCCTGAGGGAGGCACAGGCCTCATTGGAGCGTCAGAAGGCCCAGCTTTTGGATCTCGACGCCCAGATCGCTGAGGCCGCTTCGGACCTCGCCCTGCCTGCAAAACCCTCGCCTCTAGACGTCGAGGAGGCGCTCGCGCGCATCAGTAATCAGCGCGATACTCGGACCAGGGCCGATGAGCTTTCGCGGCAAATTGGCTCAGTCGTAGCCAAAGTCCGTGAGATAGAGGACCGACTTTTGGAACTCAACGGGGAACTGGGCTCGGCCCGAGCCGAGTCCGGTGAGCTCGTGAAAGAGTGGAGCGTGTGGCGTGCGGCAAGGGGGATCCCCGAGCCGTTAGCACCCGAGCTCGTGACCGACCTGTTCACTTCGGTGCACCGGTGCCGTGAGTCACTTGGCCAACTAAGTGGCAAGGAAAGGGAGGAGCGTGAGCTGCGGCGCCAGTTGGAGGACTTCGAGGCCGCTGGAGGTCAAGTGCTTGCGGCAGCAGGAGGGGAACTCTCGACCGGGCCCGCCCTCTTGACTGATCTTCGAATCCTGTACGGAAGGGTTATTGATGACGAGGGCGCGAGGAAGGACCAACGCGGTCTGGAGGCAGCCATCGAAGGGACCAAACGGGACGTCGAAGAGGTCGAAGATGAGCTTCGGACGGCCGAGGCCCGAGGAGCAGAGATACTCGCCGAGGCGGGAGCGGCGGACGAGGCGGAGCTTCGTGCATTCGTCTCAAGGCTGGTCCGACGAGGCCAGCTCGAGGAGAAGGTGGCGGGTTGCGACAGGAGGATCGAGGCGCAGATCGGCAGGGGTCGGGACGCCGATGAGCTGCGCACGGAGCTTGATGCGGGCGCCGTGAGTGAGTGGGAGTTAAGGCGTCAGGAGGTGGCGGAGCAGGCTGAGAGCCTACATGTGCAGCGGGACGAGGCAGTTCGCTGCCACCAAGACTCGAAACAAGAGACGGCTCGGATCGGGGAGTCCTCCGACGTCGCTCGATTGGAGACAGAAGCCGAAGGGATCCGCCAGCAGCTTTCAGAGGCCATCTCGCGGTGGAACATGGCTACGCTCGCCCGCTCGCTCATCGAGGCGACCCTGTCGCGTTTCGAGAGGGAGCATCAGCCGAAGGTGGTGGCAAGAGCTTCGGTGCTGTTCAAGGACGTCACCTCCGGCCGCTACCAACACCTCGTCGCACGCGACGGGATTCTCGAGGCCCTGGACGAGCACGATGTACGCATCGACGCGGGGAGCCTCAGCACAGGGACCGTTCAGCAGCTCTACCTGTGCATGCGGTTCGGTCTCGCCGAGGAGTTCGCAGAACGAGGGACGTCGTTGCCCCTGATCATGGACGAGGTGCTTGTGAACTTTGACCCAGAACGGGCTCGCGCCATGGCCCGGGCGATCGTCGACGTGTCGGCGCGCTATCAGGTGCTCTTGTTCACCTGTCATCCCGAGACCGTGAAGACGATGCAGGAGATCTCACCCGAGGTCCGCGTGATCGAGTTGGCGCGATACGGCGCGAATGCGTCGAAACTTGTGCTGCAGGAGGCGGTGGTCCGCTAGCTCGGCGGGGCACCTTTCCGTTGCGTACTAGCGGGCGCACCTATCGGCGTTTGCTGGCGATATGGTTTGCTCCAAGGTCGTGGCGTGGCCCCGGTCCTGCTGGTCGCCTCAAATTTCGAAGCTCTTGGCACAGGCGCTTGAAGGGTGCGGCCGGGAGGCCCTCCGGTCAACATCCCGTGCCGTTGAGGTGCATGTTGCGCGATACGTGAAGCAATGTTGCCCACAAGCTGGGGTGTTGGTCAACTTTCTGCGGTGCAAACGCAGAGCCTCGCCAGATTGGGTGCAGAATGTTGACCAGAGGACACTATGTTGGTCAACATTTCGCGTAAAGGGGGCTTCGTGGACCGTCGTTGGCCGGAACTGGTCTTCAGTGGTGATACCGCTCGAGCGGTGCTCAGTCGCGCCGTCGACCGGGGCACCCTACGGCGGCTCGCCCGCGGCATCTACACCGCGGCGGTAAAAGACGATCCGTCCGAGGTCGTGCGCCGCAACCTGCTCCGGGTCGTCGGCCACGAGCTTCCCGGCGCTGTGATCGTGGACCGGTCGGCCCGGCGAGCTGGTCCCGTTGACGGCCTACTCGTAGTCGACCATCCACGAACCCGTCCCCTCGAACTGCCCGGTGTCACCGTGATGCCCCGCCGGGGCCCGGGTCACGTCGATGGCGACATGGAGATGCCCGAGGGACTTTGGATCGCCTCTGTACCGCGACAGTTGCTCGACAACTTGGACCGCGCTCGCGGTTCGGCGCGGCGCACCCTCACCGACGCCGAGCTTGAGGACTGGGTCGACACGCTGGTACGGGAGCGAGGTGAGGGCGGCATCAACCGCCTGCGAGACCAGGCCCGGGCCCTCGCCCCTGTCCTGGGGCGCGGAGGCGAGTTCGAGCGCCTCGACCGGCTTATCAGCGCCGCCCTTACCACCGGCGACGTACCGGACGTGCGCTCCGAGCGCCTCCGGGCCCGCGCCGCCGGGCTGCCATTCGACGACAGGCGCGTCGCTGCCTTCGAGGCACTGGCGACCGACCTATCGTCCCGGGCCCCGGACGTCCTCCCAGCCATGGAGATTGACGAGCCCCGGCGGCGACTCCTACCGTTTTACGAGGCCTACTTCTCCAACTACATCGAGGGGACCGAGTTCACCTTGGACGAGGCGGCCTCGATCGTCTTCGACGCCGCCGTCCCGACCGAACGCCCTGCCGACGCCCACGACATCCGCGGCACCTACGAGATCGTCTCCAACCGGTCCGAGATGAGCAGGACGGCCCAGTCGGCCGAGGAGTTCGAGGAACTTCTGCTGTCCCGGCACGCCACCCTTATGGGCGGACGGCCCGACAAGCTCCCTGGCCGCTTCAAGGAGCGTGCTAACCGAGCCGGTGCCACGGAGTTCGTCGCCCCTGAGCTGGTGAGTGGGACGCTTCGGCGCGGCTTCGAAGTTGGGCAGAGGGTCGTGGCCCCATTCGCCCGCGCCGTCTACATGATGTTCTTGACCGCAGAGGTCCATCCCTTTACTGACGGGAACGGCCGAGTAGCTCGGGTCATGATGAACGTCGAGCTCGTCACCGCTGGCGAGGTCCGTATTATCATCCCCACCGTCTACCGGAACAACTACTTGGCAGCTCTTCGGGGAGCCACCCACGGCGGCCACTACGCCGGCCTGTACGCCATGCTGGACTTCGCCAGGCGCTGGACCGCCCAAGTCGACTTCTCCAGCCGAAACAGCGCGGAGGCCGACCTCGTCCGTACTAACGCGCTGCGGGATCCCACCGAGGCGGAAGATGCAGGCATTCGCCTGCTCCTTCCAGCGGCCACACCACATCGCTGAGGCCGTTGCCATCGCCTTCTGTACGGCAGTGAGGACCAGCACCTTACCCATTGTCCCGAACCGACCCGTGACCTCAGGTTGGCGCAAGGACGGCCAGGGCCGCTGGTACGTCGTCGATGCCTCCGCCGGCCAGAGCTCCAACTCTTGAGCCGCCGAAAGGGCTACCGAGCAACGGTAGACCGCTGTAGCTGTGCCACTTCCAGCCTATGCACTCGCCACGTCGGCGAGTCCTGTTGTCCGCGCGGACACCGCAATAGCGGTAGCAAGGGCGTCGATTTCCGTCAAGAGCGTGCCGGGCTCGGTGTCGAGGTCGAGACAGTGAGCGTGGACGGTGATCTCCGTGTTGCGGATGCGGTGTGCGGCGGGCTCCTCGTTTCCTTTGGCGTATATCAAATGCCCTTCTGGAAGCCCGATGGCTGTCGTGTACGCCAGGAGTTGGTAAATGTCCGCGTCCGGGAACCCCGAGGGGCGCTCCGCCTTGTACTTGGCATCCATAACAGCGACAGGGTGTCCGTCCAAGTCCCACACGAGGTCCGGCTTCATGTGGACCTTCCCGCCGCGGTCCAGTCGCCACCGGCTGTCTTGCGGGTGGCATTGCCCTCCCCGAGATTCGAGCGCCACTGTCAAGGCTGCGCTCACGAAGTCTTCGAACACCTTTGCCATGTCGACGAGGAAGCCACTGAGACGGACGGTTCCGGGAGCGTGCTCAACCGAGTTGCAACTGAGCACCAGTTCAGCCAACCACAAGGCGTCTTGGTAGCCTGCGTTCAACCTGCTGACTTGCCACCGTGGCAGGGTACGACCCGGGACTAATCGGGTGACCCCCGCGAGGGAGTGCTGAACCCTCCGAAGACGCGTTCTTACGGCCCCGTCTACGTCAGGGAGCCACAGTAGGCACTCAGTCGCGCCCAGCAGAAGCTGGTTCTCCGCAATATCTGCGACGTGGTCGTCGTAGTGCACGAGGAGCGGGAGGGGTAGCCCGAACTGGCGCTCGAGCTGTTCCCGCAGACGAAGCCGTCCGCGCAGTACGGCGAGGGCGTCGTCAATCGGGACGTAACCGTGCAACAGACCGGGCAGCAGTGCGCGCTCCGTCTGGGTGACGAAGGCGTAGGCGAGCGCCGGCACCAGCCCACTGACCTCTTCGAAGGCTGCCAGCTCGCTTGCTCGCCAACCTGGGTTACGGGCGTAGCCGAGCAGGAAGAGCAAGCGGGCGATTGGCATCTTTGGTTGGACCCATACGGTCACTTCGCCAATTTGAGCCACGCCTACCTTCCCGGCGTCGGAAAGGAGCCAGCCTTCTCCCCCTTGCGGGACGGCCCGGACCACGCCAGCCTCAATTAGGGATAAGACGGTAGCGGTAGGTAATTGCGCCACCTGTCCCTCGCCGCCCTCAGTCAGGCGGAGTGTGATCACTCTGGCGCCGCTCCGAGCGAATCGTGTCCGTCCACGAGCTCGGGGTCGAGACTACGCTTCTGACCTGCTATTTTCCTGGCAGCCCCAACGGAATTCGAATCCGTGTCTCAACCTTGAGAGGGTTGTGTCCTAGGCC
>Ga0209415_10019214_pt1 | contig 10718 bp, 10 predicted proteins | sample PeaSoiSIISIP2007_FD_187696 | JGI IMG/M metagenome (GOLD analysis project Ga0209415, IMG submission 187696) | Peat soil microbial communities from Weissenstadt, Germany - SII-SIP-2007 (SPAdes) (version 2) | ecosystem: Environmental > Terrestrial > Soil > Wetlands > Peat | place: Germany... | reverse complement strand
CCAGTTCACATGCATGAGGGCGGCCGCCGCAGCAGGTCTCGCGCCGCGTGTCCGATACGCCAGCATCGAGGATCGGATTTCGATCACCGACTTTGTGGATACGGTGCCCTTTCCGGAAAGCGAAGCTCTTGTGCGCATGCCCGGCGTGCTGCGAACGCTCCATGCGCTGCCGCCGTTTCCCAAAGAGCTGAACTACGTCACCGTGGACCGGACCATTCGGAAGTTTCAGGCCTCGGACATCCTCCCGAAGATTGAGATCGACGAGGTCTTCAACCAATATGAGCGATTGAGTGCCGTTTACCCACGTCCCGATTCGGACATGGTGCCGTGCCACTGTGACCTGAAGCCCGAAAACGTCCTTTTCGACGGACACCGCGTGTGGCTGGCGGACTGGGAAGCGGCCCATGTAAACGACCGATATTTCGACCTGGCAATTGTTGCGAACTTCGTGGTCACCAACGACGCGGAGGAGATGGTTCTTCTCGAGGGGTATTTTGGGCGCTTTCCCGATGAGTATCAACTGGCTCGGTTCTTCCTTATGCGCCAGGTGCTGCACATGATGTACGCTGCGTTCTTCCTGTTGCTGGGTAATCCGGGCAACCCGGCAGACCAAAGCGAGATGCTCACCACGTTCAGAGATCTTCATCGGCGCATCTGGGCGGGTGAGGTCGATCTCGCCGACAACCATATGAAAACCGTCTACGGCAGGGTTCACTGGGAACAGCTCTTACATAACGTGCGCCAGACGCGATTTGACGAAGCGCTGAGGATCGTCTCGGAGCGCGACGCGCATGTAAATGGCCGACTTCTGCCTGCGGCGCAATGAACCCGCCGTGGGTTACCCCAGCCTTTCCCGCTCGGCGTTGAACTCGCAGCCGAGCAGCGCGATCACCGCCAGCAAGTACATCCACACCAGCAGTACGATGCCCGCGGCCACGCTCCCGTAGAGCACGTTGTAGTTGGCCAGGTGTCCCACGTACCAGCCGAAGCCGCCGGTTGCGGGCAACCACAGCACCGTCGCCAGAATCGCGCCGGGCCACACGTTGCGCCACTTCATCGGCCGATTCGGCCCGAAATAGTAAAGGATGGATGTCACCACCACGGTCGCGCTCAGCGCGATGACGTAGCGGATGGTGCGGCTCACCACCACAACCCACACGCGCAGTTGCTCGCCTTCCGGAAGCAGGTGCAGCGACTGGATGATGGCGCGCTCGGTGCGCGTGCCGAACAGCATCAGGCCCGAAGCGCCCAGCGCGGGCATCGCCGCGGCAAACACCAGCAACACGGCCACCCCTCGCTGCTTCAGGATCGACCGTCCCATGGGCAGCTTGTAGGCCGCCTGGAACCCCTCCATCAGGCTGAGAATCGCCCCGGTCGCGGCCCAGATCGATAACAGCGAGCCGACCACCAGAAGCCAGAGCGGCCGCTGCCCGCGCTCGCTGAACACGAAGCGAACCAGGTCCTCGGAGCCCGGCGGCGCCACCTCGCCCAGAAAGCGCAGAATGGTCCGCGCGACGGCTTCCGCCTGGACCTGTGCCAGAATCGCCGCCAGCGAAGCCAGCACCGGAAAAAACGCCAGCAGCGAAGAATACGCCACACCCTTGGCGGTGCCGAAACAGCCGTCGTTAAACGCGCCGAGGAACGCTCTCTTTAGCAGATTCAGAAAGCGTACCCACGGGCCCGCGGGAACGATGATCACTTCCGGCTTCGGAACGGCCATTCGTGAACAGGCTATCGTAAATCAGGTCCGCCCGACAGACGTGCCTCCAGCTCCGCCCAGCGTTCGTACAACCGGTCCACGCGCTGCTGGGCCGCCTGCAATGCCTCGTAGCGCGACATCACGACGGCTGCATCGGCGCTTCCCTCCCGATTCTGCATCTCCGCCTGGGCCCGCTGCAGCTCCTGCTCGGCTTCGAGAATGCGCGCCTCCATCTGCTCCCACTCGCGATTATCGAGATATGAAAGCTTCTTCTTCGGCGCGGCGAACGCGGGTTTTTCCACGGCCGGAGCGGGTGGCTCACGTTCGCGGCGTCGCGCGGCGGCGATCTCCTGCTCCCATTGCGCGCACTCCGCGTACACGCCGGCGTCGCCATCGCCATCGAGCCCGACGATGGTTGTCGAGACGCGATCCAGCAGGTATCGATCGTGCGTGACCAGCGCGATCGCGCCCGGGAACTCCATCAGGCTGTCTTCGAGCACCTCCAGCGTGGGGATGTCCAGATTGTTCGTCGGCTCGTCGAGGAGCAGGACATCGGCGGGCTCCAGCATCATGCGCGCAATCAGCACGCGCGCCTGCTCGCCGCCGGAAAGCCGGCCCACGGGTAGTTCGAGCTGATCGTTGCGGAACAGGAAGCGGCTGGCCCACCCGGCCACGTGAATCACGCGCTCGCGATAGATCACCGAATCGCCCTCCGGGGCCAGCGCGCGGCGAAGCGTCACCTCCGGGTCCAGCTTCTCGCGATTCTGATCGAAGTAGACGATCCGCACGTTGTCGGCGCGCGCGATCTCGCCGGCATCCGGCTCGAGTTCTCCGGTGAGCAATCGCAGCAGCGTGGTCTTGCCGCTGCCATTCGGACCGAGCAATCCCAGCCGCAAGCCCGGCGACAGCACGAACGACAAATCACCGAACAACGCATGCCCGCCCAGCGCTTTGCTCACGTGCCGCGCCTCGACCAGACGCTTCGTCCGCCGCTCGGTCCCGCTGAAATCGATCGACACCGTTCGCGTCGCCGTGCGCGCGTTCAGATCGCTGAGCTCCTCCATCAGCCGGCCGGCCGCGTCGATGCGCGCTTTCGACTTCGTGGTGCGCGCCTTCGCCCCGCGCCGCAGCCACTCGATTTCGCGCTTCACCTTGGTCTCCAGCGCTTCCTGCCGCCTTGCCTGCGCTTCGAGGAACTCCTCCTTCTTCACCAGGAACTCGCTGTAGTTGCCGGCCGCGCGCAGCAGGCCGTCGGGGTAGACGCGGTCCAGTTCCATCATCACCGTGGCGGTGTTTTCGAGGAAGTAGCGGTCGTGGCTGATGGTGAGCGAGGCGAACTGCGCCGACCGCAGCAGCTTTTCGAGCCACAGAATGCCTTCCAGATCGAGATGGTTCGTGGGCTCGTCGAGCAGCAACAGCTCCGGCTCCCGCACCAGCTCCAGTGCGATGGCCAGGCGCTTCTTCCACCCGCCGGAGAGCGTGCCCGCGCGAGCGCCGGCGTCGGTGAACCCGGCGCGTCCCAATGTTTGATGAATGCGCGCGGTGCGTTCGGCCTCGTCGAGATGCGCTTCGAGCGGCACCGCGCCGATCAGCTCGCCCACCGTGGCGTCGGCCGGAAACGCGGAGTCCTGCGCGACATAGGCGACCCGCAGCATCTTTCGCGGCGCGACCACGCCGGCGTCGGGCGGAATCAACCCCGCGAGAATCTGCAGCAGGGTGGACTTGCCCGAGCCGTTCGGCCCGATCAGACCGATGCGGTCACCCTCGAAGATGCCGAACGAGAGATTGTCGAACAGCGCGCGCGAATCCCACGCTTTGGCGACGCTCTGGCAACTGAGCAGGAGTGACATGCGCTGAAACGATGATAGCGATGCGTGAAACAGGCTCACGCGGGGGCGCCATGTTAACCTGAAAAGAGCGCGCCTTCCCTGCAGTCCCCATCGTCCAGAGGCCCAGGACATCGCCCTTTCACGGCGGTAACGCGGGTTCGAATCCCGCTGGGGACGCCAACACGGCCTATCTGTCCGTTGCCATGAAGCTTGAAAAACCAAAGTCACCCATCACGCCAACAGCCCCGTCGAGATAATACCCGAGCCCTGGGTTGCCGTTCGGGAACCTGTCATCGCTGATCTGAACCATCTGCACACCGTTGATGTACACCGTGAGGACCTTACCGATCATCGTGGCTTTCACCACGTCTCCATCCCGGACCCCGTACTCCGAACCGTACGTTTCCTTCAACATTGTGAACTTGCCCAGTGGCCCCTCCCACCTGGCGATGTTGCAATACGCCTGCGAAGTTTTGGAGCAGCGAAACATGACTTCGTATCCGGTGCAACTGTGAGGGGCAAGGGAACTCCGCAGGCGCAGTTCCACTTCCTCCCAGACCTTGCCGTCCTGGTTGGGGTTCACCGAGTGCACCGTAGCCTGGACCGTTTGATCGGGTCCCCAGGTACCCTTCAACAGGGCCGTGGAGTCGTCATATTTCTGCGGAGCTGGCCTGTGCCCGCCGATCTCCGTCCCAAATGCAAGACCCGGAATGGTTCGGACGTCGGTCCAATCCAGGCCGTCGGCATGCCCATTCAGCCATTGACCACTCTCCGAGACCGGATTCTCGGTGCGCGAAAAGCTGGTCGCGTAAGGGCCGTGTATCGCCGCGCGAGCAGCGGGCTGCAAACCGCCGAAAAGCCCCGTAACGCGAGCAGCGGGCTGCGAACCGCCCAAAAGCCCCATTACGCGAGGCGAGATCCCTGCCAAAAGAAGAAGCCCGATTGGCGAGAGCCACGCGACCACTTTGTGCTTCGTCATAATCCCCCCGTTAGGCCGGGCTCTCCCAGAGCATCCTTACCTCCAGGGCGCTGACGTTGGCGTGCCGATGATGAGGATACCGCAGTGTCCGGGGCCGCACAATTTCGAATCACCCCCACGGAACAATCCCCCGCCCTGCGGTGTCTGATCCACCATGCACGACCTCGCGCTGGCTATCCGTCTGCTCCGCAAATCGCCCGCCTTCACCTTCTTAGCGCTGCTCTGCCTCGCACTCGGCATCGGCATGAACTCGTCTATCTTCAGCCTGCTCGACACCATCTATCTCCGCCCCCTGCCCGTGGGCAACGCGGATCGGGTAACGGTGCTCAGCCGCGGAGGCAGCTCCCTGTTTTCTTACCGCGAATACCGTGCCCTTCGCGACCGCAACCAGTCGCTCGAGGGCCTGGCCATCTCGCAGCCTGAAGAATCCGACCTCAGCTTCGAAGGCAACGCCATGCTGATTGGCGCCGAGCCGGTTTCCGCAAATTACGCCGCGGTGCTCGGCGCGCGCACCGTCATGGGCCGATGGTTCACGCGCGAGGATGAGCCTGCGGCGGTCATCAGCTACCACGCGTGGCAGGAACTGTTTCATGGCGACCCAGGCGTGCTTGGGAAGACGGTCCGCTCGGAGTCGCACTCGTATACCGTGATCGGAGTCGCGCCGCCGGAGTTCGCTGGCATTTACGCGCCACTGCGCATCGACCTTTGGGTGCCATTCCGGTACTGGGCCGGAAGCAATGCCGACAACCACCGCGGCATGTTGTTCGGATGCCTGAAGCACGGCGTCGGAGTGTCGCAGGCTGCCGCCGAGCTGAACAATGTCGCCACACTCATCCACCGCGAGAATCCGGACATGGCGAAGGAACCCAACACTCCCCTCCTGCTTGAACTGGTGCGCGGCATTCCCAATCCGGTGAGCCGCCGCATGGCCATGCCGGCCGTGATTCTGCTGATGATCGTGGTGGGGCTGGTGCTGCTCATTGCCTGCATGAACGTGGGAAATCTGCTGGTGGCGCGCGGCGTGGGGCGGCAACGGGAGATCGCCGTACGCTTCGCGCTGGGCGCCGGCCGGGTTCGCGTGCTGCGCCAGTTGATGACCGAGAATCTGGTGTTGGGTATCTTCGGCGGCGGAGCGGGCGTGTGCGCTGCCTATGCCGCCAACCGGCTCCTGACGGCGGCGCTTCCCACGCTGCCCTTCGGTGAAATGTTCCGCGTCGATCTGGCGCTCGATTATCGCGTGCTTCTCTACACGGGCGCCATCGCCCTCTCGACCGCGCTGTTGTTCGGGCTTCTGCCCGCCCTGCAGTCGAGCCGCGGCGACCTCGTGCCCGTGCTCCAGCGCGCCAACCTGGCCGGCGGACGGCTGCGGCTGCGCCTCGCCATGCTCACGGGCCAGATTGCTCTTTCGCTGGTGGTGCTGCTGACGGCCGGCCTCTTCGCGCGTCTCATCGTCCGCTTTCACAATCTCGACCCGGGCTTCGCCAGCATGAATCGCCTGTACGCTCCGGCCTTCCTGCCGGCCCCGCAGTTCACCTCGGCGTCGGGCCGCGTTTTTTACGATCGGACACTGGCACGGCTGCGCGCACTCCCCGGCGTTCGCAGCGCGGCGCTCACCACTCGGCTGCCTCTGTACGCCGCGGGCATTGCGGGCACGTGCGTCGCGCGTGAAGGGGAACATCCCTCGCCCGCCACGACTATGACCATCGATCGAGGCTTTCTCGATACGCTGCGAATTCCCGTGCTCGAAGGACGCGACTTCGCGATCACGGACAAAATGGGCGGCCCGCCGGTCGCCATTGTGAATCAGACGATGGCCCGGCGCATCTGGCCTGGCCAGCCGGCCGTCGGCCACACATTCCAGCTCGGCTGCGATCACCGCCGAACCCTGCAGGTGGTGGGCGTATCGCGCGATTCCCGGATTCGTTCCATGAACGAGGTCACGCTGCCGCACGTCTACCTACCGTTCTCGCAGGCCTGGGATGGCGGCATCGTGTTCCTTGTGGTGGAAACCGCCGGCGATTCCAGTCTGCTGGTGGACCGTATCCGTCACACGCTGGTCTCCGCCGATCCCGACTTCCGCACTTACGGGGTCCTCCGTGTCAGCGATTCGCTCGACGCGTCGTTCTGGCAGGCGCGCTTCGAACTGTGGCTGCTTGGCGTCCTCGGCGCGCTAGCCCTTGTGCTCGCGGCGGTCGGAATGTACGGCGTGCTGGCGTATCACGTGACGGCGCGCACGCGCGAGATCGGCATTCGTGTGGCTCTCGGGGCGCGCCCGCTCGAGGTGGTGCGGCTGGTGGTCGGGCAGGGTCTCCGCGTAACGGTCGCGGGAATTGCCATCGGCCTGCTCATTTCCGCACTGGCGTCGCGCCTGCTCGGGACGGTGTTGCAAGGCGTGAGCCCGACCGACGCGATCACCTGGTTGTCGGCGGTAGCCGTCTGGATCGCCGTCGCGCTGCTGGCATGCTGGCTGCCCGCGCGCCGCGCGGTCCGTGTCGAGCCGGTTGTGGCGCTGAGAGAGGAGTGATGTGGGAAGCGTGCCAGGCGCTCTTCGATTGCCGCCGCGTTACTCGCCGGCCAACGCTCGGCGCACTACCGCCTGGCACTGCGAGGAAAGGCCCATCCGAGTGATAAGGTGTGTCTGATGGCATCGAAGCGCTTGGCAGGCGTGTGCGCGACTACACTCTTCATACTGTTGCTGAGTCACTCGGTTGGATGCGTATATCGGCTTCACCCGCCGCAGTTCCCGTCGGAACGCCAGCTACGAATCGTCACGCCGTCCCCGGAGCATTTCACCGTTCGCGTCGCGGTCGGCAATCCGAAAGAGTACGACGTGGCGTCGGATGGAAAAGTGAAGCTGGCCATACCCGCGTACCGCGAAGGATGCGGCCCGTATCTGTTCGGAATCAAGCTCCACTCGAAGGAAAACGTGGAACAAGCGAAGACGATAAGCGTGGTCAATGGCGTCACGGTCGTGCGCACGCTGTCGCTGAACGATCTCTTTCGCCTTCCAGTGGACTCCGAAGGATACTTCGTCCTCAGGCTTTCGTGGCGTTAGTTCGTCGTACCGCCCTTGAGACTCCTGCAGCGGTGGCGTTTCTGCTGATTGTCGTAGCACCAGCCATGGCTGTGGCCCGCACGGCCGCCCGGCTTGTGCGACTTACCTGACCTTCGGTGCGAGTAGTGCTGGTGCGAGTGGTAGTGTGAGTGCGAACTGTGGCTCCCGCTATGGCTGCTATGGCTCCCACCATGGCTGCCGCGAGCGCACAGGCTGACCGGCAACAATAACAGCAGAATCGTCAACAGGACGACGGCGAACCGTTTCATTGGGCGCAATTGAACGTACCACCACTGGCGCGGCCGCGTCAATCACAACGCGTTCCTAATTCCCCAGGTCCCACATCGCCGCCAGATCGCGCTGGCTGTACGCCTGAAACGCGATCAGCGTCGTGGTGGATGCGATGCCTGGGATCTTTTGTACCTTCCCGGCCACCAGATCAGCCAGTTGGTCGTGCTGGCGCACGCGCGCAATGGCAACCAGATCGTACGGCCCAGCCACGGAATACGCCTCGGCAACGCCGGACAACTGGATCAGCGCCTGCGCAACGTCGGCTTCGCGACCCTGTTCCGTCTTGATCAGGACAATGGCTGTGACCATGGGCTCCTCCGTGGCGCGCGACCGCGCCGTCTCAGCGAAGCCCACATATATCGCGTTCCGCGGGGCGCTGCAAGCAACCATCCGGGAGCGCCCAGGAATCCACTCACCTTGGCCGATCAGCTCCGCTCCGGCGCATCGGGCGGCCTTTCGCGGCTGGATGTAGAATGCAGGCGAGGCAAACAACATGGCCAGCCATTTGCGCAAAGGCGCGGCCTGGGGGAACTATGAGGCGGCCACCGGAGACACGGTGACCCTCCTCGCTGAGCACCTGGACTATCATCCTCGCGGGCTGCCGTCGGATCGCTGGATCCAGGGGCTCTACGACAGCGACAGCTTGGTCGAGGTTGCAGGAGAACCGGAAAAAGGTGGGAGATTGACCTTTCTGCGCGCGACGTATGGCGGCAGGGAACTAATCCCGACAGGTCACGGCGTGACTACGCTCACCTTCACGGTCGAATCAGGGAAGAAGACCCTGTCATTACTTCTCTCCGTCGGCGGGGGCCCGTACGAGGAGGGGACGCTGGAAGAGGATTGCGGGGACGGCGTCACCCAAACGCTGTGCCAGATGACCGCGGAATATCCGGTGACGACTCTCGCGATCGAGGGTAAGCCCTGACGCGATGCGCGGCGCTCAGCCGCATTCGGTGCCGTCTCTATCTGCAGTGCAGCGTGAAGGCGATACGATGTGCAAGGTGCGTCGGCGATTCGATGTTCAGCTCCACCGAGCCATGGAAGTCGGCGAACTGCGGCGTGTTCGCGCCCAGGCGCCAGTGATCGAGGATGGGCACCGATCGGCCGGCCTGCAGGTTGGCAGTGCTCGGGTTTCCCGACCGCCCACCATCGCTCCGCGAGAACCAGTAAGTTGCCGGCGTGTTAATAGCACCAATGACGCCCCAGTCGAACGTCAGATCCACCGGGCAGTAGCCGGTGTACTGGAAATCGCGCGCGAGCTGGCCGTTCGCCGAAAAGGCCCACCCGCCCACGCGGACCACGGGTTCGCCGCCACCCATCTCACCGCCCATGCCGCCGCAATGCAGCATGAAGCTGATGCGATGCGTCACCGGGTTGGGCGATTCGAGGTGCAGTTCCATCCAGCCGTGGTAATCGGCGAACGTGGGATTGTTGGCTCCCAGACGCCACTCTTCGACGATGGGCACGGACCGGTTGGGAGGCAGGTCGACGTAACGCACGTTCGAGGAGTGGCCCCCGTCGTTTCTGGTGATGGTGTACGCGGCGCTCGCGGCTTCGGTACTAATCACACCCCAGTCGAATTTCAGGTTTACCGGACACGGGCCCGAATACTGAAAGTCGCGCGCCAGTTGCCCATTGGCAGAGAAAGCCCAGCCGCCGATGCGGACGGAAGCATTTGCGTTTACCGCCGCGGCCAGCACCACAGCCGCCAGCAGCATGGAAGCAGAACACAACAGCCCGAACTTGTTTCGAGTTCTCATTGTGGCTTCAATCCCCCATGCGATTGTACATGCTCGGGCGATCCCCTGTCCGGCGTGTCCGGGCCTCGCCGTTTGTGGTCTGGCGACGTCACAAAACGGAACATTTGATATATTCGGTACCAGTTTTGGGGCATTTATGAGAAGAAAAGTTGCAGCGCTCCTGTTGTGCGCGGGCGCGATTTCCTCGGCCCAGGATTCCCCGCGTCTACATCGTGCTTCAGGTCGGCGGCACCAAGTCCGAAGTTGCAGTCGTGGCCCCAAATGAAGTCATGGTGCCTGTTGAACGTCAGGTATTCAGGAACCCGAGTGTCGGCGCACCTGGACCCTCGGCCAACGTGCAGAACCTGCAGCAGCGCGTCGCCGGAATACTGCCGATCGCGGTGGAGGTCCCGCACACAGGTACTTCATACAGGTTCGTGCGGCCACTCGTCGTCGACGAGGAGACAAAGCTGACGTTCACTTACAAAGCAAAGTAACCCGGTCAAGCCGACCTACTGCTCAATGATAATGATGGGGTCCTCGCTGTGCGCCGTACCGTTATCGGTCAGAGTCACGCTGTACTTATAGCGGGTCGCGTTTTCTCCGGCGCGCAATTTGCGCAGATGGCGCACTATGAAGACTTGTCCCGTGCCCTTCGGCGACTGGCCGTCAACAAAGGGCGAGTCCGAGTTGCCGGTGAAATCGAACACCAGCGTCTGACTGTTTGCATGCTCCGGCTGCCATTCGATCGATTTCATGTGCTTCACGTGCAGCTCGGTTGCGTCCGATCCCGACTTACTCTCCCTGTAAGTGAGTTTGTTGTTTTGCGCATCCCATCCGACAACCACGACATAGTCGGAGGAACCGGGAGCTTTCTTCGCGTCCGCGGTCCCCACGGCGAGGAGCGCCAAGCCTGAAATCACAGCAAGTGAGATTTTCATGGTAAGTGCGGGCTATCATAGCACGCACTCGGCATCTCAGGGAAGCAGTTTTCGCAGCCGCGGATTCGCCCGTAGAGTGGCCAGGTCGGGATCGTGGCGGAGTAACTCGGCGCGATACCCCGATTTCAGCGCCGCCTGCAAGGCATCCACCGCTTTATCCGGCCGCCCCACCAGCACGTTGCAAA
>Ga0209415_10019213_pt1 | contig 10718 bp, 8 predicted proteins | sample PeaSoiSIISIP2007_FD_187696 | JGI IMG/M metagenome (GOLD analysis project Ga0209415, IMG submission 187696) | Peat soil microbial communities from Weissenstadt, Germany - SII-SIP-2007 (SPAdes) (version 2) | ecosystem: Environmental > Terrestrial > Soil > Wetlands > Peat | place: Germany... | reverse complement strand
TTCCTCACCAAGATCGGCGGCGAGCGCTTCAGCGGCAAGATCGTCCGCAAGCTCGCCGAGCAGTACTACGACCAGGCACACTACGAGCGCGGCATCGAGGCCTACGAGCTGCTCCTCAAGCTCGAGCCCACGAGCCGCGACGCCGGGCGATGGGTACTGCAGATCGCGGCGGGGTATGCGGCGATCGAGGACTGGCCGCGCCTCAAGGCGACGTTCGACCGCGCGCTCACCCAGTACACCGCGGGCGGGCCCTGGTCGCGCACCCAGGGGGACGCCGCCAACGTCGCGGCCACGACCGCGGCGGTCGAGCAGGCGCTGCGCGAAGACTCGCTGGCGCTCCACTCGAAGGCGCAGAAGGACAAGACGAGCCGCGCCGAGTTCGAGGGCGCGGTGGGGCTCTACGAGTCGTACCTGTCGAAGTTCGACAAGGAGCCGAAGGCCTACGAGGTGCAGTTCTCGGTCGGTGAGATCGACTTCTTCCGGCTCGAGCGCTACCTCGACGCGGCGACGCACTACATGGCGGCCGCCAAGGGCATCCCGGCCACCGAGAAGACCGGGCCCCTGGCCGACATGCGGCACGACGCGCTCTACAACGCGCTCGTCGCCTTGTCGCGCGACATGGATGCGAGACAGGGCAAGCCCGGCGCCAAGCAGCAGGGCGAGACCGAGGCCGACAAGAAGTACGCCGAGGCGCTCGACCTGTACGCCCAGTATTACCCGAACGATCCCCAGCTGCCGGCGATGTTCTACCGGCAGGGCAAGTACTACTTCGACAACGGCAACTACGACTCGGCCGTCAAGATCTGGGGAATGCTGCTCGAGAAGTTCCCGAACAGCGAGCAGTCACGCGACGCCGGCGACAGCATCCTCGAGTCGTTCAACCGCGCGAAGAACTACGAGAACATCGAGACCTGGGCGCGGCGCCTCAAGGCTCTGCCTAGCTTCTCCGCGGCCAAGCAGCAGGAGCGGCTCGACGCGCTCATCGTGCAGGCGGTGTTCAAGCAGGGCGAGCAGAAGGCGACGGCGGGGGACCACGCGGCGGCAGCGGCGGCGTACCTGAGGGCCGCCAAGGAGTTCCCCAAGGACGCGCGCGCGGCGCAGGCGTGCGTCAACGCCGAGCAGGAGGCCAAGCTCGGCGGCGACGCCAAGACGCTGCAGGAGGCCGCGCAGCTCGCGATGGGCCCGCAGTACCGGGACAAGCCGGAGTCGCCCGGCGGGGCGTGGATCGCGACGACGACGCTGCAGGCCATGGGTCTGTTCGCGGACGCCGCGGACATCGCCGAGCAGATGGCGAGCCTGGGCGACCGCGACCACCCCAACTACGCCAAGTACGAGCACGAGAAGGACGCCGCGTACAACGCCGTCGTGCTGCGCGCGGCCACCGGCGAGAACGACCGCGCGGTCACCGACGGCAACAAGTTCCTCGCTGCGTACGCGTCGGCGCCCGAGGCCGACGAGGTCGTCTTCCAGATGGGGCGGGCCCACCAGAACGCGGGGCGCACCAAGGACGCCGCGGAGCTCTACCGGCGGTACCTCGGGCACGCGAAGAACCTCGACCACCGCGCGCAGGGCCTCGTGCTGCTCGCCCAGGCGCAGATCAAGAACGGCGACCCGCGCGGCGCCGAGGCATCGCTCGACGAGGCGGTCACCCTGGGCAAGCGCCGGTCGCGCGAGCTCGGCCCAGAGGGCAAGTACGCGTCGGCGCACGCGCGCTACATGGAGGGCGAGCGCGTCCTGGCCAAGTTCGAGCAGATCACCATCCAGGGTGACGTCAAGCAGCTCAAGGCGCGCCTGAAGCAGAAGACCGAGCTGCTCAAGGACGCCGCGAAGATCTTCCTCGACTGCGTGTCGATGGGCGTCGCCGAGTGGACGACCGCGGCGCTCTACCAGATCGGCCACATGTACGAGGCTTTCGGCAAGGCGCTGCGTGACTCGCCGCCGCCGCCCGAGGTGAAGACCGACGATCAGAAGGCCGACTACCAGTCGCAGATCGAGGAGTTCGCCGTCCCGATGGAGGAGCGGAGCCTGGACGCCTACGAGAACGGCTGGAAGAAGGCGCTCGACCTGGGCATCTACAACCAGTGGACGGCCAAGATGCGCGACGCCCTCGGTCGGCTGAACAGCGAACTGTATCCGCCGTTCAAGGAGACGGGCTTCGAGGTCCGCTCTCAGGGCCCGCTGCCGATGCCCGCGCTCATCGACGCCCCCAATCGCCCCGTCGCGGCAGTCGCGCCCGCGGCTCCGGAGAAGAAATGACCCCCCGCTGTCATCCTGAGGCCGCAGGCCGAAGGACCCCACGCTTGCAGGGTGGGGTCCCTCGGTCGCTGCGCTCCCTCGGGATGACAGCACGATGCTTTCTCCTGGGCGCGCTTCTGGTCGCGTGCGGAGGCAAGGCGGCGACATCGAAGGGCCCCGCCACGGTCGCCCTTCCGCCGGCCAACCCGATCGCCGTCGGAAAGATGGTGCAAGGGGTGCAGGCCGCCAAGGACGGCCAGCGGGACCGAGCCGTGTCCCTGCTGCGCGAGGCGATCGGCGTCGACAGCAATCTGTGGGAAGCACGCTACGACCTGGGCGTCGTGCTCGTGGGAGCCGGGGACCTCGCGGGCGCGGAGGATCAGCTCGCGACCGCGGCGAAGCTCGCGCCGGACTCGCAGGAGATCGCCGTTGCGCTCGCCGAGACGCGTCGTCGCCGCGGGGAGCAGAAGCTCGCGGCCGAGGGGCTGTCGGACTTCGTCCAAGGGCACCCGAACGCCGTCGATGCGCGCACGCTCTACGTCGCGTCCTTGCGCGAGAGCGGTCAGATCGACAAGGCGATCGCCGAGGCGCGCGAGGTGCTGGTACGCAAGCCGGCGGACGCGACGGCCCTCGCTGAGCTCGCGCTGTCGCACCTGGCCAAGGGCGAGAAGGAGGCGGCGGCGCTGCTCTCCAAGCAGGCGCTCGACGCCAACCCGAACAGCGCGGTGGCGCACCGGGCGACGGGCTTGCTCGATCTCGCCAACGGCGACGACGCCGAGGCGTTCGCCGAGTTCCGCAAGGCGGCGCAGGCCGATCCGAAGGACACGACCTCGCGCCTGAACATGGGGGTCGTGCTTCTCAAGGCGGGGGCCTTCGCCAAGGCCGAGGAGCAATACCGCCAGATCATCTCGGTGTCGCCCGACGACGTCGAGGCGCAGGTCGGGCTGTCGGCGGCGCTGCGGGGTCAGGCCGATGCGCAACACCCCCAGAAGCTGGACGAGGCGCGCACGCTGCTCGAGAAGGTGCTCGTCGCCGATCCCCACAACACGAGCGCCGAGTTCAACCTGGGCGTGCTCTACGCCGACTTCCTCAAGCGACCGGCCGATGCGGCTCCGCTGTTCAAGCGATTCGAGTCCGACGCCCCGGGCGACAGTCCCCTGCGGGCAGACGCCGACAAATACATCTCAGCCGCTTCCGCGAACGCGCCGCCTGCGCCCACGTCCTCCACTCCCGCACCTGCGCCGCCACCGGCGCCCACGCCGAAGAAGTGAGCATGGGATCGGCACGCCCCGAGCTACACTCCGGGACGATGGCAAGCGTGCGCAGGCGTCTCACCGCAGTCCTTCTCGCGGTCGCCGCGCCCGCCGCGCTCGCACTCCTCGCTCAGGTCGCCGTCGCGCAGACGCGCAGGCCGGGGGCGCCTCAACCCAAGCCCGCGCCCGGTGCACGGCCCACTTCCCCCAGGGACGGCGGCATCGCTCCCGGTCAGCTGACGCCGGCTTCCGGTCCCACCGTCGTGGCTCCCGCGGCAACCATACCCAGCGATGCCGGGGCGAGCGTCGTCGAGTCCAGGACCCTGGACGGGGGTACGCACGTCTTCAAGTTCAGTGAGCTCGACATCGAGGGACGCTTGAAGAGCCCGCAGCTCGTCTACTTCCTCCGGCGAGTGCGCGCCGAGTTCGCCGCCGGCGAGCTGGGCCACCGCACGTTCATGCGCGAGATGTCCGAGACGCGAAAGGAGCCGACCTTCTAGTGGCCACTGCAGTGCAACCTCTCGGTGCAGCCAGCGCCCCCGTGCTCCGCGTGGCAGCTGCCTGGGGAACGACGATCGTGGGCGTTCGCATGCTCGATCGCGGGCAAGACTGCGTGCTCGGCGAGGTGCCCGGCGCGCTCGCCCCGATGCCCGACGGGCTCGAGGCCCCCTCGGCTCCCCTGCGTGCGGTCGGCGGCGGCTGGGAGCTCGACGCGCGAGGAGCCGTGAGCGGCGTGCTCGTGCTGCGTGGCCGCGAGGAGAACCTGCTCTCGCTCGCCCGCTCCGGCGCGCCGGTGCAGGTGCTCCCAGGGGACTTCGGCCTGGTCCAGTACGGGATCTTCTCGATCTTCTTTCAGTACACCACAGCGGCGCAGCCCATCGCCGACCGCTTCACCCTCGAGCCGCTCGTCGCGCTCTCGTTCTTCTCGAGCGTCGTTTTCCATCTGGGTCTCATCGGTCTGTTCCTCGTCAACTGGACGCCGGGGGGCATCCCGCTCCCGCCCGAGCTCGAGAGCCCCGACGACTACGCCGCGCGCTTCGGCCTGCAGCGACCCCTCGACCCGGATCCCCCTCCGCCAGCCGCCGCCAACGACAAGGGCGGCGGAGGCAGTGGAGTGAAGGACCCCGGTGCCAAGGATCCGAAGAAGCAGGGCGGCGGACAGAAGATCGTCGGCAAAGAGGGCAAGGCCGGCATGAACTCGAAGGACGACCACACCGAGCTGCCCGGCGAGATCAAGCCCACGACCAACTACGGCGGCCTGAGCGAGGCGCTGGCCGACACGGGCACCGACATCCGCAAGACCCTGAGCGAGATCCAGACCGTGACCGAGGCGCTCGGCGGACTCAACTCGAACAACGTCGTCCTCGGGGGCGGCTCGGGCACGGGCCTCAAAGGTGGCGGCCCAGGCGGCGGCGGCACGGGCGCCGGCGTCATGTTCGGCTCGGGCACCATGGATACCGGATGGGGTCCCGGCAACGGCGGCGGCTTCGGCTCGGGCGCCGGAGGTCCGGGCGGTCGCGGGACCGGGGGATTCGGTACGGGCGGAACGGGCGGGGGCACGGGAGGCGGCAACGGCACCGGCACCGGGGCCGGAACGGGGCCCGGCGAGCACGGGGTGCAGGGAGGTCCGGGCGGCGGCGCCGCGCACGGCGGTCTGAACCCAGAGCAGATCCGACGCGTCGTCATCGCGCACCGCGGAGCGCTCCAGGCTTGCTACGAGATCGAGGCGCAGAAGGACCCGACGCTCAAGGGCGGCGTCACGGTGTCCTGGACCATCGACGCCAGCGGAGCCGTGACGAGCTCGGGCCTCGCGGGATCGACCATTCACAATGCCCGCGTCGAGGGCTGCGTCCTGCGCCAGGTGAAGAACTGGCACTTCCCGTCGTCCGACGGGGTCTCGCAGGCCACCTTCCCGTTCTCGTTCGGCATCGGGCGGTGAGAGGAGCGCGCCGCCACAAGGTGACCCTCCTCGGGCTCGGTGCAATGGGACTGCGCCACGCCCGGGTGCTGGCCGGCATGCCCGAGCGCTTCGAGCTGCTCGGCTGTTACGACCCGCGCCGCGACCTGCTGGCTCCCGGGGACATCCCGCGACTGTCCGGCGAGGCGGAGGCCATCGCGCGAGCCGACGTCGTCGTGGTGGCGACACCCATCGGGGTCCACGCGAGCACGGTCGCGCGGGCCCTCGCCGCGGGCCGTCACGTGCTGGTCGAGAAGCCCCTGTGCGCGAGCGAGGCCGAGGCCCAGGCGCTCGTCGAGGCCGCCGCGCGAGGCCAGGGGCGGCTCTTCGTGGGGCACTCGGAGCGCTTCAACCCGGTCGTCAGGGCCCTCCGCAGGCTCCTTCGCGACGAGGCTGTCGCGCTGGACATGCAGCGGGTCGGCCCCTGCCGTCCGAGCGACGCGAGCGTGCTGGTCAACCTCGGCGTTCACGATCTGGACCTCGCGGCCTACCTGGGCGGGGGTGAGGTCCAGCTGCACGGGGCCGTCGGGGGCGACGACTTCGCCGACGTCCTGTTCGAGACGGCCGCCGGAGCCGTGGGACACATCCACGTCGATCGATCCGCGCCTCACCGGCGTCGCGCGCTGGCGCTGACCACTCGCGACTGGATCTACGACGGAGACCTCCTGGCGCACCGCCTCGTGCGCACATCGAGGGACAATGGAACCAGTACCGAGGTCCCGCTGCCCCTGGAGGAGCCGCTGGCGGCCCAGGCGCGTGCGGTCGCCGACGCCCTCGACGGCGGCAGTGCCCGCGAGATCGCCTCCGGGCGCGACGGGGCCGCCGCCGTGAGCCTCGCGCTGCTCGCGGCGTCGATGTGTGTGACTTCCGCCTCCACCGAGCAGCCGTCCGGCCTCCGAGGCTGACCCAGCCGAAAACTTGGTGCTGCCGGTGCACCCCTGTTACCGGGGAGCATGGCACGCATGGATGCGCCTGACCGCTTTCGCCCCCTGCTGCGAGCCGGGGCGCGCTTCTCGCGGGAGGCGGCGCAGCGTCCGATCCTGACCTTCGAGGACGTCTTCAAGTCCTACCGTGAGGGGGCGCCGGTCCTTCGCGGGATGAACCTCGTCATCGAGCGCGGCGAGTTCGTGTTCGTGACGGGCCCCAGCGGCTCGGGCAAGTCGACCCTCCTGCGCATGCTCTATCGGGCCGAGGCCGTCGACGACGGCCGCATCCTGTTCCTGGGCCGGGACGTGGCGCGCCTGCGGGACGACGCCGTACCCTTCCTGCGGCGCAACATCGGCGTCGTGTTCCAGGACTTCAAGCTCGTCACCTCGTGGAGCGTGTACGAGAACGTGGCCATCGTCCTCGAGGTCCTGGGCCTCCCCCAGCGCCTCATCCGCGCGCGGGTGGGCGAGGCGCTCGAGCGCGTCGGCCTCGCCGGGCGCGGCGAGGACCCGGCCGGAGTGCTCTCCGGCGGGGAGCAGCAGCGCGTGGCCATCGCTCGCGCCATCGTCGGGGAGCCGGCCCTGCTGCTGGCGGACGAGCCCACCGGCAACCTCGACCCCCAGCTGGCGATCGACATCCTGGGCCTGTTCGAGGAGATCAACGACTCGGGCACGACCGTGCTCTTCGCGACGCACGACCGCACGCTGCTCGAGGTGCGGGCGCGCCGGATCGTCGTCCTCGACGAGGGCAAGGCGATCGACGTCCCTAACGGCATCGCGACCGACGAGTACGACAATCGGTTGCCCCTTTAGGCGACAAGGAGAACCGACCCATGATCTCAGTCTCGACCACGCGCCGCGCTCGCCGCGGGATGGTGCGCGAGTGGCGGCTGCACGCCCTGAGCGTCTTCTCCCTGGCGGTCGCGTTCGTGTGTCTGGGCGCGTCGCTGCTGGTCGTGGCCAACCTGCGCGTGGTCGAGCAGCGCTGGGCCCACGCGGGACGGGCCTCGGTCTACCTCAAGGACGGCGCGACTCAGGACGAGGTCGACGCGCTCCGGTCGGCGCTCGCGCGCGTGCCGGGCGTCACCGGCGTGCACTACGTGTCGAGCGGGGACGCGCGCGTCCAGTTCGGCCAGACGCAGCTCGAGTCGACCGCCGCGCTCGCGGGGCTGCCCGTCGAGGCGTTCCCGGCGTCGATCGAGCTCGACGTGACGCCGGACCTGCCGGACGCCGACCTGGCCGACATGGTGGGCAAGATGAAGCAGCTGCCGGCGGTCGACGACGTGGAGACCTACCAGGCATGGACCGAGCGGCTCGCGCGCCTGGTGCGCGGCGGGGTCGCCGCCTCGGGGCTGCTGGCGCTCGTGGTGCTGGCGGCAGTGCTCGCGGTGGTCGGCTCGACGATGCGCATGGCGCTGCAGCGGCGCAAGACCGAGGTCGAGGTGCTCAAACTCGTGGGCGCGACCGACGGGTTCGTGAAGAAGCCGTTCGTCGTGGAGGGAAGCGTGCAAGGCGCCCTCGGCGCCGTGGGCGCAGTCGGACTCCTGGCCGTGCTCTTCGTCGTGGTCCGCGGCCGGCTCGACGGAGAGCTCGCCGCGCTCGTGGGCGTCGAGCCGACGTTCCTGCCGTGGCCCGTCGTCGTCGGGATGGTGGCGCTCGGAGGGATGCTCGGGGCCATCGCGGCGCTTGCGAGCCTGCGCAAGCTGGTGGCCGTATGAGTCGCGCCACCGTCGTCGCGGCCGTCATCGGCGCGGCGGCAGTCGTCGCCGGGAGCGGCCGCGCCGCGCCGTCCACGACGCTACCGCCGGACCCGGCCCTCGCGCTCGCCGCGCTCGACCGGCGGATCGCCGATCTGGACGCCGAGGAGCAGTCGGACAAGCAGGAGATCGCCCGCATGGGCGGCGCGGTGGCGCTGGGCCACGCGCGCGTCGTCACGGGCGGCAAGGCCTTCTACAAGCTCACGCGGGCGGGTCTGCTCCCCGTCGGCGGGGGCTTCGATGCCCTCGTCACGCACGCGATGCACGTCGAGCGCGCGCGCCGGCGCCTCGTCGACGACGTGGAGGAAGAGCGGCACCTGCGCGCCCGCGCGGCCGACCTCGCGCGCGATCTCGAGCGGGTGGCACGCGATCGCGTCGCCCTGGCCAGCCAGCGCACCGCGATGGACGCCGCGCGCCTCGCGATGGAAGACGAGCAGCGCCGGACGGCGGCGTTCGATCACGCGTTCGACTCCTCGACCGGGGCCAGTGGCGAGTACGTCGCGGTCTACGGCGGAACCGGCGCCGCGCCCGAGTCGCAGGCCGGCCTGTTCGCCGCGGCGCGGGGCAGGTTGCTCTTCCCGGTCGCCGGGCGCGCCGAGGTCCGTCCGGCGCACCGCGAGGGCACCGACGGGCCGGGGCTCGAGGTGCACGCGCCCGTGGGCTCGGCCGTGCGCGCCGTGTTCGCCGGGCGCGTGGCGTTCGCAGATCGCTACGGCCCCTACGGCCGCATCGTGATCCTCGACCACGGCGACCACTACTACACGGTGAGCGGCGACCTCGACGAGATCGACGTCCGCATCGGCCAGGAGCTCGGCGCGGGCGAGCGCATCGGCACCGTCGGCGACGACGGCCAGGGCCCGATGGTGTACTTCGAGGTGCGGCACGGATCGCAGACGGTGGCGCCGGGGCCCTGGTTGGGCCTGTAGTAGAAGCGCGCCGCTTTTCGCCGCACTTCTATGCGGCGGGGAGGGCGATGCGTGGAGCGAGTGGAACTCTAGCGTTCGCTGATTCACCGGCAGTTGGACTCGACGTCCTTGTCGCTCAGCCCCTGCTGGCACGACCTCGGATCGCCCGAGGCCACCGCCGCCATGCACGTCTGCTGGAGGAGGGGCAGCGTGCACTTCGGGCACTTCGCCGCGAGGGCGGCGCACGGTCCCGTGGGAGGCGCATGCGGCGCGATCGACGCGACGGCGGGCAGCGAGGGATACTTGCGCATCGGAGGCGGAGGCGCCGAGGGGGCGACGGACGTGGTGGCTGCCGCGATCGTCGCAGCCGAGGGGGCCGCTTGTGCGTCGCCGCCCTGCGCTTCGGGCTTCTGGCAACCGAGGGTCGCGACGAGGCAGAGAAAGGGAAGGCGTAGACCGCGCATCGGGCACCTCTCCGCGGCGAGTCTAGCCCGTTCGGCCAGATCGAGGTGGCCGCCATCGGTCCTGCAAGTCTGCGAAAACCCGGCGCCGGTGACCGGGGAGCACCCCTGAGCGCACGGAAACAAGCTCCCGGTGAGGCGGGAGCATGGGTGGCAGGACCAAAAGGTGCTGCCGGTGAAGCGGCAGCGCCTGTGACAAGGCCAAAAGGTGCTGCCGGCGAGGGGGGGGCGTCTGGGACAAGACAAAGACGTGCTGCCGGTGAGGCGGGAACGTCAGTAACAAGACCAAGAAGTGTTGCCCGTTAGGCGGGAGCGCCTGTGGCAAGACCAAAAGATGCCGCTGGCGAGCGGGCGGCGACTGTGGCCGAACAAGACGGTGCTTCCGCCGAGCGGGCAGCCTCTGTGACCGGCGAAAGAGGGGTGGTGACGAAGAGGGTCAGAAGCTCCCGCGCAGCAGCGCCCCGCCGCCGCCCGCGATCGGGGCCGGCACCAGGACCACCCCGGTCGATTTGTTCGCACGCGGCGCCGTGATGTAGAGGAGGACGCCGGCGGCGAGAGCGGCGCCACCCGCGGCGAACGCGATCGTCGACGCCGTCGCCGCGCTGCTCGCGTCCTTGCGCAGCGAGGTTCCGTTGGGGCCGCAGTGGTCGGTCGGGTCGCACAGGCTCGGGTCGGTCGCGCTGTTGGACGAATCGAGCTTCGACTTCGCGGTCAGGCCGAATGCGGTGCCGACGCCGAGGCCGACGAGGCCCAAGCCACCCACGGCCACCCCGAGCCACCGGCGCGCCGACCCGTCGCCGGAGGGCTGCTCGGGCGGCGGCGCGGTGCCGAGGCCCGCGTTCGACGCGTTGGGGGATGGCGGCGGAGCGGGAGCCGAGGTCGGCGCAGGCGGTGCCGACGAGGGCTCATCGAGGCTGTCGATCCGCACGGTCGCCGCCGGGCTCTCCGGTCCCACGTGCGCGTTGAGCGTGCGTGCCTTGTGTCCGGGAGCCGTGACCACGACGACGTGGTCCCCCGGGTCGACCGGCACGGCGAGCCCCCACTCCTCCTGCGCGACCGCCACGCCGTCGCGCAGCACCTGCAGCCCGGAGAGGGGCACCGCCGGTGACACGGCGACCGTCAGCCGATTCAGCTTCGGCTCCAGCGCCTGCGCGCGCCCTTTCGCCACGTCCGCGCGCGGATCGTTTCGCTGGCGGGCCAGCCCCTCCGCGCTGCGAAACTCGG
>Ga0209415_10019212_pt1 | contig 10718 bp, 9 predicted proteins | sample PeaSoiSIISIP2007_FD_187696 | JGI IMG/M metagenome (GOLD analysis project Ga0209415, IMG submission 187696) | Peat soil microbial communities from Weissenstadt, Germany - SII-SIP-2007 (SPAdes) (version 2) | ecosystem: Environmental > Terrestrial > Soil > Wetlands > Peat | place: Germany... | reverse complement strand
GCGGTCGGCTGCCTGGGTGAAGCTCGTCGAGAGCGCGACGTCGATGCGCGGATGATCGAGCATCCGCCCGATCATCGCTTCGTATCCGTCGGCGGGCATCAGCTGAAAACGGTCGGAGAAGTAGCGGTCATCGCGGTTGCTGCGGATCGGGATCCGTCCGCAGACGCTCGCGTCGAGCTCGCGGGCCTCGAGCCCCCAGTGTTTGCGCGTGTAGCCGGCAAAGAGCGCATCGAATAATTCGCGGCCGACTCTAGCGGTAATCGCCTGTTCGGAGTTCGTGATGAACTGGTGCGGCTCGCGGCGGCCGGCGAAGAACGCTGCGGTCTCGGCGTCGTTCAAGCGCAGGCCGTACAGGGCTTCGATCGTCCGCGCGGAGATCGGGAGCGGGACGTGCCTTCCGTCGACGTCGGCCAGGACGCGATGCTCGTAGGGACGCCAGACTGTGAATGCCGAGAGGTATTCGACCACCCGCGCGCTCGACGTGTGGAAGATATGAGGACCGTAGAGGTGAACGCGAACGCCGGCCTCGTTCACGGGATCGTACGCGTTCCCGGCGATATGAGGCCGCGAGTCGACGACCAAAACGGCGGCGTCGAGCTCGCTTGCAAGCCGTTCGGCGGCGGTCGCACCGGCTAACCCTGCGCCGACGACCAAATAGTCGTACGTCACGTTCAGTTACGGCCCAGAATAATTTGAATCACTCCAAAGCGTACGGGATATTCCTTCTGGTCACGACGGCCCTCGTCTTTTCGTTGGCCATCTTCCACGGATTGAGCGTGCCGCAAGGGATAAATGCCGATGCCCTCTATCCTCTGACTTTTGTCGGAGATCTCGCGCGCCACGAACCGATTCTGTGGTCCGTGCCGGCCGCCAATTTCTTTTTCCCGGATGTGTTCGTTGCCGGGATCGGATACGCCGCCGGGCTGCGGGGCTTCGACAACATTGTCCTCTATTATGCTACCGTCTGCGCCGCGATCTTCATAACCGGGTATGCGTTCCTGCGCTCGGCGGGCATTGGAGGCTTGCCGAGCATCGTTGCCGCGCTCCTTGCCGTGTCGGTCGTTGCTTTCTTCGACGGCAGCATGACGCTGCTCACGCATACGTTCATTGTCCCCGCCCATCACGGGGGCGTCGTCGCGCTGCAATTGGCGGCGGCTGCCCTGTTCGTCGCATACGTGTCGAGGCCCGATACGCGCATCGGGATTTTTTTTGCGATCGTCGTCGCCGTCGCGGTGTTCAGCGACCGGATCACGACCGCGCAATTCGTCATCCCGGCGTTCGTTGCTCTGGCTTGGCTCGCGAGGTCCGATCGTAAGGTAGACGTGCGCGCTCTGAGCTTATTTCTCTTTGCGGGTACGGCCGTGGCGTGGGCGGCGGTAGGCCTGCTCGACCACAGCCCATGGATCCACCACAGCGACATCATCCCGCTGTGGGACGGCGGCGTGCTGCTGCTTTTGCACCGGGTGCGGATCTCGCTGCTGCAGATTCCCCGGATCACCGGCGTCGCAGATGCCATCGTGCTCGGCGGATCGTACGTCGCGCTCGTCTTTCTCGCGATCGTCGCGGTGCGCGGGAAGGGAGGGCGTTTTTCGTTCCTCGTCGTCCTTGCGGCGTTGCTGAGCACTGCCTCGCTGCTGACGCCGATCGTCGGCGGATTGTGGACCGACCCCGTGGGGATCCGTTACCAGCTGCCGTTCTTCGTCATCCCGCTCCTGACGGTCGCGGGCTTGCTGCTCGACGCGTTCGCGCCGCCGCGGCGGGTGCTGTGGGCGGCGAGCGCGATCGTGCTGCTGGCGGCCCTTACCCTTGCCGTCAGTGTTCCGACGATGCACGGCGCCAAATCGGCCGATGTAAACGCGTTCGCGGAGTTCACCGGTCTGACGGCCAGGCTCGCGGGCGCTACATCCCCCGTCTTCGCGCAGTACTGGCTTGCCAAACCGCTGCTGTATCTTTCCGGCGATCAGCTAAGAGTCTGCGGCGTCACGGACAAGGGACAGGTGGATCCGTTCATCGGCAACTTGAGCTGGTGTATCGACGCGTTGCGTGCGCTCTCGAGCCCCCCGCAACCGTTCGTCGCGTTCATCGACTATGAAGGGAGTTTCAAGCAACCGGACTTTCAAAACGAGCTTGGGCCTCCTGCCGGCGCGGACACGGTCGCGGGCTTTCGCGTGACGTACTATCGATCATCGGTCGTGCGCGAAAAAATGCAGGTCAGCCTGTGCGGCGCGTTGCGCGCTTTCGGGCGGCCTGATGCCATGGACGAATGCCGACATCAGGATTAGTTCGCGACGAGCCGAATGAGAGTTTGATGCGGAAAACGGCGCTCATCACGGGGATAACCGGCCAAGACGGATCGTACTTGGCCGAGCTCTTGCTGGAAAAGGGCTACCGCGTGATTGGGATGACGCGGCGGTCGAGCACCGACGTTCACGAGCGAATCGAGCACATCACCGACCGGATCGAGATCGTCTCGGGCGACCTGCTCGATCAAAGCTCGATCACGACGATCCTCTCGGACACTCGCCCGCAAGAAATCTACAACTTGGCAGCGCAATCGTTCGTCCCAACATCGTGGACGCAGCCCGTCCTCACCGGCGAGTTCACCGCGCTCGGCGTCACGCGCATGCTCGAAGCGATCCGCGCCGTCGATCCCAAGATCAAGTTTTATCAAGCCTCGAGCAGCGAGATGTTCGGCAAAGTCGTCGAGACGCCGCAGAGAGAGACAACCCCGTTTTATCCGCGCAGCCCGTATGGCGTTGCGAAAGTCTACGGTCACTGGATCACGGTGAATTATCGCGAGTCTTATGAATTATTTGCAGTAAGCGGGATACTGTTCAACCATGAAAGCGGGCGTCGAGGCAAGGAATTCGTTACGCGCAAGATCACTGATGGCGTAGCCCGCATCAAACTTGGACTTGCGAAAGAGCTGCGGATGGGAAATCTCGACGCGCATCGCGATTGGGGCTTTGCAGGGGACTACGTCAAGGCGATGTGGCTGATGCTGCAGCAGCCGAAAGCCGAAGATTTCGTCATTGCAACCGGCCGGACGCACTCCGTGCGCGACTTCGTTCGTCTCGCGTTTGCTGCCGTCGGCCTCGACTACGAAAAATACGTCGTGACCGATCCGCGCTTTTTCCGGCCGGCCGAAGTTGACCACCTGATCGGTGACTACTCCAAGGCGAAGCGCATGTTGAAATGGGAGCCGGAAACGACGTTTGAAGAGCTGGTCGAGATGATGGTGAAAGCCGATCTCGAGCGGCTGCGCCCGCTCGCCGCGGTTTAGCCGCTATGCGGGTGCTCGTCACCGGCGGTAACGGCTTCGTCGGTAGGTATCTCGTTTCGGCATTGCGGGACCGAGGCGACGACGTGGTCTCAGCTGGACACGCGCCCGAGGGCGAACACCGGCATCTCGATTTGACCGACGCGAGCAACGTACGAGACCTCATCGACGACGTCCGGCCGGAACGCATCTTCCATCTCGCGGCGCAAACGTTCGTCCCCGACGCCATCGCGTCGCCGCTTGAGACATTCGACGTCAACGTGATGGGGACGGCACGCCTGCTCGATGCCGTCCGCGGCATGGGTCAGCGGACAGCCGCAGCCCCGCGGATCGTCTTTGCGAGCTCGGGCCAGGCGGAGCACCCTGCCGATCCATACGGCGCGAGCAAAGCCGCGGCCGAAGCACTGGTGCATGGTTTTGCCAAGACGTACGCCATGGACGTCGTCACCTATCGAGGCTTCAATCAAATCGGCCCGGCCCAAGACGCGCGCTTCGTCGTCGCGTCGTTCGCGCGTCAGCTCGCCGAAATTGCGGACGGCGCGAATCCGGTGATGCTCGTCGGCAACCTGGAAGCCAAGCGCGATTTTCTGGACGTGCGCGACGCGGTAGCCGCGATCGTGATGCTGGCCGACCGCGGCGAGAGCGGAGAGACGTACAACGTTTGCCGCGGCGAAGGGGTCGCGATCAGCGAGGTGTTGCGCAAGCTCATCATGATCGCCGGCGTCCCGGTCGAGATCCGCGAGGATCCGCAACGGATGCGGCCGAGCGACAATCCGGTCGTCGTCGGCGATCCCGCGAAGCTGCGCGAGCGGACCGGCTGGACACCGCAGTACTCGCTGGAACAAACGCTGCGCGACGTGTACGGCGATGCGCGCAAACGCGTCACGGCGACGCGATGAGCGTCGGCGCATACTTCGAGATGATCGGCGGAGCGAGCGGGAATATGATTCTCGGTGCGCTCGTCGATGCCGGCGCGGATCTGGAGCGAATCGAGCGGGCGCTGCAAACAATCCCGGTAAGCGGCTGGGCGATCGAGCGCAAACGAGTCGTCAAGCGCGGCATCGCCGCGACGTACGTCGACCTCGTCATCCCGGGCGAAGACAATCTGCGTGAAGACCATCACATCCCGTACGATCGCGACGACGGCATCGTTCACCACGAGCACAAGCACGCGCATCATCACAAGCACCAGCCCGGACGCCGCCTGTCCGACATCGTCGAGATCATCACTGCATCAGGTCTGACGCAACGGCAAAAGGAACGTGCGGAGGCGGTCTATCGGCGGCTCGCGCAGGCCGAGGCGCTCGTGCACGGCTCGACCACCGAGGAGATCGTCTTTCATGAACTTGGTCAGGTCGACGCCATCCTCGACGTCGCAGCGGCGTGCATCGCGCTCGATGAACTCGCCGTCGACGAAGTCTACTGTTCGGCGTATCCCGTTGGCGAGGGGGCGATCTCGATGCACCACGGTTTGTATCCCAACCCGCCCCCGGCGACCGCGGAACTCATGCGCGGCGCACCGACCATCGCAACCGGTGTGCGCGGCGAGCTCGTCACGACGACCGGTGCTGCGATTCTCTCGACTTTCGTCGCGCGTCCAGGCGAGCGGCCGTCGCTGCGTTACGAGCGCATCGGCTATGGAGCCGGGACGAGCGACTTCCCGATTCCGAACGTGTTGCGCGTCGAGATCGGTCCGCTCGCCGAACAGCGCGCCGGCGATCTGCGCATCGATTCGGTCGTCGTGCTCGAAACGAACGTCGACGACATGTCGCCGCAGTACTTTGAATTGGCGCTCGAACGCCTCTACGAGGCCGGCGCGTTCGAGGCGTGGCTGACGCCGACGACGACGAAGAAGTCGCGGCCCGGCCTCGTCTTTTCGGCGATCGCTCCGCCCGACCGAGCCGAAGCCTGCGCGCGCGCGATGCTTGCCCAGACATCGAGCCTGGGCGTGCGTTTCCGGCGGCAGGAGCGCTACGTTCTCGAGCGCGAGATCGCGACGGTCCGCACGCCGCTTGGCGACGTGCGCTACAAGACCGCGACGATTGAGGGCCGGCCTCGCCGCTCGCTCGAATACGACGACGTAGCGCGAATCGCGCGTGAGACCGGGCGTCCGCCCGCCGACGTCGCACGCGAACTGGAAAGATACATTCCGAACGAGTGATCGTCTAAGCGTTTGTCGCTAAGCAGCCGATCGAATTCGTTTGAGTTTCGCGATGTTCTTCGCTTGCGGCGAGTGCTGAGCGTCGTATATATCAACAGCAAGCTGCAGCCGGAGCCATGTTACGGCACTCACTCCGAGTACGCGTTCCAGGCGCATCGCAGTGTCAGCGGTTACGGAACGCTTGTCGTGGAGTATTTCGTTTAGCCGCACGCGGCCGATACCAAGCGCAGTAGCGAACTGCTGCTGCGTGAGTTTCAACTCCGGCAATATATCCTCGCGAATGATCTCACCAGGCGTACTGGGCCGCCGATGTTTCGGAATCATGATCTCGCGCATATCTAGTTAATCCTCGTCGTGAAAGTTCCCAACCTTAATCGTCACGGCCTGTCCGTCTTCCCATTGAAATCGCAGTCGATAGGGCCCACCTACCCGAAACTGATACCATCCTCGCAAACGGCCTCGCAGCATTTTAAAGTCAGGGAAGACGGCGCAGTCTCCCGGCCGCTCGGCTTCGAGGGCAAAAGACACGAGCCGGCGCGCCTTCCGATGAAGGTTGGCCGGGACCGCGCGTCGCGTGGCTTTCGTTTCCTGGCCTTCCCAAAGGACGCGCGTAGCTTCGTCGCCGAACCGCCCCATGCCTGACCGATTGTATCATGTGTCGGTACGCGATACAAGAACCTCTGGTGCTGCCGTTCGAGGGGCGCTTGAGCCGCTCGCTAGAATAGAAGCAAAGTGATCGTCTTAGAACCGCTCTCCGTTAAACAAGCCCGGCTGCGCGAGATCGTGCGCTCGCTGGGCAGCTGCGTGGTCGCTTTTTCGGGCGGCGTGGACTCTGCGCTCGTCCTCAAGATTGCGACCGACGAGCTGGGCGAGCGTGCGTACGGCGTCACGGGTAAGTCGGCGAGCCTCGCCGAGCGGGAGCTCGAAGGCGTCCTCGACGTCGTCGAAGCGCTCGGCGTGACGCACGAAGTGATCGCGACCGAAGAGCTCGAAGATCCGAACTACCGCGCCAATCCCGCCGATCGCTGTTATTATTGCAAGCACGAGCTGTACGATAAGCTGGCCGAGATCGCGCGCGCCCGCGGCGCACGGTGCATCGTCGACGGCTTCAATCTCGACGACGCGCAGGATTACCGCCCGGGACGGCGCGCGGCGGAAGAATTCGCGGTGCGCAGTCCGCTCGCCGAGGCCGGCTTTACCAAAGCCGACGTGCGCGCGCTCGCAAGAGATTTGGATCTCGAGGTCTGGGACAAGCCGGCGTTGGCGTGCCTTTCATCGCGCTTTCCTTACGGGACCGCGATCTCGCTCGAACTCCTGCGGCAAGTCGAGCGCGCCGAGGACGCGATCCTCGCAGCGGGGATTCGCGAATGCCGCGTCCGTCATCACGGCGATATCGCGCGCATCGAGGTCCCCCTCGACGAGCTCGAACGCTTGACGAAGCCCGGGACCCGCGAGGCGATCGTCGCGGGCGTACAGGCCGCGGGCTATCGCTACGTCACGATCGACTTGGGCGGCTACGTCCACGGCAATCTCAATCGAGCGCTCGGTGGCAGCGAACGAGACTAACCTCGGCGCATTCGTTTTCAAGCATCGCGGGGCGCTGCTGGCTGCGCCCGCAATTGCGCTCACGATCGCCGGTAAGCCGACGCCGGCGTCGATCGCGTTGGGCCTTCCGCTGGCCATCGCAGGCGAGCTCTTGCGCTGCTGCGCCGTCGGCTTCTCGGGGACGACGACGCGCGGCGACGTCGTAACGGCACCGCAGCTCGTCACCGCCGGCCCGTACGCGCACGTTCGCAACCCCCTCTACGTCGGGAACGTCCTCACGGCGGCGGGTTTCGCGCTCGCGTTTACCGGCGGTCTGCGCCCGGCGCAACGGTTCCTCGTCGCCGGCGGGTCGTTAGCAGTGATGCTCGGCGTCTATGCGGTGATCGTGCCGCATGAAGAACGCTATCTGCGCACGACGTTCGGCGAGGAGTTCGATGCCTACGCGGCGCGCGTCCCGCGCGTCGTCCCGCAGTTGCAAGCCGCGCAGCCGCAACAAGGGACATTCGATCCCACCGTCATCCGTTCGGCCGAGTCTAAGACGTTCGCGACCTTCGGGCTGATGCTCGCAGCGCTTGCGTTGAAGGCGTTCCGATGAGCGCGAGCCACGCGCACGCGCACACCCACGCCTCGAGTTCGACGCTGCGCCTAAAGATTGCGCTCGCGCTGACCGCTGCGGTCGCGATCTTCGAGTTTGCCGGCGGATGGATCGCGCACAGCCTCGCGCTCATCTCGGACTCGGTCCACGTCGTCACCGACGTCGTCGCCCTCGCGATCGCGCTCGCTGCAACGATTCAGGCCACGCGTCCCGCCAATGCGCGCCAGACCTACGGCTTTGCGCGGATGGAGATCCTGGCCGCACTCGCCAACGGGACGCTGCTCTTCGGCATCACGCTCTTGATCGGGTTCGAAGCGATCCGCCGTCTCATGCAGCCCGAGCCGACGGAAGGCGGGCTGATGGCCGTGGTCGCCGCGATCGGATTCGTCGTGAACGTCAGCGTCGGCGTTATGTTAGCCCGCGGAAGTCACGACAACCTCAATTTGCGCGCCGCGCTCCTGCATGTGGCCGGCGACGCGCTCGGTGCGATCGCGGTCGCGATCGGCGGCATCGTGATCCTCGCGACGGGCCTGCCGTGGATCGATCCAGCGCTCTCGCTCTTCGTCGGGCTCATCATCGTCCTGGGCGTCTGGCGCGTCGTGCGCGAAGCGTCCGACGTCTTGCTCGAAAGCGCGCCGTCACACGCGACGGTCCCGCTCGTGCGCGATCGGATTCGCTCGCTCGACGGCGTCGTCGACGTCCACGATCTGCACGTGTGGAGCATCGGGAGCGGCCGCCACGTCCTCTCCGCCCACGTGCTGCTCACGGACAAGCGGATCAGCGAAGCGTCGGCGATTCTGCGCCGGATCGAGGACTCGATGCGCGACGATTTCGAGATCACGCACGTCACCGTGCAGTTCGAATGCGAGTCCTGCGAAGCCGACGACCGGATCGTCTGCACCCAGTCGGACTAGGCCTAGGGGCGTTTCGCAGGTAGCACGAAGGCCCAGAGCCCCCACCGCTGCGTTGAAGGCAGGCTGACATGAATTCCAAGACCGTCGTCCTTGGGACGGCACGGACCCCGTTCGGCAAACTGGGCGGCGCGCTTTCGTCGCTCCATCCGACGACGCTCGGCGGCGAGGTGATCCGCGCGGCGGTCGAGCGCTCGGGGATCGATCGCAGCGACGTCGATCACGTGATCATGGGCGAGGTTCTGCAAGGCGGCGTCGGGCAAGCGCCGTCTCGCCAGGCGCTCTACAAAGCGGGCCTTGCGAAGACGGTTACGTTCGAGACGATCAACAAGGTCTGCGCATCGGGGATGATCGCGATCGTGCACGGTGCGCGCTTGATCAACGACGACGGCGCTGCGGTCGTCGTCGCCGGCGGGATGGAATCGATGTCGCAGGCGCCTTACCTCCTTAAGGATGCGCGCTTCGGTTACCGCTTCGGCGACGGCCAACTCATCGATCTTATGAATTACGACGGACTATGGGATCCGTTCTCGAGCCTGACGATGGCGGTCTCGCAATCGCGCGTCAACGCCGAAATGGGGATCACCCGCGAGGTCCAGGACGAGTTCGCCTACACCTCGCAGCAACGTGCCGCCGAAGCGACCGCCAAGGGCTGGTACGCGCCAGAGATCGTCGCGCTGAAAGTTGCCACCAAAGCGAGGGGCAAGCTCGTCGTCGAACGGATTCCGGAGCCGGCGCGCGCGCGCGTCCCCGCGGTCGCCGGGCACAATGGGAGCGGCCGCGCGTGGAGCGATCTTCCCGACGGTCTGGCCCCCGATCCGAAAGACTACATGCCCTACGTCACCGGCGACGTCCCGTTCACGCTCGTCGACAAAGACGAGCCGATCCGTGCCGACTCGACGCTCGAAGGGATGGCTAAGCTGCCGCCGCTCGACAAAGGCGGGACGGTCACGGCCGGTAACGCGCCGGGCGTCAACGACGGTGCGGCGGCGCTCGTCCTCGCGAGCGAAGAGTATGCCAAGCGCGGCGGCTTCGAAGCACTGGGGACGATCGTCGATCATGCGATGGCCGCATGGAGCCCGGCGTATCTCGCGCTCACGCCGGCGATGGCGGTTGAGAAGCTGCTCGAACGCAATGGTCTCACGGCTGCGCAGATCGACGTGTGGGAAGTCAACGAAGCATTTGCCGCGGTCGCGTGGAGCACGGCCAACCGCTTGGGCATCGATCCGAAGAAGGTCAACGTGCAGGGCGGTGCGGTCGCGCTCGGCCATCCGATCGGCGCCTCCGGCGCGCGGATCACCGCTTCGGTCATCCATCAGCTGCGCCGCCGCGGCGGCGGGCTCGGGATCGCGGCGATTTGCAGCGGCGGCGGCCAAGGCGACGCCGTTTTGGTAAAGGTGGGCTAGTTTTGCGCGTCCTCGTCATCGGGGCCGGACAGATGGGTTCCGGCATCGCCCAAGTCCTCGCAGGCGCGGGCCACGAGGTCTTGCTCAACGACGTCGATGCCAAGCGCATCCGGCACGGGATCGACGGGATCGCCAAACAGCTCGACCGCGCCGTCGAGAAAGGCCGCATCACCGAGATCCAGCGCGGGAAGGTGCTCGAGCACATCGATCCGCGGGATCACTTCGAAAACCTCGACGTCGCGCTCGCGATCGAAGCGGCGACCGAAAATTTAGAGATCAAGAAAGAGCTCTTCCGCACGCTCGATCTCTCGACGCCGCCCGAGGCGATCCTCGCAAGCAACACGTCGTCGATCTCGATCACGACGCTCGCCGCCGTGACGACGCGACCCGAGAGCGTGATCGGAATGCACTTCATGAATCCCGTCCCGGTCATGAAGCTCGTCGAGGTCATTCGCGGCCTCGCGACGAGCGACCAGACGTTTCGAACCATCTACGATCTCGCCAAGGGTTTGGGAAAAACGCCTGTCGAGGTCCGCGACTTCCCCGGCTTCATCTCCAACCGCATCCTGCTGCCGATGCTCAACGAAGCGATCTATGCGCTCTACGAGGGCGTCTCGACGATCGAAGACATCGACACGGTCATGAAACTCGGGATGAACCATCCGATGGGACCGTTCGAGCTGGCCGACTTCATCGGGCTCGACACGTGCTTGGCGATCATGGAAGTGCTCCACGAAGGTTTCGCGGATAGCAAATACCGGCCGTGTCCGCTGTTGCGCCAGTACGTCGCCGCGGGCTGGCTCGGGAAGAAATCAGGGCG
>Ga0209415_10019209_pt1 | contig 10721 bp, 8 predicted proteins | sample PeaSoiSIISIP2007_FD_187696 | JGI IMG/M metagenome (GOLD analysis project Ga0209415, IMG submission 187696) | Peat soil microbial communities from Weissenstadt, Germany - SII-SIP-2007 (SPAdes) (version 2) | ecosystem: Environmental > Terrestrial > Soil > Wetlands > Peat | place: Germany... | reverse complement strand
CGCCCGCCCCGCTGCTGGTGCGCCCGCGGGCGCTCGCACTCGATGGCGGCGCTGCCGCCCTCTCGCCGGCGGCCATCCGTCGGCTGAGGCTCGATATCGGGGGGCCGCCCCGAATCGCCACACGCGGCCCCCTCGGCCCCCCGATTAGGGCCCGCCCACCCGCCTCTTCCTGGCTCCGAACGCGCGGCCACCCACACCGCTAGGATCAACCAATGGCCACGGTGGAGAGCGAGCGGGTCCTCGGCGCCCTGTCGATCGACACGATCCGCGGGCTCGCGATGGACGCCGTGCAGCAGGCCAACTCCGGGCATCCGGGCACCGCGATGGCGCTCGCTCCGCTCGGGCACACGCTGTTCACGCGCCTCTTGCGCGCCAACCCCGCCGACCCGGCGTGGCCCGACCGCGATCGCTTCGTGCTCTCCGCCGGGCACGCCTGCGTGCTGCACTACTCGCTGCTGCACCTCTGCGGCTATGAGGTGAGCCTGGAGGACCTGCGCCGGTTTCGCCAGTGGGGCTCGCGCTGCCCCGGCCACCCCGAGCGCGGGCACACGCCCGGCATCGAGGTCACCACCGGCCCGCTCGGCCAGGGCTTCGCCAACGCCGTCGGCCTGGCGATGGCCGAGCGCTTCCTCGCCGAGCGCTACAACCGCCCTGGACTCGAGGTGCTCGACCACCACACGTGGGCGATCTGCTCCGACGGGGACCTGATGGAGGGCATCAGCCAGGAGGCCGCCTCCATCGCCGGCCACTTCGGTCTCGGCAAGCTGGTGGTGTGCTACGACGACAACCGCATCACGATCGACGGCACCACCGCGCTGTCCTTCGACGGCGAGAACCACACCGCCCGCCTCGCCGCCGACGGCTGGCACGTGCAGCGCGTGGCGGACTCCGAGGACGTCGCCGCGCTCCAGGCGGCGCTCGTGGCCGCGCGCGCGGAAGGCGAGCGGCCGTCGTTCATCGCGGTGCGCTCGCACATCGCCTACCCCGCCCCCCACGCGGTGGACACGGCCAAGGCGCACGGCGCCCCGCTCGGCGAGGAGGAGGTGCGCGCCGCGAAGGAGGCCATGGGCTTCGATCCGGACGCGCACTTCGCGGTGGACCCGCGCGTGTATGAGGAGATGGACCTGCGTGGCCGTGGCGCCGAGCTCCAGCGGGAGTGGCAGGAGCGCTTCGCCCACTGGCGCTCGGAGCTCCCCGAGGCGGCTGCCGACTGGGATCGCGCCTGGGCCGGCGAGCTCGTCGAGGGCTGGCGCGAGGCGCTGCCCTCCTTCCCGGCGGGCAAGCCGCTGGCCACCCGCGCGGCCGGCCAGCAGGCGATGGCGGCCTTCGGTCCGTACGCCCCCACGATGGTCGGCGGCGCGGCGGACCTCGTCGAGTCGACCAAGACGCTGTTCGAGGGCGCCGGCCAGTTCTCGCGCGTACACTCCGGGCGCAACGTGCCCTTCGGCATCCGCGAGCACGCGATGGGCGCGATCGTCAACGGCCTCGCCGCCCACGGCGGCGTCGTCAAGCCCTACGGCTCGACGTTCCTGATCTTCTCCGACTACATGCGCGGCGCGGTGCGCCTCTCCGCGCTGATGGGCCTGCCGGTGGTGTGGGTGTGGACGCACGACTCCGTCGCCCTCGGTGAGGACGGCCCCACGCACCAGCCGGTCGAGCACTACGCCGCGCTGCGCGCGATCCCCAACCTGTGGGTGGTACGACCGGCCGATGCCAACGAGACCTCCGCGGCGTGGCGCGTCGCGCTGGCCCGCCGCGACGGGCCGGTCGCGCTGCTGCTCTCGCGCCAGGGCATCCCCGTGTTCGATCGCGACGGCGACGGGCTGGGGGCGGCGAGCGAGCTGGAGCGGGGCGGGTACGTGCTGTGGAGCTCGCACGGCGCCGCGGCGGCTGCTCCGGGCGGCGCCGGACCGGGCGGCGCCGGACTCGACCTGATCCTGATCGCCACCGGCGCCGAGGTGTCCCCGACGCTCGAGGCAGCCCGCGCGCTCGCCGGCGAGGGCACCGCGGTGCGCGTCGTCTCGATGCCGTGCATGGAGCTCTTCGAAGCCCAGCCCGCCGACTACCGCGACTCCGTGCTCCCGCCGACGGTGACCGCCCGCCTCGCCGTGGAGCCTGGCGCCACGATGAGCTGGTGGAAGTGGGTCGGCCTGCAGGGCGACGTGCTTGGTCTGGATCGCTTCGGAGCCTCTGCACCGGGTACAACGGTGTTGAAGGAGTTGGGCTTCACCGCCGATAACATCGCTGCGCGTGCGCGGTCGCTGCTCGAGGGCGTGTCCGCATAGCGCATAGGCGGCCCTCGCCTTCGCCTTCGCCACCGCCCTACCGGCCCGTAACAAGGAGATCCACGCTCCATGTCCACTCCCTCCGCCACCCTCTCCCCCCTGCACCGCCTCTCAGCCTTAGGGCAGAGCGTGTGGGTGGACTTCCTCTCGCGCGACTCGATCCACGGCGGGCACCTGCAGGAGCTGCTCGACCGCGACGCCGTCGTCGGCGCGACCTCGAACCCGAGCATCTTCCAGAAGGCGATGAGCACCGGAGACGCCTACGACGAGCAGCTGCACCAGCTCGCCGCCGAAGGCGTCGAGGGCCCGGAGCTGTTCTGGCGGCTGGCCGGCCGCGACATCAAGGACGCCTGCGACCTGTTCCGGGCGATCTGGGACGCCGGCTGCGGGCGCGACGGCTACGTCTCGCTCGAGGTCGACCCGGGGCTCGCCTACGACGGGCCGAGCACCTACCGCGAAGCGATGCGCCTGCACGAGGTCATCGACCGCCCCAACCTGATGGTCAAGATCCCCGCCACGCGCCCCGGGCTGGCGGCGATCGAGGACGTCGTGGCCAAGGGCCGCTCGGTCAACGTGACGCTGATCTTCTCGCTGCGCCGCTACACGGAGGTGGCGGAGTCCTACGTGCGTGGCCTGGAGCGCCTGGTGGCCGAGGGCGGCGACCCCTCCGCGGTGGCGTCGGTGGCGAGCTTCTTCGTCTCGCGCATCGACACCGAGTGCGACCGGCGCCTGGATGAGATCTCCGGCCACGACGAGCTGAAGGGCCGCCTCGCGGTCGCCAACGCCCGCCTCGCCTACCAGCACTACAGGTCGGTTTTCCGCGGCCCGCGCTGGGACTTCCTCGCCGGCAAGGGCGCCACGCCCCAGCGCGTGCTGTGGGCGTCCACCTCGACCAAGAACCCCTCCTACCCCGACGCCCTCTACGTCGAGGAGCTGATCGGCCCCGGCACCGTCAACACGATGCCCGAGGAGACGATCGCGGCCTACCAGGACCACGGCCGCCCGCTGATGCGCCTCGAGGAGGGCGTGGCGGACGCCAGGCGGCTGCTCGACCAGCTCGCCGCCGCGGGCGTCGACTACGACGACCTCACCGACACGCTCGAGCGCGAGGGCGTGGAGAAGTTCTCCGACGCCTTCCGCGCGCTGCTGGGCGCGCTCGGTGAGAAGCGCTCGGCATTGTCTGTAGCCTGAACGAGTGCCCACGGTCCTCATCAGCGGCGCCTCCTCCGGCATCGGGCGCGCCACCGCGCTGCGCCTGGCCGGCTCGGGCTGGACCGTCCTGGCAGGCGTGCGCGACCCCGCCGTCGGCGAGGCGCTCGCCGTGGAGGCGGGGAGCGAGCGGGTGGTGCCGCTCGAGCTGGACATCACAGACCCCGCGCATGTGGCTGCGGCGGCCGAGGCCGTGCATGAGCGCACCGGCGCCGCCGGCCTCGACGCGCTGGTCAACAACGCCGGCGCGGCGCTGGGCGGGCCGCTCGAGATGCTGCCCATGCAGGAGCTGCGCGACCAGTTCGAGGTCAACTTCTTCGGCCACATCGCCGTGACCCAGGCGCTGATCCCCGCGCTGCGTCGCGCGCGGGGCCGCCTGCTGCTGGTCTCCTCGATCGGCGGCCTCATCACCACCCCCTACATGTCTCCCTACTGCGCCTCGAAGTACGCGCTGGAGGCAGTCGGCGACTCGCTGCGCGTCGAGCTCGCCCGCTCGCACATCCAGGTCGCGCTGATCGAGCCCGGCTCGATCGCCACGCCGATCTGGGACAAGGGCAACGAGCTGATCGACGGCGTCGCCGTGCCGCCGGAGCTCGTGCAGTACTACGGCCACATCCCCGCGGCGATGGCGAAGACGTTGCAGAGCACCGCCAAGCGCGGCATCCCCCCCGAGCGCGTGGCGCAGACGATCGAGGGCGCCCTCGGCGCCCGGCGCATGCGCGCCCGCTACTTGATCGGCCTCGACGCGCACGGCATGGCCTGGCTCAAGCGCCTGCTCCCGGACCTGGTGCTGGACCGGGTACTCAGGCGTGCCGTCGGTGTTTGATGGGTATGGACGCGCAGATCCCGCACCCACCCTCCGAACGCCGCGCGTGGCTGATTGCCGGCACGCTGCTGGCGCTCGGCGTCGGTGTGCTCGTGGCTGTGCTCAGTGGGTTGGTTGGCCAATCCTCACCGGCGCCGGCGCCACTGCCGATCGTCACGGTGGCGGCAACACCGCCTCCGGCCAGCGGCCAGGCGTCCCAGGCTGCCGCACCGATCTTTGCCCCAGCGGCCACTCCGCGCCAGCGCCGCGCGATGGCAGCGTACGTCACGCAGACGAGCACGCAGGTGCACATCCCCGAGAGCTGGATGGGCGGCTTCTACCCGATCTACTCCCAGGCGCAGTCCGCCTTCGGCGTGAACTGGCTGCTGCTCGCCTCGATCCACCGCCAGGAGTCGGCTTTCTCGACCGCCCCCACCACCTACCACGGCCTGAACTTCGCCGGCTGCTGCGGCGGGCCGATGCAGTTCAACGTCACCAACGGGGCGGTGGGCAAGGGGGGGGTGGGCACTCCATCAACTTGGGACCTGGTGGCGGGCGCCTACCGCTACGGCCGGCGCCCGGCGGCATACGACCACCAGACCGCCACCCACCCCTCGATCTACGACGACTTCGACTCGATCATGGCGGCCGCGTGGCTGCTGTCCTCCGACGGGGCGGGCGCGGCGCTCGACGACTCCGCTTGGTGGGCGGCGTACGACTACTACGGGCATGACGAAGCAGGCGTGACCTACGCCGACCAGGTGCTCGCGCGCGCGATCGGCTGGTCGCAGCATGGGTTCTGCATCAACTGCGGGGTTGAACCGGGGCTCGTTGAAGCTGTGCATGCGGCGTATGGGGCGCCGGTACTCGAAGCAAGCGCTACGGCTTCGACTGCGAGCGCCAAACGCCCGCGCTAAGCCGCGGCCCCCACCAACAACTCCCCAGCAACCCGATCTGTAGCCCCGCCAGTCCCTCCCAACAACCGCCGCGACAACTGCGCCCGCCGAAAGTAAAGCGGAGCGTCATGCTCCCAAGTAGCCCCAATACCCCCATGCACGGAGATCATCGTGCGCGCGGCCGTGTCCAACGCATGCCCGGCAACCGAGCGCGCCGCTGACGCCGCCAGCGGGAACTCGCCTGGCGAGCCCTGGCGCGCCCAGCCGGCGTAGTAGAGCAGCGAGCGCCCGTTCTCCTGCTGGCGCAACACCTCCGTGAGCGAGTGCTTGACGGCCTGGTAGGAGCCGATCGCGCGCCCGAAGGTGTGGCGCTCCTTAGCGTAGGCGACGGACACCTCCAGCGCCGTTTCGACGGCGCCGACGGACTCGGCGGCGAGCAGCGACTGTGCCAGGTACCAGGCCGCCGCCAGCGACTCCTCCGGCACGTCGAGCAGCGCGGCGCGCGCGTCCTTCAACGCAACGTGCCCAAGCGAGCGGGTGGCGTCGTAGCGACGTACGGCCTCGACGCTCACACCCTCGGAGTCGCCCTTGATCGCGACGCCGACGGGCGCGCCGTCGAGCAGCGCAACGCCCACCAGCACGTCGGCGCCGGGCGCGTCGGGCACAAACGCAAACGACCCCGTAACGGTCACATGACCCTCCTCGCCGGAGGCGGTGGCCGCCGGCGGCGCGGGACGCTCGGAGCCGTGCGCGGGGTCCACGCACCACGAGTCGTACACATCGTTGGGCGGGCACGCGGGGAGGTACGCCGCACGCTGCTCACCCGAGGCGAGCTTCGGCAGCAGCGCACCGGCGGCGTGCACCGACGACGCGCCTAGGATCGCCGTCGCCGGCAAATGCCCGAGCAGCGCGACGCCCGCGAGCACGCGCCCGCACTCGCCGAGCACGAGCATCGCGTCGAACGCATCGAGCCCGGCGCCGCCGTGCGCGTCGTCGACCAGCAGGCCGGGCCAACCGGCCTCGCAGGCGACGGGCCACAGGTCGGGCAGTGGCCCCTTGCCATCCAGCGCGTCGCGCGCGGCCTCGAGCGTCTTGAAGCGCGAGAGCGCGCCGCGGGCGGCCTCGCGCAGGAACACCTGCTCGTCGGACAGGGCCAGGTTCATCGCGACTCTCCCTCGTTGGAACGCTTGTGGTCGGCTGCGGGGTGCACTGCGTGCGGGCGGGGGTGGCTCATACCTTCGCCGCCTCCTTGGCGCGCAGCTCCGAGAACGGGATGCCCTTGTCCAGGCGAGGCTCCGGCGGCAGGCCGAGCACCCGCTCGCCGATCGTGTTGCGCAGGATCTCTTCGGTGCCGCCGGCGGACTTCAGGCCGGGGAGGAAAGAGATCATGTAGGCCCACTCGCTGTCTTCGGCGAGCGCGTCGGGTCCCATCACGTCGGCGATCAGCTCACCGGCGGCGATCGCGCCGTTGACGATTGTGACCTTCGCGAGACCGGCCTCCGGGCCGGGGATCTGCCCGCGCTGCAGCTCGGTGAGCGTGCGGTAGCCGGTGAAGCGCACGGCGAGCATTTCCGCGGCGAGCGCGCCGAGGCGGTGGCGCACCTCCGGATCCCTGCTCGCGTGCTCGTCGGCGGCGATCGCGCCGGCGAAGCGCGCGGAGTTGAACCCCAGCCCCTCGCCACCGAGGCCGATCGTGACGCGCTCGAACATCAGCGTCGTCATCGCCGTGCCCCAGCCGTTTCCGACTCCACCGACCACGGCGTCGGCGTCGAGCGCGAGGTCGTCGAAGAAGACCTCGTTGAACTCGGCCTCGCCGGAGATCTGACGCAGCCCGCGCACGGTGACGCCGGGGGCGTCGATCGGCACGACGAACATCGTCAGGCCCTTGTGCTTGTGCGCGTCAACGTCGGTGCGCGCCAAAAGCAGCCCGTGGGCGGCGAACTGCGCGTTGGTCGTCCACACCTTCTGACCCGACAACCGCCACGAGCCGTCGTCCTGCAGCCGCGCGCGCGCCTGCACCGCCGCGAGATCCGAACCGGCTGCCGGCTCGGAGAACAGCTGGCACCACACCTCATCGCCGTGCAGCATCGAGCCGAGGTAGCGCCCCTTCTGCTCCTCGGAGCCGTGCGCGATCAGGGTCGGCCCGAGCATCCCCACGCCGATCGCATCCAGAATCCCGGGCACCCCGGCGCGCGCGATCTCCTGGTTGCAGATGACCTGCTCGATCGGCCCGAGCCCCTGGCCGCCGTACTCCTTGGGCCAGGTGACCCCCGCGAGGCCGGCCTCGGCGAGCTTGCCCTGCCACACGCGGCGGGCGGCGACGATCGCGTCCTCGTCGGTGAGCGCGTCGGGCCCGCGCAGCACCGGGGCCTCGCTCCTGTGCTCCTCGAGCCATGTGCGCACGCGGGTGCGGTGTGCGGCCTGCTCAGGTGTGTCATCCAGATCCACAAGGCCCTCCCTCTTAAGTTGACTGACCAGTCAGTCTATCGCCCAGGCGGGTTCTGTGGGGCCGGTTGGACGCACGGCGCCCCAGCCCCTCAGCGCCCGGGCGGGATCTGTGGGGCCGGCAGCGCCGGCAGGTGGTAGACCCCCGCGAACCCCCGGTCCAGCAGCGCGGCGGCCTGGCGCCCCAGTTCGGGCGAGTGCAGCAGGACGACCCCCAGGCGCACCCCCCCGCGCCGCGCGGCGCCCACGAGGCACAGCCCGGCCGCTTCGGTCTCGCCCGTCTTCACGCCCAGCGTGCCGGGGTAGCCGTAGCGCAGCAGCGGGTTGTTGTTGTAGAGCCACACGCGCCCGCCCTTGATCGGCAGCGGCTCCACGGCGGAGGCGGAGCCGACGACGCGCGCGAGCAGCGGCTGCGCGAGCACCAGCGCCGCCAGCCGCGCGAGGTCGGCGGGGCACGACCGGTTGCCGTCCTCCAGGCCGTCGGGCGAGACGAAGCGCGTGCATCCCAAATGCAGGCGCGCGGCTTCGGCGTTCATGCGCGCGACGAACGCGGGCACCGACCCCGCGACCGCTTCGGCGAGCGCGACGGCCGCGTCGTTGCCCGAGGGCAGCAGCAGCCCGTACAGCAGCGTCAGCATGCGCACGGCGCGCCCGGCGGGTAGCACCCCGACCTTCGACCCCGCGGCGTCGACGGCCGCGCGGCTGACCCGCACCCACGCCTCGGGCGCGAGCGCGCGGACGACGAGCAGCGCGGTCATCATCTTGACGAGCGAGGCGACGGGGACGGCGGCCGCCGGAGCGATGGACCACAGCACGCGCCCGGAATCGAGATCGAACAGCATGCCCGCTCTTGGTGGATGGTGGAAGGAGAGGAGGGCCGCGTCGCCCACGCCCGCCTGGCTGCCCCCGGCGGCGCCACTGGCGCCGCCCGAGCTCGCGCCCGTATGCCGAACGCCCGGGCCGGTCAGTGTGAGCAGGGGCGGGTGCCCGGCTGAGGAGCCGGACCGCAGCGGGCCCCTGGTCGCGAGTAGCGCGAGGGCCGCCAGCACGAGCACGACGCCGAGCGCGACCCCGGAGCGCCCACGACGGCGCGGCGGCCGTCTCCTGGGGCGGCCCGGGGTCAGGAGGGGCGAGCGGTGGGGATCGGGACGGGGCATGGGGAACACGGGCGCGGCGGCGGGACGCTCACTTGCGCGGACCGAGCAGCGCCCCGACGATCCCGACGCCGAGGATCGCCACCACGACCACCGAGATCGCCTCCGCCAGGGTAAACCCCTGGGCGGCCACCGCGGCGAGGGTCAGCACGGCCAGGCCGATGACGAAGACGAGCGCGAGGACGAGCACGAGCAGGCGGGCCACGCAGCCCAGTACACCGCGCGCGGCGGCGGAGTGCGCCGGCCCGCCCGCCCCCACTTCGCGCGTGGCGGCACAGGCCCCGGGCGCTACCGCAGGGTGGCCGACATGAGAACTTCGCGGTTAGGGGTTGACAAGCCGGGGGGTTGTCCGTATGGTATCTCGTGTCACGGGGTCTCAAGCGGTCCCGTCATAAACACAGGATCGGGTTTGGGCCCGGCCCACGCGGGCCGGGACACAGGCGCGGGCAGGATGACTCCGGGAGGGGATGGTTCGATGCGAGTTCGTGGGCTGCTGGTGGGGGTGCTGGGTGTCGCGTGCGCGGTGCTCGCGCTGGGCGCGGGGGTTGCGTCGGCGGCGCTGGTGTACCCGTTTGTTGGGCAGCTCGCGCCGTCGGGCGCGCCATTCGAACGCCTCGAAGAGGGGAGCGTCGCGGTGGATGACGTGAATGGGGATACGTATGTCGCGAATTCGCGTGGGGGTGTCGTGGATGTCTTTGAAACGGCGACGGGGACGCAGCTCGCGAGCCTTGACGGCTCGTTGACGCCGGCCCGCTCGTTCGGCGGAGGCCAGGTCGCAGTCGCGGTGAACGACGCGTCGGGTGATGTGTATGTCCTTGATCGGGTGGATGGTGTGGTTGATGTGTTCAACTCGTTGGGGGGTTATGCGGGTCAGATCACGGGCAGCGAAACGCCGGCGCGCGGGTTCGCGAAGGGGGAAGCTGGGGCGGGTGGGGTCGCGGTCGACCAGGCGACCGGCGAAGTGTATGTCGTGGATGCGGCCAACGGTGTCGTTGACGTCTTCGATGCGGCCGGCGTGTATGCGGGGCGGCAGGTCTCGCTCGCGTCGATTCCCGGCGGCTACAGCGCTGAATACACGCGTGGTATAGCGGTCGATGATCACAACGGCGAGGTGTACGTGTCGGACTCTTCCGGCCAGAACCGTGTGTATGTGTTCGATGCGGCCGGGGAATACGTGACGACGTGGACTGGGTTGAACACCCCGGCGGGGTCCTTCGGTGGAGGCTTTGTGAGTGTCGCGGCCGATAACGCGACCGGCGAGGTGTATGTCACCGACTGGGAACACCGTGTCACCGATGTCTTCGAAGCGTCGGGGGGATACGTCTCGGCCCAGTTCGAGCACTCTTTCGAAAGGCCGAGGGGGGTTGCTGTGGGTCAGGCGAGCGGCAGGGTGTATGTCGCCGATGAAGGGCTGGGTGTCGTCGATGTCTTTGATCCTGTCGTGTTCGTCCCCTTTGTCGGTACGGGGCCGGCGTCGAACGTGCAGGCGGCGAGCGCGACGCTGAACGGGGTGGTGAACCCCGAAGGGGTGCAGGTCACCGACTGCCACTTCGACTACGGCACGAGCACCGCCTACGGGCAGGTCGCGGCGTGTGTGGAGAGCGTCGGCGCGGGCAGCGGTGAAGTCCAGGTTCACGCCGATGTGAGCGGTCTGGCGTCGCAGAGCACCTACCATTTCCGGTTGCAGGCGAGCAACGCCAACCCGGGCGCCACGAACGTGGGGCGGGACGAAACGTTCACGACCGGCGGCCCGCCGGTCGTTGGCGGGGAGTCCGCGACCGGCGTCACGAATCAGGGTGCGACGCTGGGGGCGCAGATCGACCCGGATGGTCTTGAAACGACGTACCGTTTCGAATACGGCACGACCACGGGCTATGGTGCGAGTGCTCCTGTGCCCGATGGGTCTGCTGGGTCGGGTCGTGGCGCT
>Ga0209415_10019208_pt1 | contig 10721 bp, 11 predicted proteins | sample PeaSoiSIISIP2007_FD_187696 | JGI IMG/M metagenome (GOLD analysis project Ga0209415, IMG submission 187696) | Peat soil microbial communities from Weissenstadt, Germany - SII-SIP-2007 (SPAdes) (version 2) | ecosystem: Environmental > Terrestrial > Soil > Wetlands > Peat | place: Germany... | reverse complement strand
GGGTAGCGGCTCGAGCGGCAGCACGGGCTCGAAGTCGGGCCCGAGCTCGCAGCCGCAGGCGCAGGGCACTCCCGCCGAGGGTCCGGCGACGCTGTCGGCCGACCAGGCCTACACGGTGAACATCGACACCAAGGACGCGACCGGCGTGCACGCGCTGAGCGACGTCGTCCGGCTCACACCGCTGCCTGCTGCGCAGTCGCCGGAGGTCATCTTCCTCGGCGTCCTGCAGGGCGGCAAGAAGGCCGCGTTCCTGTTCACCAACGCGATCTCCGTCTCGAGCAAGACCGCGGCGGGCTACACCTGCCTGCCGAGCACGAGTTCCTGCCAGATCGTCGAGCTCTCGCCCGGTCAGGGGATGAGCCTGCAGCCGACCTCCGACTCGGCGCTGATCGCAACCTTCAGCTTCCAGCTCGTGTCGATCGGCGCCAAGACGTACTCGTCGGCGTCGGTCGCGACGGCCGCGCGCGACGTGGTCTCGACGGCGGGGCAGGCGCTGCTGGCGGCCTCGAGCTCAGAGGAGTTGCAGACGCTCAGCTTCGAGAGCAAGGTTGGCGCGCTGGTCCATCACTCGGCGCCGTCCAACGGATCCGGCGGCGGTAACTCGGGCGGTTCAACCGGCTCGACGGGCTCCACCGGCGCCACCGGATCGACCGGCGCCGCCGGCGCGTAGACGGGGGCGCTGGGCGCCGGGCGCCCCGGCGAGGCGTTCGCGGCCGGCGCACGGCACTAGACTGCGCTGCGAATGGCGCTGCTGCGCATGATCACCGCCGGCGAGTCGCACGGCCCCGGCCTCACCTGCGTGCTCGAAGGCCTGCCGGCGGGGCTCGAGCTCGACCGCGAGGCGATCAATCGCGACATGGCGCGCCGGCAGCTCGGCCATGGCCGCGGCGGCCGGATGAAGATCGAGCAGGACACGGCCGAGCCAACCGCGGGGGTGCGCCACGGCCGCACGCTCGGATCGCCGGTCGCGCTGAGCGTGATCAACCGCGACTACGCCAACTGGGAGGAGCGGATGAACCCGTGGCCGGTCGCCGGTGCGACCGAGGAGGTGCACCTGCCACGACCCGGTCACGCCGATCTCGCGGGCGCGAAGAAGTACGGCTTCAGCGACGTGCGCGACGTGCTCGAACGCGCCTCCGCCCGGGAGACGGCCGCCCGCGTGGCCGGCGGCGCGGTTTGCAAGGCGTTCCTGCGGGCGGTCGGCGTCGAGGTCGTCTCGCACGTGCGCCAGATCGGGTCGGTCTCGGCGCCGGCCTACGCCGAGCCGCTCGCTCTGGAGGCGTTCGCCGACGTCGACGCCTCACCGGTGCGCTGCCTGGACGCCGAGGCCTCGCGGGCGATGGTCGAGCACATCGACGTCCAGCGCAAGGCGAACGAGTCGCTCGGCGGGGTTTTCGAGGTGCGTGCCTACGGCATCGTGACCGGGCTCGGATCGCATGTCTCGTGGGAGGAACGGCTCGACGGCCGGCTCGCCGGGGCGATCTGCTCGATCCAGGCGGTCAAGGGCGTGAACCTCGGCGAGGGCTTCGCGCTGGCCGCCAAGCCGGGCTCGCTGGCCCACGACGAGATCTTCCATGACGAGCGCCGCGGCTTCTACCGCGAGACCAATCACGCCGGCGGGCTGGAGGGCGGCATGACCAATGGCGAGCCGCTGATCGTGGGCGCCGCGATGAAGCCGCTGCCGACGCTCACCAAGCCGCTGCGCTCGGTCGACATCGAGACGCTCGAGCCGGGCCAGGCCCTGCGCGAGCGAACCGACTCCTGCACCGTGCCGGCCGCCGGCGTCGTCGGCGAGGCGATGATCGCCTTCGTGCTCGCCGACGCCTACAGGCGCAAGTTCGGCGGCGACCACATCGACGACGTGCGCGGCGCGCTGGCGGCATACCGAGCGCGGATCCGGTGAGCGATCACGGCGCGATCGTGCTTGTCGGGTTCATGGGGGCCGGCAAGACGACCGCGGCCCTGCGGATCGGCGCCGAGCGCGGTCTGCGCGTCAGCGATCTGGACCGCCTGATCGAGGAGCGGGCCGGTCTGACGATCGACGAGCTGTTCGCGCGTGACGGCGAGCCGGCCTTCCGCGCCCTGGAGGAGGAGATCGCCGTCGAGCTGCTGGGCTCCGCGCGCCGCGGCGAGGTCGTCGCGCTCGGCGGCGGCGCCGTGACCTCCGAACGGGTCCGCGCGGCGCTCGCCGATCACCTCGTGGTCTGGCTCGACGTCGACCCCGCGCTCGCGTGGCGCCGCGCCGCCGACTCGCAGCGGCCGCTGGCGCGCGAGCGCGCCGCGTTCGAGGCCCGCCACCGCGAGCGGCTGCCACTGTACGGCGCGCTCGCCACCGCGATCGTCACGGCGAGCTCCCGGATCAGCTTCGGGCGCCTGCACGATGCCGTCGAACGGCTGCGCGGCGCGCCGCCGGGCACCCGCCTGCTGTGGGCGCTGAGCGGATCGTCTGAGTATCCGGTCTGGTTTGGCCGCGGCGTGCTCGGCGCCGCGCTGTGGCCGCTCGAACGCGGGCCAGCGAGGCGTTTCTGCGTGACCGACGAGCACGTCGCGCCGCTGTGGCTGGCGGCCGCGGGGGAGCTCGACGGCGTGATCGTGATCCCGGCGGGTGAGCCGAGCAAGACGGTCGCGCAGGCGGCGGTGGTCTGGGGGGAGCTGGCGCGCAGCGGCATGACCCGCTCGGACCACCTGGTCGCGCTGGGCGGCGGGGTCGTCGGCGACCTCGCCGGCTTCTGCGCGGCGACCTACCAGCGAGGCGTGGCGGTCGTGCAGGTGCCGACGACGCTCGCGGCGCAGGTCGACTCTGCCTACGGCGGCAAGACCGGCGTCGATCTGGTGGAGGCCAAGAACTACGTCGGCGTCTACCACCAGCCGGCGGGCGTGCTGGTCGACCCGGCGATGCTCGAGACCCTTCCCGCCCAGGAGTGGAGTGCGGGGTACGCTGAGGTCATCAAGACTGCACTGATCGCCGGAGGCACACTGTGGGAGCGGGTCGCCGCCGACGGGCCGATCGACGACGACGTGGTCTTCGACTGTGCCGCGGTCAAGCTCGCGGTCGTCGCCTCCGACGAGCGCGACGAGGGACGCCGCCAGGTGCTCAACCTCGGCCACACCGTCGGCCACGCGATCGAGACGGTGACCGGTTACCGGCGCTACCGCCACGGCGAGGCGGTGGGCCTCGGCCTGCTGGCGGCGCTCTCGCTGTCGGGCCAGGTTGAGCTGCGCGCCACCGTCGCCGAGCTGTTGAGGGCGCATGGGCTGCCGACCCGAGCGGAGGGGGTCGATCCGCAGGCCGTCGCCGCGGCGAGCGAGCGGGACAAGAAGCGCCTTGCGGGCAGCGTGCCGTTCGTGCTCATCGACGCCCCCGGGTCGGTTCGCCACGGCGCCGGGGTGACACGCGGAGATCTCGACGGCGCGCTCACGGAGCTGTGCTCGTGAACCCGCAGCGGGTGCGGTCGGCGTGAGCCCGGTGCGCAACCGCGTGGCCGTCCTGCACGGGGTCAACCTGAACATGCTCGGACGGCGGGACCCGGCGCACTACGGGACGCTGACGCTGCCCGAGCTGGAGCGCCGCGTGACCGAGTTCGGTCGCGAACTCGAGCTCGAGGTGCACTGCCACCAGACCAACTCGGAAGCCGAGTTCGTGAAGCTGCTGCACGAGTTGCCCGCGCGGGCCGACGGCGTGCTGCTCAACCCCGGCGCCTGGACCCACTATTCGTGGGCGATCCACGACGCGCTCGAGATCGCGGGGGTCCCGGCGGTCGAGGTGCACCTGTCCAAGGTCGACGAGCGCGAGTCGTGGCGTCAGGTGTCGGTCCTCCGCGACCTGGTGCTGGCCCGTGTTGCCGGAGCGGGCGTCGAGGGCTACCGCGAAGCGCTCGTCCGGCTCTCCAAGGAGCTCGACGGATGAGCGCCGGGCGTCCGGCGCGCCTGGCTGAGCTGATCGCCGCGGAGAACCTCGACGCCCTGATCGTCGAGGGCCCCGCGAACCTGCGCTACCTCACGGGCTACACCGGGTCGAGCGGGCTGGCGCTGATGCGCGCCGACGGCGGCGGGCGCTTCCTGACCGACTTCCGCTACGCCGCCCAGATCGCCGCCGAGCTCGACGACGCCTTCGAGAGCGAGATCGTCACGGGCGAGCTGCTCGACGCGCTCGCGGGCTCGCTGAGCGCCCAGCGCGTCGGCTTCGACGACTCGCGCACGACCGTCCGCCGGCACGCGCGCCTGCGCGAGCTGGCCGGCGAGGGGGTCGAGCTGGTCGCCTGCGCCGGCCTCGTGGAGCGAGCGCGCGCGATCAAGGACGAGGAGGAGATCGAGTCGATCGCCGCCGCCGCCGAGCTGATCGACGAGCTGCTCGCATGGCTGTTCGCCGAACGGCTGAGCGGCCGCAGCGAGCGCGAGCTCGCGGTCTCGCTCGAGCACGAGATGCGGCTGCGCGGAGCGACCGCGCCGAGCTTCGCCACGATCGTCGCCTCCGGCGCTCACGCGGCGCTCCCTCACGCCCAGCCGCGCGACGTCGCGATCGAGCGCGGCACGCTGCTGACGATCGATCTCGGCGCACTCGTTGACGGCTACTGCTCCGACTGCACGCGGACGGTCGCCGTCGGCGTGCCCTCGGGGCACGCCAGGGAGGTCTATGAGGTCGTGCTCGCCGCGCAGCTCGCCGGTCTGGCGGCGATCGCTCCCGGCGTCAGCGGACGCGACGCCGACGCGCAGGCTCGCGCGGTGATCGAAGCGGCGGGTTACGGCGAGCGATTCGGCCACGGGCTCGGCCACGGCGTCGGGCTCGAGATCCACGAGGCGCCCCGCCTCTCGCGGACCGGCGGTGAGGACGTCCTGCGCGCCGGCAACGTGGTCACGGTCGAGCCGGGGATCTACATGCCGGGCGAGCTCGGCGTGCGCATCGAGGACCTCGTCGTCGTGCGCGACGGCGGCGCCCAGGTGCTGAGTTTGTTTACGAAGGAACTGCTGGTGCTCGACTGAGCAGCGCCGGCGTGCCGACCGGCCGCCGCAGGGGTGCGAGCCGGTAGACGACGGCCGCCAGCGCAGCGAGCGTCAGCGTTGCCGGCACGAGGAACGAGAGGGCCTGCGCGTCGGGGCTGAGGTGCGACGGCAGGACCCAGAAGATCAGGCACACGGCCGCGGTCGCGAGGCCCGCGCCGACCGGCACGCGTCGGGCGGTCGTGGTCTCCCAGGCGAGCAGGGCGAAGATGAACGGCAGCGGGTAGTACACGTTGTCCCACGGATCCAGCCAGCAGCGCAGCAGCATCAGCAGCGCGAGCAGGAGCAGGGCGTCCGACGGTCGCGTTCGGCGCCACAGCGCGAGCAGCGTGAGCGGCAGGGCGAGCCACACGATCAGCAGGTGGGCGCGACCCCCGAGCCAGGCCGGCGGCAGGCGGTAACCCTTCTGGATCTCGAGCGCCATCTGAGCAGTCCAGTGGCCGAGCGGGCCGAAGAACCAGAAGGCCTGCCATGGGTGGAACAGGTCGCCGGTATCGGACAGGATCATCCTGCTCACGCCGCCCTTGAGCGTGCCGGCGGCCAGCATCAGCGGCACGACCGGAGCGGCGGCGACGACGCCGGCGAGGATCAGCGCGCGCCAGCGGTGCGCCGGAAGCGCCAGCAGCACCGGTCCGACCGCGAGCAGCGCCCACTGCTTGTTGGCGATCGCCAGCCCGAGCGCGAGCGCCGCCCAGACGGTCCTGCCGCGCAGCGCCGCCAGCACGGCGCCGGCGCACAACGCCGCGCCGAGCAGCTCCTCGGGGTGCCCGATCAGGACCACCTTGTAGGTGAGCGGGTTGGCGATGCACAGTGCGACGGCCGCGCTTGCCGCCAGCAGTCCGCCTCCGGCCCGGCGCAGCTCGGCAGCGAGCCAGACGCCGAGCGCGCCGATCGCCAGCAGGCAGGGCAGCGCGCTGAGGCGGTAGATCAGCAGGGCGTGTCCGCCGGCCAGGCTCGCCGGCAGCGCGAACGGTGCGCGCAGCAGCAGTGACCCGCCGTAGGCCGGCGCCGTCTGAAGGAAGGTTGCGATGTGACCGTGCAGCAGCGCGTGGAAGCTCGGAGCCGCCTCGAGACCCCAGTCGCTGAACTCGAGCTGCCAGGACCAGGCCCAGAGCATCGCCAGCGACGCTGCCGCCGCGAGCGCGCTCCAGATTGCGATCTCGCGGCGCAGGCGGTGTGGGTCCACGGGCAGCGGGTCGCGTGTGCGCGCCGTCACACCGTCGATATCGGCGCCCGTGCCGGCGCGCTTGAGCGCCACCGCAACGTGCGGCGGAGCACCGCCCCGGGCCGCACGCCGGGGGCGTACAGCGCGAGCGCGAGCGCCGCCAGCGCCGGCGCCGCGAGGAGCAGGAAGAGGGCGGCCTGGGCGTCGGCCGAGATCCGCTCGGGCGCGACGATGAAGACCAGCCACACGAGGGTGCTCGCCGCGAGCGACAGCACCGGCGGGCGTCGCCAGCGCAGGCTCTCCCAGCAGAGCAGGGCGAAGACGAACGGGAGGGGGTAGTAGACCGTGTCCCAGGTGTCCGCGGCGAAGCGGATCGCGAGCAGGAGGGCGAGCAGCAGCATCGCATCGGCGGGCCGCCGTCGTGCCGCCAGCGCGCTGAGCGGGAATGCGAGCGCAACGATCAGCGGGTGGTCGACGGTCTGTAGCCAGGCCGGCGCTGTGCGATAGCCGATCTTGACGGCGCCGACGGCGTCGCGCACGGTGTGGCCGTGGGCGCCGAGGAACCACCACAGCTGCCACGGCTGGAAGATCGTGCCCGCGCCCGAGCCGGCGAGGGCGCCGCCGGCCGATCCGGCAGAGTGCCCGAGGTAGTCGGCCAGCCAGAGCGGGAGATAGAAGGCGGCCGCGATGGCAGCGGCGATCACGAGCGCGCGCCGGCGCTGCGCCGGGAGCGCGACGAGCACCGGTCCGACCGCCAGGAGGCCCCACTGCTTGTTGGCGATCGCGATTCCGAGCAGCAGGCCGGACCAGCTCGCGTGCCCTCGCTGGGCGGCGAGCACCGCGGCGACGCAGGCGACGGCGCCGAGCAGCTCCTCGGCGTGGCCGTACTGGAGCGCGTAGAGCGTGACCGGGTTGGCCACGCACAGCGCCAGCACGGTCCCCCGCGCGAGCCGGCCGTTGCCGAGCCTGCGCAGCGCTGCGAGGAACCACACCGCGAACACCGCCGCCGCGAGGAGACAGGGGATCGACACCGCCTGGTAGACGGCGTCCTCGCCGCCACCCCACAGGCCGGGAATCAGTGCGAACGGGGCGCGCAACTCGAGCGAGCCGCCGTAGGCCGGAAGCAGGGTCAGAAACTGCCAGACGTGACCGCCGACCAGTGCGCTGTACGCCGGCAGGCTCTCCTGCTCATAGTCGTTCCAGCCGAACCCGTAGAGCGCGAGGTACGACATCGCCCAGACGCCGAGCGCGGCGAGGGCGAGCGCGGGCCCGTGGTCGCGCAGGCGCCTGGTCACTCCTTCCCTATCGGTTCTCCGCGGTGCGCGCTTGAGACGGCGGGAGCAGACATCAGCGCCGCGCAAGAGCCTGCCGGGGTGGCCCGCGTGAGCGGCCGGCGTGCCGGCGGGCCGCCCGGTGCTCCATGCTGGCGGCGTGCCGTCCTTCGCGGTATCGATCTGCGTGCTGTCCATTGCTCAGGGCGCGCTGGTGTCCCTGCCGGCGCCGCGCGAGATCCCGGCGCTGGCACGCTTTCGCAGCGGCTGGTGGGCGGCTGTCCCGGCCGCCTCGGTGGTCGCCTTCGTGTTCGGGGCGCGCGCGCTGAGCGGCGTAGCCGACGGGCTGACCTACCTGGCGCTGATCGCAGTGCCGCCGCTCGCCGCGCTGGCGCTCGGGTGGGCGATGCGGCGCGGGCGGCCGCGGCTCGCCCTCGGCGCCGTGGCGCTGTTCGCGCTCGCCTGGGCCGATCGCAGCGGGCTCGCCGGGGAAACGGCGGCGCTCGCCCTGGACGCGCTTTCCGCCGTCGCGCTCGCGGTCCTCCTCGTGGCGGTCAGCCCCCGCGCGCTCGTCAAGCTCGGGATCGTCGCGATGGCCGCGGTCGACACCTGGCTGGTCCTCAGCGACCTGCTCGCCGCACCCAACCGCGCGCTCAACGCGGCGGCGCCGGTCGCGCACCTGCCGCAGCTCCAGCGGGTCGTTTTCGGCTCCGCCGTGATGGGCTATGGAGACATCTTCGTCGCGGCTCTGCTCGGCGCCCTGCTCGCCGGAGCGGCGCGGGACGCGCGACGCGGAGCTGCGATCGCGATCGCGCTCGCGCTCGCGATGGACCTGCTGTTCCTTCTCGTCGATGAACTGCCGGCGACCGTGCCGATCGCGTTGACGCTGCTGATCATCGAGCTTGGACGGATCGTCGCACGGCGTCGAGCGTCGGTGTAACGTCGATTGGAGATCGAACGGGAGGGGGAGTCATGTCGCGCAGTGGAATGCTCACGGCGCTCGCCGCGGTGGTGGTGGCGTCCTCGTCGGGGCTCGCCGCGAGCGGCGCCAGCGGCGCGCCAACGGCGTGCCGGGCGGGACAGTTGAGCGCCAGGATGGCGGTCATCGTCGGCAGTGCCGGGGCAGGCAACATCGAGTACCGGCTGCTGCTGAGAAACGCCTCGAGGGCGAGTTGCGTCGTCTCGGGCCATCCGGGCCTGCGGCTGCGCGGCGCCGCCGGCCAGAACCTGCCGACCCACGTCACCCCGGTTCCGCCGAACGCGATTGGCGTGATCGTGACGCTTGTGCCGGGCGGCTCGGCGCAGGCCACGCTGCGCTTCTCGCCCGACGTCCCGGGCCCCGGCGAGGGGATGGTCGGCGCCTGCGAGAAAACGGCCCACACGGTGCGCGTGACGCTCGCGAGCCCGGGTCAAGGTTCGCTGATCGGGCCGATCACTCCGCCCACCGCCGTCTGCGAGCATGGCGGCATGACGGAGACGAACCTGAGTCGCGCCTGAGCAGGCAGGCCGTACCCTTGGTCGTTCGATCATCCAAACCGAGGAGGGACAGATGGCCTACCTGAAGCCGCCCGCGTTCGTGCGCCTGATCGTCAACCCGCTGGCGGTGCGAATCGGGCTCGGCGGCGCGGTGACACTGGTGGTCGCGGGCCGCGTCACGGGAGACGAGCAGACGGTTCCCGTGATCCCGGTCGATCAGGACGGGACGCGCTACGTCGTCTCGACGCGCGGCGAGTCCGAATGGGTTCGCAATGTGCGCCGCGCGGGCCGCGTCGAGTTGCGCGAACGGGGCGCGCGCACGACGTTCGCGGCGCTCGAGCTGCCGGTCGCCGAGCGCCCGCCGGTGATCGCCGCCTACCGCGCGAAGGCGGGACGCACCGTCGAGACCTACTGGAAGCGCCTGCCGGACCCGGCTGACCATCCGGTCTTCCGTCTGGAGGCGCCGACCACCGACTGAGGTCGCAGTGGCGCGACCGCCGCCGCTGGGGCGGGGGGTCGCGCCGCCTGAGACGGCTACCTCGGGAAGTGCTCGTGCACCGGGAACTCGTGGATCTCGGGTGCGCCGGCGGCGCCGAGCGCGGCCATCGCCGGCCCGATGCGCTCCGCCGCGAAGCGGTCGAAGTGTTCCCGTGACTCCCAGAAATCGAGCACGCCCCAACCGCCCTCGACGGGACCGGATGCGTGGAAGATCAGACCCGCCGGCGGGTTGCCGTCAGGGTCGATCTCGGCGTTCAGGCGGTCGACCTGCTCGGCCGTGCCACCCTCCATTTTGAGGCGAATTCCAACAGCCATCGTCGCTCCTCTCGGTATGAACGCTCGACTCTACGCCGGTCGCGGGGTGCTGTGGCACAACTTCGTCGGCGCCCCCGCGGCGGGCTCGCTGACGCCCCGCGTACACTGGCGCCAGATGATCAATACGAACCAGTTCAAGAACGGCAACCACATCGATGTCGATGGAGTGGTCTTCAAGATCCTCGAGTTTCAGCACGTCAAGCCCGGCAAGGGCGGAGCCTTCGTGCGAACCCGGCTGCGCCGGACCTCCGACGGGGCGGTGATCGACCGCACCTTCCGTGCCGGCGAGAAGTTCCGCGCGGTGCGCACGGAATCGCGCCGGATGCAGTTCCTGTACGCCGAGCGCGGGCAGGCGCACTTCATGGATCTGGGTTCCTATGAGCAGCTCGAGATCGCCGAAGAGGTGGTGGCCGGGGCACTGGCGTGGACGCGACCGAACGACGAGGTGGACGTGTTGTTCATCGACGGCGAGCCGGTCGACCTGCAGCTGCCGAGCGCCGTCGACCTCGAGGTGCGCGACACCGAGCCCGGAGTGCGCGGCGACACGGCGTCCGGCGGCGGGACGAAGCCGGCGGTGCTCGAGACCGGCGCCGAGGTCAACGTGCCGCTGTTCGTGAACATCGGCGACCGCGTTCGAGTCGATACGCGCAGCGGCGAATACGTTTCGCGCGCGTGAGCTGAGCGGTGCGGCGCAGCGAGCAACGACGCGCGGCGGTGATTGCGGCCTACCAGCACGACCTCACCGGGCAGCCCCTGGGAGAAGCGCTTGGGCCTGACGCTGCGCCCTTCACGCGCGCGCTTGCCGGCGCCGCGGTCGAGCGCGCGGACGAGCTCGACGCGCTGATCGGCGGGCACTCTCGCGGCTGGACGGTGGAGCGGATCGCGCCGCTGGAGCGCAACATCCTGCGCGTCGCGCTGGTCGAGATGCTCCACTCCGACGCCGTCCCGGCGAGGGTGCCGATCTCGCCCGAGGGGGCGATCGACGAGGAGGTGTCCAG
>Ga0209415_10019207_pt1 | contig 10721 bp, 12 predicted proteins | sample PeaSoiSIISIP2007_FD_187696 | JGI IMG/M metagenome (GOLD analysis project Ga0209415, IMG submission 187696) | Peat soil microbial communities from Weissenstadt, Germany - SII-SIP-2007 (SPAdes) (version 2) | ecosystem: Environmental > Terrestrial > Soil > Wetlands > Peat | place: Germany... | reverse complement strand
GCAATGACCAATGGCTGGATCGACATCAAGAACACCGACATGATGTTGATCATGGGCGGGAATCCAGCCGAAAACCACCCGTGTGGCTTCAAGTGGGCGATTGAAGCCAAGATCCACCGCAATGCCAAGACCATCGTGGTCGATCCGCGCCTCACGCGGACCGCGGCGACGGCTGATCTTTACCTGCAAATTCGCGCGGGTGCAGATATCGCCTTCCTAGGCGGACTGATCAACTACGCCATCGCGAATAACCGCATCGCGCACGATTACCTGGTCAACTACACCAACGCCGCGTTCATCATCAAAGAGGGATTTAAGCTGCCCGAGGACGGCTTGTACTCCGGCTTCGATCCCGAGAAGCAGGTCTACGACAAAGCCACGTGGAATTACGAGGAAGGCGGAGATTTGACCGGTAAACCCGTGGCCGCCGCCGGAGATTCTCCGCCGGCCAAGAAGGCTGCCGCTCCAGACACAACGCCTCCGCCGCCGATGCTGCCGCCGAAGACCGCGTACGATCTCTCGTTGCAGCATCCGCGCTGCGTGTTCCAGCTTCTCAAACAGCAATACTCGCGCTACACGCCAGAGATGGTGGAGCGCATCAGCGGCATTCCGCAAGATCAGTTCCTGAAAGCTGCCGACCTGTTTACGTCCGTCCGCAAAGATGGCGACATGAAGAAGGTTGCGACCATTATTTATGCGGTCGGCTGGACGCAACACAGCTTCGGAACGCAAATCATTCGCGCCGCGGCGATGCTGCAGTTGCTGATGGGCAATATTGGCCGGGCCGGTGGAGGCGTGAACGCGCTGCGCGGACACTCGAATATTCAGGGCGCGACCGACATGGCAGGCATCTTTGACATTCTGCCCGGTTATTTGAAAATGCCAAGTCCCGCCGACGCCGACTTCGCCACTTACCTGAAACGAATCACGCCCACTGCTGCCAAGCCGGATCCCTGGGATTCGTTCAACTACTGGTCGAATACTCCCAAGTTCGCGGTCTCGTTTCTCAAAGCAATGTATGGGCCCGCCGCGGCCAAAGAAAACGACTGGGCCTTTCACTACCTGCCGAAGATCGACCGCAACTATTCCTGGGTCAACATCTGGAACGACATGTATGAAGGCAAGGTGAAAGGAATTTTCGCCTTCGGCATGAACGGCGTAATGATTGGCCCCGATTCGGCGAAGAACATCGAAGCCCTTAAGAAGGCTGACTGGCTCGTGGTCTGCGAGATCTACCCGGATGAGACCAGCGAATTCTGGCGCGCACCGGGCATCTCGGCCGAGGATCAGAAAAAAATCAATACCACGGTGTACCGGCTGCCGGGTGCGGGTTTCGCGGAAAAAGATGGGACGTTCGTGAACTCCGCGCGCTGGCTGCAATGGAAGAACGTTGCTCTGCCGCCACCGGGAGAAGCCCGACTTGACCAGGAAATCCTGGCGACAATCTTCTTGAAGGTGCGCGAGCTTTATCAGAAGGAGGGCGGAAAGTTCCCTGACCCAGTTCTGAATGCATCGTTTGCCTACACCACTCCCTACAGCCCATCGTTGGCGGAAGTTGCGAAGGAGATCAACGGCAAAGCGCTTGCCGATATCACCGACCCGAAGACTAACACCACGATCAAAGCGGGTCAGCAGTTGCCGGGGTTTGCTTGGCTTAAAGACGACGGCACGACCCTGGCGGGAAACTGGCTATATACCGGCTCCTGGACCGAGGCCGGCGCCATGATCCAGCGCCGCGGGACTGAAGATCCATCGGGACTCGGGATTTATCCCAACTGGGCGTGGTCGTGGCCTGCGAATCGTCGTGTCCTCTACAACCGCGCCTCCTGTGACGCGAATGGCAAACCGTGGGATCCCTCGCGCCGGCAAGTGTGGTGGGATGAGAGTAAGCAGGTGTGGGTGGGGAACGATGTCCCGGACTTCAAACCGGACTCTGCCCCGAAGGATCACATGGGTCCGTTCATCATGAATCCCGAGGGCGTCGGACGATTGTTCGTCCCGTTGGGTGCGATGGCCGATGGACCCTTCCCCGAATATTACGAGCCTATCGAGAGCCCGATCGCGAACCTGCTGCACCCCAACCAGTCGAGCAATCCAGTCGTGAAAAAGTACAAAACCGACATGGACAAATACGGCACAGTGGATCAAGGGTTCAACGTGATCTGCACTACGTATCGGCTCACCGAGCACTACCACTACTGGACCAAGAACAATCCGATGAATGTGCAGCTCGTGCCGGAGCCTTTTGTGGAAGTGCCGTACGAACTAGCCGAGCGCATGCAATTGCAAGGTGGGGAAAAAGTCAGAGTCACCAGCGCGCGCAGCCAGTACATCGCGAAGGCCATGGTCACGCGGCGCATTCGGCCGATGCAGATTGATGGCAAGGAAATGTTTCAGATCGGCATTCCGATTCATTGGGGATTCCGCGGAATCGCCGAAGACGAGGGCAAAACGGCCAAGACGCTGGCCAACCAGTTGACTCCGACGGTGATCGACCCGAATGCGTTCACCCCGGAGTTCAAGGGGTTTCTGGTGAAGATTGAGAAAGTGTAGTAAGAGCTATCGGCCTTCAGCCGTCAGCTTTCAGCGGCGGCCGAACAACTGATGGCTGACAGCTGAAAGCTGATGGCTATATGAGCGACCGCAAGACACTTCAGATCAAGCAAATCTCGGGTCACTCCGGCGAGGCGCCCGGCTTTGAGGCGCAGCGGGACTACGAAGTCTGCAAGCTGGTCGACACCACCACTTGCATCGGCTGCAAAGCCTGCGAAGTGGCGTGCGTCGAGTGGAACGACATGCCGTTCGCCGCGACCACTTTCGACAACACCTACCAGACCATGCCCGAGACCCGCTGGAATTTCTGGAATCTGATCAAGTTCAACGAGCACCAGAAAGAAGACGGCACCATCCAGTGGCTCATGCGCAAAGACCAGTGCATGCACTGCGCCGATCCGGGCTGCCTGCGCGCCTGCCCCGCCGATGGCGCCATCGTGCAATACACCAACGGCATCGTCGACTTCCAGCAGGAAAACTGCATTGGCTGCGAGTTCTGCATCTCGGGATGCCCCTACAATATTCCCAAGTTCAATCCCGCAACCAAGAAGGTTTACAAGTGTACGCTTTGCTCTGACCGCGTTGGGCAAGGTCTGGAGCCAGCCTGCATCAAGGCTTGTCCGACCGGCTGCCTGAAGTTCGGAAGCAAAGACGACATGAAGTTCATCGCCGAAGAGCGGTCGAAGCAGCTTCGCGAAAACTTTGGATTCGAGAAGGCCGGCGTTTACGACCCGCAATCGATCGGCGGTACCCATGTGATTTATGTTCTGCACGATGCCACGGACCCGGAACGCTATGGCGGGCTGCCGAAGGATCCGCAGATTCCGTGGGCCTACACAGTTTGGAAATGGCTCTTCAAGCCGGTGCTGGGAACCTTCGCGCTGTTCGGGCTTCTGGGAGTGTGCCTGCATTATGTGACGATCGGTCCACGCCGGCCGCAGCCGGAGCCACCTCAGAAGGAGAGTGCCAATGGCAACCGCGGTTGAGCGTTTCGACGAGAAGGCCCGCCGCGCCTTCGATCGCTTCGGGCGCACCGAGGTTTACGTAGGCGAGTTGCTGCGCCATCCGGTCTACACGCGTTTCCTCCATTGGATGGTTGCGCTCTTCTTTTTCCTCGCTTTGTTCTCCGGATTCGGCATCTACCTTCCCTGGCTCTTTCGCTGGTTTACCCCGATCTTTGGCGGAGGACCGCTGGCCCGCGCCATGCATCCCTGGTTCGGTCTGGGATTCGTCGTCTTTTTCGGCCTGCAGATGTTGAACTGGCTGAGGCCCATGGCTTGGACGAAAGCCGATACCCACTGGATGCGAAACATCAAGGGAGTTGTGTCGGGAGAAGAAAAACTCGAACCGCCTGACACAGGCTTCTTCAATGCCGGGCAGAAACTACAGTTCTGGGAGATCGTCGCCGGCTGCGCCGTCTACCTGGTCTCTGGCACAATTCTCTGGGCAGGAGCCCCGACTTTCGGACGCTGGCCGGTGGCACTCAGCTATGTTCTGCACGACATCTCTGCATTGATCATGCTGGGCGGAATCTTCATCCACATTTATCTCAGCACGATCGGCGAGCGGGGCACTTTCCAAGCGATGACCCGTGGCTCGGTGAGTGAAGCCTGGGCTTGGACTTTCCATCCCGCCTGGTTTAAGCAAGCTACGGGCCGCGATCCTCGGCAGGCGTACGAGGCAGCGCGGCAAGCCGAAAAGAAATAGGCACACCGCACTCATACCCAGTGCGGTGTTGGTAGACGAGAGTGTGCCGCTTTGTCGGCGTTGCCTCCGCCCTCGGCTCGCTCGATAATCAACGGATGAAAGTTTCTCCCTGGCAGCAGCGGATCCAGCGAGCGGAGCATTTGGCGAAGCAGTATTCGTTTGCGGCGGAAATTCTTGGTTTTTACGCGAAGATCGCCCGCTTCCAGGAAGACTTCTACGGTCGGCTGGAAGCCGCGGCGGAGGGGCTTTCTAAAGTCTCGTCTCGAGAACAGAGCTTCGGTCCACCGGAGTCGCCGGAACTCCTCGCCAGCTTCAGACCCTTTCTGTCGCTGGTCGAAAAGCTAGGTCCGGCGCGACTTGCAGCATTGGCGCGAGACCTGCAACAGTCGTCGCCCGAGTCATGGTCCGAGCTGCTGGATACCAGTTGGAGCGCGACCGAATCCGCCTCTGATGAACCACCGGAAGAATTTCTGGCCCGTGCGTTTCTTCAGCCCTATGCCGAATTCATACGGTCCCGTCTCGCCATAAAATCGGACGGGTATACCCATTCACTTTGCCCGTTTTGCAATCGCAAGCCCGGACTGGCCGTACTCCGCCAGCAGGGGGATGGAGCGCGGCGGTCGCTGATGTGTTCATTTTGCCTGGCGGAGTGGGAGTTTCGGCGGATTGTTTGTCCCGGTTGCGGGGAGGAGAACAACGCGAAGCTGCCAGTGTACACGGCGAGTGCTTTCGATTACATCCGTGTGGAATGTTGCGACACTTGCCATGCGTATCTGAAAGCGGTTGATCTCACCAGGAACGGCTTGGCCGAGCCGATGGTGGATGAAATGGCCGCCGCACCGCTCGATCTGTGGGCGCAGGAACATGGGTATTTGAAATTGCAGCAAAATCTGATGGGGATGTGATTCGAGCCGAGAAATCGGTTCATGTGGAACTGCGGCCCCTAACCGCCGGCAATGGCTCCCAGGACAATAAATGGCTCCGCACCTGAGGCTACTGAGTCGGGCAGTGGGGCGTCGGGCGGTTCGTGGGACAGGTCCTGCTCACAGGCGAAGAATCGCAAGAATGCCCGGCGCTGCTGGGTGTCGTGGTCGCGGATGGTTCCGCGCAGCATGGGATAGCGGGCCTCGAGCGCGTCGAGGACCGAACGCTGCGTGACCGGGCCGACGACTTCAAGCGTCACCTCGCTGCCGACGTGCGCCAGGGTTCGCAGGTGTGGTGGGAGGATGAGGCGGATCGTCATTGTTGCTGGTTTCCTTCCGGCTCAGATGCTGTCAGAAAGTCCAGCGATGCGTTTGGCATGGCTCCGTTCCTGCTCTAAGTCTAACTCGGAAATTCGCCAAACTTCCGATGCGCTCATGGAGTCCATGAGGGAAGGGACGCTGGAAAAAAAGCCAGCCGCAACAGTTCTCGCGTGACGCGCGCCTCCGGCCACTCGGGATGCTCGCGCCGGATGCCCTCCCTGGCGAGTTCCCGAGCAAATAAGCTCATCTCAAAGGCCAGCAGGATGTGCTGTTCTCCCGACATTGCCCGCAGAATTTCGAGCTGGACGGCCTGCGCCGCGGGACTGGTGTCGGTGTGGGGCATGGGTGAATGTTAGCATGGGGTTCCCGCTGATTGGGGGACGACTCGAATCATTGAACCAATCCTGCGGACCCTGAGGCAAGACGGCGATTTTCAAGTGCAGACCGTACCGTGGCCTCTGTGGGACCAGCTATCCATACTTGGGCCCACGTGGCCATTGTGGCATTAACTTGAGCGGGTGTCACGAGCCACGGCTTTGAAACCTCATCGAAAGGGATTCCGAATCGTCAGTTGCCGATTGATGATCTGCCCATCCTGCAAATCTTCGGAATACAGAGTCTTACATCCCGCCTCCAGCGCGGCGGAGGCTACCAGCGCATCGTAGATGCTATATCCATACCTTTCTGCAATGGCCAGTCCCACTTTGTGCGTATCGAGCGAAATTGGAACTGGGTCGGGGCACAAAATGCAAATGAGATCCAAAAACTCATTCACTTGTTTCCAGGACATACCCAGCTTGCGACGCGCCACCGAGGCAAACTCGTTCAAGGATTGAATACTTACCATGCTGCCGCTGGCCAGCAGGGCCTCGGCTTTGGAGGCGCGAGGATCGTTCTTCGCCACCGCGTAGATCAATACGTTGGTGTCGAGGAAATGCTTAGCGGGCATTCGCCTCCGCCCGGTCGAATACAAACCCCGCCGGCAAAGGACGACGCAGCCGGCGTAAGCGTTGGAGAGCCCGCTGCCGGGCAGGATCGCGGCGCACTTCAAATTCCCGCGTGTCGGCGATCCTGATTTCGATCTGGTCGCCCTCTTTCAAATGGAGAGCTTCCACAACTTCAGACGGCAGCCGCACCGCGAGACTGTTACCCCATTTGGAAACCTGCATAGTGCCTCCGATCCGAAATGATCTACATTTCTATTGTATATCTTTCGCTGAGGAGGAGGCAATACTTCAGTTTGGCGCCATCTCACTCCAGGGTTTGCACCTCGACCGACAGCACCGCCGGAAGATCCCGCACAATCGGATTCCAGCTATCTCCGGCGTCGGCGGAGGCGTACACCTGTCCGCCGCTGGTGCCGAAATAGATGCCGCATTTGTCGAGCGTGTCGACGGCCATGGCATCGCGCAATACGTTGACGTAGCAATTGCTCTGCGGCAGGCCTTTGGTGAGCGCCTCCCACTCGTTTCCGCCGGTGCGGCTGCGATACACGCGCAGCTTGCCATCGGGCACGAAATGTTCTCCGTCGCTCTTGATGGGGACGACGTAAATGGTTTCCGGCTCGTGGGCGTGAACGTCGATCACGAAGCCGAAGTCGGTCGGCAGGTTTCCGCTGACCTCTGTCCATAAGTCGCCGGCGTTGTCGCTGCGCATGACGTCCCAGTGCTTCTGCATGAACAAGACGCCCGGCCGTGACGGATGCATGGCGACGTGGTGAACGCAGTGGCCAATCTCGGCATTCGGGTCGGGTATATATTGCGAGCGCAGTCCGCGGTTGATCGGCTTCCACGTCTTGCCGCCGTCGTCGGTACGAAACGCGCCCGCAGCGGAGATGGCAATCCACATACGCTGCGGATTGCTCGGATCAAGAATGATGGTGTGCAGGCACATGCCGCCTGCGCCCGGCTGCCACTTGGGACCGGTGCCGTGGCCGCGCAGTCCGGGGAGTTCTTTCCAATTCTCGCCACCGTCGGTCGAGCGGAAGATGGCAGCGTCTTCAACCCCGGCGTACACGGTATCCGGATCGGTCAGCGATGGCTCCAGGTGCCAGACTCGCTTGAACTCCCACGGATGCTGCGTTCCGTCGTACCACTGATGCGTAGTCAGCGGTTTGCCGGTTTCCGGAGACGCGTCGTATGCAAACTTGTTGCTCGCGGCCTTCGAGGGACCTGCAGCTGGCAGTTCTACCGGGGTCCCCGGCTGATGCCAGGTTTTGCCCCCGTCATTGGAGCGCTGCATGATCTGCCCGAACCAGCCACTCGTTTGCGACGCATAGATTCGGTTCGGATCCGCGGGCGATCCTTTGAGATGGTAAATCTCCCAGCCCGCGAAATGGGGGCCGCTGACATCCCAGTTTTCGCGCTTGCCGTCCGAAGTCAGGACGAACGCGCCCTTGCGGGTGCCGACCAGAACGCGGACTTTGCTCATAGGTGCTCCCTTTCTCCGATTTGCAATGGTGTGTTTTCTGCGGAAATCTTCCCTAAGATCCCTGGACCGCCTGCTCGACGTTCACCATCCACGGCGTGCCAAAACGATCTACGAACATACCAAATCCCGGCGACCAGAAGGTTGAGCCGAAAGGCATGATGATGGTGCCGCTCTCCGATAGCGCTTCGAAGATTCTGCTGCCCTCGGCCACGTTTTTCACGTTGATATTTACGTGGAAGCCTTGGGGCTTTTGGAAGCTCTCCGGAGGAGCGTCCATGCCCATCAATACCTGGTCGCCAATCGTCATATGAGCGTGCATGATCTTGTTGCGCCAGTCCGGAGGCACGTTCTGCGCCTCCCCTCCCGGTGCGCCTTCGTAACGAAACAAGCCGTCAATCTTACCACCGAGGCACTTTTCGTAGAACTTAAAGGCCTCCTCGCACTGCCCACTGAAATGAAGATGAGAATTCAATTGCATCGCATCACTCCTTTTTACCGAGAATCGCCGAGTACCCCACCCCTCGGAGTCTTGAAGGGTGGGGCCTTGCTCGGATGAATTAAGCGGCCTTTGCCATCTGACTGCGCATCTGTTTCATGAAATCGCGCATTTTGGCGATGTGACCCGGGGAGCGTTTTTCCATCCAGTCCTCAAAGCGCTGCGCGGCTTTTTCCAGATTGGCGAGGAACTGCTTGTTGGCCCATTGTTCTCGCCCTTCGGCGATGGTTGGCTTGATCCGCTCCCAGACGCCAAAGAATTCGCCGCTGGTTTCGAAGAACAGATCATCGTGCAGCAGGCCATAGTTCAGCAAAGCGCAGGCTTGCTCCCAATAGCTGACCACCATCATGAAGTTGGTGCCTCCCTCTGTTCCGGGCGCAGCCACTCGCATGGCTTCGTTCCAGTTGTCGGCGAAGTAGTTCTTGAAGAACCAATCGCGCGCCTGGCGAAGCCGGGCTTCGCGTCGCTGTTCAAAAACCTGCAGGTGGAGTTGTGCTTGTTCGTGCGTGGGTTTCGTTTCCATGGTCCTTGTCTCCTTATCTTTTTCTGGTTTTTATGAATCGATTACTTTGGGGCTCGCGCGCCAAATTCCTCTTCCACTATTATCCTCGGTCATACGCCTGCTGCAAGCGTGCTATGTCAATTTTGCCCATTTGCAGCATTGCCTGCATGACCCTTTTTGCTTTCTCAGCATCTTTGGCTTGCAACATCTTGCCTAAGACGGATGGGATGATCTGCCAGGACAGCCCATATTTGTCCTTTAACCAGCCGCACCTTGACTTTTCCCCACCTTCCGAAAGCCTCCCCCACAGTTCGTCTACTTCCTCCTGGGTTTCACAGTTCACGAAGAACGATATGGCTTCCGTGAACTTGAACAGCGGGCCACCGTTGAGCGCGAAAAAGTCTTGCCCATCAAGTTGGAAGGTGGCGGACATTACCGTCCCCTTCGGCCCTGGCCCTGCTTCTCCGTAGCGTGTGACCGTGCCGACCTTTGAGTTCTTGAAGATGGAAACATAGAAATTCATCGCCTCTTCAGCTTGGTCGTCGAACCAGAGAAATGGCGTGATTTTCTGCATATGACCTCCCTATAGATTAGGATGAGCTTGCCACCGTCGCACTGATTTCGATCTTGATCTTGCCATTCAAGCAAGCAGATTTTCTTCGCGCCTGTGCGGACCTTTGCGTCCTTTGCGATCAAAGGCTATCAGCGGCAAAGCACGCGAAGACTACATGACCGGAGCAGCCGTTCCATCCGACCACATGCCAGTGCCCATAAAGAACACATTGATGGGCTCCGGATTGCCTCTGAACTGTGGACTCAGCAAGAGTGGAGAGCCCGGGAACGGTACCGACACTCCATTTAAGGAGTCCAGCAGGTTTGCGCCCCACACCGCACCATCCATGAGCGGCGTGTAAAACATAAGATGGGCCATGTTGTGCCCACCAGCATCGGTTAGATACGCGTCCTTCGACATCATGTAGCACATCGCGCCAACCTCGAGGGCTGGCAGTTCCTTTTTCTCAAACGCGGCCCGGATACTCTCCTTGACTTCATCTTTCGATTTTCCAGCCGATAGCAATTTTGTCCTCATCAAAGTGATCGGCAGCACCGTCCGAGCGGCGGGCGGATTGAAGCAAATCGGACTGCGATTCTTGGGGTTCCAAAACTCGGGACTGTCGAAGGGGTTCATCCACGCCCGTTCCACGACGCAAACGAACCCGTTTTTGCCTTCGACGGCGGTTTCGTAGCCCTGGGGCCCAAGAACCACAACCGTGGCATCACGGGATATCGATTCTGGAGCGGCGCTGCGTGCCAGCGCTATCTCCGCGTTGCGATCCGCCATAAGGTATTGATCAAGCGGAGCCATGTTCGGGTACGGCGCTTTGTTGTCCTGCGCCCGTGCGGGTAGGGCAACTCCGAGAGCAAAAACCACCACGAAAATTAGGGCGGCAACTACAATGAATTTTGGGCCGTTCATCACTTCCTCCTTGGTTGCCATCACCGTGACGGTCGCATTCGTTAGGGTGCACCCTCAATTGAGCGGCGCCGGCGTTCCATCCGACCACGAGCCAGTCAGGACCATGAACACATTGATCGGTTCCGGGTCGCCCTTGTGCCGAGGGTCGATAACAACGGGAGACTTGTCCATGTTCGCGCCCCATTCCGCAGGGTTGATCAGCGGGGTAAAAAACATCAGATGGGCCTCGTTGTGTGCCCCGTCTGCGGTCAGACCATTGTCGGTGAGATATCCCCCCTTCCCCATCATGAAACACATGGCACCGGGCTCGAC
>Ga0209415_10019206_pt1 | contig 10721 bp, 7 predicted proteins | sample PeaSoiSIISIP2007_FD_187696 | JGI IMG/M metagenome (GOLD analysis project Ga0209415, IMG submission 187696) | Peat soil microbial communities from Weissenstadt, Germany - SII-SIP-2007 (SPAdes) (version 2) | ecosystem: Environmental > Terrestrial > Soil > Wetlands > Peat | place: Germany... | reverse complement strand
CCGCTATTTCACGGGAACGAATTTCTGAATGCGTGTGTTGTTGGGCACTTCATCGGTGTAGAGATTGCCCTTGGAGTCCATGGCCATGTGTTCGAGGCCGTCGAAGCCGCCAATCCCGCGGCTGCGGAAACCGATGTTGGTGACCAAGCTGCCGTCTTCGCGGTTGAGGACGTGGATTTGGTTGTTTTCGCCGTCGGCGATGTACAGATATTTCTGCTTGGGGTCGCGCGAGAACATCGTGGACCACACCGATCCGTACTGGCCGATGGTCTGCGGCAGCACGATAAATTCCTTCACGTACTTGCCTTGCTTGGTGAAGACCTGCATCCGGTCATTCACGCGGTCGCAAACGTAGACCAAGCCATCCCGCGAAATATGCACGCAGTGCACGGGATTGCGGAACTGCTGATCCGGCGGCGCCGCGGGATTGTAAGCACCGGGGTCCGCATCACTTGGCGGATTCCCGTACGCGCCCCATAGGCGCTTGAACGTGCCTTTGTCTGAATCGAAGACGATCACGCGCTTGTTCAAATAACCATCCGCAATATAGATCTCGTGGGCGTCGGCGTCCACTTCCATGCCCGCGGGCAGCCCGAGAATATCGGTGCGCGTGCTATTCGCTGGATCGGCGGAAGGATGCCCAATCTCCATAAGGAAATGGCCGTCACTTTTAAATTTCAAAATTTGCCGATCCCCGGGACCGGCTCCGCTAATCCAAACATTGTCATCCTTGTCCACGTAAATCCCATGCTCCCGCTTTGGCCAATCAAATCCCTGGCCGGGACCGCCCCAGGATTGCAGCAGGTTTCCCTGAGCATCGAATACCAGTACTGGAGGCGCGGGGAAGCAGCACTGCGACTCCGGCGGAGTTTGCGCCGCGCCTATCTCATCAACGGTGTTCAATCCGGGCCGTTGCAGAACCCAAATGTGGTCGTGGCGATCCACGGCCATGCCACCGACTTGGCCCATAATCCAGTTGTTGGGCAACTCCTTGGGCCAGGAAGGATCCACTTTGAACGTCGGCACTTCGGGATCGGCGGCCTTCACGCGAGGAGAGTGGACAAAGAATACGATACTCACGGCGAGGCTTAGAAGAAGGACAGCAGACCTCGGCCGGGTCAGTGTGGTGGACATGTTGCACTCCTATCAAGAAGAATTGCGAAAGCATGGTGACGAAAAGCAATGCCGGAAGAGGATACCGCTGAGACGCGGAGTTCGCAAAGGAAACGCAGAGAAGAGGGCTGGGAATGCGCGCACGAGGGCTCAATGCGCCGTCTACGCTTCAGGAATTTTGCACAAGCATGCACAGATTTGCACAACCGTTCGATACGAATTTGATTGACGGCGAAAAGCGGAAGGTTTATTTTCCGTTCCAGATTGAACCGGGAAGCTTAAGAACTTTACGGATCAATTTAGAGGGCGCAGCAAACTTAACCGTGGTTGCGCCGCGAGATTGAATCGTCGAAGCTCGAAGCCTTAACGGTTTCGTTTGGAGGGCGCGGCTTAGCCTAACAGCGGTCACGCCGACAAGCTGGTTCGCGAAAGCTAGGAACGGAACGGTTCCGTTGAAGGGGCGCAGCAAGCTTCACAGCGGGTTGCGCCGCAAGATGGAACCGGGAAGCGAGAAGCCGGACCGGGCCGGGCTGAGTGCGCAATAGCCTCACGGCGGTTGCGCAGCCAGAAGGAATCGGGAAGGTTAGAAACTTTACGGCTCAGTTAGAGGGCGCAACAGGCTAAACACCGGTTGCGCCCTCAATTTTTTTGGTTGGCCCTGCTGCGCAATTGCACAGCGCATTCAAAATCCTACCGGAGCTTCGAGTTTGAGTTCCCTGCAACGACTGTTCTGCGCGGCTTGAAGCCAGTCATCCTCACCAATTCCGATTCCAGATCGGCGAGAGCCTTCTCTGCAGGAACGTCTCCGGTAAGGATGGAATGGACTGCGGAAAAATAGGCTCTGGAGACCTGATCGTAATGTTTTCCGGCGATTTTCGATGGGCGGGGGATGGTCCCAGACGTGAAGAGTCCTTTTAATTGTTCGAGCGCCGGCCTGGCATGGAGATATTGCGGGTCTTCGTAGAACGCCGAGCGCGTGGGCATCATTGCGCTGTTGTTCCACGCGTCAAGTTGGATGGAGAGGCTCGTGAGATAGCGCACAAGTTCAGCTGCCTCGCGAGGGTGTGCGGAGTATTTTGATACGGCCAGAGACTGGCCTCCCACCACCGAAACTTGACCGGCTCCCCCACTAGGAAGGCGGGTTGCGGCGAACTTGCCTCGAATGGGAGATTTCTCGTCCTTTCCGAGAGCGTAGACGATCCACACCCAGTCACGGGCGAAGGCGGCATTGCCGGAAGCCCAATGATTGCGGCTATCCACCTCCATATACCTGATCACGCTCGGTGGAGAGATGGTGCCCAACCAGCTTCTGGCCTGCTTCATCGCCCGGATGGTCTGCGGGTTATTCACAGAGATTGTCCCGTCGGATTCGAGAATGTTTCCACCTCCAAACGAGGCCTGCCATTCCAGGGCATTGCAAGTCAGTCCTTCGTATGGTGCTCCTTGCCAGACGTAACCCCAGAATTCTGGATTTCCGGCGGCCCGCTCACCAGCCTGAATGCGGGCCGCCATCCTTTCCAGTTCATCCCAGGTATCAGGAGGGTGGGAGTAGCCATATTTTGGGAGCAGGTCCGTCCGGTAATAAAGCAGGCCGGCTTCGAGGTTGAACGGCATCCCAACGAGACGGCCATCCACAGTGTCATTCTGCACGAGCGCGGGGAGAAACTCTTTGGCGTCTTCTGCCAAATACGGATTCAAGTCAAGCAGGCCATCAGCCAGAAGCGCAGGCCATACTATGTCCACGTAATAGACGTCCGGCGTAGCCGATTTTTCCGCCAACGATTTCGAATACAACTGGAGTCGGTGGGTGGCAGACTCCACGCCTGGAGTGAAATTCACATGGATTCCAGTTTGCTGTGTGAATCGATCCAGCGATCCACGAACGGTCATCAATTCGGCGGTGGCGGCGGGGCCCCAGCCTGCAAAGCTGATGGTCACGGGCTCGGTGGACACGGGCGGTGCCGCCCGATGGCAAGCCACAAGGAGTAGGACGGGGAGGACAATGTAGAGGAGTACCCCGCCCAGAGTCTTGTGCCTGCTCATGACAAAGAGTCCAGGTGTTTCGGCGGGGATTTCTTTCTCGACTTGCAAAACAGCAAGGATTCTATACCCGTTTGCCTTGCTACACGGCGGTTGAAATGTGTTCCAACACGATGGTTGGGAATAGCGGATTGGGTGGGGTGCTGCAGATTATTTTTTTTCGGCGGGTTCCAGGAGCCAGATTTCATCCGAGATATGCTGGAAGTTCGTGGTAACCAGTTTTTTGCCATCATGCGAGACGTCGAAAGGGAAATTGGTCCCCCCAAAGTGAATATTAGTAAGCGTGCGCTTTTCCCCCGTCTTCAGGCTATAGACCTGAATCTGCTCATTTCCGTCTGGACCCACCATCTGAAAACCGAGGTGCTCTCCGTCAGGCCACCACACCGCCCAACCGCCAGTCTGCGTGAGCTGCTTGAGGCCGGTGCCATCGGGATGGACTATGAACACACCGCTGGAAAAACTGCGGCTGGGACTGAAGCTGATCCATTCTCCGTTGGGAGACCAGCGGGGAACCGTACCAGAATTTTCCAGCACGCGCCGAGGTGTGCCGGTTCCATCGGCTGGTGCAACGTAGACATGTGAAATTTTATTCTCCGTGCGCGTAAACACGATCGATTTTCCGTCGGGAGAAACGTCGCCATACGCGTCACTGCCGCCGGTCGATGATGTTGCAGGTTTCGCCGGTCCCCCCTCAAACGCAACATGCCACATGCTCAGCGGTTCCCCACCCCAGGTATTGAAGAAAATCGTGCCTCCGTCCGGAGTGAAGCGGGGATAAATTTCAGGAGTTTTACCGAAAGTGATCTGGCGGGCTGGTCCCTGCTCCGTGGGAATCACCCAAAGATGCCACAAGCCATCGGGTTGGTCCCGCGAGTAAACAATTTCCTTGCCATCCGGAGAAAATACCGGCGCCCACGGGCGAGATGCATCGGTCAGAAGAGTAACGGGCGCACCGTCGGGAAGTGGATAGACCACCAGGAAATTCCGTGAACGCGAGTTGAGAAACGCGATTGTCCCGTTTCGCGCGATGCTCGGATAATTATCAGGGCCCGGACCGCTGGTCAATTGCACGGGCGAATTGGCGTCCAGAGGCTGCCACCAGATGTTCGACGCGCCCCCTCGATTCGAACGGTGCAAAACCCCGCGGCCGTCGGGCGTGAAGACCGGCGAATCATTCACTACCCCTTGAGGATCTTTCGTCAGTTGCGCGGGATCTCCGCCTTGCGCGGGAATAGTCCAGATTTCGCGGTTCATTCCTCCGCGACTGCGGGATACGGCGATAAATTTGCCGTCCGGGGACCATGCGGCGCGTCCAAAAAACGGATAGACATCATCGCCTTTCAAAATGATGTGGGCGTCGGTGCCATCGGAAGCCGAAGTGAAAAGCGTTTCCGTCTCTCCCGGCTTTCTCACAATGAAGGCCAGCCTGCTGCCATCCGGCGACCATGCAGGATTTTCCGCCCACGGCAATAAGGGGACAACGTTGCCTCCCAAAGCAGGTAGGACGCAGAGTTCTGTCTGGTTGGATTTGGCGTCTTTCCGTTCAAAAGCGATTCTCTCGCCGTCCGAGGAAAATTGCGGGTCGTCTTTTTGAGTCCCGTCATTGGTAAGCCGCACATGTTCTCCGCCAGCGAGACGGCTGACATACAAATCTTGCTTGCCGCCGGCGCCTTGAACATAAGCCAGCATCTTGCCGTCCGGCGAGAGTGCTGGCCCGCTTAAGTATCCTTCGCTGGAAAGAAAGAGTCGCAACTTGCCGCCAGTTTGCATTCCGCCGGCAGGCTTGTTGTTGCGGCCGTAGACCAGCAAAACAATGGCTGTCACCGCCAGCACGCTTACCGCGCCCAGGGCGTACCACACCGGGGATCTTCCGGGTGGCGGCACAAGCACTCGCGGCGCAACTCCCGTGTCCGATTGCAGTGCTTCCAACGCCGCGCGGATTTCGCTCGCGTGCTGATAGCGCTTCTCGGGCTCTTTGGAGAGACAGCGCGTGATCACTGCGCGGAGTCCCGGCGATACATGCGTCGGCAATGCCGCCGGAGATTCGCGCAGAATCGCCGTCGTCAATTCGAAGCCGGTGCGCCCTTGAAAGGGAAGAGCACCGGCAGCCATTTCGTACAGCAGCACTCCTAAAGACCAAATATCGGTGCGTGCATCAGGGACTTCACCCTGAAGCAGTTCCGGAGCCATGTAGGCCAGTGTTCCGACAACGCTGCCTGAATCGAGGCTCGTCGAACGTGTGACGCCTTCAAGCGATTCCTCCTTAATGTTCATGGCCAGGCCGAAGTCCAGCACCTTCAGCTGGCCCGACGAACTCATTCGCGCGTTGGCTGATTTCAAGTCGCGATGAAGAATTCCCTGCGTGTGCGCGTGGTCCATGGCGTCGGCAACTTGCGCGCCAAGATCCAGCACGGTTTCCGTCGGCAGACCATTCGGCGGAATGCGCCGGCTGAGCGTTTCCCCGGCGAGGTATTCCATGGCGATGTACGGCTGACCGTTAACCTCGCCTACTTCATAAATGGTGCAGATATGCGGATGATTCAGGGCCGAGGCGGCACGCGCTTCGCGCAGGATGCGCTCACGTGATTCCACGTCGGTGAGATTGTTGGTAGAAGGCAGCTTGAGGGCCACGTCGCGGTGGAGGGTCTCGTCGCGGGCGCGAAAAACGACACCCATGCCGCCGGCACCGGCTTTTTCCAGCACGACGTAATGAGCGAATGTCTTGCCAACCATCAGGACGGACCTGTGCGCGGAATGATAGGTGGTCCCGGGAATCCCGTCAAACTTCGCGGGCGGCTCTTGCGGCGGAACCTGACTAACGGCCTCAGCCATCGTCCAATCTGGCAGCGCTAGGGAACTTCTCGGGCACGGTTGCGTATCCTCTTGTAGAAGTGAGGCCAGAAAAGCGGGGGTCGGGTATGTCCAGCAATGGCAATGGTTTAGCAAACGGGAAAAACGGGAAACACGGCAAGAAGCGCCGCCGCATTATCTGGGGCGCGATCGCGGTGGTGGTCCTTGGTGGAGGCGGGTATGGGGTCAAGGCCGCCCTCAGCCCGAGCCGCACGATTGACCCTTCCAAGATTGCTGCTGCGGAGCGCGGCGACCTGGCGCGCGTAGTCGTCGCCACCGGTAAGATTCAGCCGCTTTCCAAAATTGAGATCAAGTCCAAGGCCAGCGGCATCGTCAAGAAGCTCTACGTGGATTACGGCGAGACGGTGAAGCAGGGCCAGTTGCTCGCGGAACTCGACAAGGTGCAACTCGAAGCCGCGGAACGCGCCTCGCGCGCCAATTTGCAAGCCGCTGAAGCGGCGCTGGACTCTTCCAAAGCCACTCTTGAGCGCAATAAGGTCGATGCAGAAGGGCCGGATGTTCCATTTATGAAGCTCAATATGGAACGCGCCGAACACATGTTCAAAGATGGCGTGATGTCCAAGAGCCTCGTCGAAGACGCGGAAAAAAATTATCAGATGGCGCTGAACAAGCAGGTCAGTGCGGAGCGGACGCTGGCCGTTTCCAAGGCGGAAATTGCCAAATGCGAAGCGCAAGTGGCGCAAGCGAGGGCTTCGCTGGAAAACGCGCAGGAAGATTTGCGCAACTCCACGATCGTCAGCCCGATTGACGGCTTGGTGCTCTCGCGCGACGTGAACATCGGCGACGCGGTCAGCTCCATCCTGGTGCTCGGCTCGCAAGCAACATTGATCATGACCCTCGGCGACGTCAGTGAAGTCTACGTACAGGGCAAGGTCGACGAAGCCGACATCGGCAAAGTTTTCTTGAGCCAGCCCGCGCGCATCGTGGTGGAATCCTTCAAGGACAAGAAATTCACCGGCAAGGTCACCAAGATTTCTCCGCTCGGCAAGGAGAAAGACAACGTCACCACGTTTGAAGTGCGCGTTTCGATTTCCAATCCAGGCGGCGAGCTCAAAGCCAACATGAGCGCCAATGCCGAAATCCTTCTCGAAGAAAAGAAAAACGTCCTGATGGTTCCGGAAGCCGCGCTGATCTACGACAAAGAGCGAAAGGCGTCCGTCGAAATTCCTGACGCCAAAGCCGAAAACGGCAAGAAAAAACTCAGCGTCAAGCTCGGCATTTCCAACGGCGTAAAGACCGAAATTCTCGACGGCCTCAAAGAGAAGCAAGAAGTCATCCTGCAATAGTTCATCGACCGGCGGAGCGTCATGTCATTCCAGGACCTACTGCGAGACACGCTGGCCACCCTCTGGGCTCACAAGCGCCGGACTATGCTGACGATGTTCGGCATCGCTTGGGGCATCATCTCGATTACGGTGATGGTTGCCGCGGGCGAGGGTCTCGGCAAAGGCATCCAGAACAATCAGGAAACTTTTGGCAAAGACGTGATGATCGTTTTTGCTGGCCGCACCAGCATGCAAGCCGGCGGAACGCGCTCCGGCCGCATCATCCGTTGGAACGAAGACGACTACATCCAGGTGGCGAAGGAAGCGCCTGCCTGCAAATACGTCATGCCGGAACTCGGCAACGATGTCCAGGTGCACAGCCTCTTCAACAGCGGAAGTCTTCAAGTTGTTGGAGCCCTGCCGCCGTTCACCGAAATTCGCAGTATCACTGTCGCTCAGGGCCGCTTTTACAATGAAGAGGACAACGCGGAAGCCCGCAACGTTGCCTTCCTCGGCAGCGACGCGAAGAAACAGCTCTTTGCCGACCGTGAAGCCCTGGGCCATACCATTGAGCTAAACGGGAATCCCTACACCGTCATTGGAATCATGAAGCCGAAGGAACAGAACTCCAGCTACGACGGCGCGGACGTGCGAAAAGTTTTCATCCCATTCAACGCTATGCGGCGCGATTTTCCAAACAAACCGCCCGCCGTCGAGCACAGCGTGGACCGCTTGCTCGCCGCGCCCTGGTCGCTGGAAACGCATCCCGATTGCGTGAAGCAAGTTCGCCGCAGCCTCGGCCGCTTGCACAGCTTCGATCCGCGCGACAAAGAAGCCGCCAGCATCTGGGACACCGTCAAAAACGCCGAAGCCAATCGCATGATTATCGTAGGCATGGAAGTTTTCATGGGCGCGGTCGGAGTGGCCACACTTTTCCTCGGTGGCCTCGGCGTCATGAACGTGATGCTCGTCTCCGTCCGCGAACGCACTCGCGAGATCGGCGTCCGCAAAGCCCTCGGCGCCACCCGCGAATCCATTCTCCGCCAATTTTTTCTGGAGACCATCATCGTCGTCGCTCTGAGCGGCGGCACTGGCCTGCTGCTTTCCTACGGTTTCTGCACGCTGGTCAATCTGCTGCCCATGCCGCCTTTCTTCGCGGGATTGCTAGCCAGTTGGAAGCTCGGCGCTCTCTCGATTTCGCTGCTCGGCTTGATCGCCGTCCTGTCCGCTCTTTATCCGGCCAATCGCGCCGCCTCCGTCGATCCGATCGAAGCTTTGCGTTTCGAGGCGGGAGGCTAAATGCTCACTGAAATCTTCAAAGAAGCTTGGGCCGCGCTGGGGCGCAATCCGGTGCGCAGCTTGCTGACCATGACAGGCATCGCGTGGGGCATCGTTGCCGTCACACTGCTCCTTAGCTACGGCTCCGGATTTCGCGGCGTGCTGATGTACACATTCGAGGTTTTTGGCAAAGGCGCTGTGGTTTGCTGGCCTGGAACAACCAGCGAACAAGCTGGCGGCGAACGCGCCGGCAAGGCTGTGCGTTTCGAACAAGAGGATGCCGATTGGGTGAAGGCGCAGTCTCCGTTGGTCAAACGCGTCACACGCGAGACCGTCCGCTGGAAGGGAATTACGCACGAGGAACGCCTCTCCGAAACCGCCATCCGCGGCGTTTATCCCGAGTACGGCGAAATGCGCAATGAAGTTCCCATGGAGGGCCGCTGGATCACTCCCGAGGATATCGAGGAGCGCCGCCGCGTCGCTTTCCTCGGCGCCATTCTGCGCAGAAAACTCTTCAGCGGCACGCCCGCCATCGGCGAAACGGTCCGCATCGACGGCGTCAAATTCACCGTCGTCGGCTCCATGGACACGAAATTTTCCGACAGCAACTATTTCACTAGCGACGATGAGTCCGTCTTTATTCCGTACACCACGGCCGGTGACCTGTGGGACGCCCGCTACGCCAGCGTCATGCTCTTCGAGCCCGTCGCGCCGGATTTTGAAGCCGATGCCATGCAGCAGTTCCGCGCCGCCATCGCCAGCCGCCAGCGCTTTTCGCCGAGTGACAAGCGTGCCATCACCATGTTCGGCCGCCAGGAGTTCAAGCCCATCTACGAAGGAATCACGCTAGGCATCGAAGCGCTGCTTTTCTTCGTCGGCGCACTCACGCTGGGAATCGGCGGCGTAGGCGTGATGAACATCATGCTCGTCTCGGTAGAAGAACGCGTCCGCGAAATCGGCCTGCGCCGGGCCCTCGGCGCAAAGAAATCTCACATCCGCTGGCAGTTTTTGCTCGAAGCCCTGGTAATGACGCTCGCCGCCGGCGTGATCGGCATGGCGCTCTCGGCGGCAATCACTTCCGCGATCGGCACTCTGCCCTTCCTTGGCCCGGCCTACGAAGATGACTCCGGAAAAGTGGACATCCACCTCACCCTCTCTTTCGTCACCATGATGTTGTCCACAATAATCCTCGTCGTCGTCGGCGTGATCAGCGGCTGGCTCCCCGCCATGCAAGCCGCCAAACTCGACCCCGTCGAAGCCCTGCGCTACGAGTAAGCTAGTGAGTAAATGAGACCGCTGGGGCAAACTGAGCAGTCTTCTGCCTCCGCTCTGCGATTCCTCTGCGCACTCTGCGTTATATATTTTTTTGAATTTCGTTCTTAGCTCTGTCCGAGGATGACGTCGAAATACGCCAGCATGTCCGGCGAGTCCCACTGCTGGTAGCCCACAAATTTGCGCGCGATCTTCCCGTGACGGTCAATCACATATGTCTCCGGGTACATCGACGTACCGTAGGACTGCGCGATCGGCGAATGATTGTCTCTAGTCAGCGGATCGCGATACGTGGGGAAAACCACGCCTTGTTCGCGAAGGAATTTTTCGTAAGCCGCCGGGTCTTCGTCAGCCGCAACGCCGAGAATGACGCCGTTGCGAGCCTCGATGTGCCTCTGCAGCCGGTTTAGTCCTGGAGTCTCCTCAACGCACGGCGGGCACCATGTCGCCCAGAAATTCAGCACCACCACTTTGCCCTTCAAATCCGTGAGACGTCCCGGTTTCCCCGCAATCTCCACCGAAAAGTCCCGCGCCGTCGTGCCAGCAATCGAGGCCTCGCCTTGACGGTAAGTCGGCATCGCAAACAGGAACACCACCGCAATCGCGACTGCCAAGACTCCCCACGCCGCTATTTTCTGAAGGATTCTCATCAAATGCTATACTAACTCAATCTCCGCCATTCGGGAAACGGACCTTCCGCATCCAAGAGACCATGTCCAGCGACGCACACCATCCATCTGCCACCGGAACTCCCGTCGTATCGGCAACCGCGGGTTCCGTCACGGCGATTGTTCCGGCTCGGAATGAGGAGGCGGTCATTGCCGCTTGTGTAACTTCCTTGGCCAGCCAGCCGGAAATTACCGAAATCCTCGTGGTAAACGA
>Ga0209415_10019205_pt1 | contig 10723 bp, 13 predicted proteins | sample PeaSoiSIISIP2007_FD_187696 | JGI IMG/M metagenome (GOLD analysis project Ga0209415, IMG submission 187696) | Peat soil microbial communities from Weissenstadt, Germany - SII-SIP-2007 (SPAdes) (version 2) | ecosystem: Environmental > Terrestrial > Soil > Wetlands > Peat | place: Germany... | reverse complement strand
GTGCCCGCCAGCGGCCCGGCGCGCACCGCTAGGTCGGCGGCATCGAGGCGCTCGACAAGATCATCGCGGTTGACCAGTCGCCGATCGGGCGCACCCCGCGCTCGAACCCGGCGACCTACACGGGGCTGTTCGACGTGATCCGCGAGCTGTTCTCAAAGACCGCCGAGGCGCGGGCGCGCGGCTACAAGCCGGGGCGCTTCTCGTTCAACGTCAAGGGCGGGCGCTGCGAGGTCTGTCGCGGCGACGGCCAGATTCGCATCGAGATGCACTTCCTGCCCGACGTCTACGTCCCCTGCGAGCAGTGTCATGGCCGGCGTTACAACCGCGAGACGCTCGAGGTGCGTTTCAAGGGCAAGACGATCGCCGACGTGCTCGACTCCTCGATCGAGGAGGCGCTCGCCTTCTTCGAGCACATTCCGACGATCCGCCGGCGCCTGGCGACGCTGAATGACGTCGGGCTCGGCTACGTGCGCCTCGGCCAGCCTGCGACGACACTTTCGGGCGGTGAGGCACAGCGGGTCAAGCTCGCCAGCGAGCTGTCGAAGATCGCGACCGGGCGGACGCTGTACATCCTCGACGAGCCGACGACCGGACTGCACTTCGCCGACGTCAAGCGCCTGTTGGAGGTCCTGCACCGGCTCGTCGACGCCGGCAACTCGGTGGTCGTGATCGAGCACAACCTCGACGTGATCAAGAGTGCCGATCGCCTGATCGACCTCGGGCCCGAGGGCGGTGACGAGGGCGGGCAGGTGATCGCGACCGGCACGCCGGAGCAGGTCGCCGCGGTCGCCGGCTCCTACACCGGCCGCTTCCTCGAGCCCCTGCTCGAGCGTGCGCCGACGGTGCGCCGCGGCGCACGGCGCAAGCTCGTGGCGACGGCCTAGTCGGTCTTCTCGAGACGTCGTAGCGGAAGCGGCGAATGGCTGGCGGCGTCCAGACGCCGACGCGCGTTTAGCGCTCGAACTCGGCCAGCCCCTCGCGGAACCCGCGCAGCTCGGCCGGATCGATCGAGAAGCTGTGCTCGGCGGTCGGGAAGCGCCGCGTGCGGACCTCCTCGGCGTAGTCGCTGACGGCGGCGGTCATCACCGTGCGCAGCTCGACGTACTGCTTCGCGAAGCGCGGAGCGCGTCCCGGGTAGATGCCGAGCATGTCGTGGAGCACGAGGACCTGGCCGTCGGTGGCGGCCCCGGCGCCGATCCCGATCACGGGGATCTCGAGCAGCGCCGTGATCTCGGCGGCGACGCTCGCGGGAATCGCCTCGAAGACGACCGCGAAGGCGCCGGACTCCTCGAGCGCGAGCGCCTCGGCGGCGACGGTCAGCGCGCGCTGAGCGGTGCGGCCCTGCGCCCGCCGGCCGCCGAGCGCGGTGGCGGTCTGCGGCGTGAGACCGACGTGGCCCATCACCGGAATGCCGGCCGCGACGGTCGCGCGCACGCGTGAGAGCCGCGTCGCCCCGCCGCCCTCGAGCTTGACCGCGTCGGCATGCGCTTCTTTGACGAAGCGCTGCGCGGTGCGGATCGCCTGCTCGTCGGAGGCCTCGTAGGAGCCGAACGGCAGGTCGGCGACGAGCAGCGCGCTGCGCACGCCGCGCCGCGTGGCAGCGGTCAGCATCAGCATCTCCTCGATGCTGACGGAGACCGTCGACTCATAGCCGAGGACGACTTCGGCACCCGAGTCGCCGACGAGCACGATGTCGGCCCCCGCGCCGTCGACGATCTGACCGCTCGGGAAGTCGTAGGCGGTGACCATCACGATCGGCTCGCCGAGGCGCTTCTTCTCGGCGAGGCGTGGCAGCGTCATCGGCAGTCGGCCGGGATCGCTGTCGGTCTGGGTTTTCGGGGTCGTGGACATCGCGCTCCTTCAGGACAAGAGGGCGTCGACGTGCTCGTCGACGGCGAGGATCTGGTTGCGCGCGTCGACGTGGACCACGCGAGGAACATGCGCCGGCAGCTCTTCGCTGCCGTAGGCGGCGTAGGAGATGACGATGATCGTGTCGCCGCGGTGCACGAGCCGGGCGGCGGCGCCGTTGAGCTTGATGTCGCCGCTGCCGCGCTCGCCGGCGAGCGCGTAGGTCTCGAAACGCGCTCCGTTGTTGATGTCGACGACGGCGACCTGTTCGTGCGGGAGGATGTCCGCCGCCTCGAGCAACTCCGCGTCGATCGTGATCGAGCCGACGTAGTGCAGGTCGCAGTCCGTGACCGTCGCGCGGTGGATCTTTGACTTGAGCATCGTGCGCTGCATCTGGTCAGTGGCCTCCCGGGGTCGCGACGAGGTTGTCGATCAGCCGGGCGCGTCCGATGCGGGCCGCGACGGCGACCAGGACCGGGGCGTCGATCCGCTCGACCGGGGCGAGGGTGTCGGGGTCGACGAGCTCGAGATACTCGGGCTCGATCTGATCGCGAACGAGCTCGCTGCGCGCGGCGGCCGCGGCGACCCGGCTGTCGCGCTCGCCGGCGGCGATCAGCGTGGCGGCGTGGCGCAGCGCCCTCGACAGGCCGGCCGCGCGCGCGCGCTCTGTGTCGCTGAGGTACGCGTTGCGGCTCGACAGCGCGAGCCCACTGCGCTCGCGAACGGTCGGACAGACCTCGATCGTCGTCGGAATGTCGAGATCGCGTACCAGACGCTTGATCACCAGCGCCTGCTGGGCGTCCTTCTGACCGAAGAAGGCGACCTGCGGGCCGACGATGTTGAGCAGCTTGGTCACGATCGTGGCGACACCGTGGAAGTGCTCGGGCCCGCGCCGCGTGCCCTCGAGCGGCTCGCTGAGCCCGCTGACGACGACGCTGGTCGCGAATCCCTGCGGATAGATCTCCGCGCTCGCGGGGGCGAACAACAGATCGACGCCGGCGCGCCGCGCGAGCTCGGCGTCGTGCGCCTCGTCGCGCGGATAGGCCGAGAGGTCCTCAGCACCGGCGAACTGCGACGGGTTCACGAACAGTGACATCACGACAGTCGCGCACCGCTCGCGCGCATGCCGAAGCAGCGAGAGATGACCGTCGTGCAGCGCGCCCATCGTCGGGACCAGGCCGATCGGCCTGGGCACGTCGCGGAGCGCCGCACGGGCCTCGGCGATCGTGCGCAGCGTCCTCATGCCGGCGCTCCGAGGCTGGCGGTCGCGGCTGCGAGCGCGTCGAAGACTGCGAGCAGATCGGGCGCTCGGGCGGCGAGCGCAGCGCGCTGGCGGGCCACGGTTGCGCTGTCGCCGCGGGCGATCGGTCCGGTCAGTGCCCGCTGGGCGCCGAGCGTGGCCCAGTTCTCGAGACTTGCGCGGGCGAGCGCCGCGGCGTGACGATGCTCGACGCCGACCGAGCCGAACAGGCGATCGGCGATCGCCTCGAGCGCCACGAGGAAGTTCGACGCGATGCTCGCGGCAGCGTGGTACAGGGCGCGGTCCTCGTCAGCGAGCCTGAACGGCTCGAGCCCGGCGCGTGCGGCCAGTTCGCCGGCGATGGCGAGCGCACGCGGGCTCGAGCCGGCGATCGCGGCGCCTGCGCCGATCAGCCGCTGCGGTCCCGACTCGGCGGTCAGGCTCATCAGCGGATGCAGCGAGAAACGCTCGACGTGCGGTGCGAGCACGTCGAGCGACAGCGCCCCGGAGCAGTGGCCGACGACCGGCCCCGGGGTCAGTTCGGCGGCGAGCGGTGCGAGCGCGGCGTCGGGGACGGCAAGGATCACGACCTCGGTGCCTGGCGCGAGCGGCTCCCCGCGCGCGAGCGGCGGCTCGGCGTGAAGGGCAGGCGCGAGAACGCTGCCAAGACGGCCGCGGCCGATGACCGCGATGCGACGGGACGTGGGGATGTCGTTCATTGCTCGGTCCAGTTCCCAGCCGGGATACCGGTCGCGATTGGTGGGGCACTGCGGGTGGTCCGTCCCGGTACGGTGACGGCCTTGCGCATAGCGTAGCGCGTGGCGACAGGCGGCTCGCAACGCGCACTACCCTTGAGCGATGCGAACCGCGACGGACCGCCGCGAGGCGTTGAAGGAGCTGTTGATGGAGGCGCGCGAGTGCACCCGCTGCGCGGAGCTCGCCGCGACGCGGACCTCGGTCGTCTTCGGTGCGGGCAACGCCGACGCGGATCTGATGTTCGTCGGCGAGGCGCCCGGCGCCAACGAGGACTTGCAGGGACTGCCGTTCGTCGGCGCCGCCGGCAAGCTGCTCGAAAAACTGCTCGGCGAGATCGGGCTGAGCCGCGCCGAGGTCTTCATCGCCAACGTGCTGAAGTGTCGCCCGCCGGGCAACCGCGATCCGAGGCCCGGCGAGATCGAGAACTGCACGCCGTACCTGATCCGCCAGGTCGAGCTCGTCCAACCGCGCGTGATCTGCACGCTGGGCAACTTCGCGACCAAACTGCTGCGCGGCGATCCTGCAGGAATCACCCGCGTGCACGGCCGCCCGGAGGTGCGCACGATCGGCTCGCACACGACCCGCCTGTACCCGATCTACCATCCCGCGGCCGCGCTGTACACGCCGCGCACGATGGAGACGCTGCGCGAGGACTTCCTCGCGCTGCCGGGCGTGCTCGGGCTTGCGCCGGCGGCAGCGTCGCCGGCGCTCGACGACGCCCTCGTCGCGGTCGAGCCGGTCGAGCCGGCGCCGGTCGTCGTGCCCGAGCAGCCTCGGCCCGAGCAGCTGGGGCTGTTCTGAGCGGCGCGGTGCGGGTGTTCGAGACCGACGGCCCGGCCGCCACCGAGGCGGTCGGCGGCGAGATCGCGGCGGCGCTACGGCCCGGGGACGTCGTTTACGTGGTCGGTGAGCTGGGAGCCGGGAAGACGACCCTCGTGCGCGGCGCCTGCCGTGCCCTCGGCGTGGCCGGCGCGATCACGAGCCCGACGTTTGCGATCGGCCACCGCTACGGCGCCGCCGATGGGCTCGTCGTGGCGCACCTCGATCTCTACCGGGTGCCGAACCTCGCCGCCGAGGATCCGGACCTGCTCGCCGACTACCTCGGCGAGGATCGGATCACCTTCGTGGAATGGCCGCCCGACGGCGCCGGCGGTCTCCCGGAGCCGCGGATCACGATCACCCTGGCCCACCTCGAGCATGATCGCCGGCGCGTGGAGGTGGGCCCGTGAACGTGCTCGGGCTCGACACCGCGACATCGTCGAGCGCCGTTGCGCTGGCGCGCGCCGACGGCTGGCTGCGCGAGGCGCGCGACGATGTGGCGGCGGGCGAGCGTCCGCGGCATGCGCAACGGCTGCTCGCCCTCGCGGCCGAGCTGCTCGCCGGCGCCGGGATCGGCTGGGACGCGGTCGGGTGCGTCGCGGTGGGCGTCGGCCCCGGCGGCTACACCGGGCTGCGCATCGGGCTGGCGACGGCGCACGGGATTGCCCTGGCGCATGGAGCGCAGCTGGTCGGCGTCGGGACGCTGCGCGCGCTCGCCGAGCCGGTGCGGGAACGTGCCGGTGTCGCCGTGCTCGATGCCCGCCGCGGCGAGGCGTTCGTTGCCGCCTACCGCGACGGGCAGGAGCTGATCGCGCCGTGCGTGTGCCGGCCGCAAAAGCTGGCTGGCCTGCTGCGCCCCGCCGGCCGCGACTCGCTGGCGGTGGGGGACGGGGCGCTACGATTTCGCGAGTTCCTCGAGCGCGGCGGCGTGTGCGTCGCGCCCGAGGAGAGTGACCTGCACCGGGTCAGCGCGGGGGCGATCTGCCGACTCGCTGCGAGCGGGAGCGTCACCGCCGCGGTCCCGGATTACCTGCGGCTTGCGGATGCGGAGCTCGCGCTGAGCGCCAAGACACGATGACCGAGCGTGCAACAGTCGAGATCCGCCCCCTCAACTACACCGATCTGCCGGCGGTCGCCGCGATCGAGCGGCGCGCGTTTCCGACCCCGTGGTCGATTGCGATGTTCGTGCTGGAGCTCTCCAAGCCGACCGGCCTGTGCCTGGCGGCGCTGCGCGACGGGGAGCTCGTCGGCTACACGATCTGCTCGCGCTACGACACGGTCTGGCACGTGATGAACATCGCCGTCGATCCCGACCTCCGCCGTGAGGGAATCGCGTCGGCGCTGCTCGCCGAGCTCTACGTCCGTGCCGGCGATGACACGGCGCAGTTCACGCTCGAGGTGCGCCGCTCCAACCACGCCGCGATCGAGCTCTACCAGCGCGACGGATTCCGCATCGCGGGGCTGCGTCGCCGCTACTACCAGGACAACGGCGAGGACGCGCTGATCATGTGGCGCACGCCGGCAACCCGCGAGGGGCGACTCGACGACGTGCCGGTGGCCGATCCGGTGGCGCACCATCGGCCGTGATCCTGGCGCTCGAAACCAGCTGCGACGACACCTGCGCGGCACTCGTCGGGCATGACGGGACCGTTCACGCCAACGTGATCTCATCCCAGCAGGTCCACGACCGCTTCGGCGGTGTCGTGCCCGAGATCGCGGCCCGCCAGCATGTCGAGCTGATCGACGCCGTCGTCGCCGAGGCGTTCGCGCGGGCCGCCGTCGGCGTCGACGCGGTCTCGCTGGTTGCCGCGACACGCGGCCCCGGCCTGGTCGGAGCGCTGCTCGTCGGCTTCTGCGCAGCGAAGGGCTTCGCCGCTGCCCGCGAGCTGCCCTTCGCGGCGGTCGACCATCTCAGCGGCCACATCGCCGCGGCGTATCTCGCGCCGGCGCGCTTCGAGCCGCCGTTTCTCGCGCTGATCGCATCCGGCGGCCACACGCTGCTGCTCGACGTGCCCGCGCGCGGCCGCCCCGTCGGGGTGCTCGCGCGGACGCTCGACGACGCTGCCGGCGAGGCGTTCGACAAGGGCGCGCGGATGCTCGGGCTCGGCTACCCCGGCGGAGCGGCGCTGTCGCGGCTGGCGGCCGACGGCGATCCGCGCAGCCACGCGTTCCCGGTCGGGCGCGGGGCGGACTTCTCGTTCGCCGGGCTCAAGACCGCGCTGCTGTACCGGACGCGCGAGGTCGATCTGAGCGATCGGCAGGTCCGCGCAGACCTTGCCGCCTCGTATGAGCGCGCGATCGTCGAGACGCTCGTGCGCCGCGTCGCGCGCGAGCTCGAACGCTCGAGCGTGGGGCGGCTGGCGCTCGGCGGCGGCGTCGCGGCGAACGGTCCGCTGCGCGCCCGGCTCGGGGAGCTCGGAGTGGAACTGTTCCTGCCGGCGGGCGAGTTGTGCACCGACAATGCGGCGATGATCGCGAGTGCCGCGCGCGACGTCGAGGCCCTGGCCTATCCCGACTACCTCTCGCTCGACGTCTACGCGACCGGCGAGGGCCCGCTTCGGTGAGCGTCGTCGTGCTCTTCGGGCGTCCCGGGTGCTGTCTATGCGACGACGCGCGCGCCGCGCTCGAGCGGGTGCGCGCGGAGCAGCCGTTCGAGCTGCTCGAGCGGGATATCGAGCGCGACGAGAAGCTGCTGCGCGACTACCTCGAGCGGATTCCGGTGGTCACCCTCGACGGCGAGGAACTGTTCGACTTCGCGGTCGATGAGACGGTTCTGCGGGACAGGCTCGCTAGAGTCCGCCCAGTGACCGACGGCGAACCTGCTGCCGAGGATGTCGCGCCCCCGACCGAGCGGCTGTCGCTTGGCGTCGCGGCGCGCCTGTCACGCTATCTGCAGGTGCTGACCCAGGCGCGCAAGATGGGCCGCGAGACGATCTCCTCGCACGAGCTCGCCGACTACACACACGTCAACTCGACTCAGATCCGCCGCGACCTGTCGGGGTTCGGCAAGTTCGGCAAACGGGGCGTGGGATACAACGTCGACTCGCTCGTCGCGCAGATCCGCAAGATCCTGCGCACCGCCGGCCAGCACAACATCGCGCTGTTCGGCGCGGGGAACCTCGGCACGGCGATCGCCTCGTCGGAGATCTTTGCCGACCATGGCTTCCGTGTCGTGGCGATCTTCGACGCCGATCCCGCGAAGGTCGGCCAGCGGGTCGGCCAGCACGTCGTGCGCCACAACGACGAGCTGCGGGCCGTCGTCGAGGAGCAGGACATCGTCGTCGGCGTGCTCGCGGTGCCGACGGCTGCCGCGCAGGGCCTCGCCGACGATCTCGTCGAGGCCGGTGTCAAGATCATCTTCAACTATTCCGATGCCCTGCTGCACGTCCCTCCCGAGATGACCGTGCACACCTCGAGCCCCGCCGTCGACCTGCTCTACGCGCTGTACTTCTATCTCGCCTGATCGGTGTCGACGATCGACCTCGACCGCGCCGTGGAGATCTTCGCGGCGGCCAGCGACCTCAGCGTCGGCCTCGAGGAGGAGTTCGCGATCCTCAACCCGCAGACGCTGGATCTCGCGCCGCGCTTCGAGGAGCTGCGCGACCACGCGGCACGCGTCGATCCGCTGCTGCGCGAGCACATCACGGGCGAGCTGATCTCGTCGGAGATCGAGATCATCTCCGGCGTCGGCGCCGACCTCGGCGATGCGCTGGCGCGCCAGCGCGAGCGCCGGCGCGCGCTGTTCGCGCTCGTGGGCGCCCAGGGCGCGGAGCTCGGCGCGACCGGCACGCACCCGTGGGCCGACTACCGCGAGCAGCCGGTGATCGACACCGAGCATTACCACCGCGTCGAGGAGGGGTTGAAGTACGTCGCGTGGCGCAACAACACCTTCAGCCTGCACGTCCACGTGGGGGTCCGCGACATCAACCGCGCCGTGCAGGTCTGCGACCGGATGCGCCCGCTGCTGCCGTTGCTGCTGGCGGTCTCGGCCAACTCGCCGTTTCTCGATGGCCGGCTGGCCGGTCTGCACTCGGCACGCACCCAGACCTTCACGCGTAGCTTCCCGCGCTGCGGCGTGCCGTACGCGTTCGGCGGCTGGCCCGCCTATCGCGAGTACATCGACCTGCTGATTCGCACCAACTCGATCATCGAGTTCACCCAGGTGTGGTGGTCGGTGCGGCCGCATTTCTCCTACGGCACCGTCGAGGTGCGGATCTGCGACGTGCAGGCCACGGCCGCCGAGTCCGACGCGCTGGCCGGCCTGACGGTGGCCTGTGTCGCGCAGGCGATGCTCGAGCTCGACGCGGGCGAGCCGCTCGACGCGATGCCCGGCTACCTGATCGAGGAGAACATGTGGCGCGCGATCCGCTACGGCCTCGACGGGCGGATGATCGACTTCGTGCGTGGCGAGGAGTATCCGTCGGCCGAGATCGTCGAGCGTCTGCTTGCCTGGAGCGCGCCGGCACGCGCGGCGTTCGGGCTCGAGGTCGAGCCGGCGCTCGGCGAGCCCAACGGCGCCCAGCGCCAGCGCGCGATGATCGAGGGCGGGGCCTCGATGCGCGAGGCGTTCCAAAGTTGTGTGCGCGACACCCGCGTAACCTATTCCGAGGAGGTTCGAGCATGAGCAGCGGGCCAGGCGAGCCGAGCGAGGCCGAACTGCGCGCGGCCTGGGAGGAGCAGCTCCGACACGTCACACCGGCCGACGTGATCGTGCAGACGGCCGTTTCGCTGATCAGCCTGGCCGGCCGGCGGCTGGGTCTGGAACCCGGGACCGAGGGGGAGCGCGATCTCGGCCAGGTGCGCGACGCGATCGACGGTGCGCGGGCCCTGCTGCCGTTGCTGGAGCGTGGCGAGGACGGGCCGCGGCTCGGGCCGCTGCGCGAGGCGATCTCGGCGCTGCAACTCGAATACGCGAAGCTGGCCGGCGGCGCGGTGGCGTCGCCGGGCGCCGGCGCCACACCGGCTCCCGCGGCGGGCGCCGGCGCTGCGCCCACAGGCCCGCCCGGGGGTCAGCCGAGCGAGCCGGACAAGCCGGGACCGGGGCCGGCGCAGAGCAGCGGCCGGCTGTGGATCCCCGGCTCGTGATGCTCACGCCGCCCTTCGCGATAGACTGCCGCCGGCTTATCCCTGCCGGGCGGACATCGGTGCTGCCCGGCTTCGTGTTGTTGTGTCTGGCGGCCCAGCGCTCGCGCAGACGTCATGGTGAGGAGCTTCTTTGAGTAATTTTCTGACCAATCACGGGGTCGTCGTCGCCCTCGTGTGCGCGGGCTGCGCGGTCCTCTACGGTGCGTTGACGGCGCGTGCGCTGCTCGCGCTTTCGCCCGGCAACGAGCGCATGCAGAGCATCTCGGCGGCCGTCCAGGCAGGTGCCCGCGCATACCTGAATCGGCAGTACACGACGATCGCCGGCGTCGGCGTCGTCCTGTTCGTAGCGCTGATCTTCGTTCAGAACATCGCGGTCGCGGTCGGCTTCGCGTTCGGCGGCATCCTCTCGGGGTCGACCGGATACATCGGCATGAACGTCTCCGTGCGCGCCAACGCGCGCGTCGCCGAGGCGGCCCGCGGCGGAGTCCCGCCGGCGCTGAAGGTCGCCTTCCGCGGCGGAGCCGTCACCGGCCTGCTCGTCGTCGGGCTCGCCCTGACGGGCGTGTCCGGCTACTACGGGGTGCTGACGGCGCTGTTCCATGACAGTCCCAAGACGGCGATCGACGCGCTGATCGGACTCGGCTTCGGCGGTTCGCTGATCTCGGTGTTCGCGCGACTCGGCGGCGGCATCTTCACGAAGGCAGCCGACGTCGGCGCCGACCTGGTCGGCAAGGTCGAGGCGGGCATCCCCGAGGACGATCCGCGCAACCCGGCGGTGATCGCCGACAACGTCGGCGACAACGTCGGGGACTGCGCCGGGATGGCAGCCGACCTGTTCGAGACCTACGCGGTCACCGCGGTCGCCGTGATGCTGCTCGGCGTGCTGAGCTTCAACCAGAGCACGAAGGTTGCACTGTTTCCGCTGCTGCTCGGCGGCGTGGCGATCATCGCCTCGATCATCGGCACCTTCTTCGT
>Ga0209415_10019204_pt1 | contig 10723 bp, 5 predicted proteins | sample PeaSoiSIISIP2007_FD_187696 | JGI IMG/M metagenome (GOLD analysis project Ga0209415, IMG submission 187696) | Peat soil microbial communities from Weissenstadt, Germany - SII-SIP-2007 (SPAdes) (version 2) | ecosystem: Environmental > Terrestrial > Soil > Wetlands > Peat | place: Germany... | reverse complement strand
GGCCGGCCGCGGAGGATCGAGCGGGCCTTGGCGCCGAGGATCAGGTACTGCGAGGCGCGCGGGCCGGCGCCCCAGGCCACCCAGTCGCGGATGTAGCCGGGCGTGTCGGCCTCGCCCTTGCGCGTGCGGCGCGCGAGCGTCACGGCGTACTTGTAGACGTGGTCGGGCACCGGGATGCGATAGACCAGGTCCTGCAGCGAGACGATGTCCTCGCCGCTGAGCACTTTCTGGACGGTGACCTCGCGGTGCGTGGTGGTCTGGCGGACGATCTGGATCTCCTCGTCGAAGGAGGGATAATCCACTTTCACGTGGAACATGAAGCGGTCGCGCTGGGCCTCGGGCAGCGGATAGGTGCCTTCCTGCTCGATGGGGTTCTGCGTCGCCAGGACGAGGAACGGCTCGTTGAGGCGGTACTCCTTGCCGCCGGCGGTGACGTGGTGTTCCTGCATGGCCTCGAGGAGCGCGGCCTGGGTCTTCGGCGGCGTGCGGTTCACCTCGTCGGCGAGGATGACGTTGGCGAAGAGCGGCCCCTTGACGAAGGCGAACTCGCGGTGGCCGGTGGCGCGGTCCTCGCGGAGGATCTCCGTCCCGATAATGTCGGCGGGCATCAGGTCGGGCGTGAACTGAATGCGGTGGAACTGCAGCGAGAGCGCCTCGGAGAGCGTGCGCACCAGCAGCGTCTTGGCCAGGCCCGGCACGCCCTCGAGCAGGCAGTGCCCGCGCGAGAACATGGCGATGAGCACGTCCTCGATGACCTGGTTCTGCCCGACGATGACGTGCTGCAGCTCCTGGACGAGCCTGGCGCAGGAGTCTCGAAAGCGTTGGATCTCCTCCACGTCATGCTCCTGCATGTCCGGTGCGTTGTCGGCCATGGGAATGCTCCTCAAAAAAAGCGATCCGGTTTCATTCAGCTAGGGCACGCTGCGGCGGAAGTAAATCGAACGGAGCGCGTCGCGCTGGAGCGAAACCGAGCCGAGCAGGCTCGACTGCCCGGTGAACCGGTCATTCGCCAGCACGCAGGAATGCAGCGTGAAACTGCCCTCCGTCGTCCGCACGGTGGCGGTCTCCGTCTCTTGCGCGGGTGTCGCCGCGGCCGTCGGAGCAACTGCCGGCGCGGTGGTCGGCGCGGCCGCCGGGGCAGTGGTCGGCGCGGCTGCCGGCGCGGCTGTCGGCGCGGGCGACGGTGCGGTCGTCGGCGCGGCCGGCGGCTGGGGCGGCCGGCGAGGGAAACGGACCAGTTGCACACGTTTCAACTCCGGCTGGATGTTGCCGAAGTCGGTGACGATGGTGAACTTGCCCTCCGCAAACGTCACCGCCTTGGCCGAGATCGTGTCGCCGTTGAGCAGCATGACCTGGACGGAATCCATCTCGGCGGGCGGCGTCTTGCGCGGCGGGACGAGCCCCGGCTCCACGCGAAGATGCCTCACCGATAGCGGCACGTGCGTGACGAACAGCGCATATCGTCCGGTTTTCGGGCCTGGAGTGAACCGGTATTGGCCCGCCAGCGTATCGCCCAACGACGGCACGTCGCTCACCCACGGCTGAATCAGGCCGTCGTTCGGATTGTACTGCACCTGGAACTGAACGCGGGGCTTGGAGATCAGTTGGTTGCCGGTCCCCCAACTGCCCAGGTTCTGGACGCCCGCTTCCGGCGTCACCACCGCGCAGCCGCTGTCGTTGCCCTTCAAATGAAAGAAGACGCTGCGGTGCATGTTCTGAAGATCCGGCCGGTCGCTGAACACGAACAGCTCGCAGTCCAGCCACGCGCCCGGCTGCGGCAACTCGATGTCGGCGTAGAAGGTGACCGGCCCCTTCTGCTCCAGCGGGACCGCGAGCACGCCGAGCACGGCTTCTCCTTGCGGTCCGGCCGCGCAGGTCGCCTTTCCGCCGCCGAGGGTCCAGTTGCCCTGCACGGCCAGCCACGGCTCCAGCGTGCCCCATTCGAACCCCGTGTCCACGTAGTTGGCCGATGCGCTGTCCAGCAGGACCTCCGAGAGCGACGCGGTCGGCGCCGTCAGCGTCCCGATCTCCGGGTTCGCGATCACGGTCTGATCCGGGGTGATGGACTGCACCTGACCGAGGACATAATCGCCGTTGTTCAGCACGACTCTCGGGCCGGCCTTCTCGTCCCGGGCCGGCGCGAACTCGACGTGCGCGACCACCGAGGCGGCCAGGGTTACCTCGCCGTTGAACTGGGGCCCGTTCAGATGCACCCAGCCGTCCGCGCCGATGCCGAGCACGGCGCCGGTGAAGCGGTCGCCCTGGACAGTGGACACCACGTCGCGCCACTGCTCGACGGCGAGCGAGTACGTGCGCATCGCCGGCGGCGGCGCGCCGGCCAGCTTGAAGACGCCGAACGAAGCGGGGTCATGGTCGAAAGCGTCCGTCTGCGGCGTCCAGGTGAAATTGAGCGGTCTTTCCGGCTGGTCCACCCAGCGGGCACGGCCGATATTGCCGAGGAAGGCGACGCCCTCGTGCGGCTCGATCTTCAACGCGGCCAGCGGCACGGCCATCTCCAATTCCCACGAGGCCTTGTTGCGGCGGCAGGCGGAAACCCACTTGCTGCCCTTGCTGATGGCCTGCGTCGCCGTCTCCTTCTTCGCCTGGTAAGACAGGTCCATTTTCTTATTGAGGGAATTGACGACGAGCTGGGCGTAATCCTCGCGCTGCTTCTCGGGGGCCAGGAATATCTCGACGTGGTCGTCGTGGAGGAGGTCCTTGCTGCCGTCGTCGGCCTTCGCGACCAGGCGGTCCGGCGCCGACTCCGTGCAGCGCACTGCGAGATAGAGGTTCTGGTCATCCCAGACCATCGCGAACTGCGTCTGTGTCGGCTCGCTGACTTCGCCGCCGCCGAGCATCGTGAAGCCCGTCTGCCAGGGCACGGCGCGCCAGCACTCATCGTCCAGACGCCCGTCAATCTTCGGCGCGGCCTGCGCGCGGTAGACCGTGTACGTCCGCGGCTGCCCCGCCGCGGCGCCCGCCAGGATCGCCGAAAACAGGATCGCCAGCCATGGGAGTGGAATCCGTCTTCTCATCGGCTGGCGCTCCATCAGAGGCCCGACCACGCTCGCGGCCCTGGGCTGCGCTGCGTTGCAGGGCACGCGACCGCATGCCGTCCAGAGCGCCTTGCGCGCCGGCGGCCGGCGTTGCGCGGAAAACAATTCATGTTATTCTTTTTCGCAAGATGGTGTCAACCCTCTTCCTCGCAGCCGAAAGGTCGAGCCGCCTCTCGTCGCGGTCATAATCGTAATCGTAATCCTGATCGTAATCGTCGTCTTCGGTCCTCAGCCGGACGAACGGCGATTACGATCAGGATTACGAGTAAGATTACGATGGCGAGTCGCCCGGGTCAGCCGCGGCCGCGCGACTCCCGGTGCTTTTCGCCAAGGGAGAGTTAATGCTACTCTCTCCATCGGAGCTGTCACTTTATTCGGGCGACTGACGATGGATGACCGACGACAGGCGGCGGAGGACGCACGACGGGCGATCGTCTATCGTCTATCGTCCATCGTCCTCTGCGGCGCGCTGGCGCTGTCGGCGCGGCCGGCGCCGGCCGGCGAGGAGCCAATGCCGGGGCTCGATCTCTCGACGAAGAAGGATGCGCTCCGCGCTGTGGACCAGGGCATTCAATGGCTCAAGGCCCGCCAGAACGCCGACGGCTCCAGGCCGCCGTCGCCGCAGCCTGACGTCACCGCCTTTGTGACGCGCGCGATCCTTCGCGATCCCGCGCGCGAGCGCGGGAAGTTGGACGCGAGCGCCGGCAAGGGGCTCGAATTCATCGCCTCCTGCGCGCAGAGGGACGGCGGCATTTACCGCGATTCACGCCTTCCCGGCGCGTCGCGCGTGTATGACACGGCCGCGTCGGTGCTCGCGTTGGCCGGCGCGCGCCAGGACCGGTACGAACCGCTGATCCTCGCCGCGCGCCGATTCCTCGCGCGCGGCCAGAACCGGAGCGAGAGTTCCGCGCAGTTCGGCGGATGGGCCTGCGGCGATGCGCCTGCGGACATGAAGACGACCGCCCTCGCGATCGAGGCGCTCGCTGTCACCCAGCGCATCTCGACCGCCGATGCGGAGAAGAACCATTCCGCTCCCGCCGATCCGGACTGGACCGCGGCCGTCGCTTTCCTCTCGCGCTGTCAGAACGACGAGAGAACCAAGTCGGCCGGCAAGCGCGCGCAGGATCTCGGCGGCTTTTCCAACAGTCCCGGCGAGCGCCCGGTCGCCGGCGAAAAGGGCCAGGCCGGCCGCCAGATCAGGCATGCCGAAGGCGCCGCCACCGCGCTCGGGCTGACCGCACTGCTCGAATCCAACGTCGCCCGCCGCGATCCGCGCGTGCTCGGCGCAGTCAACTGGCTCCGCGCCAACTACGCGCTCGGCGAGCCAGCCGCCGGCCTGGGCGGGCACGGACCCTATTTCTATTATTATTCCCTCGCCGGCGCGCTCAGCCTCTACGGCGAAGAGCCGCTCCTGCGCGCGCAAGCGCGCCCCGCCGACTGGCGCCGCGAACTGATGATCAAGATGATTTCCCTGCAGCGCACCGACTCGCAGGGACTCGGTTATTGGGTGAATGACCAGGGCGACAACGCCGAGAAGGACCCCGTCCTCGTCACGGCGTACTGCGTCCTGACCCTCGAAACCCTCTTGGACGAGCCGCCGTATTGAGCGCGCCGCCCGACGCCACAGTTAGGAACCGAATGAGAAAACTTCGGGCGTTCGCGGTCATCGTGCAGATGGCGCTCCTGTTCGGCTTCGCGCCGCGCTGTTCGGCGGGGCTCGGGCCGGAGAACGTCGCGGTCGTCGTCAACGAGGACAGTTGGGCCTCCAAGGCGATCGCCAACGAATTCATCGCCCTCTACAATATCCCGCCGGTGAACGTGATTTACCTCAAGGCCCTGCCCGATTTCGAGGAAACGGACATCGAGTTCCTGCGCAAGCGACTGCTCACGCCGATCATCAATACCCTCGAGCAGCGCGGGATCGGCGGCCAGATTGACTGCGTCGCCTGGTCCTCCGACATCCCGTACATCGTGAACATCACGAAGGACTTCGCCTCCAAACCGCCCGCCGCCGTCGGAACCGCCGGCTCGATCACGGGGCTGACGTATCTCTACCAGTTCGTCTTCGCCAACGCGGCGCACGCGCCGCCGGGCAGCTACGCGCTGCCAGGCAACAACCGTTATTTCCGCGCCGCCGTCGCTCCCAGGAAAGGCCCCGAGCCGACCGCCGCGCAGCAGAGCCGGCTGACGGAGGCCGCTCGCCTGATCCGCGGCGAGGCATGGACCGACGCCGAAGCCACGCTCCGCCCGCTCGTGCAGGAATGCCCCGACAGCGCCGAGGTCCACTGCTACCTGGCGCTCTGCTCGGCCCATCGCGGCGACCTGGACGAGGCGGTTCGGTCGCTCCAGGCCGCGGCCGACTGCGGCTGGGCCAACTGGCGCGCCTGGCAGGAGAACAAGACCCTCGCGCCGCTGCGCGACCGGAAGGACTTCAAGGAGGCCCTCGAGAAATCCAAGGCGGTCATCGTGGACGTCGCGCCCTCGCTCGGGTTCCGCGGCTCCTACGGCTGGAACGCCAAGGGCGAACGGGGCGCGCCGGACAAGGATTGGCGATACCTGCTCTCCGTCATGCTGGCCGTCACGAGCGGGCGCGGCAACTCGGTGCCGGAGGCGCTCGACTCCCTCCGCGCCGCAGCCGGCGCAGACGGCTCATGCCCGAAAGGCACGTTCTATTTCATGCGCAACGAGAACATCCGCTCCACCGTCCGCGACTGGCTCTTCCCCTCCGCGGTCGCGAAGCTGCGCTCGATGGGCCTGAACGCCGAGCTGGACGACGGCGTCGTGCCCGGCGACAAGCCGGACGTGATGGGCGCGGCCATCGGCGCGGCCGACTACGATTGGAAAGGCTCCGGCAGCAAGATCCTTCCCGGCGCCATCTGCGAGGATTTCACCAGCTCAGGCGGCATCCTGACCGCAGGCGCCGGCCAGACGCCGCTCACCAGCCTGATCGCCTGCGGCGCGGCCGGCTCCAGCGGCACCGTGACCGAGCCGATCGCCATCGCGGAGAAGTTCCCCTCGCCGTTCATCCACGTCCATTACGCGCGCGGCTGCTCGCTGGCCGAGGCATTCTACCAATCCGTCGCGACGCCGTACCAGCTCCTCATCGTCGGCGACCCGCTCTGCGCGCCCTGGCGGAACCCGCCGGCCGTGGTCATCGACGGCGTCACCGCCGGCCAGACGGTCAAAGGAGTGTTCATCTTGAAGCCGTCCATCGCGCCGCTCAGCACCGTGCCCGTGCAGCATTTCGAGTTCTACGTGGACGGGCGGCGCCGCGGCCGGGTCGCGCCCGGCCAGAACGCCGGAGGCGACGCGGGGAGGATGCTCGAAGGCTATCACGAACTGCGCGTGGTCGCCGTCAGCGGCGGGCCCATTGAGGAGCGCACCACAACGATCCTGCCGATCACCGTGGACACCTCCGGCAGGCAACTGGCCATTTCCGCCCCGGAGAAGGGCGATGCGCCCTGGGACCAGCCGGTGCGCCTTCAGGCCGAGCTCGCCGGCGCGGCGGAGATTCAATTCTTCCACAACCTGCGCCCGGTCGGCGCCATCCACGGAGAGAAAGGCGCCGTCGAGATTGACCCGCTGCTCCTCGGGCAGGGCCTCTGCCGCATCCAGTGCGTGGCCGTGGACGCCGCGAAGAAGCCGATTGCGGTGAGCCCGTTCATCGAGCTGCGCGTCGTCCCGCCCGCGCCCGCTGCGGCCGTCGAGCCGCCCGCAGAGGGACTGTCGGAGCAAGGGCTGCTATTAACTCCGGAGGGCGGCGCGCCGGTCGCCGTCACCGACACGCGCAGGAAGGATTGGCTCAGCGCCGCCGGCGTCAAGGAAGGGCAGTCGTTCACGCTCGAGGGGTTCTTCGACGCGTCCGAGGAGACGGTCTATCAATTCCAGGTCCGCGGCAACGTCGGCCCGGTCGTCGAGGTGGACGACCGGACGATCCATAGTCCAAAGCCGCTTCTGCTTCCGATGAATGAGGAAACCGCGCCCGCCGGCGCCGCATGGAGCTTCCTGCCCGTCTCGCTGGCGAAGGGCCTGCATCGCCTGCGCGTGACCGGCGTCGGGGCAAAGGACGCGACCCTGGAAATTCGTTTCGGCGGCCGCGGAACCCAATCCATCGGCGGCGCCTTCAAGCACGCCAAGCCGCCTGCGCCGACGGTCAACCGGGAGAAATAACGATCACCCGTCCATTGAGAAGCCATGCTCATCCCGGCATCCCGGACGTCATTCCCGCGAAAGCGGGAATCCAGGGTTTGACATGCGAGTTGCCGCGAAAGGCTGCGGAATGCGTCGTCCGTCCACGGAATGCCCTTATTGCGGTCACGTGGGTTCGGGTGACGTGGATTCGACCGGCTTAGTTTGAGGCGGCTTGGTTTCGGCCCCCTTGGGTATCATGGCGGGATGGCCGCACTTCGGGCATATGTAGTTGCGCTGGAAGTCCGCGATCTTCTTTAGCACTGCCCTTCCCGGCATGCTTCCGCGCTTTCCGGGCGGAGTATGGATAACGAGTTCGGGGGGCAACTGCGGCACCGGGATGACCTGGCCGCAGTACGCGCACTTCATCGTGTCCACCACGGTGTATGTGCCGGTTTTGGGGTTCTTGTAGCTACCGGATGCGTCGGGCGCATATTTGCCATGCCAGTCGCCGATCGTCTCCGTGAAGATTTCCAGAGACTTCACGTCAATCTTATCCTCCTTCAGGTCCGTGAACGCCATGGCCGTGGGCGCCATTTCGCTGTGCGCCCGCTTCACCGCGATCAGCGCCGCGACGAAGATGACGACGATCAGCAGCACGATCAGCGCGATTTGCTTGAGATTCATTGCTCATTGACTCCCATAAGTTCCTGCGGAATCCGGGGACTCACGACCGGTCTCCCGATCGTTCTATCGTACTCTGCTCATATCTGCAAGGAACAATCTATCCACCTGTGATGGCGTTGTCAAGAAGAATAGGAACAGGGTAATGTGGCGTTGACTATCAGGTTGTGTGCGCCCGGAAAGTGCAGAGCGGACGGCCGGGATGCTGCTTGACGGCTGCAAGGCGACTGTATAGTCTCTCATGCCTGAAAGCCGACTGTAGTCTGGAGAACGGTCAAAATGAGAATATCCGGGGAACCCCTCTCCGGACGAACTGAAGCGCCGCGCGCTGCGGCAGATGCGGACCGGGCGGCGAAGCGGCCCTTGAGGAACCTGCCGCTCATGCTGTTTCTGGCGGCGTGCGGCTTTCTGGTCTGGGGCGGGCTGACGCGCGGTCATGAATGGGGGAACGACTTCGCCGCGTACATTCTCCAGGCCCGGAGCGTCGTCGAAGGCCGGCCGCAGCAATTCATCGAATCGAGCCGGTTCACCAACGAACAGTCCTCATCGCCGGTCGGGCCGGTGGCGTACCCTTGGGGATTCCCGGTCCTGCTCGCGCCGATCTACGCCGTCTTCGGGCTCAACATCCTCGCCCTGAAAACGGTCGGCGCGGCCTGTTTTCTCCTGTTCATCGCGACGCTCTGGTTCGGGTTCCGCACTCGCCACTCCGGCATCTGGCGCATCTTTCTGGTCGCCCTGTTCGCCCTGAATCCGGCGCTGCTCGCATTTCTGGACAACGTTCTGTCCGACGTGCCGTTCCTTCTTCTGTCCACGCTGGCGATGTTGCTCATCGAGAGGGTGGTCATTGAGAAGCGGCGCCTGATCTCGTCGGCCTGGGACCATCTGTTGCTGGGAGGCGTCGTCGCGATGGCCTGCCAGGTTCGAGTCAACGGGGTCCTTCTTCTCGCGGTCCTTGCCATCTCGCAATCCGTCGAGGCGCTTTGCCGGTTCCGGACGACCGGCTCTTCTCCGGCATCCGGCGCGGGAGACCGGGAAGCGGTCGCGCGGCGGGCCGGCATCGCCCTCCTCCCGTACGGGAGCTTCGCGGCGGTGACGCTGGCATGGTGCGCGCTTCTGCCGCAGGGGGTCGCCTCGTACGCATCTCAGTTGGCAGGCCTCTCGCTCGCGAGCATCCGGCAACAGACGGATTACTACCTCACCGTGCCGGCCGCGTTCTTCGGGGGCGTGCGGTACCCGGAGGTCCTCTACGGTGCGACTATTCCACTCGCTCTAGCGGGCATGTTCGATCGCCGGCGTTCGGACTACCCCATGATCGTCTACATCATGCTGACGTTTCTGCTCTATGTCCTGTGGCTGGCGGGCCAGGGGTTCCGCTTCTTTTTCCCGATCCTTCCGTTCTATATCTCCTTTGCGCTTTCGGGCCTTTCGGGCAGCGTCGCCACCGCGCGAATGGACCGGGCGAAGTGGAAAGTGATTTGCGTGGCGCCGGTGATTCTCGTTCTGCTCCTCTTCGCCAGGCGAGCGGCCGAGCACGTGTGGGAGAACCTCAGCGATAACCGCCAGACTCTCTCAGGCCCGTTCGCCGAAACCTCGAAGGAGATGTTCTTGTTTATCGCGAAGAGCACCGAGCCCGGAAGCGCCGTGGCGTTCTGCAAGCCGCGCGCCATGACGCTGATGACCGGCCGGCGGTCCGTCATGATCAACCGGAGCGACCAGCTCTCGCGCGCGGATTACCTCTGCCTCTACCTGCGCGACGTGGAGCGCGACCAGGTTTCCCGCGCGGACCTCCAGCAACTGGCCCAGGAAGGCCGCGTCGAGGAGACCTTCAGGAACGCCGATTTCGAGGTGTACCGGTTGAGCGCAGCGCGGTGAATCCTGGTTACGCCTTGCGCCTGAGCGTAACAGTCCCGGTCTCTTCCAGGAGCAGGCGGCCGGCTTCCTTGCGCAGGAGCGGCCTTTCACTAACCATGGGAATTATGGGAACGATGGGAGTTATGAAAGGCGCGGCCCTTTCTGCTTTTTCGCCGGGGGCTGCCGCCACAGTTCGATCAGCTTCTTGTCCGCGCACGCCGACTTCAGGTAGCTCAGCAGGTCCGCCCGCAGTTCGGCCATGACGGACGGGTGCTTGGCGGCCACGTTCTTCTGCTGTTGCGGGTCGCGGGCCATGTCGAACAGCAGCTCGCCCTCGAGTCCGGCGGCGCGCGCGACTTTCTCGTAGCCGTCTATGGCCTTGTCCACGTACTTCCCGCCCTTCAGGCGCTTCCCGGGGCGGAGGATGCCGGCCCAATGGTCCTTCCGGACCGTCGCGCACGCCGTCTCGACTCCGATGAAGGGCACGCTCACGGCGAAGTCGCGATGCCGGTCCGGTCCGCCTTGGATCACCTTGGCGAACGAGCGGCCGTTGACGGTCTTGGGGATCGGGACCTTCGCCAGCTCCAGGATCGTCGGCATGAGGTCCTGCGGCTGGACGACGGCCTTGCGGCGGCCGGCGCTCCCGCCGGGGACGTGAACGATCAGCGGAATGTGGCTGATCTCCTCGTAGAGCGGGATGTAAGTCAGGTTCGGTTCCAAAATAAGGCTCTTGCCGATGATGCCGTGCTCGCCGAGGAGGAACCCGTGATCGGTGGTGAAGATGACGAGCGTGTCGCCGAGCAGGTTCAGGTCGCTGATCTTCTGCAGCAGCCGCCCCGCCCAGCGGTCCACCAGCGTGGCCTCGGCCGCGTACAGGGCGCGGCAATGCTTGAGTTCCTCCGGCGACAGGTAGCCCTCGACCATGGCGTATCGCGGATAGTCCACGACCTCGCCGGTGTAGCCGGGATTGTAACGCTCGATGTACCATTGCGGCGCGTCCCACG
>Ga0209415_10019203_pt1 | contig 10723 bp, 7 predicted proteins | sample PeaSoiSIISIP2007_FD_187696 | JGI IMG/M metagenome (GOLD analysis project Ga0209415, IMG submission 187696) | Peat soil microbial communities from Weissenstadt, Germany - SII-SIP-2007 (SPAdes) (version 2) | ecosystem: Environmental > Terrestrial > Soil > Wetlands > Peat | place: Germany... | reverse complement strand
CGGCTCGTGCGCGAGCGCATTCTCGACGGCCATCCGCGTATCGATGGGCGCGACACCAAGACGGTTCGCGCAATCAACATTCGCACCGGCGTGTTGGCGCGTACACATGGATCCGCGTTGTTCACGCGCGGCGAGACCCAAGCCTTGGTCGTGACGACCTTGGGCACGGGGCGCGATGCGCAGATCATCGATGGACTGACCGGCGAGCGCAAAGAGCCGTTCATGCTGCACTACAACTTTCCGCCGTTCAGCGTCGGCGAGACCGGAATGATGGGTTCGCCGAAGCGCCGCGAAATCGGCCACGGCAATTTGGCGAAGCGCGGCGTCAAGGCCGTGATGCCCAGCCTCGAGAAATTCCCGTACGTGATCCGCGTGGTTTCCGAGATCCTCGAGTCGAACGGTTCGAGTTCGATGGCGTCGGTGTGCGGCACCAGCCTCGCGCTCATGGACGCGGGCGTGCCGATCACTGCGCCGGTCGCCGGCGTCGCGATGGGTCTCGTCAAAGAAGGTGCGCGCTTTCAGGTGCTGACCGATATCCTCGGCGACGAGGATCATCTCGGCGACATGGATTTCAAGGTGGCCGGAACGAAACACGGCATCACTGCGCTGCAGATGGACATCAAGATCACGAGCATCACGCGCGAAATCATGCACGTCGCGCTCGAACAGGCGAAGCACGGCCGTCTGCATATTCTTCATGAGATGAATAAGGTGCTGTCGACGCCGCGCGCCGTGATGTCGGAGTGGGCGCCGACGATCATCACCTTGAAGATCGACCCGGAAAAGATTCGCGACGTCATCGGCAAGGGCGGTGCGGTGATCCGGCAGATCACCGAAGAGACCGGCACCTCGATCGACATCGAAAACGACGGCACCGTAAAGATCGCCTCGGTACAGGGCGCGGCCGGCCGTGAAGCGCAGCGCCGCATTGAATTGATCACTGCCGACGTCGAAGTCGGCCGGATCTACGAAGGCAAAGTCGCCCGCTTGATGGACTTTGGCGCATTCGTGACGATACTGCCGGGCCGCGACGGTCTCGTGCACATCTCACAGATATCCGAAGAGCGCGTCGAGCGCGTCGGCGACAAGCTCAAGGAGGGCGATGTCGTGCGCGTCAAAGTGCTCGAAGTCGATCGCCAAGGGCGCGTGCGCTTGTCGATGCGCAATGTCGACGCCGCCTAAGCGCATCAGCGCCGAACGCGGATAGTTGTCCCGGCCGCTCGCCAGCGCCGGGCATTGAAAGGACCGGGCGTCGCGGCCGGTCGCTCATTTTTGATCGGCGTGTTCCTCGCGGTGCGGTGCCGTGGTGGCGCGCACTTGCCCCGCATCCGTACCGCCGCTTGCTTTGGCGCGCTCGCGCATCGGCGGCTGCTGATTCAGGAAATGCTTCAGATTCTGCTCCAAGTGCGCGCTAACGACGGGCTGCAGGCTGCTGCCGTAACAGCGGATCACCTGAATCATGAATTCCTGGGTCAGAATGGGGTCGGCTTGGTGTTCCTGTTCCGAAATGACTTGCAGCAATATGCTGCGCGTGATCTCGGCGTTGGTTTTCTTGTCGACGACGACGAAGTCTATTTTCTCGACAACCAGCCGCTGAATCTCCGCCAAGGTGATGTAGCGGCTTTCCACGGTGTCGTATAGACGCCGATTCGGGTATTTCTTGATCACTCGCGGTTCGCTCATGGGGCTCCTCGCTCGTGTTGGTTTGCGCGGTGCCGGGGGATACCGGGTCGTGCCTGACCAGCTTGATAAACTGATTGAACTCCAGTAACAAAGAATAGCGCAATGCAGCGACAAGGCAAGTCGGCGTTTTCCGACTCGGTGACGGGTCAATCGGGCAATTGCGCGCCCAAAGTCAGCGGCAGACAAAGGGTTTTTGGCACACGCCGCAGCTCCCAATGGGCGATAGCCCAGCGCCAGGCAGCGTCGATGCTCACCTGTGCGAGGTCGGCCGGCGGTGCGAGCCCCAGCAGATCGAAGACCCGCCGCAGTTGCGCCGCTGGGGTATTTGCGTCGAGCCGCACGCTGCGCTTCGATTTGGCGAGTTTGGCGCCGTCCGGCTCGCTGATCAGGGGTAGGTGCGCATAGCTCGGCGTGGGCAAGCCTAGGGCCTGCTGCAGATAGATTTGGCGCGGCGTATTGTCGAGCAGATCCGCGCCGCGCAGCACGTGCGTAACCCCCGAACCGGCGTCATCGACGACGACCGCGAGCACATAGGCGTAAATGCGGTCGCGCCGCTTCAGCAGAATATCGCCGCAAGCCGCGGCGACGTCTTGGCGAAAGTGTCCCTGAATTCGATCGATGAAGTGGATCTGCCGCGGTTCCACGCGCAGGCGGCTCCCCGTCGCAGCGCCCGCCAGTCTCGGCCCCTCGCGGCAGGTGCCTGGATAGCGCTCCTCCTCCGCGAGATCCTGGCGGCTGCAACTGCATTCGAACAACAGCCCGCGCTCTCGCAGCCGCTCGATTGCCGCCGCGTAGTGGTCTTGACGCGCGCTTTGGCGGATCAGGGCGCCGTCCCATTCGAATCCGAAGGCCTCGAGTGTTGCGAGGATCGCGTCCGTGGAGCCCGGGATCTCGCGCGGCCGATCAAGGTCCTCGACGCGCAGCAGCCAACGGCCGCCATGGGCGCGTGCGTCAAGGTAGCTGGCGACCGCCGTATAGAGCGAACCTAGATGCAGATCGCCGGTTGGCGAGGGGGCGAAGCGGCCGACATATGCTGCGTTCGCGGTCCGCGCGTTCCCGCCGCCCGCGTCCGTGCCGCCCGCCTCCGCGCCGCTCGTCTTAGCGGTACCGGTCGTCGCGGTCGCCGTACTGCTTTTCGCGGCGTTCGCGCCGCTCCTGAGCCTCCACCGAGAGGGTGGCGACGGGCCTCGCTTCGAGACGCTTGATGCCGATTTCCTCGCCCGTCTCCAGGCAATAGCCGTAGGAGCCGTCTTCGATGCGCTTCAAGGCTTCATCGATCTTGCGAATCAGCTTGCGCTCGCGGTCGCGCGTGCGCAGTTCCAGGCTGAATTCCTCTTCCTGGGTCGCACGGTCGTTCGGATCGGGAAAATTCGCCGCCTCGTCCTTCATATGCAGCACGGTACGGTCGACCTCGACCATCAAATCGCGCTTCCAACTCTGCAGGATTCGAGCGAAATGCTCGAGCTGCTCCTTGTTCATGTACTGTTCGCCGCGGCGCGAAATGTACGGTTTTACGTTGCGCGGCCCGGCGAGCAAGCTGGCCGAAACCGGCGACTCGAAATCGCCATCATCGTCGCCGCCGGATGCGACCCGCGGCATGACGAGCGGACGGATATCGAATTTGATCGGGGCCGGTCTTGCGGCATGTTCTCTTCCGGACTCCACCTTGAGCGGGGCTTTGGCCACCGGCGGCAACTTGGCCGGGGCTGCCTTATCGATCGGCGCCTTGACGCCTATGGCCTTGACGACTGTAGCCTTGAAGACGGTCGGTTTAGCCGCCGCGGGAGCGGCGGGTTTCGCAACCACCGGCTTTGGAACTGACTTGGTGGATTTCACTGCTACCTTGGGTAAAACGGGCTTCGGATTGGGTTTCGTCGTTGGTCGCGCCGCCTTTTTCAGCGCAGCCGGCTTCGGAGCGGCTTTCTTTGGTGTCGCCTTGCCTGGCTTTTTGGCCGATTTATTCGGTTTCTTCGAGGGCATTTTAGTCTTGAGCCTCCTAACGAAAGAGCGCGCGATTATACCCACGCGCAATGCCCTGTACAGGCCGGCGCCCTAATTTATTGCGTTGCTTAAGTATCTGATTGAAAACAAAAACACGATGGCGACCCGGAATTGGGGCTCAGGCGAGGCCAATCGCCGGCGACGGGGTCCATCCCGATTGCCGATGTTCGACGATTACGGAGGTATAAATACCGCCGCGGACGTTGAATTCTCCGCTGAGGCGCATGAATCGGGGTGCCGTGGCCTGCACGAGATCCTGCAGAATCAGATTGGTCACGGCTTCATGGAAGGCGCCGCGATCGCGGTACGACCAGACATAGAGCTTCAAGGCCTTTAACTCCACACAGCGCTGATCGGGCACATATTCGAGCTTGAGCGTCGCGAAATCCGGCTGTCCGGTCTTTGGGCACAGGCAGGTGAACTCGGGGATCGTCATGCGAATCGTGTAGTCCCGTTCCGGCGCCGGATTCGGGAAGGTTTCGAGCTTGGTGCTGGGTTGAGTCATCACTTTACTTTACACTACGCGCCTCATCGACGGCCACGCGCCATTGCCTGCAGGGGCCGTCTGACCCAAGGTTCAAGAGATCAATGCGCTTAACAAAACTCAAGATTGCCGGATTCAAGTCTTTCGTCGATCCAACCACGGTCACCTTCCCCAGCAGCCTCACCGGCGTTGTGGGTCCAAACGGTTGCGGAAAATCCAACATCATCGACGCGGTCCGCTGGGTCATGGGCGAAATTTCCGCAAAGCACCTGCGCGGCGAGTCGATGGCGGACGTCATTTTCAATGGCTCGGCGGCACGCAAGCCCCTGGGCGCGGCCTCGGTCGAATTGGTCTTCGACAACAGCGACGCCAAGATCGGCGGCGCTTATGCCAACTACAACGAAGTCGCACTGCGGCGTAGCGTGAGCCGCGACGGCACCTCGGACTACTTCATCAACGGTACCAAGGTGCGCCGCAAGGACATCACGCAGTTGTTCCTCGGCACCGGCCTGGGCTCGCGCAGCTACGCGATCATCGAGCAGGGCATGATATCGCGTATCATCGAGGCGCGACCCGACGATTTGCGTGCCTTCCTGGAGGAGGCCGCGGGCATCTCGCGCTACAAAGAGCGGCGCCGCGAAACGGAGAGCCGAATCGGCACGACCCGCGAGAATTTGGATCGTTTGAACGACTTGCGGGACGAAGTCGAAAAGCAAATTCGCCACCTGCAGCGCCAGGCGGCCACGGCCAGGCGCTATCAAGTGCTCAAGGAAGATGAGCGCAAGCTCCACGCGGAATTATTGGCGCTGCGCTTGCAGAGTTTGGGACACGAGGCCGCCACCAGGGACGAGGCCAGCCGCCAATGCGACATCGCGCTGCATGCGTCCATCGCGGATCTGCGCGAAGCTGAAGCCGAGATCGAGCGCATTCGCGCCGACCAGTCCGCGCAAGTGGAAACGCTTAGCGCGATCCAGGCGCGTTTTTACGAGGCCGGAGCCGAAGTCACGCGCATCGAGCAGAGCATTCAATACACGCGCGAGCTGCGCCAGCGGCAGCGGGCCGACTTGGAACTCGCGCGTACACAGGCACAAGAGCTGCGCGAGGTCATAGCGCGCGACCGCGGTCAGATCGATGCGCTGGCGGCGGAGCTCGCGACAATGGTTCCGGGTTTGGAGGGCGCGCACGAGACCGAGAGCGCATCGAGGCTGGCGCTCGAAAAGGCCGAGCAGGCGCTCGCCGAGTGGCAGCAGAACTGGGATATCCACGCCAACGCCGTCGCCTTGGGGCAGGGCGAGACGCAGGTCGAACGCGCGCGCATCGAGCAATTGGACAACCAGCAGCGCCGGCTTCTGCAGCAGCAGGAGCGCCAGCGGGCCGAGCATGCGGAGATCGCCGGAATTGAGCCCGCACACTCCTTGGAGAGCTTGGCGAACGAAGCGGCGCTCGCGGCGGATGCCGGTCAGCGCGCACAGGGCGAATTACAGGAAATTCTTGCTGAATTATCCGACACGCGCGAACGCGAGCGGGACCAAAGCAACGCGCTCAACGAGCTGCGCACGCGCTGGCAGAGCGCACTGAGCTCGCAGGTGTCGACGGAGGCGCTGCAGCAGGCGGCGCTGGGCAAGGCGTCGGGCAAGGTCACGCAATGGTTGAAGGCGCAGTCGCTCGACGAGCGGCCGCGCCTCGCGCAACAGCTGCGTGTCGATCGCGGTTGGGAGCGAGCGGTCGAAACGGTTCTGGGTTCGTATTTGGAGGCCGTGTGCGTCGACGGCCTGGACAGCGTCGCGGAGCTGCTCGGCAGCTTCGACGGTGGCCAGCTGGCGATCGTCAGCAGCGGCGAATTCGCCGCCGGCAGCGCCGCTGCGACTTCGCTGCAAGCCAAGGTACAAGGCGCCACCGTTTTGGGCTCGCTGCTGTCGTCGGTGTATGCGGCGGACACCTTGGGCGAAGCGCTGGGCCGTCGGCACAGCTTGCGCGCCGGCGAATCGGTGGTGACGCGCGACGGCATTTGGATGGGACCTGATTGGCTGCGGCTGTCGCGCGACCGCGATCCGCACTCCGGCGTCATCGAACGCGAGGAACAATTGCGCGAGATTCGCGCGCAGGCCGGTCGGCTTGCGCAAGAAGTCAAGGAGCTCGAACAGCAGCTGAATTTGACGCGCGAACGGGTTCGCGAGCGCGAGGATCAGCGCGAGCGGTATCAAACCGAAGTCAATCGCCTACACCGCGAGCACATAGAGCGGCGCGCAGCTCTCGATTCCGCGCTGGCGCGCTCGCAGGAAAACACCCGGCGATTGAGCCAGCTGGAGACGGGTCTCGCCGACGTCCAGGCCGAGCTGCAGCGCACCGATACGGATTTGCGGAGCGCGCGCGGCCGGATGCAAACCGCCATCGATGTTTTGGCGGCCTTGGAGCCGCAGCGCTTGGAGCTGGAGCAGCAGCGCGATCGCATGCGCGGCGAGCTCAGCGCGGCGCGGCTCGCGGCCCAATCTGCGCAGCAGGCCGCGCGCGATCTCGCGCTGCAGGTCGAATCGAGGCGCTCCTCGTTGGCGTCGTTGACGACGACCGTGGCTCGCGTCGAACGCCAGCTCGAGGTCCTGGAATTGCGGTGCGACGAATTGGCGGCCCAATTGGCGGATGGCGATGCGCCTCTGACGAGCTTGCAGACACAACTCGAGCAGGCGCTTGGGCTGCGGGCACAGGTCGAGAACGAATTGCACGCCGCCCGCATCGCGACCGACGAACTCGACGCTCAGCTGCGCGACCGGGACGGCGCGCGCGCGGCCGTGGAGCAGCGCGTCGAGGCGGCGCGGCACGTGCTCGAGGAGGCGCGTATGGCCGCGGAACAGGTTCGGGTGCGGCGGGAGAATATTGACGAGCAATTGGCCGCGACGCGATTCGAGTTTTCCGCGCTCATCGCCGCGCTCAGCCCGGACGCGACCGTACCGGCCTGGGAATCGCAGCTCGGCGAGACGGCCGCAAAGATCGAGCGGCTCGGTCAGGTGAATCTCGCGGCCATCGACGAGTTCAAGGAACAATCCGAGCGCAAGGAATATCTGGATCGGCAATTCAAGGATCTCACCGATGCCTTGGAGACGCTGGAATCCGCGATGCGTAAGATCGATCGCGAGACGCGCAGCCGCTTTCAGGACACGTTCGACCGCGTCAACGCCGGCCTCAAGGAGAAATTTCCGCGTTTGTTCGGCGGCGGGCACGCCTATCTGGAACTGGAGGGCGAGGACTCGACCTCCGCCGGCGTCTCCGTCATGGCGCGTCCGCCGGGGAAGCGCAACAGCACGATCAGCCAGCTCTCCGGCGGCGAGAAGGCCTTGACGGCCGTCGCGCTGGTGTTCGCGATCTTCGATTTGAACCCCGCACCGTTTTGCCTGTTGGACGAGGTCGATGCGCCGCTCGACGAAAACAATGTAGGGCGGTTCTGCGATATCGTGCGCGATATGTCGCGCAGAGTGCAGTTCATTTTCATCACGCACAACAAGAGCACGATGGAAATGGCCTCGCAGTTGATCGGCGTCACTATGAACGAGCCGGGCGTGTCGCGCTTGGTCGCCGTGGACGTCGACGAGGCCGTGCGCATGGCGGCAATGTAGGGAGTTGGTCTCGTTGGGCGAGCTACGTCTGGTTTTGCTGGGAATCTGTCTGCTGCTGCTCGGCGGCATTTGGTGGTGGAGCGTTCGCGGATCGCGTCAGGCGCGCGGCGCGTCGGAATTGCGCGAGTCGACGGTCGCTGCGGGGAGCGCGAACCCGCAGCCGGCAGGCGCGCCCGCGGCGCTGCACGAGGCGGTCGAGGGGCGTGAGTGGGGAGTGTCGCCGCTCGAACCGCTGAGCATCAAGACCGCGGACTTCGACCGAGTGCCGATATTGGACATGCCGATGTTGGCCGAGACCGACACGCTCGACGAGAGCGGAGAGTTCGTGGATATCTCGATCGACCGCGAGCGGGACATCGAGCCGCCGGCCGATGAGCACCTCGACATTGTGCCCGCGCAACCCGCCCCGGTCGCGGCCGCGGGATCGCGGACCGACGATAGCGGCCGCTTTGCCACGCCGCCGCCGCGCAACTCGAATGCGAGCGAATTGCAGAAAATCGTGTCGCTGCGCGTTTGTGCGGTCGGCGATGCGCGTTGGCCCGGGACGCGATTGATGGCGGCGCTCGAGGCGCAGGGATTGGCGTACGGCCGCTACCAGGTCTATCACCGCAATCACGCCGACGGACGCAGCCTGTTTTGCGTCGCGAGCCTCGTCGAGCCGGGAATTTTCGACGGCGCGCGAATGCCGCAGCAGGAGTTCCGCGGCATCAGCATGTTTGCGGTGCTGCCCGGGCCGGGCGACCCGCTGCAAACCATCGACGCAATGCTTGCGGCAGCCAAGGGTCTCGCCGAAGATTTGACGGGCATGGTCCAAGACGTCAAGGGCATGCCGCTGTCGCCGCCGCGGGCCGCGGCGCTGCGCGAGGAAGTGGCGCACTTTCGAGCGCAGCTTGCGTGAAAAAGCCGTCCGCAGAAGCGTTGCGCAAACGATCGGGCGCACGCGCGCACGAATTGCGCGAATTGCTGGATCGTTACAATTACCGCTATCACGCGCTCGATGATCCGGAGGTCTCCGACGCCGAATACGATCGGCTGATGCTCGAGCTGCGCGGTATCGAAACGCAATTTCCGGAACTGCGCACCCCGGACTCTCCGTCCATGCGGGTCGGAGCCGCACCGTTGGCGGCTTTCGGCGAAGTTCAACATCGCATCGCGATGCTGTCCTTGGAGAATGCCTTCAGCGAGGACGAGGTGCGGGTTTTCGATCGGCGCATCCGCGAGCGGCTGGCGCCACTGCAGAAGATTCAGTACTCGGCCGAGCCCAAAATGGACGGACTCGCGGTCAGCGCCGTCTACGAGCGCGGCGTGTTCGTGCAGGGTGCGACGCGCGGCGACGGCGAGACGGGCGAGGACATCACGCCGAATCTCAAGACCGTAAGGTCGCTGCCGCTCAAGCTGCGCGGCGAGGGTTATCCGGCGATACTCGAGGTACGCGGCGAGGTCTACATGCCGATTGCCGGATTCGAGCGCTTCAATGCGGAAGCGCTCGCGCGCGGCGAGAAAGTTTTCGTCAATCCGCGCAACGCGGCAGCCGGGAGTTTGCGCCAGCTCGACCCGCGTCTCACGGCGGCGCGACCGCTCGATCTGTTCATTTATGGGATCGGCTACGTCGAAGGCGGCGAATTGCCGAATCATCAGGGCGCGATGCTGCAGCAACTCAAGCGCTGGGGCTTAAAGATCTCTCCGCAAGCGCGCGTCGTCGAGTCGATCGACGGTTGCCTCGACTATTTTCGGGAAATCGGCGCAATGCGGTCGCATCTGCCGTACCAAATCGACGGCGTCGTCTACAAGGTCGACGACATCGAGGCGCAGCGGCAACTCGGCTTCGTGTCGCGCGCGCCGCGATGGGCGCTCGCGCACAAGTTCCCGGCGCAAGAGGCGCTGACGACGGTACGGAACATTGAATTTCAGGTCGGGCGCACCGGCACACTGACGCCGGTCGCGCGCCTCGAACCGGCTTTCGTCGGCGGTGTCACGGTCAGCAATGCGACCTTGCACAATATGGACGAGTTGACGCGCAAGGACGTGCGCGTGGGCGACACCGTCGTGATACGGCGCGCGGGCGACGTGATACCGGAGGTCGTGCGCGTGCTGCCGGAGCGGAGGCCCGCGCACACGAAGCTCGTCTCTTTGCCGACGGTCTGTCCGGTGTGCGGCTCGCCGGTCGTGCGCGAAGCCGATCAGGCGGCGGCCCGATGCACCGGCGGCAGGCGCTGCGCCGCGCAGCGCAAGGAGGAGATCAAGCACTTTGCCTCGCGCCGGGCGCTCGACATCCACGGGCTCGGCGACAAGCTCGTCGAGCAATTGGTCGATGCGGGCTTGCTGCGAACGGCGGCCGATTTGTTCGCGTTGACGGCGGCCCAAATCGCAGAACTCGAGCGTATGGGCGAGAAATCGGCCCAGAAGTTGGTGACCGCCATCGATGCGGCCAAGCTCACGACGCTGCCGCGCTTCCTGTATGCGCTCGGCATACGCGACGTCGGCGAGGCGACCGCGCTCGCACTGGCCCAGCACTTCGGCGATATGGCGGCGCTGCGGCGTGCGGAGCCGGCGGAAATCCAGCGCGTACCGGATATCGGCCCGGTGGTCGCCGCGCATGTGGCGGAGTATTTCCGGGACGCCGAGAATATCGCGCTCATCGATCGGCTGCTCGCGGCCGGGATGCGCTGGGCCCCGCTACAGAGCGCCGGTCAACGTGGAGATCTTGTCGGGCAGACTTTCGTGCTCACCGGGACGCTCGCCACGCTGTCGCGCGATGCGGCCCAAGCGGCGATCGTCGCACGCGGCGGCAAAGTCACGGGCAGCGTCTCGAAGAAGACCGATTTCGTCGTGGTCGGCGAGGAGGCGGGCTCCAAGCTCGCGAAAGCGCTGGCGCTCGGTGTCAAGACCCTCGACGAAGCCGCGTTCCGGGCATTGCTGAAACTCTAGCTGCAAATTCTCGCGGCGG
>Ga0209415_10019200_pt1 | contig 10724 bp, 12 predicted proteins | sample PeaSoiSIISIP2007_FD_187696 | JGI IMG/M metagenome (GOLD analysis project Ga0209415, IMG submission 187696) | Peat soil microbial communities from Weissenstadt, Germany - SII-SIP-2007 (SPAdes) (version 2) | ecosystem: Environmental > Terrestrial > Soil > Wetlands > Peat | place: Germany... | reverse complement strand
AGGAAACCGGTGGTTATGCCTACTTCCAGGGTTTCACCGATCCGGTGACGATTTCGCCCTTCCTGAACGATTTTCAAAATCGCCTTGAGAATCAGTACAAGGTGACTTTAGAAGCAACGATCGAGAAGGGCGTGCAACCGGTGAGGCTGCGGACCGAACTGCGCAGCCTGAGAATCGAGTGCCCGACGCGCATTTATGTGCGGTAGCGCATTCTTGGCTTTCTCCGGCACCATCCTCATCGGCTGTCATAAACTGATCGCATTTCCGAACGAGGTCGGCCGCGAGTATGTCGGTGTCTGTTGATCATGGCACGATAATCGCCACACTCTCGTGAGGTGACCCCCTCCGTTGAGACAAACGGCTATTGGCACACTTGCCGTTCAATGATTTTTCTTACTCAAACAGCCTCTTCTCGGTCAGAATGGTCCTCGGCTGGCAAAGCGGCGGCGGGCTCTGCTGGAGAGCAACCCGCCAAGGAATAGCCAGCCGGAGACTCATCGAGACGATGGTCCGGGGAGCCGGTTCCGACCGGTTCCCCTTCCGTCTTTGATCCTACATCGGATCGATAGATCTCCTCATGCCTGAAAAAACTCATGGTCGCTCCTTGCGAAATCGTCGGGGCGTTGGCGGCCTGCTCGAACTCCTCGGGCGGTTTGTAGCCGAGCGCGGAATGCAGCCGCACGCGGTTATAGTAGCTGTCGATAAATTCAGCGATGTTGGCGCGGAGATGATCCAGGTCGCGGTATTGGTTCGCGTAGATTTCCTCCCGCTTCAGCGTCTTCATGAAACTCTCGCAGCTGGCGTTGTCGTACGGGTTTGCAGGCCGGCTCATGCTCGGGATCATGCCGTGTTTCTGCAGCACAGCAACGTAAACGCCGGACGCGTACTGGACGCCACGATCAGAATGATGCACCACGCCAGGTGGCGGCTTTCGTTCTGCGAGCGCCTTCTCCAGCGCCGCAATCGGCAGGCGCGCCGCCAGCGTTCGATCCAGTTCCCAGCCCACCACCTTGCGCGAGAAGGCATCCAGGATCACCGCCAGAAACACCCACTCGCGATGTAGCCGGATGTAAGTGATATCGGCCACCCAAAGCTGGTTGATGCCAGTGAGTTTCATCCGGCTGGCCAGGTTGAGATACACCTCCAGGTCGTGATCGGAATCCGTGGTGATCATGAAAGCCTTCGGCTGCACGGCAAGCAGGTTGTCCTCCCGCATCAGCCGCTGCACTCGTTTGTGATTCACCAGCATGCCGCGGCGGCGCAGTTCTTTGCTGACACGCCGGTATCCATAGCGATGCTTGTGTTCGGCGAAAATGAGCTGGATCGTCGACCGGACTTCCATGTCTTCCTCGATGGGTTGTCGCTCTTGCAGCGACCGGTAAAAACCGGCGCGGCTTACGCCCGCCAACTGACACATTCGCTCGATGCTCAGGTTGCCTTGCATCGGCATCAACTCCCGGACTTGGTCGTAGATGCCGTCTCGCCAGCGTGTGTGTTGCTCTGGCGTCGAGCCTCGACTTTTTGCAAGGCACCTTTGAAAAAATCGGCTTCCAGCGTTTTGTCCGCCACCAGCCGCTTCAGTTGTGCGACCTGCTGCCGCAACTCGCGCTCTCTGGAGTTCTCCGGCGGACCTTGGCCGTCGTCAATCGGCTCCAGCTGATCGCGCCACTTGTAAAGCAACCGTCGATGCACCCCGAGTTCTGCCGAAAGCGCGACGATGTTGTCGCACCCTTTCAGCCGTTCGACCGCCATCTTTCGGAATGCTTTGGGATACCGCCCAATCGTTCGCTTTGCCACTCGCAGTCCCTTTCCCTGCAAAGTGTGCCAAATGCCATTGTCTCAATTTGGGGGGTCAGTCCACCGAAAACTGTCATCTCAGAAGAGTTCGATAAATCGCCCGCAATTCAATGACAGGCAAAAGGTTAGGTGGAGCCACCCGCCGGGGTTGAACCGGCGACCTGCTGATTACGAATCAGCCGCTCTACCAACTGAGCTAGGGTGGCCTCTTTGGTCAGAATATCACACACCCCTTATCGGGAACCGAACGCTCGATCTATCCACGATCGGATTAACGGACCCGCTTTCGACGGGAAGCGGTGGGTGCCCGGCAGCAGGTGAAACTCGACGTCGTCTGCGTGATGTTTCAGGCGGTCGGGAAACCCGCGGGCCACATCCGTGGGAAAGTATTCGTCCTCGGAGCGGGAAATGTGCAGGAGCGGGGCTGCGACGCGGTGATATTTCGGGTCCTCCCAATCCTTGGGAACGCCGCCGCACAGGCCGATGACACCGCCTGCCTCGCCAGGATAGGTTCCGATGAAACGGTAGTTCAGGCCCACGGGTTGGGAAAAGCCCATCAGAACCGTGCGGCTCGGCGCGATGGAGAAGCGGGCGCGCAGGGTTGCCGCGACCGTCTGGACGATTTCATGATGCAGGCGGATGTTGAGTTCCGGGTGGCGCCGCGTACCCCAGTTGTAGCCGACTTCGTCGCTGGCCGGACTGGCGGAAAGGTAATGCTGATTCGGGCCGCGGAGGCTCGCGACGACGCAGTTTTCGCCCACGGTGGGAATGGTCAGGCGCAGCATCACCTCGGGACTCGATCCAAACCCGTGCATGGTAAGCACCAAGAGCGTGCGAGAATCGACATGTGGCGGCTCATGTAGCAGATAGGCGGTTTCCAGGCTGACGTTGACGGTTTCCAAATTAATCATGATAAAACGCCCCACGCCGTCGATATGTGCTTAGAAGGCAAATTGCGGAGCTAGAGATGAGTGTAACCCCGGAAGCCGCCATCGATCGCGAATTGGCTTTAACGCGCGTCGGCGGCGACGTCGAATTGCTGAAAGAGATCGCCGAGCTGTTCCTGGAAGAGTATCCCAAAGTGCTCGACGAGTTGCGGGCGGCAATCGCGCGGGGCGACGCCAAGGATGTGGAACGGACCGCACACGGGCTGAAGGGGTCGGTATCGAACTTCGGTGCGCGAAAGGCAGTCGAAGCGGCGAAAACGCTGGAATCCATGGGGCGCACTCAACAACTGGCCGAGGTGGGCCAGGTGATCCACACGCTGGAACTGGCGCTGGCGGCGCTGAAACCCGAACTGGAAGCTTTGTAGACCCGCTACCGGGCGTACCTGCTATTATTGTGGTTGTTTCGTCCTCAGGCATGCCTTCCACTCTTTCTGAAATCGTCTGCGCGCACAGTCCGGATTCCGACGACGCCTACATGTTCTATGCGCTGGCGACGCAGAAGATCCGGTCTTCGATGGTGAAATTCCGCCATGTCCTCGAAGATATTCAGACGCTGAATCAGAAGGCCCGGCGAGGCGAGTACGAACTGACCGCGATCTCCTATCACGCGTACCCGCTGGTGGAAGACAAGTACGTATTGATGGCATCGGGCTCAAGCGTCGGCGACGGGTACGGACCCATGGTGGTCGCGTCGCACCCAATGGCGCCGGAGGAGCTGAAAGGCAAGCGGATCGCGATCCCGGGCAAGCTGACGACGGCATATCTGACGCTGCGGCTGATGCAGCCGGACTTCGAACCGGTAGAAGTTCCCTTCGACGAGATTCTGGACGCGGTGCGGGAGAATCGGGCGGATGCGGGCCTGGTGATTCACGAGGCTCAGCTTACTTACTCGAAGAGCGGGTTCCACAATATTGTCGATCTGGGCCGATGGTGGAAGAATACGTACGGGCTGCCGCTGCCGCTGGGGGCCAACGTGCTGCGCCGCGATCTGGGACCGGAACTTTCGTCGGAATGCTGCCGTCTGATGAGGGAGAGCATACAGTACGCGCTCGATCATCGCGAAGAATCGCTTGTATACGCGTTACAGTTCGCCCGCGACATGGAGCCAGCGCTGGCTGAGAAATTCGTGGGCATGTATGTCAACCATTACACCGTGGATTGCGGGGAGCTGGTGCCGAAGGCTGCGCAAAAGCTGCTCGATTTAGGGTACGACGCCGGGCTGATTCCGCACCGCGTTACACTCGAGTTTGTACGGTGAGAACAACACTACCTCTACTCTTAGTCGTCACTTTTTCATGCGGGTTTACGCTGGCACAGGGTCCCACGGTGGACACCAAGCAGCGGGCCAAGAACGTCCGCGAGATGGTCAAGCAGGGGCCCGACGCGGTCCCGAGAATCGCGCCGTACATAAAAGACCCGGACCTGAGCGTCCGCATCGAGGCGGTGAAGGCGCTGGTGGAGATCGGCGGCCCGAAGACTCTGGATCCGCTGGTTGCCGCGACCGGCGATAACGATCCCGAGATCCAAATCCGCGCGACCGACGGCTTGGTCAACGTTTATCTGCCCGGTTACAGCAAGACCGGAATGAGCGGGACGCTGCAGCGCGTGGGAACGTCGATCAAAGGCAAGTTCACCGATACCAACGACAAGGTGATCGACGCTTTCATTCAGGTGCGGCCGGACGTGATCGAGTCGCTGGGAAAGCTGGCGCGGGGTGGGGCGAGCATCGAATCGCGCGCGAATGCTGCGCGAGCGGTCGGCGTACTTCGCGGGCGCGCCGCGGTTCCAGATCTGATTGAGGCGCTACATTCGAAGGACGACGTGGTGATGTATGAAGCGTTGATTGCGCTCCAGAAAATCCGTGATCCTTCGGCTGCACCGCGCATTTCATTCCTGCTGCGGGACCTGGACGACAGGATCCAGATCGCTGCCCTCGAGACGAACGGAATTCTTCGCAACAAGGACGCCGCGCCGGATGTGCGCGACGCGCTGGCGCATGCGCGCAACATTAAAGTGCATCGCGCGGCCTTAGGCGCGCTGGCGATGCTCGGCGATCCGGCCGACCACGCCTCTTTCATGCACGACTTGAATGACAAGGATGACGCCCTGCGCGCTGCCGCCGCCGAAGGCTTGGGCCGGCTAAAGAATCCGGCCGACCGGACCGTGCTTGACAAGGCGTTCACGGACGAGCATAAGATGAACGCTCGCTTAGCGGACGCTTTCGCACTGGTGAACCTGGGTAATTTGGATTCCAGCGAGTTTAGCCCGCTGCGCTATCTGGTGAACACACTCAATATCAGGTCGTACCGGGATTTTGCGTCCGCGTATCTGACCGAGCTGGCGCGCGATCAGGCTGTGCGGGCTGCGATCTATCCTATGCTGACGCGCGCGACCAAGGATGAAAAGATCCAGATGAGCATCGTGCTGGCGCGTTCCGGCGACAAAGACAGCGTCCCGTATCTTCAAACTTTGTCGACGGATCCTGATGGAGACGTCGCGCAAGAGGGAATCCGCAGCCTGCGTTCCTTGCAGGCGCGCCTGCCGTAAAGGCCGAGTTTACTTGGCCTTCTTCTGCTTCTGTTGTCCGACGCGGATCTTAAACTGCTTCTGCTGCGCTTCCTGGTAAGCCTTCCAGTCAAAACGCTGGGCGGCATCCGAGAGATAGGCGTTCACGTCGATGTTCTTGGGCAGGACGGCCATCAGGCTCGCGGTCATCGCCCCGTCCGGGCTGGTGATGCGATACCGTTTTACGTTCGGAATGGACATACGTTCTCAAGATAACATAGTTCTCGATTATGAATATTCCGATTGGAACCAGGGGCGAGCATCGCCGGGTGGTCAGTAGCGATATCGCCATTAATTTTCTTGGACTTGAAGGCGCAAGGGTGCTGGGAACCCCGTTTATGATCATGCTGCTCGAAATGACTTCGCGCGATTCAATCGTACCGTTGCTCGACGCTGGCTACGACTCGGTGGGAACCGAGGTAAACGTGCGGCATCTGGCGGCGACTCCGCTGGGTATGGAGGTCACGTTCCGGAGCGAGGTGATCGCGGTTGACGATCGGCGGGTACGGTTCAAAGTGGAGGCGTTCGATGAGAAAGAGGCCATCGCCGACGGGACGCATGAGCGATTCGTGATCCATGTGGAGCGCTTCGCTAAGCGGCTGGCGGAGAAAAGAAGCTGATTCGGGCCGGATCACCTGGTTAGGGGGTCTTCCACCCAGGGAGGAGTCGCTGCCATCAGGCGGCCTAGCTCGGGCTCGAGCTGTTCCATCTTCTGTTTTATCTCCCAGGCGACTTCGCGATAGCTGAAGTGGCCTTTAACGCCGGTTCGCACGCGAGAGATGTATTCGGCTTCGGCGAAGTCCATTTTGAAAAGGAACCGGGAGCGGGCGGCGAAGGGCATCAGGTAGTGCGCGTCGGGACCGTTCATGCCGGCCATCGCCGCGAACGTTTCCGTCATCAGCGTGTCGTACGATTCCTTGAGACCCGCTTCGACCAGCGCGTCCGGAGTGTCGTAGCCAAGATGGCCCGTGTAGGCCTGCCGAAATTGATTGCAGCGGCGATGACGATGCAGGTCCCGGTAAGCGCCGATATCCATCACGATATCGAATGCGTAGAGCCCGCCGCGAAATCCGCGGAGCAGTTCATCGCGCTTGGTGCGGGAGCGCAGCGCGACGTCGATCACTTCGTTACGGCGGGCGGCACTCCAGCCGGCAACCATTTCGTAGAGTTGATGATATGGCCGATCAGTGACCGGGTACAGAAGAGTCGCCACGATGTCGGCATGAGTATCGCTCGGTCTCAGTAAATGGACCGTCTCGACGAAGTTGTCCGACGAGGCAGAAAGATTCTGGCAGGCCCAAGTTTCGAGATCCTTCCGCGATTGCGCCTCATGCTGATCGGGATCGACATGACGGGCGAGCGTCGGCGCAAGTGGCTCGCCGGCTGACGATTCTGTCCATACGCAGGCCGGGGGCGCCGCGCACGCCGCGGCGATTTCTTCGCCAATCTCGCGAACCTCGGCATAGTCGGACGCCTTCAGCCGCCGCACCTGCCTCTCGAGCGTGCGGATGCTGGTCACCTGACCGACTCCGGTAGGAATGCCGAAAAACAACGCGTATCGCGCGACGTCGAAGGCGCGGGCGGCGATGTTGCGCTGGTACATGTCGGGCTTCATCTGCTCCGGCTTCGGCAGGCGTTCGGCGAGGTGCTCGGTCATGCGTTTGTGAATCTCGTGATACCCAGCGAGCAGACGCTGGGCCGCGGTGGCATATGCATCGTCTGAAAGGCCCGGCGGCGTGATGAAGCCGGACTTCGAGAAATCCTGATAGCGCGAGGAGCGAGCCTGGCCGTCCCAAAGCTGCTCGTCTTCTATTTCGGTAGCAGCGAGCTCGGAGACACCTTCGAAACACAGAATCACGTGGCCCAGGTCGGCGATGGATGCGTGGCCGTACTGGAAGTAAAAGCTCTCCAGAAATTTCGCCGAATCGTGCGTGCGCACCCATTCGATGGAATCGCGAATCGAATCGGGCGAGCGGCTGTAGCGCGCCAGGGCATACGCGCTTTTTTCGGGCGGCATCGGAGAGACAGCGAGAACGCGAGGAGTTTTTGGGGAGCTCAAACGGTTATGATAGCTGGTTCCGGCATCATGAAAATCAGAATCAAGAAACTTCACGCGGACGCGACGCCGCCAGTTTATGCTCACGGCGCTGAGGAAGACGCAGGGCTGGATTTGCACGCGGTGGAGCGCGCAGTCCTCACGCCCGGTAAAGCACAAGCGGTTCCTACGGGATTGGCGATCGAGCTGCCGCCCGGATACGAAGCGCAGGTCCGGCCGCGCAGCGGAATGGCGTTAAAGCATTCGGTCACGGTGAATTTCGGCACCATCGACCCAGGGTACCGGGGCGAAATTCGAGTGGTGATGTTCAACCTGGGGCATGCGGATTACATCGTCGAAAAAGGTGACCGCATCGCCCAGTTGATTGTGGCGCGATACGAAGCCATCCAGTGGGAAGAGGGCGACCTTAGTACTTCGGAGCGGGGCGCCGGAGGTTTTGGGTCCTCGGGCCGCTGAAACGTTTGGCGAGAGTCAGGTATCTACTGGTCAGACCGCAGCGTACGGATACGTCACCTCTGTGCGTTGCGAAAACTCGTCTCTTGGACGCCGGAGGGCGCGAGGTAGCTTTCATTTGTAATTTATTAGCTAACCTCGCGGTCCTCGGGACGCATTCTTTCGAGGCCACGGCAAACGGCCGCGGCCATCATAGCGTCGATTCAGATGGTCAACCAGTCTTTCTAAGGTCTTCATAGCCTCGGCTGTCGGCATCTTGCGTACGTGCTCACGCTTCGCCCAGTTTTCCCAACTCGACAGCATTTTCGCGTGCGCCCCCGCTTCTGTATGGACTTGCCGGCTGCGGACCAACAGCGCCTGCTCCAGTCGAAGAGCGAACTTGCCGGTCGCTTGCACTTCATCTCCGGCATCAACCTTGCTCAACAGGGAGCGCGATTCCTTATCGAGCGCACTGATCTGCCACGGCTGGCGCGCGCTTCCGATGGCCGCAACCGCGCGCCACAGTGCTCGATGAATGAAAGTGTCTTTGCGTGAGATCAGCTTCGCGACCAGCACATCTGGATGTTCCGCCAGCTCGCTGAGCGCGCGAAATATTTCGTGCGATCGGCGATGTGCCCACCACGATCCGTGGACCGGCTCGCCTGCAACCAGTGCACACACATTGGGCAGCTTCGCGTCGATTTTCAGCAGCAAGCCGTGCTCTTCAAGCTGCGCGAGGATCGTCACTGAACCGGAAGTTCGACGTAAGTCGGGTATTTCGCGGAGCGGAAAATCTTCTGCGTAGCCGTGCGGTAATCGGTCGCGGCGGCCTTGTAAATATTGTCGACGAAGGTCTGCGGATTCCGGTCGATCAGAGGGAACCAGGTGCTCTGAACCTGCACCATGATGCGATGGCCGCGGCGGAAGGCATGATTGGCGGAGTGAATATCCACCGGAAATTCGTAAACCTTGCCCGGCTCCAGCGCCTCCGGCTTTTCGAAACTGTTGTGGAAGCGCGCGCGATACACTTCGTTGTCGATCATCAGTTCATAGCCGGGCAGCTTTTCGTCGTTTTCCGGATAAACGTCGATCAGCTTCACGATCCAATCGCTGTCGGAACCGGAAGTCGACGCGAACAGGTGCGCGACCACGTCGCCGGCGATCACCAGGTCGTCTTGCAATGGCGCTGTCTTCCAGCTCAGAACATCGGGGCGCAGGTCGACAAAGCGCTGATCCTCCACCAGCCACTGCGTCCAGCCGGAGTTGGACGAATAGGTCGGCGGAATCGGACGATGGCGATACGGCACAGGATGCGCGGGGTCGGAAATGTAGCTGTCGAAGGCGTTGTCTGAATTTTCGCGCGGAACTTCGAACGTCAATGCGCCCGATGCGGAGGTGTAGAGCTTTCTCTTCTGGATTCCCTCCTGCGGCGGCCAGGCATCGTACTTTTCCCAAGTATTGCGGCCAGTTTCGAATGCCATCGCTTCGGGCTGATGCAACTGGCCCTTGTCCTTCAGCCAGTAGGCGAACCACGGCGCTTCGATCTTTTCACGAAAATACTTCGACTGATCGCCTGAGAAATCGATGGGACCAAGATTCTTTCCATCGCCACCCCATCCCCCGTGCCGCCACGGTCCGACCACCAGGTAGTTTTTGTGGTCCGCGTCATTCTTCTCCAGCGTCTCGTAGATCTTCATGGGACCCCAGTAATCTTCCTGGTCCCACCAGCCGGCGACGTTGAGATTCGGGACTGACGTTTTCTTCAGGATCAGTTGCACGGCTTGCTGCTGCCAGAACGAATCGTAGTTGGGATGATTGACGAAATTGTTCCAGGTGGGCTTCTCGCCATGGAAATAGCGTTTGTCGATCTCAGAGAGCGGGCCGAGGGTCAGGTACCAGTCAAACGTGTCGTACTTGTCGAAATCAAACTTGTACTGCACCTTGCCGGTTTCCATGCGCGCGACGTATTCGAATCCGTAACTCAGCCGGAATGCGCCGTTGTGATGAAAATCGTCGCCGAGGTACATGTCGGCGGGCGAAGCCTGTTCGCTGGCGGCTTTCAAAGCGGGATGCGGCTCGATCAGCGCCATGGCCGTGAGCCATCCGCCGTAGGAGATCCCAAGCAACCCTGCGCGTCCGTTGTGATTGGGGACGTTCTTCAACAGCCAGTCGATCGTATCGTAGGTGTCCGAGCCTTCATCGATCGAATTGGGCTGCGAGCGGTCCCGCACCGGGCGCTGCATCACAAACTGGCCTTCAGATTGGTAACGTCCACGAATGTCCTGCAAGACGAAAATAAATCCTTCGTCGGCCAGCTCCTTGTAGCGCGTGGCCAGAGTTCGTTCCGCTCTGCCGTTATCGAACCCATAGGGCGAACGTTCGATCAGGAACGGCAATTTTCCATTTGCGTTCTTGGGGGCGAAAATCAGCGTGTGGAGTTTGACGCCGTCGCGGGCGGGGATCATAACGTCGGTCTTGTCCCACTCGGTTGATTCCTTTTTCGCGCATCCCGCGAGGAGAAGAAATCCAAGCAAAGCAGCGAGTTTCATGGGGTCTAATGTTATCAGAGATAGAACAGACTTAGCCTGGGCAGCTTCGCCGATTCGAGCAAGCGGCGCTCCAGAAACTGCTTTTCGAGCATCGCGAGTTGATCGGCGGTCATTTTGCCGCGATACGGTTTCAGGTCACGATCGAGTGCCTGGCGAGCTTCAAATAGAGCTTCGTCGGTGGCCGTCGCACGGAGACGCGCGATCATTTTCTCTTCGATCGCGGTGAGGCGCTGCTCCAGTTGCTCCAGATCGGCGTATAACGAATTCAAATCGATAGCTTCGAGCGATGCGGCCAGATCCTCGTGTCCGGCAGCTCTCAGCGCCGCCGCATTGCGAGCCACAAACTCGCGGACATCGTCGGCCGCGAACGGCGGCTTC
>Ga0209415_10019198_pt1 | contig 10725 bp, 8 predicted proteins | sample PeaSoiSIISIP2007_FD_187696 | JGI IMG/M metagenome (GOLD analysis project Ga0209415, IMG submission 187696) | Peat soil microbial communities from Weissenstadt, Germany - SII-SIP-2007 (SPAdes) (version 2) | ecosystem: Environmental > Terrestrial > Soil > Wetlands > Peat | place: Germany... | reverse complement strand
GGGCAGCTCGGCGTCGCCGCAGAGGGCCTCGACGACCTCGGCGATCTTCACGCCGCCCGACGAGCGCACCTCGACCTGCGCTGCGAGCGCGACGAGGTCTCCGGCGACGCCGGCCCGCTCGAGCTGCGCCGCGGCGAGCGCGTCGTCGAGGTCGAGCGACCGCAGCAGGGCCCGCACGTCGATCTTCTTGCCGACGCCGTCGATGCGCCGCATGACCACGAGCTCGGGGGCAGCCATGGCCGCCGCGACCCGCTCGCGAAGCCACCCCATGCCTCCGCGCTCGTCGACCACCGTGCGCGGGATGCCGACCACGTAGCGCGCGACGTCGATCACGCGCGACACTGCGGGGTCCTGCGGACCCAGGCGCACGGCCCCGAGGAAGCGCAGGCCCGGCTGGGGATTGGCTCCGAGCTCGACGAGCAGCGCGGCCACGTCCAGGTCGGCTGCGATCTTCACGTCGACCGACTCGCACAGGCTCGCGACACCCAGCGACAGCGCGGGCCCGAAGGTCATGTCGGGCTTGGGGTGGAACCCCGACGAGTAGAACAGCGGCAGCTCGAGCCGGCGGAAGCTCCGCGGCAGGGCGCGGATGACGTCGAGGTGCGAGAAGAACGCAGCGGCGCCGAGCTTCTCGTAGACGAACCGGTAGCGGCGCGCCTCGCCCTGCACGATGCGCGGAGGGGGACCTTCCTGCCGGCGGGGCGGGGGCGCGGCAGGTCGAGGCTCGGCCGCTTCGAGCTTGCGCAGGTAGACCAGGCGCTGCTCGCGCATCGCGCCGAGGTCGCAGGCGACGCCGCAGTCGTAGCAGACGAGCTTGCGCGCATCGGCCTGCGCGTCGACCAGGTTGGTCGCGTGCACGAACGCGCCGGCCACCTTGCCGCACGGCAGCGACAGCCGGTTCTTGAGCGCCTTGCGGTACTCGCGCAGGAGGAACCCCTCTTCGAGCCCGACGTCGATGTGGTCCCACGGCAGGCGCGCGGTCACCGGGATGGTGCCCAGGTACTTGCCGGGCTCGATCCCCTCGGCAGCGAAGGCCGCCTCCCACACGCGCATCTTCTTCTGCTTGCCGTCCTCCCACGAGTCGAACCGGGCGCCTTCCCGGTACGCGCGCTCGAGCACGGGAGCCAGCGTGCGGTCGCCGCGCGCGAACACGGCCTCGAGCCACGACGTGTCGCTGTCGTGCATCTTGAGGTCGATCTTTGCGGCGCGCGCCTCTTCGCGCAGCCAGCCTTGCTTGACCCGCACCTGCTCGGGCATGTCCATCGCGCACCACTGGAACGGCGTGTGCGGCTTGGGCACGTGCGTCGAGACGCTCACGGTGACGTTCGGAGTGCCCGGGGCGCCGGACTCGCGCTTGGCCTTGCGCCCGATGACGCGCGCGCGCCCGCCCACGCGGGGAATCTCGCGGACGTCGTCTTCTTCTTCCGTCGGCAGGCCGATCATGAAGTAGAGCTTCATGCTCGCCCAGCCGCGCGAGAAGACGCGCGCCGCCGTCTCCATCAGCTGCTTTTCGGTGACGTTCTTGTTCACTACGTCGCGCATGCGCTGCGAGCCGGCCTCGGGCGCAAAGGTCACGCCCGTGGCCCGCACGCGGCTCATGTCGTCGAGCACGTTCTCGCTGAGGCCGTAGGCGCGCAGGCTCGACACCCCGAGCGACACCTTGCGGGGTGCCAGCTCGTCGACCACCTTCTTCACGAGCGGCGCGATGCACGAGTAATCGGCCGTGGACAGCGACGTCAGGCTCGCCTCGTCGTAGCCGCTCTTCTTCACGGCGCTGACGATCGTCTCGACGATCTGCGCCGGGTCGCGCTCGCGCACGGGGCGGTAGATCATGCCCGCCTGGCAGAAGCGGCATCCCTCGGTGCAGCCGCGGGCGATCTCGATCGACATGCGGTCGAAGATGGCCTCGGGCCCGCCGATGGGGCTGTCGTCCGGGAAGGGGTAGCGGTTCAGATCGTCGACCAGCGTGCGCACCACGGGCACCGTCGCCTCGGGCGCGAGCGGGCGGTCGACGACGGTGAAGCCGGTGTCGGCGTCGACTCTCGTTCCGTAGAGGGACGGGACGTACACGCCGGCGAGCTTCGCGAGGGCCCGCAGGCGCTCGGCGCGAGGTGCCCCCTGCTTGCGCAGGCCGGTCCACACCAGGGCGACCTCTTTCGCGCGCTCCTCGCCGTCACCGATGACCACGGCGTCGAGGAAGGGAGCGAGCGGCTCGGGGTGTGTGGCCGTGGGACCGCCCGCGACGACGAGGGGATCGTCCTCGCCACGCTGGTCCGCGCGCAGCGGGATGCCCCCGAGGTCGAGCATGAGCAGCACGTTGGTGTACGTGAGCTCGAACTGCAGCGAGAAGCCCACGACGTCGAAGTCGCGCAGGGGCCGCGCGCTCTCGCACGAGACCAGCGGCAGGTCGCGCGAGCGCAGCTCGGCCTCCATGTCGCCCCACGGTGCGTACGCCCGCTCGGCGAGGGTGCGCGGGTCGTCGTTGAGGATCCGGTAGAGGATCTTGAAGCCCAGGTGGCTCATCCCGATGTCGTAGACGTCGGGGAACGCGAGGCAGATGCGCGCCTCGACCTTCGCCCAGTCCTTCACCCGCGCGTTGAGCTCGCCGCCCAGGTAGCGCCCGGGCTTCTGCACCCTGTGCACGAACGAGGCGTACGGGTGGGGCGGCATGGGGAGGCGTGTCTTAGCAGGTCATCGTTCCACGAGCATGGCGATGCCCTGACCGACCCCGATGCAGAGGGCTGCCATGCCGCGCTTCTTGCCCTGGGCCTTCATGGCCCACAAAAGCGTCCCCAGGATGCGCGCGCCGCTCGACCCGATAGGGTGCCCCAGGGCGATGGCCCCGCCGTTGACGTTGACCCTCGAGGCGTCGAGCTCGAGGCCCCTGAGGCAGGCGAGCGACTGGGCGGCGAAGGCCTCGTTGAGCTCGACGAGGTCCAGGTCGTTCACGGTCCAGCCCGCCCGCGACAGGGCCCTCTTGCCCGCGGGGATGGGACCCTCGCCCATCAGGTTCGGGTGCACGCCGGCGGTCGCGTGGGCCACCACGCGGGCCAGGGGCTCGAGCTTGTGCGCCTTGACCGCCTCCTCGCTCGCGACGAGCACGGCGGCCGCGCCGTCGTTGATGGGCGAGCTGTTGCCCGCCGTGACGGTGCCGCCTTTGCGGAAGGCAGGCTGCAGCTTGGCCAGGGCCTCGAGCGTGGTGTCGGCGCGCGGCGACTCGTCCTTTGCGAACAGCACCGGCTCGCCCTTCTTCTGCGGGATGGGGACCGGGACGATCTCGCGGTCGAACGCGCCCGCGGCTACCGCGGCAGTCGCCTTCTTCTGCGACGCCACCGCGAAGGCGTCCTGCTCCTCGCGGCCGATGCCCCACTTCACCGCGACCTCCTCTGCGGTCTCGCCCATCGAGAGCAGCGGGAAGCGAGCGGGCATCTTCGGGTTCTCGAAGCGCCAGCCGAGGGTCGAGTCGAACACCTTGGGAGGCGTGCGCGAGAAGGCCTCGTCGGTCTTGCCGAACGCGAACGGAGCGCGCGTCATGCTCTCGACCCCGCCCGCGACGACGACGTCGGCGTCGCCGGTCCACACGCGGCGCACGGCGTCGGCCACCGCCTCGAGGCCCGAGCCGCAGAGGCGGTTGACGGTCATGCCCGGCACCTCGAACGGCAGGCCAGCGAGCAGCCCCGCCATGCGCCCGACGTTGCGGTTGTCCTCGCCCGCCTGGTTGGTCGCGCCGAAGACCACCTGGTCCACCTTCTCGGCGAGGTCGGGCGACCGCATGAGCAGCGCCGCGAGCACGTGGGCGGCGAGGTCGTCGGGGCGGATCGTGGCGAGGCCGCCCTTGTAGCGCGCGATGGGGGTGCGGACGGCGTCGACGAGGAAGGCGTCGCGGAGCTGGGCCATGCGCGCGAGCTTAGCTCGCCGCGGGCGACGCGCTCAGCGCTTTGACCCCGGCTGGGCGACCCCGTCCTTCCACACGTAGAACCCCTCGCCGGCCTTCTTGCCCAGCTTGCCCGCCCGCACCATCTGGCGCAGCAGTGCCGGGGCGCGGAACTGCTCGCCGATCTCCTTGTGCAGATGGTCGAGGATGGCGAGGCGAACGTCGAGGCCCACGAGGTCGGTGAGCTTCAGGGGCCCCATCGGATGGCGGTAGCCGAGCTCCATCGCCCGGTCGATGTCGACCGCGCTCGCCACGCCGCTCTCGAGCATCCGGATCGCCTCGGCGCCGAGCACGACCCCGAGGCGGCTCGACGCGAAGCCCGGGAAGTCGCGCACGACGATGGGCGTCTTGCCGATCGCGGCGGCGAACGCGAGCGCCCGCTCTACCGACGCGTCGCTCGTGCCGATGCCGCGGACGACCTCGAGCAGCTCCATGATCGGGGGCGGGTTGAAGAAGTGCAGGCCGACGACTCGGTCGGCCGCCTTGATGCGCGTGCCGAGCTCGGTCAGCGAGAGCGACGACGTGTTCGACCCGAGCAGCGCGCCGGCCGGGGCAGCGGCCGCGACCTCGCCGAGGAGCTTCGCCTTGAGCTCCATGTTCTCGGGGGCCGACTCGATCACCAGATCGACGTCGCGGCACGCGCTCGCGACGTCGCTCGCCGGCGACAGAGACGCCATCGTCTGGTCGCGCTGGGCCTGCGTGATCTTGCTCTTGCCCACCAGCTTGTCGAGCTGAGCGCCGATGGCGGCGATGGCCAGGTCGGCCTTGCCCGAGACCGCGTCGAACAGGCGCGTCGCCAGGCCGGCCGACGCGGTGACCTGCGCGATCCCCTGGCCCATGGTGCCTGCGCCGAGCACGCAAACGCTGCGAATCGAAGTGCTCATCGTCGTCTCCCTCTAGCCCACCAGCACGGCCCCGCCGTTGACGTTGAAGATCTCCCCGGTCACGAACGTGGCGCCCTCGCTCGCGAGGAACGCGATGGGCCACGCGATCTCCTCTGGGCGCGCCACGCGGCCCAGCGGGATCGTCGCGAGTACCTTGGCGCGCTCGGTCGAGTCACCCATGGTCGACTCGGTCATCGGCGTTCCGACCCAGCCGGGGGCCACGCAGTTGACCAGGATGCCCCACGGGGCGAGCTCGGCGGCGAGGCTCTTGGTGAGGCTGATGACGGCGCCCTTGGTCGCCGCGTAGTGCGAGTGCATCGCCTCGCCGCGCTGCCCCGCCGTGCTCGAGACGAAGACCATGCGCCCGCCGCGCCGAGGCTTCATGCGACGGGCGGCGGCGCCGGCCACGCTCATGGTGCCGCGCAGGTTGGTGTCGAGCGTCTCGGCGTAGGCCTCGGCGGTCATCCCGTCGATGGCCGCCTCCCTCCAGATGCCGTGGTTGCACACGACCACGTCGAGGGGCCCCAGGCTCGCCTCGATCTCGGCGATCAGGCGCTCGCCCTCGTCCCACAGCGACAGGTCCGCAGTGAACGACTCGGCCTGCACGCCCGAGGCTCGGGCCTGGTCGACGACTGCGCGCGCACCGGACGCGTCGAGCCTGGTGTGCACGGCGACGTGGGCCCCCAGACGCGCGAAGAGGCCTGCGGTGGCTGCTCCGATGCCCTTGCTCGCCCCCGTCACGAGCACGCGCTTGCCGGCGAGGCCGAGCACGACCGGTTCCCCGCCTCAGGCGCTCTGCGCCGGCTGGCGCAGGTCGACGAGCGACGCGCCGCACTCGCACGTCTCGGGCACCTGCGTCCGGTGGTAGACGCGCTCGCAGCGCGCGCACACGCGCGCATCGGGCTCGTACGCGATGACCTTTCCGCTGGCCGCGCAGTGCTTGCCGACGACCTGCGGCGGCTCGAGCGGCAACGTCGTCCCGGCGCTGGCGAGGGGGTCCGGCAGGGTCGCGTCGTCGGGCACGTCGACCAGGCCCGGGACGCGCTCGCGCGCCTCCTTGACGATCCACGCGGCGGCCTGCGGGTGGCTCTTGAGGGTCGCGGACACGATCATCTCGGCGCCCAGGTCGTCGCGGCCGGTGACGCGCACGGTCTCCCTCGCCGCAGCCCACTCGACGCGCTCGACCGCGTACCACGGCATGCGCCGGAGGTTGCCCCTGTCGACCGCGATCCCCGCGTCGCCCACGCGCAGCGAGGCATCTCCGCTCGTGCCGATCCAGATGGCGACGCCCACGAGCAGCGCGCCCGCAGCGAGCACGTACGCGGCGTACTTGTACGGCTCGGGCGCCTTGTCCTGCAGGAGCGCGCCGAACTGCCCCCACGCTCCGGCGCCCATGAGGATCGCGCCGATGCCCCCGACGGCGTACACGTTGAACGCGCTCGTGAGCGCGGCGGGCTCGAAGCGGCGCTCCTTGCGGTCGCGACCCTTCTCGCGCTTGGTGGATCCCTTGGACTTCTTGGCCATCGTTCAGGTCATCCGTGCAATCTCGTCGTACAGGTACGCCGCGCTCTTGATGCCCAGGTGGTAGTTCTCGAGGTCCAGCCACTCGTTGGGGGCGTGGGCGTTCTCGTCGGGCTGACCGAAGCCCATGAGCAGGCAGGGCTTGCCCGTGGCGTCGGCGATCGTGCGCACGAACGGGATGCTGCCCCCCTCGCGCATGAACACGGTGGGCTTGCCGAACGCCTTGGTGAAGGCGCGCTTGGCGATGTCGTAGACGGGGTGGTCGGTCGGGGCGAGGTACGGCCGGCCGCCGTGCAGGTTCTCGACGCGGACGCGTACGCCCGGCGGGGCGACCTTGGCGAAGTGGGCCTGCACCTTGCGCGCGATCTCGTCCGGCTCCTGGTCGGGCACGAGGCGGCAGCTGACCTTGGCGCTCGCGCGCGCGGGGATGATGGTCTTGGCGCCCTCGCCGTGGAAGCCGCCCTGGATGCCGCAGCAGTCGAGCGTGGGTCGGGCCCAGACGCGCTCGAGCGTGGTGAAACCCTTCTCGCCGAAGGTCGCGGGCGAGCCGGTGGAGCGCAGCCACTCGTTCTCGTCGAAGGGCAGGCTGGCGATCTCCTTGCGCTCGGTGTCGCTGAGCGGCCGCACGGCGTCGTAGAAGCCGTCTATCGTGACCCTGCCGTCGGCGTCGTGCAGCGTCGCGATCATCTGGGCGAGCGCGTGCACCGGGTTGGCCACGCCGCCGCCGAAGGTGCCCGAGTGCAGGTCGAGCGCCGGCCCATCGACGAACACCTCGAGGTACGCAAGACCCCGCAGGCCGACGCACAGGGAGGGGATGCCGCGGCCGAACATGGCGGTGTCGCTCACGCACACGAAGTCTGCTGCGAGGTCCTTCGCGTGGTCGCGCAACAGCTTGTCGAGGTTGACGCTGCCGACCTCCTCTTCGCCCTCGACGATGAGCTTGAGGTTGATGGGCAGCTTGCCCACGGTCTTGATGAACGACTCGATCGCCTTGACGTGGATGTACACCTGCCCCTTGTCGTCGACCGTGCCGCGACCCCAGAGGCGACCGGAGCGGATGCTCGGCTCGAAGGGCGGCGTGACCCACTCGCTCAGCGGATCGATGGGCTGCACGTCGTGGTGGCCGTAGACGAGCAGCGTGGGCTTGCCCGGGGCCTGGAGCCACTCTGCGAACACCGCAGGATGGCCGGCCGTCGGCCAGACCTCGACGCGGCCTGCGCCCAGCTTGCGCAGGTGCGCCGCGAGGTGGTCGGCGTTCTTGGCGACGTCGGCGGTGTGGCCGGGGTCGCTCGAGATGGCGGGGATGCGCACCCACTCGATCAGGTCGTCGACGTAGCGCTTGCGGTTGGCGTCGACGAACGCGATGACGTCCTGCATGGGGGGCCGCCGAACCTAGCCTTACTTGGCGAGCAGCGCGAGGGCCTCGCGAAGCAGCGTCTCGATCGGGTCAGTGGCGGCCCGGGGACCCAGGGCGGAAATGGCCCGGTCGGCCTCGCCCGGCTTGAAGCCCATGCCGGTGAGCAGGCCACGCAGGCGCTCTTCGCCGACGGCCGGAGCGTGCACCGCGACGGCGCCGGGAGCGGGTGTGGTACCCGAGACCACCGCCGGGAGCTTGTCGCGCAGCTCGAGCAGGAGCCGCTCGGCGATCTTCTTGCCCACCCCCGAGATGCCCTTGAGGGCCGCGAGGTCCTGTCGTGCCACGGCGCGGGCGAGCTCGGTGGCCGGCAACGCGCCCAGGACCGCCACGGCGATCTTGGGCCCGACGTTGGAAACAGCCAGCAGCGCCCGGAACGCGGCGCGCTCGGTCTCGTCCGAGAACCCGAACAGCGACAGCGCGTCCTCGCGCACGTGCGTGTACACCCAGAGCGTGACACGACCCGTGTCGTCGGCGCGCACGCGGCCGAGCGTGCCGAGGGGCACCGACAGCTCGTAGCCCACACCTCCGACGTCGAGGACGACGCCGTCCGTGCCATCCGCGACGACCTTGCCGGTGAGCCTTCCGATCATGTGGGGGTGCGATGGTGCAACATGGGCGTCGCTCCGCCTCGTCTCGCCTCGCTCGGCTCCACTAGCACGCCTTCGGCGCGCACCTCGCTTTCCAGCGAGGTTTCGCAGCGCCGATTGCCCCGACGGGGCACGTGCCCGACCCCCGGCGGGTCCTGCCAGTAGCAAGGGAGCGGCGGCTAGTTGTTCTTCGCGCCCTGCGCGATCCACCGGCGGATGGTGTCGCGCGTGGTCAGGTCCAGGATGCCCGAGAGGTTCGGCATGCCCGCCCCGCACGCCTTGAACAGCGGATTGACCGTGATCTCCTTGTTGCAGACGCTCGCGTACAGGCACTCGTCGTAGTCGAGCTTGTGCATCAAGTAGCTGTTCTCGGGATTTCCCGCGGCCACGAGGTCCATCTGCGGGTTCTCCGGCGACTTCACGCCCACGAGCCCCATGATGATCGCCGCCGAGTCGGGCGCGCCCGCGTCGACGGGCAGGCCGAGCCACACCTGCCCCGTCGTCGACTCCATCTTCTGCAGGTTCGGATCGCCGTGGCAGGTCGAGCCCGCGATGGCGCAGCTCTGATTGAAGATGGGCTGGATGTCCTTCGCGAAGGACACGGTCGGCGTCGTCAGATTGGCGCACGACGTATAGGCGGGCGTCGGCGTGCCGCAGGTGCCGTCGCCGCTCGCGCAGCACGTTCCACCGTTTGCGCCTCCGGTGTCGCAGCTTCCGGCTGAGCCGCCGCTGCTGCCCGAGGAGCAGGCGAGCAAGGTCGCGGTCGCGGTGGCGAGGAGCAGGGCGATGGTCTGGAGCGTGCGAAACATGTCGAGCGTTCCTTTCGAGGGGCGAAACCTTAGCAGAGGTCGGGTGCGCGTCAGGGCTCAGGCCGCAGGAGCAAAGCCCGTGCGAGGCCGCAGGGCGGCGGCGGCGAGCAGGGCGAGCACGGGCGTGACCACCATGTGGTACCGGTCTTCGCCGAAGAACACCGCGTGCGTGAGCAGCGTCGTGGCGAGGAGGGCCACGCCGAGCAGCATCGCGGGGGGGACGTCCGGGCGTCCAGGGAACGGCAGCCACGGTACGATGGACACGAAGACGGCCACCGGCCAGAACGTCGGGACGTCCACCGCGAAGGCCACCGCGACCAAGCCAGCCGCGACGATGAGCAGAGCTCCCTGCGCGAGAGCTCCACGCGGGCGCCGCGCCGAGGGGAAGGCGATGCAGCCGAGGGCGGCGGCCGCCAGGAGCAGGCGGTGCGCCAGCGTGGTGGCGTCGCGGGCGCGCACCCGCCGGTCCTCGGGCCAGGCCTCGGGGCGGGCCTCGTGCAGGTACTCGACGGCGAACGACTCGTGGTCGAACGTGAACCCGAGCTTCGCGGGCACGAGCGCGAGCCAGCGCCCCGGGTGAGCGCGGATCTGGTCGATGCCATAGTCGAGCCAGCACCGGTCCTGCTGCACCTGGCCGGTGACCTCGCGGCATCCGTCGCTCGAGCGGAGCGTCTCGAAGCGACCCGTCGCGCGCGGAAACGCGCCGATGGCGAGGTTCCAGCCGGCATTCGTGCTGACGAGCGCGCAGCCATCCATCACGGCGCAGTTGCGGGCGGTCCACGGCAGGACCGGGACGAGTGCGATGGCGCACGCGGCGAGCGCAAACCCCACCCCCCTGGCCCCCCGCCCCGCAAGCAGGGCGGGGGGGACGAGAGCCGAGAGTCTCGCGAGCGCACTCACGCTCCCCCCGCCTTGCTTGCGAGGCGGGGGGCTGGGGGGGTGGAGTATCGCCAGCGCCGGGGCGCAGAGCAGCGCCTGAGGTCGCACGAGCGCAGCCACCCCGAGCACCAGCGCGCCCACGACGAGCCCTCGGCGCCGATCGTCGTCGCGCACGGCGAGCCAGAACGCAGCCAGCGTGAGCAGCGCAGCGAGTGGTTCGCTCATGAGCAGCGCGGCGTACAGGATGAGCCCCGGGTGCACGGCCACGATGAGCCCCGCGATCCGCGCGCGGGTCGCGTCGAGCGCGTGGCGGGCGAGCGCCCAGGTGACCACCGCGAGCGCGGCGCCGACGAGGGCGTTCGCGACCGCGGCGACCGCGTGGCTCGCGCCGAAGACCCGGTAGAACGCCGCGAGGAAGGCGCTGTAGCCAACCGGGTAGTGCGCCCACGGGTGCCAAACCAGGTGCCCGTCGATCGTCAGGTCGTCCGAGTAGCCGAGCCCCTGCGCGATACGACGCGCCCCGAAGTCGTAGTAGTGCCCGTCCCACACCGGCTCGCCCGCCCACGAGAGGCCGACCCAGAGCCGCGGGGCCAGCGCGACGACGAAGAGCCGCGCGCCGAAGAGGGCGTCCCCGCGCGCCGGCCTGCCGACGCTCACACCAGCTCCTTGCCCCTCGCCGCGAGCTCCTCGCGCA
>Ga0209415_10019197_pt1 | contig 10726 bp, 8 predicted proteins | sample PeaSoiSIISIP2007_FD_187696 | JGI IMG/M metagenome (GOLD analysis project Ga0209415, IMG submission 187696) | Peat soil microbial communities from Weissenstadt, Germany - SII-SIP-2007 (SPAdes) (version 2) | ecosystem: Environmental > Terrestrial > Soil > Wetlands > Peat | place: Germany... | reverse complement strand
GCTGCTGCTCGTGCTTCCCCCGCTGCCGCTGCCACTAGTGCCACCGGAGCTGCTGGAGCTCGAGCTGGCGGTTCCCGACGACGACCCGCCGCCGCCCGAGCTGGAGCTACTGAATCCGCTACTGCTGCCGCCGCCGGAGCTGCCGCAGCCCGTGGACGCCGTTCCCGAGAAGGCGCCCAGACCCAGGAAGGACGACGCGAGGCAGGCGATGATCGTCTGGCGGCGCACGAGGGCTCAGTTCGCCGTGCAGTTGAACGGCGGCGAGGACTGCAGTCCGCACATCGAGAGGTGCGCCTGGGTCGAGCCGATGGCGCAGGTCTGCGAGATGCACTTCAACCCGCCTCCGCACTCCGACTGCTTCTCGCAGATCTGCGCGTAGCCGACGTTCGAGGTAGTGGTGCCACAGAGGCCGTCCGACCCGAGCGCCTGGCAGGCCGTCTGCGCGATCATCGTGGTCGCGTTGGCGACCCCGCAGCACACCTGACCCGTCGTCGTGCAGTCCGTCTTGGTCAGGCAGCTGAACGCCGCGTTCAGCGAGGGGCAGCTCTGGCCGTGGGGGATGCACATCGTCTGCAGGGTCTCCGAGAGGCAGCAGGTGTTCGTGTGGAGGTCGCAGGGCGTCGTTCCGCAGAGGGGGATCCCGGCGTCGGTCTCCGGCGGCGTGGTGTTCGCGTCGTATGCGCCGCCCGAGCTGCTGCTCGTCGACGACCCGCTGCTGCTCGCCCCGCTGCTGCTGGTGCTCCCGCCGCTGCTGCTCGTGCTGCCGCCGCTCGACGAGCCGCTGGACGACGAGGACGAGCTCGCGGTCCCGCCCGAGCTCGAGCTGCTGAACCCGCCGCTGCTGCTGCCGCTGTTGCTGCTGCAACCTGTGGACGCCGTTCCCGAGAAGGCGCCCAGACCCAGGAAGGACGAGGCGGCGAGGCAAGCGAGGATGGTCTGACGGCGCATGGGGGCTCCTTTGTCGCGACAGCTAGCCCCACAGCCTAGCCTGAATCGTCCTCATCCGGAAGAAAGGCACCCGCGCGCGGTCCCGGCACCACCTAGACCCCGAACGATTTCGTGCGCATGCTTACGGGCGTCTCCATGAAGCTCGACGGCACCCGCGCGGCGCTCCTCCTCCTGCTCGTCCCCGCCCTCGCGCGCTGCGAGCCCCTCGACGAGGCGCCGCCGCCCCAGGCCCCCTCGATGGCCTCGCCCGGGCCCGCGAACGCGCCCCCGCCCCCTCCTCCGCCGGCACCCGCTTCGCAAGCACCGCCCCCGCCTCCCGCGCTGGCAGGGGGGAGCGAGCCGGCGAGCGCCGCGCGCGAGTACACGATCGGCGAGGACAACGACGCGTACGACGACAGCGATCCGGCCGCCCTCCGGGACTTCCACGCCGCGCTCGACCCCAACGGGAGCTGGGTCGAGGACCCGAAGTACGGAACCCTCTGGGTGCCGTCGCCGGCCGCCGTCGGGCCGGACTTCACCCCGTACGCCACCGCCGGACACTGGGCGTACGACGACGACTGGGTCTGGGCGAGCGACTACCCGTGGGGCTGGGCGCCGTTTCACTACGGGCGCTGGGTGATGGTCGAGGGGCGCGGCTGGGCGTGGGTTCCAGGACGCGCGTACCGGGGCGCGTGGGTCACCTGGGGCGTGAACGACGGCTACACGTACCTCGGCTGGGCGCCGATGGCGCCGGCCTTCTTCTGGTTCGGCGGCCTCGCGGTCGGCTGGGGCGGGTACATCGGGCCGAGCTGGGTCTACTGCCCGCGAGGCGCCGTGTTCGCCCCGAACGTCGGGGCCCACGTCGTCACGGGCGCCGCGGCGGGACCCATCGCCGCGGGGATGCGCACCTACGTCACCGCGACGCCGGGGGTCGGCGCCGGGCCTTCGCCGCAGAAGCTCGGGTTCACGTCGGCGCAGATCCCCCGGCCCAGCGGGGCCGAGGCCGCGCACGTGGCGCAGGCGAGGGCGTTCTCCCGCCCGTCGACGGGCAAGGCGTTCGGGGCGAGCACCCCGACGCGCGTGGCGATGCCCGTGGCGAGGTCGGCGGTGTCCACTCACGCGGCGTTCACGAGCGCGCGGCCGTCGATCACCGCCGCGCCGCGCGCCTCCGAGGGCGAGTCGCACGCGGCCACGCCGTCCGTCTCCCACGCGGCGGCGCCCCACGCGGTGGCGCCGGCGTCGCGGTCATCGAGCTGGCACTCGACCGGCGGCGGCGGCGGCGGAGGGCATCACCGCTGAGGGTGGCCCTCAATTACCCTTGTTGTCATCCTGAGCGGAGCGAAGGACCCCCCAGTCGCCGATGACAGCGGCACTCCGGGGATCCTTCGCTGTCGCTCAGGATGATAGCTGAAACTGGGGGGTCCTTCGCTCCGCTCAGGATGACAAGGGGGCGGCGCTCGCGGCCTCGAGGATCCCTGCGATGTCCTTCGGCAGCGGCACGCTCGCCTCGAAGGCGTCGACCCCGCCGCCTCCCTTGTAGACGACGCTGGCCGCGTGCAGGGCGTGCCGTCCGAGCGCACGGATGACGGGCCCGCCGTAGAGCTCGTCGCCGGCGAGCGGGTGCTCGATGGCGCTGAAGTGCGCGCGGATCTGGTGCCGCAGCGCCTTGTCGACCCTCGCCTCGACCAGCGCCCACGTCCCGGCACGCTGCAGGACCCGGTAGTGGGTGCACGCCGGCCGGGGCTCGTAGCGCATCACGTCCCTCGGGTGGATGCACGCCTGGACGCGTCGCTGATCCTTGGGATGGTTCGCGAGCGGGAACTCGATCGTGCCCTCGTCGGGGAGGCCCTGCTCGGCGCAGAGCAGGAGGTAGCGCTTGTCGAGGTGGCCCTCCCTCAGCGCGGCCTTGAGCGTCGCGAACGCGGCGGCCGTGCGCGCGGCGACGACCACGCCGCTCGTCTCGGTGTCGAGCCGGTGGATGATCCCCGGCTCGCGAGGCGAGTGCCCCACGAAGCCGTGGACGCTGTCGGGGACGAGTTCGGCGTAGCGCCCCAGGATGGCGTTCACGAGCGTCCCCGTCTCGCCCGGCCGCAGGGGCGCGGTCGGCTGTCCCGCCGGCTTGTCGACGACGACGACCTGCGCGCTCTCGAAGACGACCTTCAGCGGTGCCCCCGGCGTGCCGACCGCGGGCGCGTCCGCGACCTGGGCCACGTCGATGCGGACCACGTCCCTGGCGGCGACGACGCCTCCCTTCGGGTGGCGCCGGCCGTTGACGCGGACGGCCCCGAGCTCGATGGCGCGCTTGACCCTGGCGCGGCTCAGCTCGGGGAGGAGCTGGGCGATCGCCTTGTCGAGCCGCACGCCGTCGAGCGACTCGGGCACGACGAGCTCTCGCACGGGGGCATCTTCCACGGGGGCATAGTTACCATGCGCGGTCGTGCGGCGCTCGCTGCCGGGTGATGAGCCGCGCCCCGCGCCGGTACGTGAAATAGGACCACGCCCACGTGATCATGACGGAGAGCCGGTTCTTGAACCCGATGAGGTACCAGATGTGCACGAGCAGCCACGCCATCCAGGCGACGAAGCCCGACAGGTGCATCCTCTGCACCATCGCGATCGCCCGGCTCCGCCCGATCGTCGCCATGCTCCCCTTGTCGAGGTAGTCGAACGGCGCGGCGTCCTTTCCCGCGAGCAGGCGCCGGATCGACCTGCCCACGGCCCGCGCCTGCTGCATGGCGACGGGGCTCACGCCGGGCAGGGGCTGGCCGTCCGCGCCGTCGAGGCGCGCGGCGTCGCCGATGACGAACGCCCGCGGGTGTCCCGGCACGCTCAGATCCTTCTCGACGACGACGCGGCCCATCCGGTCGAGCGGCGCGCCGAGCGTCGCCGTCAGGGGGACCGCGCGCACGCCCGCCGCCCAGAGCGCGAGGGCGCAGTCGATCCGCTCCTCGCCGAGCACCACGCAGCCGGGCTCGATCGACGTGACGTGGGAACCGGTGCGGACCGCGACCCCGAGCTCGTGCAGCTGCGCGACGGCGCTCTCGGAGAGGTCCGGCGGGAACGACGGCAGGAGGCGCGGCCCGGCCTCGACGAGGAGGACCCTGGCGGCCGACGGATCGATCCTGCGGAAGTCCCGGTCGAGGACGAACTTCGCCAGCTCGGCGAGCGCGCCCGCGAGCTCGACCCCGGTGGGGCCGCCCCCGATGACGACGAAGCTGAGGAGCTTCTCGCGGGCGTCAAGGCTCGCCTCGCGCTCGGCCCGCTCGAAGGCGACGAGGACGCGCTCGCGGATGTCGATGGCGTCGCCGAGCGACTTGAGCCCGGGCGCGGCGGCGCTCCAGCCGTCGTGGCCGAAGTACGAGGTCTCCACGCCGCACGCGACGACCAGGAAGTCCCACGACAGGACGTCGCCGCCGGTCAGGCGAACGCTGCGCGAGCCCAGATCGACGCTCGCCGCCTCGGCCATGAGCACGGTAACGTTGGCCTGGCCCCGGACGATGGCCCGGATCGGCTGGGCGATCTCCGAGGGCGAGAGCCCCGCCATGGCCACCTGGTAGAGGAGCGGCTGGAAGGTGTGATGATTCGTCCGGTCGAGGAGCGTGACGCGCACGGGCGCGGTCGCCAGCGACCGGGCCGCGGTCAGACCTCCGAAGCCGCCGCCGACGATGACGACGTGGGGCCGCAGGTCCACGTCTCCGGCCATGGGTCAGCCGGGCATCGTCCGCGGCGCCGACTCCCGCGCGTGCACCGCGGCGGCGGCCGCTCCCAGCAGCACCCCCAGCGGCGCGATGGCGAGCGGCGCCACGCCGAACGCCACCGCGAGCAAGGCGACGATCGCGGGCGTGGCGCCCAGCGCGATCGACGCGCGGATGCGCGCGCGCGTCGCATGCGGTATCGCGATGGCCCGGGCTGCGTCCCGGACGTCGTCGCTGGCGAGCGCGACGCCCCACTCGCCCGGCGTGGACCCGGCCGCGCCCATGGCGACCGCCACGTCCGCCGCGCCGAGGGCCCCGTCGTCCCGCGACGGGTGCCCCACGACGGCGACCACGCTGCCGCCCTCGGTGAGGGCGCGCACCTCCGCCCCCCGATCCGCCGGGAGCACCTCGGGGCGCACGTGCTCGATGTCGAGCGAGCGTCCGATCGTCTCGCAGGTGTCGCGCGCCTCGCCGCTCATCAGGACCGGCTCGATGCGCGCGTCGAGGAGGTCCTGCACCGCCGCGCGCGCGCCGGGCCGGAGCCCGTCCTGCAGCGCGATGAGGCCGACGAGCCGGTCCCCCAGCGCGACGAGCAGGACGCTGCGCCCCAGCGCCTCCAGCTCGGTGACGCGCGCGTCCGCGACGGCGACGCCGATCTTCTCCTCGAGCATGATCGCGCGCCCGCCGACGACCAGCCGTTCGCCCGTGGAAGCCAGCGCGGTGACCCCGAGCCCGTCGTGCACCGTCGCGTTGCGCACGTGATCGGGGCGGACGCCGCGCGTGCGCGCCGCCCGCAGGATGGCCGCCGCGAACGGGTGCGTCGACGCCGTCTCCGCCCCCGCCGCGAGCGCCAGCACCCGGGCGACCTCGTCGCCCCCCGAGGCCTCCGGTTCCTTGCGCTCCGGGACGCGGCCGGCGGGTCCGACGGGATCAATGGAGACGATCTCAGGCTCCCCCATGAGCACCGTCCCCCGCGCGCTCAGCACGGCCACGTTCGTGGCGGCCGCGCGCTCGAAGGAGCCAGGGTCCTTGTAGGTGATGCCGCTCGAGAGCGCCTCGAGGTGCGCCCTCGCGAGGTGGACCGCGACGAGGGACGCGACCGATCGGAGGCCGAAGGCCATCGCGCCGGCCGACATCGTGGCGAGGATCTCCACCGGCGTCGCGTTGGCCGAGAAGGCGGCGACGCCCACGAGGCCCGCGGCCACCGGCGCTCCGCGCTCGATGATGTGGCGCAGCGCGCGGGCCCCGGGCGCGGCGACCTCGATGCGCGACGACGGCACCGAGAGGAGCCTCACCCAGGCCCGCTCCCGGCCCGACCAGGTCGTCGTCATCCGCAGGCGGCTCGAGACGACCCGGGCGCCCGCGACCACCGGATCGCCCTCGCCGCGCACGACCTCGACCGGAGCGTCCAGCCAGGGCACGACGCGCGCTTCCCCCGCGGTCACGATCGCGTCGACGCCGATGAGCTCTCCGGCGTCCACCACGATCTGTTCTCCAGGGCGGATCTCCGACGCGGGGAGCGCGATCGTGTCGTCGCCGTGGACGACGCGGACCTTCACGTCGAGAGCCCGCTCGATGCGCTCGCGCGCGGCGAGGACGCGCGCCCGCGCCCGCACGACGAGCATCTCGACGGCGATGGCGACCGCGCAGCCCAGCCCCGCCAGCACGGCGACCGCGACGGCCCGCGGGTCGTGCGCGGCGCGGGCCCAGACCGTGGCGACGGCCGCTCCGGCCGGGGGCACGAGCACCACCGCGAGGTTGGGATCGGCCGGGTCGCGCCTCGCCAGCGCCACGCGGAGGGCGAGGGCGACCCACGCCCCGACGACGAGGGGCACCCGCACCGTGTCCGCCACGGTGCCGAGGAGCTCGATCGCGGGGACGAGGGCGCCCATGGCGATCCCCGCCACCTCGATGAAGGGGAAGTACGGCTCCCAGCGCGCGTCTTCGCGGGCGTCGCGCCGCGCCGCCGGCTCCTCCGACGGTAGAGTGACCCGCTGCGACCGTGGGGGTGCGACGGGCTCGCGCGGTCGCTCGACGTCGGATCGCGTGGAGAGGGGAGCGACGGGGGGGACCGGCGCGGGCGGTCGCTGGGCGGGCTCGCGCTCGTACCCGTGGCCGTTCGCGGACCCGTTGATGCGCGCGACCTCGGGGGGCTGCGCCGTGGCGACGTCCTCCTCCTGGGGCGCGCCCTGGGATCGCAGGAAGGCCTGCTTGCACTCCGCGCGGCAGAAGTACCGGAAGCGACCGTCGAGGACGGCGACGTGCCCCGCCCTCAGGGGATCCACACGTTCTCCACAGCCTGGACAGGCGGGCTCCCGGGGCTGGACCGAGGAGCGCGGCACGCTCACCGGCTCGGCGATGGGCGACTCCGGGAAGTGGGCGTTCGCCATGCAGTCGGACCCACTAGATCCGCCAGGCGGCTGCGCGCTGTCAAGGTCGGTCGGCCGCGGTGCTGAAGACCCGTTCAGGCGCGCGCGTGCTCTTCCCGCGGGCGTCCCACGGACGACCCGCTCGCATGGAGGGCCGAGAGGGCGCCCCGGACGGCTCGAACGCCCTCCTCGAGCTCGGCCACGCTGACGACGAGCGGCGGCGTGAAGCGCAGGACGCGCTCGCCCGCGGCGGTGAGCAGCACGCCGGCCTCCTGGATGCGCGGCAGCAGATCGCGAACGACGAGGCCCTGCCGGAGCACCAGGCCCCGGAGCAGGCCCTGCCCGCGCGTGCCCGTGCACACCTCCGGCAGATCCTGCACGAGCTTCTGGAGCATGCCGTCCAGGGCCTGGCCTTTCGAGGCCGCACCCTCGACGAGCTTCTCCGCGTCCAGGATGCGGAGGACGGCGAGCGCCGCCGCGGACGCGAGGGCGTTGCCCCCGAACGTGGACCCGTGGCTTCCGGGCGGGAGCGCGCCCGAGAGCCTCTCGGTCGTCAGCATCGCGCCGATCGGGAAGCCACCGCCCAGGCCCTTGGCCAGCGCCACGACGTCCGGCCGCACGCCGGTGGCGTCGAAGCCGAGGAAGCGCCCGAGGCGACCGATGCCCGTCTGGACCTCGTCCGCGAGCAGGAGGGCGCCGTGCCGGTCCGCGATCGCGCGCAGCTTGGCGAGGAAGCCCGGCGGCGCGGGGAGGACGCCTCCCTCGCCCTGCACGGGCTCGACGATGATGGCGCAGACGTCCGGGCCCATCGCGCGCTCGACGGCGGTCGCGTCCCCGTACGCCACGTGGGTCACCGGCCCGAGCGGCCCGAAGCCCTCGCGGTACTTGGCCGTGCCGGTCATCGAGAGCGCCCCGAGGCTGCGCCCGTGGAACGCGTCCTCGAACGCGACGACCCGTACGCGGTCCTTCTGGCCTTGCGCATGGAAGTGGTGGCGCGCGAGCTTGAGCATGGCCTCGTTGGCCTCGGTGCCCGAGTTGCAGAAGAAGGCGCGATCGAACCCCGTGCGGCGGCAGAGCTCGTCCGCGAGGCGGATGTTCGGCTCGTTGTAGAAGTAGTTGGAGACGTGCATCAGGCGCGCGGCCTGATCGGCGATGGCGCTCGTGAGCGCCGGGTGGGCGTGGCCGACCGAGCAGACCGCGACGCCGGCGCAGAGGTCCAGCCAGCGGCGGCCGTCGGCGTCGAACAGCTCGCAGCCGCGGCCGCGGGCGAGGGCGAAGGGGGCCGGCCGGTAGTTGGGATAGAGCCGCTGCTGGGCGAGCGTCACGAGTTCGGAGTTCGAGGGCATCGCAGAGAGAGGACTAGCACACCGCCGGGCGATGATCCCGGAGGCGATCTCGGCGAATCCCTGCCCCATCGCGAGGCTCGCGACGTAGCGCGGCGGGAGGCTGATCCGCGCAAGGCTGTCGCGTACATTGGCCACTCCGAACGTCACCCGGAACGCGGCGAAGCACGGCGCGTCGTTGCCGCTGTCGCCCACGAACGCGAAGCGCACGGCGGCCGCGCCCTGGTCCTCGCCGAGCTCGCGGGCGCAGAAGCGCAGCGCGCCGCTCGCCTTGTCGTCCGGGTCGAACGTCGCGTGCAGGTGCACGCTCGACCGGGACCAGCGCGCGCCCGCCCGCTCGATCTCCTCCACGACGGCGCGCACCCGATCCTCGGGGAGCGTGACGCGCTCGCCGACGTCCCAGGTGACGTCGCTGACGCGCGCCTCGACGTCGTCGGTGAGCCTCGCGTCCGGGACGGCCTCCCTCACGCGCTCGACCAGGCTCGCCAGGCGCACGCGCCGGGAGCGCCGCTCCGCCGCGTCGCAGCCGTCGACGCGGACGGTGGCCGCTCCCCGCCGGATCACGTACGCCGCGCCGTTCTCCGCGACGCAGCCCGCGAGCGGCCACTGGCGAACGAGCAGCTCGGCCCACCCGCAGGGCCTGCCGGTGACGGCCACGAGCACGAGCCCCGCATCGTGGAGGTCCCAGAGCGCGTCGTAGGCCGCGCGCTCGAGGACCCCGTGGGACAGCACGGTGTCGTCGAGGTCGAACAGCACGCCCCGGAGGCGCCGCGCCTCGTCGACGCGAAGAGCGGAGAGGGGTTTCATCGGGGGTTGTCGTTCATCGGGCGTCGATCCGCGCGATGAGCGCCTTGAGGTAGAGACCCTCGCCGAACGCGGCCGGCACCGGGTGATCGGCCCCCTGGAACCAGCGCTCCAGGACGGTCGCCTCCGTGTTCACCTTGGTCGCGCCCGTGGCGAGGGCACGCGTGAGGGCGGCGAGATCGACGGCGGCCGAGCACGAGCAGACGACGAGGAAGCCGCCCGGGCGCGTCGCGCGGCAGGCGTTCTCGGCGAGCCGGGTGTAGGCGACCAGCGCCTGCTCGCGGGCACCCCTCGTGGGCGCGAGCCTCGGCGGGTCGACGATGACCAGATCGAACGTGCCCTTCGCGTCCGCCAGGGCGCGTCGCGCGTCCCCCTTGATGAACCTCACGCGCTCGGCCACGCCGTTCATCGCCGCGCACTCGGCGCCCACCTCGACCGCGAGGGCGCTCTCGTCCACCGCGACCACCTCGCGCGCTCCTCCGCGCGCCGCCGCGATCGCGAACGCACCGACGAAGCAGTAGGCGTCGAGGACGCGCTTGCCGTGGGCGAGCTGCTCGACGCGGGCCCGGAGCGAGCGCTGATCGAAGTAGAACCCGGTCTTCTGGCCGAGCTCGAGCGGCACCCGGAACCGCAAGCCTCGCTCGACGAAGTCGAACGCGCCCACCGGGTCGCCCCGGACGACGCCCGCCGACGGCTCGAACCCCTCCGTCTTCGCGATCGGGGCGCTCGTGCGGTCCACGATGGATCGGGGGGCGATGACCGACAGGAGCGCCTCGTGCACCAGCGCCTCGCGGTGCTTCATGCCGATGGTCGCGATCTGGATGGAGAGCACGTCGCCCAGGCGATCGACGATGAGCCCGGCGAGGCCGTCGCCCTCGGCGTGCACCTGGCGGAATCCGGTCGTGTGCTCCCCCGGCAGGCCGAGGGCCGCCCGGTGCGCCACCGCCCGCTCGAGGCGCGTGCGGAAGAACGACGCGTCGAGATGCGTCTTCTCGTCGCGCACGAGCAGCCGGACCGGGATCGCGGATCCCGGTGAGTAGAACCCCCGCCCGAGCAGGTTGCCCCGCGGGTCGACGACGCTCACCTCGTCGCCGGCCGTCGCACCCCCCTCGACCCGGTCCACCGCCTGCGCGTAGACCCAGGGGTGCCCCGCCCAGATGGGCTGCACGTGGCCAGGCTTGAGGCGAACGGTGGGCATGAGGGACTCCTACCTGTTTACCCCTGGCCCGTGAACGCCCGATGACGCGGGCGGCCGCCGCACGTTGATTTTGCCCGGTGGAGGGGCCAAGCTTCGTGGCACTTCGGTTGCACCCGCAGGGGAGGCTTTGACCTCTCTTTCGCTGCGGAAGGAATCACGCACCATGACGAAGTCCCTCCTGTCCCCCGCGGCACTCGCGTTCGTGCTGGCGGTCCCGGTCACGGCGGCGGCCCAGTCCGCGGCGCCTCCGGCCTCGGGCCCGAGCTCGTGTCCTCCCGGGAGCTGGTTCTGCGCGGAGGCCCCCCAGCAGCAGGCGTCGCCCGCGGGTCAGCCCGTGCAGCCCCTGCAGCCCCTGCCCGATCGGGAGGAGGCCGCGCCGCCGCCGCCCCC